>VOFC01003963.1_pt1 | contig 171756 bp, 155 predicted proteins | sample 5384161 | NCBI WGS metagenome assembly VOFC01 (sample SAMN12384722, study PRJNA508395) | human gut metagenome | isolation source: healthy gut B | host: Homo sapiens | reverse complement strand
CTCTTTTGCGTTGGAGAAAAGGTGCTCAGGCACGCGTAGTTTTACCGTAAAAACGGCGGCGCGGAGAGCGTCGCCGTACAGGCAATAATACACATTTTATTAAGCCGCCGGGGAGGGCAAGGGCGTTTGAAGCGGCAGGAAAACAGGGCTGTGATTGCGTGGCGTGGAGCCGCAAGCGCAGGACTGGTTTCGCCAGCAGACAGGGCGTATATGAAAGCCCCCGTCCCTCGTCCCACGCCGGACTTCGGGACAAAATGTCCCGAACCTGTGGACACACTAACTAAAAAGCAGACGGATTTTCTTTTCAAAATTGAAATGGGCGGGAAGCCGTTTTAGGGCTTTCCCGCCTTGATTGCCCATTAGCAAAGACGGGCGGGACTGTCAACGGCGGCACATTTATGCGCCGTTCATCTTGACCGTTGACTGGCTCGACTGGCTTTGCTATCTCCCCAACAAGTTATTGTTTGTTGTTTTCCCAATTATCTAAACGGGCTTGCATAGTTTCTCGCCATTCTTCACTTGGACAAGCAGTAATCAATTTTCGATACTCTTCACTTGATGGTGCTTCTATCAAATAAGACTCTACCAATTTTAGCAAATCCCACTCTACTCCATACATTCCACCTTCGGGGAAAATGTCAATCAATACGCCTACTTCTTCTCTTGTCAATGGCGTTTTTACATTGGAGAGCAATTCGTCATACATGTTGATGGTTTCTTCTGTAGGGTCATCTTTCACTGCGTCTGGCATTTGACCGAGAAGTTTCAATTTTATAATTGCCTCCTGCACCTTTACTCCCTCCAATTTCTCGTTCTCTATTTTCTCCCCCGCTGCGGGTTTGGATTTTTCAGCAAGTCCGACTTCTGTGCAATCTTTTTCAGCCACTTCTTTTCTTCCTCGGACAGCTTTTTCAAATTCAGCTTGAGCCGCTTACAGATAAACGCCAAAGACGCTTGCTCCGGGTCGCTGTCTGGACTGGCAGTTTCCTCGGCGGTCTGCAAGAAATCTTCCAGCGGATTGTCCTCCGGAACGCTGAAAAAATCGTCCTTATGGGCTTCCCGCAGGTCAAGGGCTATCTTGTTTATGTCCTGCTGTATCACATAGCGGCAAAAGCTGTCATCGTCAATATGGGCGGCGATAAGCTGCCTTAGCTGCGGGTCGGACAAGCCGGGATTGTGCTGCTTCATAATGGTTGCGCTCATAATATCCACAATGGCATTTGCGCTCTGTACCTGCTTGACTGCCGTTCCGTTCACATAGATTTCAAGGTCAGCCATCAGCCGGGGGAAATCCGGGTGTACCGCCAGCTCACACAAGAGGGAAGTATCCACCCGCCCACTTTTCAATAGTTCAATCATATCATCACTCAAGCGCAGGTCTGCAAGATCGGCGTTTGGGTGATTTTTTGTTTTAGAGCGTCCCAGCAGGTAATCAACGGTCACGTCGTAAAACTTCGCCAGCTGGATAAGGGCATGGTGGCTGATGTCTTTGAGATTGTCTCCCTCATAACTGCCTAAAGCAGATTTGGAAAGATGAGTTTCCTCCGCAAGCTGTTCCAGCGTCAGCCCTCGTTCCACACGCAGGTCTTTCAATCGTTCCTGTATGGATAGTTCCATGCTATCACCTCCTTGTCTGCTCGATAAATGGGAATTTATATTTTTTTCTGTAAATAAATCATATCTGTTAGTTGAACCCCACCTTCAAAAATAGGGTGGTCATAGTTATCAATAAAAAAATTTTTAATGCTGTGTGAGCGGACAAAACCAGATTTTTCATAAAAAGGAACGGTCAACGGGCTATCCCCTGTACCAACTTGTAGTATCGAATACTTCCCTTTATATTTCGCAGCAACAAAGTCAATTAGTGCCTTGCCGTAACCTTTGCCCTGATATTCTGGCGCAGTTGCAATATTTTTAATTTCAAGAATGCCTTTGCCCTCATCGGTTACTACACACTCGCATTTAACCCCATTATCGACTAATACATACATCATTCCTCTATCAATATATCGGTCTATCATGCTCTCTTGTTCGTCGGCTAACAGTAATAAGGGGAGAAATTGTTTTTTATTCTCTTTGATTTCTATAATTTCCATATCGGTATGTACTCCAAAATTATCGTTTATTGTTCTGCTTTTTCATTTTACCACAATTCCGAGAGCGTGGAAATAGGCAGTTTTTTTGGCGGATTTCCTACCTTTCGGATATACGGGACGGGCGGTCATTTAGGTGTAGACTTAGGGTAGTTCATCGATGAGCTGCACCTTGAAAAATGAATGACCGTCCGAAAAGGAATACCCCGGCCGGGGAAGCACCGCAAGGAGCCAACTTCTGGACACTTTGTCCAGAGGTCACTTCGGGACAACTTGTCCCGAAGCTGTGGGGAGCGTGCCAACGCCGGAACACGCCGCAGAAATGGGGCAGGAAGCCTTTTCGGGGCGAACGGTAAAAGCGAAAAATGGAGGGAACGCATGAGAGATAACCCCTATAAAGACTTGCCACCGCTGGAACGCAGGCCGGACGGTTCCCTTTACCGCATGACACCGGCGCAGAGGAAACAGGCAAACGCCTTAATCCGCCGGAAGTGCTGCAACTATGAGGACGGGAACTGTATGTTCCTTGACGATGGGGACACCTGCACCTGTCCGCAGACGGTTTCTTTCTCGGTCTGCTGTAAGTGGTTCCGCTGGGCGGTCTTGACGCTGGACGGGACGCTGGACGCGGAGATTTTCCGGGATAAGGACTTGAAACGCTGTGCGGTCTGCGGCGGTGTGTTCGTCCCTAAATCCAACCGGGCAAAATACTGTCCCGACTGTGCCGCCAGCGTTCACAGGCGGCAGAAAGCTGAAAGTGAACGGAAAAGGAGGTCGAGCGTGGACAATTAGACAGGGAAAAAGCCTTGATTGATAAGGCTTCCAGAGGGCAGAACCGAGGGAAGTGGTATCAAGCACCGTCCTCCCCCGGAAATGCCCTCCTAACTGTCCACAAAACACAGTATGACAAACACTATTTATATTCATCAGCCGGAGAAATCGGTCAGCTTCACCCGGCTCCCGAATTTTCTCTTTGAAGCCCCTACATTCACACCCCTGTCCAACGAAGCAAAGGTTCTGTATGCCTTTATCCTGCGCCGGACAGACCTGTCCCGGAAAAACGGCTGGGCAGACGAATACGGGCGCATTTACCTCTACTATCCCATCAGCGAGGTAGTCGCCCTGCTCCACTGTGGACGGCAGAAAGCGGTCAACACCCTGCGGGAACTGCAATATGCCGGACTGGTGGAGATCCAGAAGCAGGGCTGTGGAAAACCCAACCGCATTTACCCAAAATCCTATGAAGCGGTTCCAAACACCGACTTCAAGAAATCCGGTTATGGAACGCCGGAGGACTGAAAACCATACCCATGAAGTATGGAAATCACTCCCCGGAAGTACGGAAACCGGACGGTATATAGAAATATAAAGATAAAAAGATTGATTTATATTCTATCCATTCCCTTCCTATCCGAGATATTTTCTGCGGGATTTTCCTGTAAAAAAATCCCGGAAGGGAAAGGAACGGGGAAAGGAGTTTATGGCACAACACGCAATTTTGCGGTTTGAGAAGCACAAGGGAAACCCGGCAAGACCGCTGGAAGCCCATCACGAACGGCAGAAAGAGCAGTATGCCAGCAACCCGGATATTGACACCAGCCGGAGCAAGTACAACTTCCACATTGTCAAGCCAGAGGGACGCTATTACCACTTTATCCAAAACCGCATTGAACAGGCTGGCTGCCGCACCCGTAAGGATAGCACACGCTTTGTCGATACGCTGATTACCGCAAGCCCGGAGTTTTTCAAGGGTAAGTCCCCAAAGGAGGAACAGGAATTTTTCCAGAGGGCGGCGGACTTCCTCATTGACCGGGTAGGGCGGGAAAATATCGTGTCGGCGGTGGTACACATGGACGAGAAAACGCCCCACCTCCACTTAACTTTTGTTCCGCTGACAAAAGACAACCGCCTGTGTGCAAAGGAGATTATCGGGAACAGAGCCAACCTCACAAAATGGCAGGACGATTTTCACGCTTATATGGTGGAGAAATATCCCGACTTGGAGCGTGGGGAAAGTGCCAGCAAGACAGGCAGGAAGCATATCCCCACCCGCCTGTTCAAGCAGGCGGTCAATCTCTCCAAACAGGCAAAAGCCATTGAAGCCACGCTGGACGATATTACCCCGTTCAACGCCGGAAAGAAAAAAGAGGAAGCCCTCTCCATGCTGAAAAAGTGGTTCCCGCAGATGGAGAATTTCTCCGGGCAACTGAAAAAATACAAGGTCACAATCAATGACCTGTTAGCGGAAAATGAAAAGCTGGAAGCAAGGGCAAAAGCCAGTGAAAAAGGCAAGATGAAAGATACGATGGAACGGGCAAAGCTGGAAAGCGAGCTGGACAATTTACAGCGGCTGGTTGACCGTATCCCGCCGGATATACTGGCGGAACTGAAACGACAGCAGCGGCAGCATGGAAAGGAAAGGTGATTTTATAAGTACCACTATCAGATACAAAAAGGAAACGGAAGTCGTGACTTTTCAAGGCAGGGAAATCACGCTGGAAAACCTCTCCCCGGTGTTCACGCCGGAGCAGGAAGCGGCAAAACGCCGGGAGCTGGAACAGCAGCTTTATGAGGTGTTCCGCAAGTATGCCGACAAACGGCAGAGTGAGGAAGCCGGGGCATAAGGTTTTCCAAAGCCATCGTTGATTTGCGGGGCTGCTGGCGGTATAATAGAACTGTCAGCAGCTCCGTTTCTTTTTTAAGAAAAGGAGCGACAAAATGAATAACAGAATAGACGCAATCTATGCAAGGCAATCGGTAGACAAAAAGGACAGCATTTCCATTGAAAGCCAGATTGAGTTTTGCAAATACGAATTGAAAGGCGGGAACTGCAAAGAGTACAAGGACAAAGGGTACAGCGGCAAGAACACAGACCGTCCGAAGTTTCAAGAACTGGTGCGGGACATCAAGCGGGGCTTGATTGCAAAGGTCGTGGTTTACAAGCTCGACCGTATCAGCCGTTCCATTCTGGACTTTGCCAATATGATGGAGTTGTTCCAACAGTACAATGTAGAGTTTGTGTCCTCTACGGAAAAGTTTGATACCTCCACCCCGATGGGGCGGGCTATGCTGAATATCTGTATCGTGTTCGCCCAGCTTGAACGGGAAACGATACAGAAGCGGGTGACGGACGCTTATTATTCCCGCAGCCAGCGAGGGTTTAAGATGGGTGGAAAAGCCCCTTATGGCTTCCATACAGAGCCAATCAAGATGGACGGTATCAACACAAAGAAGCTGGTGGTAAACCCAGACGAAGCGGCAAATATCCGGCTGATGTTCGAGATGTACGCCCAGCCCACAACCTCCTACGGGGACATTACCCGGTACTTTGCCGAACAGGGAATTTTATTCAACGGCAAGGAACTAATACGCCCCACGCTGGCGCAGATGTTACGCAATCCTGTCTATGTGCGGGCAGACCTTGATGTGTACGAATTTTTCAAAAGTCAAGGGACAATCATTGTCAATGACGCTGCCGATTTTACCGGCATGAATGGCTGCTATCTGTATCAAGGGCGGGATGTGAAGCCCAGCAAAAAGAACGACTTGAAAGACCAAATGCTGGTGCTGGCTCCCCATGAGGGCATTGTCCCCTCCGACATCTGGCTGACCTGCCGCAAGAAGCTGATGAACAACATGAAAATCCAGTCTGCCCGGAAAGCCACCCATACATGGCTGGCGGGAAAAATCAAGTGCGGAAACTGCGGGTATGCCCTTATGAGCATTAACAATCCTGTGGGAAAGCAATATCTCCGCTGCACAAAGCGGCTGGACAATAAAAGCTGTGCCGGGTGCGGGAAAATCATCACTTCGGAGCTGGAAGCGGTTGTTTATCAGCAGATGGTGAAGAAGCTGGCAAGCTACAAGACGCTGACGGGCAGAAAAAAAGCGGCAAAGGCAAACCCTAAACTTGCCGCCCTGCAAGTGGAACTTGCCCATGTGGACAGCGAGATTGAAAAGCTGGTGGACAGTCTGACGGGTGCAAACAATGTCCTGCTCTCCTATGTGAATGTGAAGATAGCGGAACTGGACGGGCGCAAGCAGGAACTTCTGGCGAGGATAGCGGAGTTGACAGTGGAAGCCATCAGCCCGGAACAGGTCAGCCAGATTTCCGGCTACCTCGACACTTGGGAGGATGTATCCTTTGACGACAAGCGGCGTGTGGTGGATTTGATGATTACCACCATAGCCGCCACAAGCGATAGTTTGAATATCACATGGAAAATCTGACGGGCGGAACCCCTCCCGTCAGACCGTTACCCTGTGTAGTCCCTTGTAAACTGTACTTTCTATTATACTAAACTTACAGTTTCTTCGGTTCCTTCTTTTCAAAGAAGGAACACAAATCCTCCGCAAAGCCCCTCACAGCGTTTCCGGGTACTCGGCATCAATGGCGGCCAGCAGGCGAGGTGCGCTTTCGCGGGTATCGGTCATGCGCACGGCATTGCGCAGGGGCAGCACCGCGCGCGGGCTGACGGACAGCTCATCCACACCGATCGCCAGGAAGGTTTCGGTCAGGGTCAGGTCCGCGCCAAGCTCGCCGCAGATACCAACCCAAATGCCGTTCTTGTGGGCATTCTCCGTCACCATCTTCAACAGGCGCAGCACTGCCGGGTTGTGCGGGTCATAAAAACGTCCCAGATCATTGTTCTGGCGGTCACAGGCCAGGGTGTACTGGGTCAGGTCATTGGTGCCGCAGCTGAAGAAATCCACTTCCTTGGCCAGACGGTCACTCATGATGGCCGCTGCCGGGGTTTCGATCATGATGCCGACCTGCACATCCTCCGCAAAGGGAATGCCCTCAGCTTTCAGGTCGCGCTTGACTTCCTCGCAGTACTTTTTGGCTTCGCGCACTTCCCACACGCTGGTCACCATGGGGAACATGATGCCCAGCTTGCCGAACGCGGAAGCACGGTAAAGGGCACGCAGCTGGGTCTTGAAGATTTCCGGGCGATTCAGACAGATACGCAGAGCGCGCATGCCCATAGCCGGGTTATCCTCTTTGGGCAGGTTAAAGTAGCCGATCTGCTTGTCCGCGCCGATATCCAGCGTGCGAATGATAACTTCCTTGCCGCCCATATCGGCAAGAACCTTTTTGTAGGCTTCAAACTGCTGGTCCTCGGTGGGGTAATCCGGGCTGTTCAGGTACAGGAACTCGCTGCGGAACAGGCCGATGCCACCGCCATCGTTGACCTGCACGGCATGTACGTCGTCCGGGGAGCCAATGTTGCAGTAAATGCGGATGCTCTTGCCATCCTTGGTCACATTGGGCTGGCCTTTCAGGGTCTCCAGCAGGCGCTGCAGGCGCAGCTGCTGTTCCCGCTTTTTCAGCAGGTAATCACGGGTCATATCGTCCGGGTCGATCACCACATTGCCGGTAGCGCCGTCAATAATGCAGGAGCGGCCCTCATACTCCGGCTTCAGGGCATCGCCCACGCCCACAATGGCGGGAATGCCCATGGTGCGGGCCAGAATAGCCGTGTGGCTGGAACCGGAACCGCCCGCAGTGATGAAGCCCAAAATCTTGGATTTATCCAGCTGCACAGTTTCCGAAGGTGCCAGGTCGTCCGCAGCCAGCAGCACCGGCACATCCGAAGCAATACCGCCCTGCACTGCACCGGACAGGATCCCCAGGATGCGATCCGATACATCGCGCACATCTGCCGCACGGGCCTGCATGTAGGAATCGTCCATGGATTCAAACATGGCGGCGAACTGAACTGCAGTATCCGAAATCGCGGCTTCGGCGTTCATCTTTTCATTGTTGATATGGTCGGAGATGGCTTCCTCGTAATCGAGATCCTCGGCCATCATCTGGTGGGTCTCAAACAGCATGGCGGCTTCATCGCCGGCTTCGGCGCGGGCCTTTTCGGCCAGTTCGCCCAGCTGCTCAATGGCGGCGGTCTGCGCGCCCTTGAAACGGTGCCACTCGGCATCGGGATCGGTCACGGTATAGCGGGGGATCTCGGTTTTGGTGCGGTGATAGAAATAAAGCGGGCCAACGCCAACGCCAGAAGATACGCCCTTGCCCTGAATACTGATCATAACAAGCGTCCTTTCTTTGGTGTTCAATGGAATCCTGACTGGTTATTTTATACAACCAAATGCAGCAGAAAACAAAATGCGGCTGCCTGCCCCAGCGCCGCGTAAGGGCCTTGCTGGGGTAGGTGCCGCAAACAAAAGGATTCAATTACAAATGCTCTTTGAAGAAAGCTTCCAGTGCCGGTGCTGCGGTATCCTCGTCCTCGCCTTCCACGGTAACGGTAACGGTATCGCCGTACTTAACGCCCATACCCATCAAAGCCATCAGTTTCAGCGCGTTGCTGGATTTATCGCCCTTGATGACGGTAACAGTGCTCTTATACTTTTTGACCTCTTTGACCAGCAAACCGGCCGGACGGGCATGGATGCCAACTGCTTCCTGAATGGTATAATCAAACTGCTTCATAGATGCGTCTTCCTCTCTGTTCCACAGCTTTTCAACAAGCCTGTGGAGAATTTAACAATTTGATTATACCAGCAATGTTGAGCAAAGTCAATGCAAATACTGCATTTCACCCTGTCGTTTTTTGTAAGCTTTCACAAAATCAACAAAATGTTTTTAACAATATTGTGGTTTCACTCGGTTTCAGTTTTCCTGCCTGGCCAGGAAGGCACGCAGGGTATCCTCCGGCCGGGGGGGTATGGTTTGCATAGCGCCGGCGCAGCTCCGCTGCAGCGGTGGACATAATGTAAGGGTGACCTACCAAATCCAGCATGGCAACATCATTATAGTTATCGCCAAAGGCCATCACGTCCGCCGGGTCAATGCCCAGCACACGGCAGATGCTCTGTACGCCAATCCCCTTGTTGGCCACGGTGGTATCGATCCACTTGGGTCCCGCCACGGCGCAGTTGGCCTGCTGCCATTTGGGCACAAAGCGCTCCACAAACGGCTCCACGCCGTCCACCAAATAGACGGACACCTTGACGATATCCTCCGGGATCTGGGCGGGGTCTGTGATGACCGTATAATTGTTGCCAATGAACTTGATGCGGTCCACCACGCCGTGCCCGCGCTCCATCAGGTAGGACATGTTTTCGCCGGAAAGCATCACTTCGCCTAAGTCCTCGGTGTTGTTCCAGAAATCCCAGGCGATTTCTTCTGCCAGGGCGCGGGGCATCGGCGCTTTGGCGATTACTTTGCCACCGCGGTAGACAACCGCGCCGTTCTCGCACAGGTAGATGCAATCGTCCGCCACAGGGGCGAACAGTTTGCGCAGGCTGGTATACTGCCGCCCGCTGGCCGGGCAGAACAGGATACCACGGTCATGCAAAGCGCGGATCTCATCAAAAATTTCGCCCTCAATGAGCTTTTTCCCATATTGCAGCAGGGTGCCGTCCAGATCGCTGCAAACCATTTTTATCATATTTGTTTCCCCCTGATTGCTTTTCCTGAAGCAACGTAATATATTATTTAATATAGTAAAAGTATAACAAACACAGGCCTGTTTTTCAATTTAACTAACAGTGCCCGGCGGTAGAATTATTCCGGGCAGGGAGGTAAAATTATGGCAGTTATCACAGTATACGGCAAAACGCCGGATGTTGGCAGTGCAGCCTTTGTGGCCCCCAACGCCACCCTGGCCGGGGATGTTGTGCTGGCCGCTGGCAGCAGCGTGTGGTACGGCGCGGTGGTGCGCGGAGATACCGGCGCCATCCGCATTGGCAAAAACAGCAATATCCAGGACAACGCCGTGCTGCACACCGGGCCAAACCTGGGGGTAACGATCGGCAAAAATGTATCCATCGGCCACAGTGCAGTGGTGCATGGCTGTACGGTGGGGGACGGCGCTTTGATCGGTATGCACGCCACGGTGATGAACGGCGCCGTGGTGGGCAAAAATGCCGTGGTGGCCGCCGGGGCGCTGGTGCTGGAAAACACCGTGGTCCCGGACGGCATGGTGGCCATGGGTGTGCCCGCCAAGGTGCGTGAAGCCGCCAGCCCCGCCCTGGTGGAAGCCAACCGAAAAAATGCCGAAGGGTATGTGGCGGAAGCCACCGCCCATGCGGAGGCGAATAAGTAAGTCCTGACGAGTATGTTCGCTCTTTGATTTTATTTTGCAGGGGACAACACAAATTTTTTAGGTTCTGCTTGTGGAGCTACCCTTCACCGGCTGCGCCGGAGCGCACAAACAGCGCCCGGTCCCTTCTGTCGCCCTCAAGGGAAGCCAATTTTATTTTAAGGTTTTACAGTCAATATATCATGGCATACAAAACTAAGCATCGGAACGGTCAAGACCGTTCCCTACAGAACATTTTGTAATGTGTTGCAAGCCAACAAATAATCTGTAGGGGACGATGCTCGGCATCGTCCGCAGACGCGCCTCGCCGGATATCTCACTTCATCACCCACTCGCAAGGGCCGCGGGCGCACAATGCACACCCCACCACGCATTTTCCATCAAATTTTGCTTTTTTCTCCCCTTACCGGCCAAAAATCCGGTATCAGGCGTTGCAATCCCTTAAAAATCATAGTAAAATAAAAAGGTATGTCTTGTAACCTTTCTTGTAATAGTTCAGGTGCCGCCTGAAAACCAGAGTGATAGAGGAGTGTTCCCCATGTGACGGAAGCAGACAACCGTAAAAAGTCACATTGCAATGGAATAAAGGAGTATTGACTTTCATGGCAACTTTGCGTGAAGAAATCGAGCGCCGCCGGACGTTTGCGATCATTTCGCACCCGGACGCCGGCAAAACCACATTGACCGAAAAGCTGCTGCTGTACGGGGGAGCCATCCAGACCGCCGGTTCCGTCAAGGGCAAGCAGAGCGCCAAACATGCCGTTTCTGACTGGATGGATATTGAAAAACAGCGCGGTATCTCTGTTACCTCCTCTGTTTTACAGTTCAACTATCAGGGCAAGTGCATCAACATTCTGGATACCCCCGGCCACCAGGACTTCTCCGAGGATACCTACCGCACCTTGATGGCGGCGGATTCCGCCGTCATGGTCATCGACGCCGCCAAGGGCGTTGAGGCCCAGACCATCAAGCTGTTCAAGGTCTGCACCCTGCGCCATATCCCCATTTTCACCTTCATCAACAAGATGGACCGCGAAGCCCGCGACCCGTTTGAACTGATGGAAAACATTGAGACGATCCTGGGCATCAAAACCTACCCGATGAACTGGCCCATCGGCTGCGGCAAAGAGTTCAAGGGCGTGTTTGACCGCGGCACCCGCAAGGTGCTGGCTTTTGAAAGCGATGGCCGCGCCAACGGCGTGAAGATGGTGGACGAGATCACCGCCGAGCTGGGCGCACCCGAAATGGACGAATTGATCGGCGCAGCCAACCACCAGAAGCTGGCTGACGACATTGAGCTGCTGGATGGCGCCGCCGAAGAGTTTGACCTGGACGCTGTGCAGCACGGCCAGCTGAGCCCCGTATTCTTTGGCTCCGCGCTGACCAACTTTGGCGTGGAACCTTTCCTGAAGGAGTTCCTGCGCCTGACCCCGCCGCCACTGCCCCGCAAGGATGCCCCCACCGGCGATGTGGTGGATCCCTGCAGCGAGCAGTTCAGCGGCTTTGTGTTCAAAATCCAGGCCAACATGAACAAGAATCACCGCGACCGCATTGCGTTTTTGCGCATCTGCTCCGGCAAGTTTGAGCGCGGCATGGAAGCATTCCATGTGCAGGAGGGCAAGAACATCAAGCTTGCTACCGGCACCAGCCTGATGGCTGACGACCGCGCCATCGTGGACGAAGCCTATGCCGGCGATATCATCGGTCTGTTTGATCCGGGCATCTTCTCCATTGGCGATACGCTGTGCACCGGCAAGCAGCATGTGCAGTTTGCGGGCATCCCCACCTTTGCACCGGAACATTTTGCCCGCGTGACCCAGGTGGACACGATGAAGCGCAAGCAGTTTGTGAAAGGCATGGAGCAGATCGCACAGGAAGGCGCGATCCAGATTTTCCGCGACCTTGGCTCCGGTATGGAGGAAGTTATCGTCGGCGTGGTCGGCGTGCTGCAGCTGGAAGTGCTGGAATACCGCCTGCGCAACGAATATAACGTTGACATCCGTATGCAGACCCTGCCGTATGAGCACCTGCGCTGGATCATGAACGACCCGGACGAGCTGGACCCCAAAACACTGGACCTGACCAGCGACACCCGCTGCATCGAGGACCTGAAGGGCAACCACCTGCTGCTGTTCGGCAGCCCGTGGAGCATCAACTGGGCCGAGCAGCACAACGAACAGCTGAAGCTTTCCGAGTTCGGCAACCTGACGTTCTGATTTTGTTTTGTAATTATGCAAAAAGGCATTGCGGGCCGCGCGTCTGCAATGCCTTTTTTGCATCTTGCGGTTGCACATGGGGGCCAAAACGGGTATACTGAGAGAGTGTAATTTTGTCCTTTTGCAGAAAGGAGGCTGCCCGGATGAAGGCTGACCGCTATTTGTTTGATGGTTCCCACCCATGCGCGCTGCGCAAGCTGCCCTGCGACAGCAAGGATGACCATGTAAAGAAAGAAGATATCCTGGCCAAAACTGCTGAAAACCTGGAAAAGATGGCCGCCCTGCAGGACGCCTTTTACGCCGATGGGCGCGAGGGCCTTGTGATCATTCTGCAGGCGCTGGATGCCGCCGGGAAGGACAGCACCGTAAAGCATGTGATGGGCGGCCTGAACCCCCAGGGTGTACAGGTAACCAGCTTCAAGCAGCCCACCAGCGAGGAACTGCGCCACGACTTTTTGTGGCGGGTGAACAAAGCTCTGCCGCCCCGCGGCAGCATTGCCATTTTCAACCGCAGCTATTACGAGGACGTTCTGGTGGTGCAGGTCCACGACCTGCAAAAGACCTACCAGATGGCCCCGCGCGTGCTGGAAGACAGCAAGAAGGACTTTTTTGAAAAGCGCTACCGCCAGATCCGCAGCTATGAAGAATACCTGTACGAGAACAGCTACCGCGTGGTCAAAATCTTTCTGCACGTTTCCAAGGACGAACAGAAAAAGCGCTTTTTAGAGCGCATTGACCGCCCGGAAAAGAACTGGAAGTTCTCCTGCTCCGACCTGAAAGAGCGGATGCGTTTTGACGAATATCTGGATACCTTTGATGAAGTCATCACCGCAACCGCTACCAAGCACAGCCCGTGGTATGCCATCCCGGCTGACCAGAAATGGTACACCCGCTACCTGGTCAGCGAGATTGTACTGGATGCTTTGCAGAAGAGCTGCCACGAATACCCGGTGCTTTCGGACGATGCAAAGGCCGAACTGCTGAACTGCAAGGCAGCGCTGGAACAGGAATAATGCCAAACGCTGCCGGGTGGATGTTCCCCCGGCAAGCCGCAAAAGGAGGGGCGCACTTTGCCGCCGATCCGCGTATTACAAATCATGCCCGCCATGGACGCCGGCGGCATGGAAACCTTTGTCATGAATGTCTACCGTGCCGTGGACCGCAGCCAGGTACAGTTTGACTTTTTGTACCACTATGATAAGCCCTGCTTTTATGATGCTGAAATTGAAGCCCTGGGCGGGCACATTACCAAGCTGACGGTGCGGCAGGACAATAATATCCCGAAATACCTGCATGACCTGCGCGCCTTTTTTACCGCGCACCCGGAATACAAGGTCATCCACGGGCATTACAGCGGCTTTGGCATGTTTTATAATGCCGTGGCCCGCCGCTGCGGGGTGCCGGTGCGGGCAGGCCACAGCCACAACACTGCCTATGAGCACAACCTGGTGGGCCAGCTGGACCGGCTGATGAGTTCCCGCTTTGACCACGACCTGACCCACCGCTTTGCCTGCAGCCAGCGCGCCGGGGAGATGCTGTACGGCAAACACCCGTTCACCGTGCTGCCCAACGGCATTATGACCGATGTGTTTGCCCTCCACGATCCCGCCGCCCGCGCCGCCCTACGCGCTGAGCTTGGCGTGCAGGAAGGTGAAATTCTGTTTGGCCATGTGGGCCGTTTTTGTGAGCAGAAAAACCATGCCGGGCTGCTGCGCATTTTTGCCGGGGTCAGCCGCCGCATGCCCAACGCCCGGCTGGTGCTGATCGGCACCGGCGAGCTGGTTGATTCCACCCGTGCCCTTGCCCAGGAGCTTAACCTGAGCGACCGGGTAATTTTTGCCGGGGTGCGCAAGGATATGGCCGCGCTGTACCACGCCATGGATGTATTTTTGCTGCCCAGTTTGTTTGAGGGGCTGCCCGTTGTGCTGGTGGAAGCCCAGGCCGCCGGCCTGCCCTGCTTTGTGGCCGATACGGTGGACCCCGGCGCGGCGTTCGCCGGCAACATCCACTATCTGCCCTTGCAGAATGAAGCCGCCTGGGCTGATTCCATTGCCGCGGCGGACCTGACCCGTGACCCCAACGCCCAGGCCAAAGCCATTGCCGCCGGATTTGATGTACACACCAGCGCGGGCATCCTGCAAAAATTTTACCTGGAGCAGACGCAGAAATATACAAAGGAGGTGCAGCCATGAGTGAAATCGAGCCCCAGTTCAAAGGCCCTGCCATTGCCGTGGTGGTGCCGGTACATAACGGCGCTGCGTTTTTGCAGCAGTGTCTGGCATCCCTGGCTGCGCAGACCTTTGGCGATTTCGCCTGTTTTGTGGTGGATGACGGTTCCACCGATGAAAGCGCCGAGCTTGCCGCCGCGTGGGAAAGCCGGGACGCCCGGTTTGTTGTGATCCACCAGCGCCAGAGCGGTGTTGCCGCCGCCCGCGCTGCCGGGGTGCGCGCGGGGCTGAACCTGAACGCCCGGTGGTTTGCCTTTTGTGATGCGGACGACTGCTACCACAAGCAGTTTTTGGCTGCGCTGTACCGCGCTGCCCAAACCACCCGCTGCCAGATTGCCTGCTGCCGGTATGACTGCTTTACCGAGGATATTCCTCCGGAAAGCCCGCCGCCCAGCCAGACCACGGTGTTTCAGCCGCCCGCCCATCTGGATGCCCTGCTGCATGACCACCGGGTGGACTTTGGGCTGTGGAACAAGCTGTACGCCCACGAGCTGATCACCGCCGAGATCATGGACAACGGCCTTGCCTACAACGAAGACCTTGTGGCCAACTGGCAGATTTTCAGCGCGGCAGACGGCTGTGCCTATGTGGATTTTGCAGGCTACCATTACCGGCAGCACGCGGCTTCGGCCAGCCACCGTGCCCTGCCGCCGGAAAGCATTGACCAGCAGCGCCAGGCCGCCGTGTTCATCCGCGAGCATGCCAGCCCGGCCATCCAGCAGAGCGCCAACGCCTTTTATTACGAAAAGCTGGTCTACCTTGCCAGCATGATTTTGCGGCGGGACGATGCCGCCGCCTACCGCGTGCAGATCAACGAGCTGGGGGTGGGCATCCGCGCCGGGCTGCAGGACCCTAACCTTGGCCGCAACCCGCGGCTGCCGCTTTCCATCCGCGCGGCGGCGTGGGCAACCATCAACTGCCCGGTGCTGTGGCGCAAAGTGTGCCGTACCATGTTAAAAGACCGGCGCTGACTCCTTTTGCACAGGATAAACACCATGCGTATTTTATTTATACTGGATAGTGTGGAAAACCCAACCTCTGCCAATGTGCTGATGGCACAGCGTTTGGCAGGGGTGCTTTGTGCTGCCGGGCACACCGTACACCTGCTGGAACTATGGGACGGCCTGCATCCCCAGCCGGAGCTGCCCGGCTGCACCGTGCACTGCCTTGCCTTTGCGGACGAGCGCCTGATGAACGCCGCGCTGGAAAACGGCCGCAGTGGCGGTTCGCCCATTCCGGTGCGGCTGGCGCGGCTTTGCTGCCACCCCACGGCGGTGGCGGCGGCGTTCCGCCAGCTGGTGCTGCACGCCCCGCGCCGGGTGGTGGATACCCGCCGGGAGCTGGAAAAGCTGGATGCTGCGTTCCATTTTGAGGTGATCTGCGCTGTTTGTGCGCCCTACCGCGCCGCGTTTGCGCTGGAAACCGCGCAGGTGCAGGCCAAAAAGGCCATCTGGCAGCTGGACCCCTATGCTTCCAACCGGGATTATCAGGCCCCCGGCGGCTACCCGCGGGAGCTGGAGCTGCTGAACCATCTGACCGCCGCCTTTATCACCCGGCAGGCCGTTGGGGATTACGCCCCCGGCGCCCCGCTGGCCGCGGCGGCGGAAAAAGTTCATGTGCTGGATTTCCCCAGTCTGGTGCCCCCGGCGGCAGTGCCGAACCATGCAGCAGACAGCAAAAAGCGCTGCGTGTTCTGCGGTTCTTTGTATCCCGGCCTGCGGGAGCCGGGCTTTGCGCTGGAACTTTTCCGTGCCCTGGGCCCGGCCAGCGGCTGGACCCTGACGATGGCAGGCGGCGGCTGGCAATACTTTGCCGCGGACGCTGCCCAGACCAAGGCTGTATTGGGCGAACAGTTTGAACAGCCCGGCCCCGTGCCCGCCGAAACCGCCCGTACCATGCAGGCACAGGCCGATGTTCTTTTGAACCTTGGCAACGCGGTAGACAACCAACTGCCCAGCAAACTGTTTGACTACTTTGCTGCGGGCAAGCCAGTTTTGCACCTCTGCGTGATCGAAAACGACCCTGCCCTGCCCTATCTGGCCCGCTATCCGCTGGCGCTGGTGCTGCACCAAGGCCAGGCTGATGCTGCGGATATTCTGCACCGCTGGCTGGGTGAAGTGTGCGGTAAACAGCTGCCCTTTGGGGAAGTGTGTGACCTCTTCCCTGAGCTGGTGCCGCAGGCGGTTGCGGCTGAATTTGTGAGGTGGCTAATGTGAAGGTACTCTGGCTTGTCAGCATCACCATCCCTGCTGCCGCGGATGCCTGCGGTTTGCAGGCAAAAGAGATCGGCGGGGGTTGGCTTTCCGGCGCGCTGGGCGGCATGACCGCCGCACCGGACGCCCCGGCCATTACCGTTGCCAGCGTGGATGCCCGCGCGGAAACTTTAACCGTTTGCAGCAAAAACGGCGTAAGTTTTGCACTGGTTCCCACCGGAAGTGTGGAAAACTTTTCTGCCCTGCTCAAAAAGATTGCCCCGGATCTTGTCCATATCTGGGGCACCGAGTACGCTGCCGCCCGCACCATACAGCAGGCGGCCCAGGCGGCGGGGATACCGGTGCTGGTGGGCATCCAGGGCGTGATGGTTGACTGTGCCCTGCACTTGAATGACGGCGTGCCAGCACGGCTGCTGCACTCCTGCGCGGCGCAGCATTTGATTGACCGCCATGTGCCGGGCGGGCTGCTGGACGTGAACCAGGCCCGTTTTGACACCCTTGCCCAGAGCGAAGCCGCCGTGCTGGCCAACGCCCGCCATGTGACCGGGCGCACCAACTTTGACCGTTCCGCCGTTCAAAAGCTGGCCCCGCAGGCCAGTTATTACCCCTGCAACGAAACGCTGCGCCCGGAGTTTTACACCCCACCGGTGTGGCACCCCCGCACCTTTGGCGAAGCGCCGGTGCTGCTGCTCAGCCAGGGCAACTACCCGCTCAAAAACCTGCATACCGTGCTCAAAGCGCTGCCCGCCGTGCTGGCGCAGTACCCCGGCGCGGTGCTGCGGGTGGCGGGCTGGCCCCCGCTGGACAAAGGGCCGCTGCTGCGCCCGGTGATTGACTGGATGTTCCCCTACCAGACCTGGTGCAAACAGCTGATCCGCCGCCTGGGGCTGGCGGACCATGTGCAGTACACCGGCCCGCTGGATGCCGCCGCCATGCGGCAGGCTTACCTGGATGCCGATCTCTTCCTGTTGCCGTCTTACAGCGAGAACAGTCCCAACAGTCTGGGCGAAGCCATGCTGCTGGGCCTGCCCTGCGTGGCCAGCGCGGCAGGCGGCATCCCGGATATGCTGCAAAGCGGCGTGCAGGGGATGCTGTACGGTGCCGCCGGGGATGATGCCGCCCTGAGCGCGGCCATTTTACAGGTGCTTGCCCTGCCGGACCACGGCACGGCGCTGGGCACCGCCGCGCAGATCCGCGCCCGGGTGACCCATGACGCGGCCAAAAACACCGCACAGATGATTGAAATTTACCGCAAAGTCCTGCAAAGGGAGGGAACACTGTGAGCCTGCCCGCCATTGGGGTGGTGATCCCCTGCTATAAGGCCGAGCACACGCTGCGCCAGACGGTTGAAAGCGTGCTGCAGGGTGCACCGGACAATTTGCAGCTGGTGCTGGTGGAGGACGGCAGCCCGGACGGCACCGGCGCGTTGTGTGATGCCCTTGCCGCCCAGGACCCCCGCGTTACCGCACTGCACCAGCCCAACGGCGGGGCATCCGCCGCGCGCAACGCGGGGTTGGATACACTGTGCCGCAGCGGTGCCGAGTGGGTGCTGTTTGTGGATGCGGACGATACCCTGCTGCCGGGGCTGTGGCAGGCGCTGCCCGCTGCATTTGATGCGCAGCCGGGCCTGATTTTGTACGGCATGGTGCGCGCCAGCGGCCCTGCCCCCAATCCGCTGGCCCCCGGCTGCTATGCCGGCCCCGCCGCGCTGGGGGATGCGCTGGACCCGCTGCTGTTTGAAAGCGGCTACCTCGCCGCCCCCTACCCCAAGCTGTTCCGGCTGGATGTGATCCGCCGGAACAAGCTGCGGTTTGACCCACGCTTAAAAATCAATGAAGATGTTTTGTTTAATCTTCAATATTTGCGGTTTTTGCTTTTTTTACAAAAAAACTCTGCCATTTATTGCCTTGCAGGTGTATACTATAATCAGAATGATATGCTTGCGGGCAGTCTGTCCCGCTCCCTGCGGGGGGATTTGCTGGACGCCGAGGCTGTGACCCGCCCCGTGCTGGAAGCATTCTTGACGGATGCCAAGCTGCCTGCACCAGAAATTGACCGCCTGGTGCAAATAAGCCGGGTGCGTGCCGCGTTAAATCAATATGGGCTGCTGACCGGCTGCCCCGGCCGCATGCCGTTTGCCCAGCGGCGGCAGCTGTTTGCCCGCATTTTGCAGGATGCTGATGCCCGCGCGGCCCTGCGCGCCCGCCTGACTGCGGACCCCAACCGCCTGCTGGCGCTGCCCTACCGGCTGGGGGTATTTTTGCACAGCGCCTGGCTATTGGCCGCTTATACCCAGCTGAAAAACCGCTTTTTATGAGAGGAACGTTTTGCATGCCGAACCCGACCATTTCCATTGTGACAACTGTATATGACGCCAAGGATTACATCCCCCGCACGGTGCGCAGCATTCTGGCCCAGAGCTTTACGGACTTTGAGCTGCTGCTGGTGGAGGATGGCAGCCCCAACGGCTGCGGCGAGCTGTGTGATGAGCTTGCCAAAACCGACCCGCGCATCCGGGTGTTCCACAAGGAAAACGGCGGCCCGGCCTCCGCTTTGAACGTTGGGCTGGACAATGCCCGCGGGGATTACATCGGCTTTGTGGATTCGGACGACCTGGTGGATCCGGATCTCTACGAAACACTTTTGAATGCCATCCGCGAAAATGATGTGCGCATTGCCTCCTGCAATGCCGACGCGGTGGACGAACAGGAAAAGCCCGTGCCGGGGGCCGGGGTCACCATCAACATTGCCGGGCGGCACATGGCCATGGAGCTGCTGCTGGATACCTTTAAAACCGGCGGCTTTTACGGGCTGCTGTGCTGGAACAAGCTGTTTGACATCCGCTTGTTCCGCGATAAAGGCGTGCATTTTGATGAAACCATGTTCTTTGGCGATGACGCCAGCGAGCTGCACCGCGTGTATGACGGCGAGTATGTTTACTGTGTGCCGCGCGTGCTGTACCACTACCGGCGGCGCGGCGGCCAGATGACCGAGGTGCTGTTTCCGCCGCGGCGGCTGGATGATTTGAAAATGTACTGGAACTGGCTGGGCTGGTTTGCCGCGCAGCCGGACAAAACCGAATATAAAGGTTATTATGAATGGGCCGTGGCATGGTACTGGAAGGTGTTTTACCTGTTCTGGTGCCAGGCCAGCGAGGCCGGAGCCATGGCAAAGCTGAAACCGGAATTTTTGAAGCACAAAAAGCATCTGGACAGCATTTTGCCGGACATCCTGCGCTGCCCGCATGTGCCCGGTGCCGAAAAAGCGCGCGCTGTGCTGTTCTGCGCCGCACCGGGGCTGACCTACACGCTGGCACACGCCCGCAGCAAGCTGCATGGCAGCAAAACGGACTGAGGAATGAGGGGGAAAAACAAGATGGAACATATTGCAGTTAGTGTGATCGTTCCCATTTACAACGCAGAGCCCTGGCTGGAAGAGTGCGTGCAGAGCATTCTGGACCAGGATTTCCCGGCCAGCTACGGCACGATCGAAGTGCTGCTGATCGATGACGGCGCAACGGATGGCAGCGGCGCTTTGTGTGACCGCCTTGCCAAGCGGGACAACCGCATTAAAGTGGTGCACCAGGAGAACCAGGGGCTTTCCGGCGCGCGCAACACCGGCATTGATATGGCCCGCGGCCGCTATTATGCCTTTATTGACAGCGACGATGTGGTGCGCCCGGCGTACCTGAAAAAGATGTACGAAGCCTGCGAAGCGCACGACGCCTACATGGCGATCTGCGCAGTGGAGGACGTACAGGAGAACGGCAAGCCCCTGCCGGAGCCGGTGTTCACCCCGCCCACGCAGGAAGGTGTGTTCCGCGGCAAGGATCTGCTGAATGATTTTTATGCCCCCAACGGCACTTATTACACCGTTGCATGGAACAAGCTTTACCGCGCCGAGGTGTGGAAGCTGCTGCATTACCCGGAGGGCCGTCTGCACGAGGATGATTTTGTGGCGCACCGGCTGTTCTGGCGGTGCGATAAAGTGGTGTGCCTGCCGGATGTTTTGTACAATTACCGCCTGCGTTCCGGCAGCATTATGCGCACCAGCCTGAAACCCGGCGCGTTTGACGCGGTGGACGGCCTGGCTGACCGGTACCGCTTTTATGTCGAGAACGGCGCGGACCGTTCGGTGATTGATTCGGCTTATGCTGCCTGTTGGCGGCGGTATCTTTTCCTGTGCGCCAAGGTACGCCAGAACCCGGAGCCGCAGCTGGTCAAGGCCATCAGCAAGGAGCAGTTTCTGATGCAGGGGCTGATCAGCTACCTGCCCAACTGCCGCCACATGAAAATGACCGAAAAGCTTTCCGCCGCCCGCTGGGCCATGATGCCCGCCGAAAGCCTTTGCCCGGCAAAGTGATTGTTTACGGGAGCTTTCCAGCCTTTTTTGAAAAAAAGGCTTCGGCGAAAAAACTTTAATATAATAAACTTTAATATAATAGAATATAAGAATAAAAATAGGGATTGGATCGCGAACGGGTAAACAAAATACGCTCAAAACATATTGAAGCACGCGTTTTCCCCATAGAGACCGTAGGGGTGCACATTATGCGCCCGCTGACCTAATGTCATAGCGTTTTTTCAAGGATTGTATATGGGACAAACGGCCATGGGGCGATGCAAGCATCGTCCCCTACAAATAATTTTTAGGTTTGCGATAACCATTTTGCGTTTTTCCCCGGCGCGATGAGGGCATCGCGCCCTACGGAATATTTTGCCGCTCATCACGCACTTTCAAACATTCCAAAACCTAATATTTCCTGAGCGGCGCTGCGCGCCGCGGTCCACCACCATTATTCTTTATTCTTTTTTAATTATTCTTTACCTGCCCCATTCCTAATTAACCTCCTAACTCCTACCTCCTAACTATTCCTCCGTCCACACCAAACTTTCAAACCAACGAAAAAAGGGGTTGTCCATTTTGCCGCTGCGCTCGCCGAATACACCGCGCAAACCGCGCATTTTGCTGGTTCCGCCGCCGGAGCTGCCGGTTCCTGCTGTGCAGGGCGGCGCGGTGGAAACCCTTGTCACCCACCTGATCCGTGAAAATGAACGGGCGGGCAAGCTGGATCTGCTGTGCGCCAGCATCCCGGACCCGGAAGCCGCCGCCCAGGCACAAGGGCTGCAGCACACCAAAATGCTGTACGTTGCCAAGCCCCGCGGCGTGCGCCGGTATTACCCCATGGTGTTTCTGGAGCGCTGCTTTGGCGTTGCCGCCCCGTATGACCCGTGGTATCAAAAGGTTCAGCTTTCCCTTGCACTGGAGCTGCCCACGCCGGACCTGATTGTGGCGGAGGGCGGCACCCTGACCCAGTGCAGCGCCATCAGCAAAATGTTCGGCAAGCGGCGTTGCCTGGCCCACCTGCACGGCCAGACCAGCTGCAGCCATGAGATGGACGCCATTTACGGCGGTATTCTGGCCCTGAGCGAGTTTATCCGCGATGATTACCTCAAAACCAGCGAGCTGGACCGCAAGCATGCCTACATCCTGCACAACTGCATTGATACCGCTCGCTTTGTGCCCGGCCCGGCGGATGCTGCGCTGCGGGCTTCCCTCGGCTTTGCGCCGGAAGATTTTGTTGTACTGTTCTGCGGCCGCCTGGAGCCGGATAAGGGCATCCACAAGCTGTTGGAAGCGATGGAGAAAATATCCATGACCCGCGCATCAAGCTGCTGATTGTGGGCAGCCCGTTTTTTGGCCGTACCCAGCAAAGCCCGTTTTTGCGCAAGTTGGAACAGCAGGCCGAGACCCTTGGCGACCGGGTGCGCTTTACTGGCTATGTGCCCAATGATTCGATGCCGGAATATTACCGCCTGGCGGACCTTGTCTGCGTGCCCACCTTGGTGGAGGAAGCCGCCGGGCTTGTGGCGGTGGAAGCCATGGGCTGCGGCCGACCGGTGCTTGCCACCCGCAGCGGCGGTATGCCGGAATATCTGGACGGCAGCCAGGCCGTGCTGGTGGACCGTGACGGCAATGTAGCCGGGCAGCTGAGCTTTGCCATCCGCATGCTGTACGAACACCCGGATCTGCGCGCCCAGATGAGCACCGCCGGTGCAAAGACGGCACAGCGCTATTCTTCTGCACGCTTTTATGATGATTTTGTACGCATTGTGTACGATTTTGGAGGTCACCTATGGAACAGCCCGTCATCTGTGTGATCGTTCCGGTATACAAGGCGGAAGCCACCCTGCCCCGCTGCATCGAAAGTGTGCTGACCCAGCAGCTGCCGGGCGGGCTGCGGCTGATCTTGGTGGACGATCAAAGTCCAGACCGCAGCGGCGAAATTTGTGACGCTTACGCAGCAAAGGATCCCCGTGTGATGGTACTGCACCGCAGGGAACGCGGGGTTTCCGGCGCGCGCAATGCCGGGTTACGGGCCGCCACCGGCGAGTATATTGTATTTTTGGACAGTGACGATGCCCTGCGCCCCGGCGCTTTGGCCGCCGCCCTTGCGGCACAGGCCGCTGCCCCCAACGCTTTTGTGCTCTGGCACTACACCATGCAGCCGGACGATACCACCCCTGTAACCACAGTAGCCCACCCGGCCCAACAGAGCGACCTGGCCCGCCTGCACCTGGACTGCCTGATCGCCATGCCGTGGAACAAGCTTTACCGGCGCACATACGCCCGGCAGCTTGCCTTTGACCAGGCTTATACCCTTGGCGAAGATTTGCAGTTTGTGCTGGATTATCTGGCTCTGCTGGGGCGCTGCCAGCCGGATTTCAGCTACCTTGTGCTGGAAAGCGCCCTGACCTTTTACGATTGCAGCCGCACCGGCACCCTTTCCACCAAGTACCACGCCAATTACTGCGAAATTTGGCCCAAGCATTTTGCCAAGCTGAACGCCGCCTGCACCGTTGCTGCCTGCCCGCCGCAGGATATGCTGCCGCTGCACCGCGCGGAATTGCAGGTTTTGGCGGAGGGTGCCGCGGACATTTTGCGGCGGGACCCCGATGCCATGCCCGCACGCCGCGCCAAAGCCCGCACCGCGCTGCAAAGCCCATGGCTGAAAAGCCTGCTGGATACAATGCGCCATGAGCACTGTTACAGCCCCTATTACCTGCCCTGCCGCTGGAACAGCTTACGTCTGCTATGGATGTTGTCCGAAGCTGCGCGCACGCAGAGCCCCCTGTTCGGCAAGCTGGACTGGGCGGGGTATTATTTGCTGCTGGGCCGCATGAAGCGCGGCTGAACCGCAGCCTGCTTTCTCTCTGGTATTACAGTACATTTGCCCCAGGCAGCGCCGCTGGCTTGCCTGGGGTTTTGTTTTTGCATCGTCAGGTTTTTGGGGTTGCAGATTGTATTCACCTGCTTAACATGGTATAATGGGACAGAATTATCTCTTTGTACTATTTTTAACACATTTGGGAGAATTATTTAAGGCAACACCGCAGCGGCACTGCTTTTATGTGTTTGGCCGCTAAATCTGTTTTGGAGTGTTTTAGATGATGTTTTTATCGCGTGCAGAGTCCTCTTATCTGCACCAGCACCTAAGCGTTGTGCGCCATGTCACCCTGGACCCGGAGGGCCCCGGTGTGCTGCGCATTCACCTGCTCCCTTGCAAAAAAGCACGGCGCAATGTGCCGTTTGTTGCACTTTTGAACGGGCAGGATATTTTGCCGCTCAGCGTTTCCTGGGCCATTCTGCTGGCAGGGCTGATGGACGCCCTGCAGCCTTTTGAGGGCAAGGAGATCACCGAGGACCAGTGGGCCGGCATTGCCGCCCAGGCTGTGGAAACCGCCGCTGCTGTTTACCCGAAAACGGCTCCCGACCAGATCCGCGCGGATTTGAATGCCATGCTGACCTCCTTCCGCGCGCTGACCGCCGGGCAGGAACCGCCCGTGCATGTGCAGCCGATGGACCTGGGCGCTTACGCCCGCTATATGGCAGCCCCCCACCGTATGGACCTGATGGTAAGCTCCATGGAAAAGGACGGTGCCTGGCACTGCAACCAGAAATGCCTGCACTGTTACGCCGCCAACCAGCCCCTTGGCGCGGTGAAAGAGCTGGATACCGACCAATGGCTGGCTGTTATCCAAAAATGCCGCGCGGCGGGCATTCCGCAGCTGACCTTTACCGGCGGCGAACCCACCATGCGCAATGACCTGGTCAGCCTGGTGCATGCCGCACAGTGGTTTGTTACCCGGCTGAACACCAACGGCCGCATGCTGACCAGCGCCCTTTGCCGGGAACTGGCGGACGCCAGCCTGGACAGCGTGCAGGTCACCCTATATTCGGCGGATGAAGCGATCCATAACACGCTGGTGGGTGCCCCCGGCTATGCGGACACCATCAGCGGCATCCGCAATGCGGTGGAGGCGGGGCTGAATGTCAGCATCAACACCCCGCTGTGCAGCCTGAACCAGGATTACACCGCAACGCTGGCGCTGGCCAACTCTCTTGGCGTGCGCTATGCCACCTGCAGCGGGCTAATTCCCACCGGCGGGGCCGAAACCGACCCCAGCAAGGCCACCCGCTTAACGCCGGAAGCACTGACCGCCGTGCTGCGCCCCGCGATGGCCTATGCTGAACAAAACCACATGGAGATCAACTTTACCAGCCCCGGCTGGCTGCCGGATGCGGTACTGTTGGACCTTGGCTTTACCCAGGTGCCCAGCTGCGGGGCCTGCCTTTCCAACATGGCCGTTGCGCCGGACGGCACCGTTCTGCCCTGCCAGAGCTGGCTGCGGGAGGGCGCTGGCCTGGGCAACATCCTGCATGACCCCTGGCACAAGATCTGGAATGTCCCCACCTGCCGCCGTGTGCGGGAAGAAAGTGCGAAAATGGAACACATCTGCCAGCTTGGCACAACCGTTCCCGCACAGGGAGGTTTGTGATGAAACAATCCGTTTTACGCTTTGCCGCGCAGCTGTGGGCTATGCTGGCCGTTCTGCTGCTGTTTGTTGCCGCCGCCCTGCCCGCCCATGCGGATGACGGCGACATGGATGAGATCACCCACTATACCGTAACAGTGGACACCCGCGCCGATGGCTCCGCCGATATCACCTATGAGCTGGACTGGAACGTGATCGGCGGCAGCCTGGATGAACCGCTGACCTGGGTGCGCATCGGCCTGCCCAACAGCCACAACGACAGCCTGGTCAACCTGACGCCGGATACAGTTCTTAACGTAAGTTCCGTGGATGACGGCGGTTCCTTTGCCAAGGTTGATTTTATCAACGCCTACTTCCCGCCGGATATTGCCGCCACCATCGGCGCACAGAGCAGCGTACACTTTGCGTTCCAGGTACACCAGTCCCATCTGTTTTTGCTGAACGAGGACGGCAACGCCGACTACAGCTTTACCCCCGGCTGGTTCGATGATTTGTGTGTGGATGAGCTGACCATCCGCTGGGTGGCGCTGGACGGTATCCAGGCCGATAACGACAGCCAGGACGGCAACTATCTTGTGTGGAACTTTGGCCCGCTGGACCATGGCGAAAGCGCCACGGTGCATGTCAGCGTTCCCGCCCATACAGCACAAAACTACTCCCCCGATGCTGCCGCAACGGACAGCGAAATGTATTATGACGACAGTGACCAGGTACTGGTTTTCTTCTTCGTGCTCCTTCTGGTCATTATCGTGATTGCTCTGATCACGGTTTCCGTTTCCCGCACAAACGGGATCTGGAACGGTGGTTTTGGCGAGGATGACCCCGACGACTGGTACTGGTATTCCAACGGGCACACCCATATCCATGTTGCCCGTAATCTGCCCCCGCCAGAAGGCTACCATCGCGTTCCCCCACCCGCAAACTTCAAGGCCGGGGGCGGAAAGACCCGCGGCGGTGGTGCCGGGCGGCGCAGCGGCGGTTCGGATCACTCCAACCATTCCAGCTGCGCGTGTGCGTGTGCCTGTGTTTCCAGCTGTGCATGCGCCTGCGCGTGTGCGGGCGGCGGCCGCGCCGGGTGCAGTACCAAAAACTTTTATAAAATTACCGTGAAAAAAGCCGACTGATATAACGGAGGGCAAAGCCATGAGCCTGGAAGATCAATACGATGCCTGGGTGCGCAGTGTGACCGGTACAGGCCGCCACAGCGCTACCAAACAGGACCGCGATGCCGCGCAAAACAGCCTGAACGCCATGCAGGCCCAGCTGGACGCTTTGGCCGAAAGCCAAAAACGCCAGAAATCTGCCGCGGACGCCCTGAACGCCGTGCAGCGCGCCGGCGCCGCCACCGCGGACAGTGTGCGCCGCATGAGCAGCGAGCTGACCCAAAGCCTGCGCCAGGACGGCCTGCTGGGCGGCAAAACCGCACAGCCTGCCCCCGCAGCAGAACCGGTAAAAGCCGGCCCGGAAAACTTTAATGGCCTGGCCGACCGGGTGCGCCAGCAGGTGCTGGGGCAGGATGCCTTTGTGGGGCAGGTGGTCAAGGCGTTCCGCCGCCCCTTTGTGATGGGCACCGCCGATACCGCCCATGCCCGCGGCAGCATGCTGCTGTGCGGCCCCACCGGTACCGGGCGGCACTATGCCCTGACCTGCATTGTGGACGAGATGGCAGGCCGCGGACTTTTGCACAGCGCCCTGATTGAAACGATGGATCTGGCCCTGTACCCCGGCCCCGCACAGGAAAAGCTGTTTTTGCAGGACCTGTATGCCGCCTTGCAGTCTGACGCCGAGGTTCTGGCCTTTGACCATTACGAAAGCTGTGCATCCAATTACCTGAACATGCTGGCAACGCTGGCCATTGACGGCACTCTGCCGCTGACCAGCCGCTATGTATTGCAGCGCGGCATTCTGGTGGATGTGGGCACCGCCCTGGCCCCCGGCGCGATCGGCGAATTGCAGGCTGCCGGCAAGTATTTTGTATTTTTCTCCAACCGGGACGAAACCGCCCTGGCGGACAAGTTCGGCGCGCGGTTCGTGGACGCGCTGGAGGGGGACATCTGCCGCACCCAGGCGTTCACCCCCGAAAGCCTGGCCGCCATTGCCGCGCGGGAGCTGAACCACCTGGCCCAGCGGGTCAAGGCGCAGTGCGGCCTTGTGCTTGCCATGGGCAGCGATGTGCGGGACCTGGTTGCCGCGCAGTACGGCAAAACCAGCGGCATGACCGCCATGCGCGATTATGTCGACAGCATCTACCGCGCCTTTGCAGAGTACGTTCTGGATACGGACGACATTCCTACCGCCGGAACGCCCGCCAAATTGACGGTGGACGGCAGCCGCCTGATGGCTGCCATTGGCAGCGGTGAACCGTTTGACCTGCTGGCCCTGCTGCCCCGCCAGTACCGCGGCGATGTGGATGCCGTGGAAGCAGAGCTAGATGCCATTGTGGGCCTTGACGAAGTAAAGAATTTTGTGCGCGGCATTGCCCAGAACGTGCAGGCCCAGCAAAAGCGCAAGGCCCAGGGCCTGAAAGTTGCCGATGTGAACATGCACATGATTTTTACCGGCAACCCCGGCACCGGCAAAACCACGATTGCCCGCATTCTGGCCAAGTATCTGAAAGCCATCGGCGCACTGCGCGGCGGCCAGCTGGTGGAAGTGACCCGTGCCGACCTGGTGGGCCGCTATGTCGGCCACACGGCCCCGCTGACCAACCAGGTGATCCAGAGCGCTTTGGGCGGCGTGCTGTTCATTGATGAAGCATACAGCCTGTACCGCGGCGGCGAGGACAGCTTTGGGCTGGAAGCCATTGACACCCTGGTAAAGGGTATTGAGGACCACCGCGATGACCTGGTGGTGATCCTGGCCGGGTACAGCAAGGAGATGGCGCTGTTCCTGACGGCGAACTCCGGCCTGGCCAGCCGCTTCCCGAACCAGATTGAATTCCCGGATTACACAGGCGCTGAGCTTTTGGCGATCACCCAGAGCATTGCCAAAAGCAAGGGGTACCGCCTGGACGATGCCTGTGCGATGCCGTTGGTGGCATTCTTCGACCGCCGCCAGTCAGAGAACGCCGCCGAAAATGGCAACGGACGCATGGCCCGTAACACGCTGGAAAAAGCCATCCTGAACCAGTCCAAGCGCCTGGTCGCGGATGCTGATGCCGCGCTGGACCTGCTGCTGCCGGGGGATTTCGAACTGGAGTGATTCCTTACGGGAGTTTTCCGGCCTTTTTGAAAAAGGCCTTGGCGAAAGACTTTAATGGGTATCGCATAAATCACATAAGCTAAGGCAACACCGCACAATTCCCGCCTTGCGGCTTAAGCACCGCTCCGGCAGCTGCGGCACGGCATCTGCGTTGCCAAAATGCTCGATAATGTCGGGTTGCGGTACCCGCATCGTGCTTCGGGGGCAAAAGCCCCTCGCACTCTGCGACCGCTGCCCCTGCTTCGGTTCGCTGTATCCGCCACTGGCGGCGCTCACCTTTGCAGCATCCAGTATTATCTGCGCTTTTGGCTTAGCAGCTGCCGCACCTCGCTCGCCGTATCGGCACTTAGAATTATGCGGTATTGCCCTAAGGTGTATCTGAAAACAAAGAAAATAACGGATATTTCGCAAAATCCCGCTGTGTTTGTAGAAATAGACTAAATTTTCGACTTTTCAGATACACCCTAAGAAATAGGCATGCGGATTCTCGGTAGATACGAGGGTCCGCATGCCTTTGGTTTTGCGGGGGATCGGTTTGGAGTCTGGGATTTTGGTGCAAAAGTTCGCAGTGCGGCAGGGTTCCGCGGGACGATGCAAGCATCGTCCCCTACAAATGTTTTTAGGGCAATACCGCATAATTCTAAGTGCCGCCGAAAACTCCTCCCTCCTCCCCCCTAACTAAAAAAATCCGCCCCATCCAGAACAGCTCTCACCATTCTAAACGGGGCGGACAAAAGTTTGATTTACAGTACCTTGGACAAAAACGCTTTCAGGCGCGGATTGTCGGGGTTCTCAAAGAACTCCTGCGGGGGCTTATCGACCTTGATAACACCCTCATCAATAAAGATCACACGGTTGGCAACTTCGCGGGCAAAACCCATTTCGTGGGTCACCACCACCATGGTCATGCCATCGCGGGCCAGTTCTTTCATCAGTTCCAGAACTTCGCCTACCATTTCGGGGTCCAGCGCGCTGGTGGGCTCGTCAAACAACAGCACTTCAGGGTTCATGGCCAGTGCACGCACAATGGCAATGCGCTGTTTCTGGCCACCGGAAAGCATGTTAGGGTAAACATCTGCCTTATCGGCCAGGCCAATGCGCTCCAGCAGCTCCATGGCCTGCTTGTCGGCAGCAGCCTGGCTCATACGGCCCAGGCGCACCGGAGCCAGCGTGATGTTCTTTTTCACCGTCAGGTGGGGGAACAGGTTAAAATGCTGGAACACCATGCCCATCTGGGCGCGGGTGGCATCAATGTCGCGTTCGGTGATCTCTTTGCCGTCCAGCATAACCGTGCCGCCGTCCGGTTCTTCCAGGCGGGTCAGGCAGCGCAGAAAAGTGGACTTGCCGCAGCCGGAAGGCCCAACCAGGCAGACAACATCGCCCTTATTGATGGTCAGGTCAATGCCCTTGAGCACGTCCAGACCGTTATAGTTCTTTTTTAAGTCCTTAACGACGATCACTCTTCGCCAGCCTCCCTTCCAGTTTGCCAAGCAGCCAGGTAAAGATCATAACCAGAATCAGATACATCAGCGCCACGCCGAACAACGGGAACATCGGCTCGTAAGTACGGTTCATGATGCCCTGTGCAGCGTACAGCAGCTCCTTGCCGCCAATAACGGTGATGAGTGAGGTATCCTTGAGAAGGACGATGAACTCATTGCCCAGGGCAGGCAGCACCGAGCGGATGGCCTGCGGAATCACGATCAGCACCATGGTTGTCATGTAGTTCAGGCCCAGGCTGCGGCCGGCTTCCATCTGGCCGGGGTCAACGGCCATCAGACCGCCGCGGATGATCTCCGAAACATACGCACCGGAGTTAATGCCCAGTGCCAGCGCACCGACCATGGTAAAGTTGCGGCTGTTGGCAAAGATAACCATGCTCATAATCAGCATCTGCACCATCATGGGGGTGCCGCGGATCACAGTGGCGTATAGCTTGCATACAGCGTTGGCAACGGCAAGAGCCGGGTCGTGGTGGCCGCGGCGCTGCTGGTCATGCGCAACACGCACCAGGGCAACCACGCTGCCCAGCACCACGCCGATCGTCAAAGCAATTGCCGTTACATACAGCGTGGGGATAACCCCTTTGAGGTATTGCTGCCAGCGGTTTGAGGCAATAAATGCCTGGTAGAATTTGACGAACAGATCCTGCCCGAAATCCAGCTTTGTACCAGCTTTCGCCAGCTGGGTCAGCATTTCGTATTGTGCGGCCATCCGCATTCCACACCTTTCCTGTGTTCCGGCACCAGGGCACCGGGCGTTTATTTTACGGTCTTGCCAACAAAAGGGAGGCGCCCCTGCGGGCCACCTCCCTGTGGCACTTGTGAAAAAGCTGCTTTATTCAGCAGTGATGTACTTGTCCACGATAGCCTGCAGGGTGCCGTCTGCCTTCAGCTCTTCCAGAGCGGTGTTGATGGCATCCTTCAGTTCGGTGTTGCCCTTACCAATGCCGATTGCGTAGCTTTCTTCCACGTAAGCGGTGTCCAGCAGCTTCAGGCCGGGGTTGGCAGCAATAAATTCCTTAGCGGGAGCGTTATCAATAACAACGCAGTCAACCTGGCCGTTGTTCAGCATCTGCACGGCAGTCAGGCCGTCGTCGTAAGCAACAACGTTCTCATCGCCAAAGTCGTCAGAGCAGTACAGGTAGCCGGTGGTACCGCGCTGGGTGCCGATTTTCTTGCCAGCCAGGTCATCCACGCTGGCAATATCGGAATCTTCCTTGACGATGATGGACTGGATGCCGGTTGCGTAAGAATCGGTGAAGTCCATCACGTTCTGGCGCTCGTCGGTAACGGTAACGCCAGCCATAACCATATCGGACTTGCCCTGCTGTACAGCCAGCAGTGCAGCGTCAAAGTCCATATCATCGATCTGCAGCTCCAGGCCAAGCTTGTCAGCAATGGCCTGTGCGGTCTCAATGTCGATGCCCTCAAATTCGCCGGAATCGGTGGTCATCTCGTACGGGGGGAAGGCTGCGTTGGTGGACATGATCAGCTTGCCCGGCTCAACGGTGGACAGCTCAGCAGTTTCAGTCTCGCTGGCTGCTTCAGAGGAAGCAGCCTCGGAAGATGCAGCATCGCTGGAAGCGGCCTCGGGGGAAGCGGCTTCGGAAGATGCAGCAGAAGAAGCGGTGGAACCGCAGGCAGCCAGGCTCAGAACCAAGGCAGCGGCAGTCATCAAAGACAATGCTTTTTTCATTACAATATACCTTCTTTGTTCATGGTTCTCTGATTTTCAAGGCGTATCTGAAAACAAGGAAAATGACGGACATTTCGCAAACACAAGCAGGATGTAAGGCAAAGAGCCGCAGAAATCCTTTCTGGATTCCAAGGGCAACACCTCACAATTCCCGCCTGACGGCTTAAGCACCGCTTCGGCGGCTGCGGCACAGCATCTGCGTTGCCAAAATGCTCGATAAGACATCCAGTATTATCTGCGCTTTTGGCTTAGCAGCTGCCGCACCTCGCTCGCCGTATCGGCACTTAGAATTATGCGGTATTGCCCAAGGCTTTTTAACGCAAAATCCGGCTGCGTTTGTAGAAATAGACGATACTTTCGACTTTTCAGATACACCCTAGCGCAGCAGCGGAACTTTCCCTCTTTCCGGAGCTGCATCAGGATAAATTCTAGTATAATACATAAATATTCAAAGTCAATGCATAAATATTGGATTCAGCATTTTGTGGCAAGATGGCTGCCCGCCCCACCAGAAATTGTGCATTTTTCAAGCCTGCATTTCACAGTTTTTCCTGATATATTGACGCCGTAAGTTAAACGTGGTAAACTTTACGCGTTCATGAGCGAAATTCATGCCTTTCAGTCGAAATAAACCGGCTTGCATTACCTTGCCGTACAAAAAAGAGGAATCAATATGCTGACATTAGGTGACCTGCACATTGGGCAGGATGCAATCATCCGCGTGGTAGGCGGTGAGGGCGAGCTGCGCCACCACCTGCTGGATATGGGGCTGACCCCCGGCACTGAGGTAACGCTGCGCAAAACGGCCCCCATGGGGGACCCCATTGAAGTGGAGCTGCGTGGTTATGAGCTGACCCTGCGCCTGGCCGATGCGCAGAAAATTGAAATTGACAGCGTGCACGCAACGGACCGCGCCGCCCCCAGCGAAGAGCGCCACAAGGTGGTAGCCCACCCCGGCGTTGGCGAGCTGGACAAAGCCGCCAGCTACCACGAGCGCAAAGCCGGCGCCCCCATTGCCGCCGGTGCACCGCTGACCTTTGCCCTGGCCGGCAATCAGAACTGCGGCAAAACCACGCTGTTCAACCAGCTGACCGGCTCCAACCAGCATGTGGGCAACTTTCCCGGCGTTACGGTGGACCGCAAGGACGGCGTGATCCGCAACCACAAGGAAGCCACCGTAACGGACCTGCCGGGCATTTATTCCCTGTCCCCTTACTCCAACGAGGAGATTGTCACGCGGGATTTTATTCTGAGCGAGCACCCATCCGGCATTATCAACATTGTGGATGCTTCCAACATTGAGCGCAACCTGTACCTGACCATGCAGCTGATGGAGCTGGATACCCCCATGGTGCTGGCGCTGAACATGATGGACGAAGTGCGCGCCAACGGCGGCACCATCATGGTAAACCAGCTGGAAGAAATGCTGGGCATTCCGGTTGTTCCCATTTCTGCCGCCAAAAATGAGGGCATTGACGAGCTGATCGAACATGCCATCCATGTGGCGCGCTACCGGGAGCTGCCGGGCCGCATCGACTTCTGCACGGCAGGCAGTGACCCAGCAGACCCCAGGGGCGCGGTGCATCGCTGCATCCATTCTGTCGCACATTTGATTGAGGACCATGCCGCTGCCGCCGGGCTGCCGCTGCGCTTTGCCGCCACCAAGCTGGTGGAGGGAGACACCCTGATTGAAAAAGCCCTGCAGCTGAACCCCAACGAAACAGATATACTGGGCCACGCCATTGCTGAAATGGAAACCGTGACCGGGCTGGACCGCGAAGCCGCCCTTGCGGACATGCGCTTTACCTTTATTGAAAAGCTATGCTCCGCCACGGTGGTGAAGCCGGGCGAAAGCCTGGAGCATAAGCGCAGCGTTGCCATTGATAAGATCCTGACCGGCAAATACACTGCCTTGCCCTGTTTTGCGGGCATTATGGCGCTTGTTTTCTGGCTGACCTTTGGCGTAGTGGGCTCCACCCTTTCGGACTGGATGACCCTTGGCATCGACTGGTTTACCGGCGTTGTGGACCGCGCCCTGACGGCGTATCAGATCAACCCGGTGGTGCACAGCCTTGTGATCGACGGCATTTTTGCCGGTGTGGGCAGCGTGCTGAGCTTTTTGCCCACGATCGTTATCCTGTTCTTCTTTTTGTCCATCCTGGAAGATACCGGTTATATGGCCCGTGTGGCCTTTGTTATGGACAAACTGCTGCGCCGCATTGGGCTTTCGGGCCGCAGCTTTGTGCCCATGCTGGTGGGCTTCGGCTGCTCGGTTCCCGCCATTATGGCAACCCGCACCCTTTCCAGTGAGCGTGACCGCCGCATGACGATTTTGCTGACCCCGTTCATGAGCTGTTCCGCCAAGCTGCCCATTTATGCGCTGTTCACCGCCGCGTTTTTCCCGCGGGTATGGCGCGCACCGGTCATGATTTTCCTCTATCTTTTCGGCATTTTGTGTGGTATACTGTATTCGCTGATCCTCAAGCAGACCTGTTTCCGCGGTGAACCGGTACCCTTTGTGATGGAGCTGCCCAACTACCGCCTGCCTTCGCCCAAAAGCGTCGGCCAGCTGATTTGGGAAAAGGCCCGTGATTTTATTCAGCGTGCCTTTACAATTATCTTTGTTGCAACCGTCGTGATCTGGTTCCTGCAGACGTTCGACACCCGCCTGAATGTTGCTGCCACCCCGGATTCCAGCCTTCTGGCTTTGGTTGGCAGCCTGATCACCCCCATCTTCAAGCCCCTTGGCTTTGGCGACTGGCGCATTTCCACTGCGTTGATCACCGGCTTTACCGCCAAGGAAAGCGTTGTTTCCACCCTGACCGTCCTGCTGGGCGGCGATACCGGCGCGCTGAACATGCTGTTCACCCCGTTTACTGCGCTGGTTTTCCTGATCTTTACGCTGTTGTATACCCCCTGTGTTGCAGCCATTGCCGCTGTCAAGCGGGAACTGGGCGGTGGCCGGGCTGCACTGGGTGTGGTACTGATGCAGTGCGGCATTGCCTGGGTTGTGGCGTTTACCGTGCACTGTGTAGGGGTTTTGCTGGGGTTGGCATAAGGGCAGCGTATTCACCTGGCACTTTGTTTTCGCTTAACCCATAGGGAGGTTTTTTCCATGTCACTTCAAAGTATCCTTGTTCTGGTTATTATTTTTGTTCTGCTCGGCGTTGCCATCGGTTTTATTGCCAACAGCGAAAAGGGCTGGCACGGCGGCTGCACCGGCAACTGCGCCAGCTGCCAGGAACACTGCAATGACAAACAGAAGAAGAACCCGCCCAAGCAGCAGTGATGCCCAGACCGAAGGAGACCGCCGTATGACTGCTGTTCAACAATCCGCCGCTCCGCACCCTGCCGTGCGCCAGCGCATTGACTGGATTGATACCGCCAAAGGTCTGTGCATGATTCTGGTGATTGTGGGGCACACCCTGCCCTACGGCAACCTGATGCGCAATTTCATTTTTTCGTTCCACATGCCGGCCTTTTTCTTTCTGACCGGCTATACGGCCCGCCGCCCGGATACCTGGCAGGGTTTTGCCCGCCGGGTCAGGAAGGACTTTGTTGCACTGATCGTTCCCGTGCTGGGTGTGGTGCAGGTGTTCAACGTTTTGCTGAACTTTTTCCTTTCTGATGACAGAAGCCTGACCAACCTGTGGGATATTGCCCGCTACAATGCCATCACCCTGTTCTGGGCCAGCGGTAACCCTGCCGACGGCATTCCCAGCTGCGGCATGCCATGGTTTTTGTTTGCACTGTTCTGGGGCAAACTGATCTGGGAGCTGCTGGGGCTTTTGTTCCCCAAAGGGGATTTTGCCGTCAGTTTCATTGTCATGCTGTTCGGGGCATACATCGGGCAGGTACAGTATCTTCCCCAATGTCTGGATGTTGCAATGGTCGTTGTCATGTACCTCACATTGGGGCAGCTGTTCCGCCAGCATCAGGCACTGTTGGACCGTTACCGGGTCCCGCTTTTCCTTGCCATGCTGATCCCCTGGACATGGTGCTGCCAGCAGGGCATTTATATTGAACTTGCTTCCCGCACATACTCCAATTACATTTTGTGCGCTTCCATCAGTGTATGCGGCATTTGGATCTTCTGCCATCTGTGCCGTGAACTGAACGCCAATAACGCTTTGCGGCCGGCGCTCAGCTTTTTGGGGCGGCACAGCCTGTGGCTGTTCTTTGTGCACCATATGGATGTGTTTACCAGTGCCATCTGGCAAAAAGACCGCCTTCTGTTCACGCTGCCCTGCCGCATCGGGTGGGACATCCTGCTTTCCCTGCTGCTGCTTGGCTGCTGGACATTGCTGCGCACCGGCTGGCGCAGGCTGACCGCAAAATAAACTCTTTGAACCGTTCTGCATCCCCTGTTCCGGGCCTGCAGGGCGGTCTTTGTTTTGGCAGCGCTTTCTGCACAGTGCAAACATTGTTTTTTACCGCGGATTATGGTACAATGAATTGTCTATAAGTATGTATCGGGGATCCCCCTGAAATATCTATTTTTGAAAGGGCTTTTTATGGCAGAGCAACGCAACCAGACCCCTGCCGGGGATAACACGCAATGGACCACCATCATTCGGCCGCGCACCGGCTGGTTTGATGTGGACCTGGAAGAGCTGTGGCGCTACCGTGACCTGATTGTCATGTTCGTCAAGCGCAACTTTACCGTCATGTACAAGCAGACCATCCTGGGGCCGCTGTGGATCATCCTGAACCCGCTTATCACCACGGTGCTGTTCAACGTGGTGTTCGGCGGCATTGCCGGGCTTTCTACGGACGGTACGCCGAGCTTTTTGTTCTACATGGCAGGCAATACGGTGTGGACCTTTTTTGCCTCCTGCATCAACGGCACGGCCAACACCTTTGTGGCCAACAGCCAGGTGTTCGGCAAGGTATATTTCCCACGGCTTACCACCCCCATCAGCCAGGTATTGACCAGCCTGATCAACTTCTTTATCCAGTTTGTCATGTACATTCTGTTCTGGGTCTACTTTGCCGTGACCGGGTCCGGTGTACACCTGACGGCCTGGGCGTTTGCCGTGCCGCTGGTGGTGCTGGAAGTCATGCTGCTGGGCCTGGGCGTGGGCATTATCGTTTCCGCCCTGACCACCAAGTACCGTGACCTTGCCATTGCTGTGAGCTTTGGCGTGCAGCTGTGGATGTACATTTCGCCTGTGGTCTATCCCCTTTCCAGCTTGGAGGAATCCCCCCGGCTGCAGATACTGATGCGTTTGAACCCGATGACTGCACCGATCGAAGTGTTCCGCATGGGCACCCTTGGCACCGGCACCGTGGAAGTGGGCAGCCTGATCTACAGCCTGATTGTTACCGCAGCCGCCCTTGTGCTGGGCGTGGTGCTGTTCAGCCGCATTGAAAAAACCTTTATGGATACCGTGTAAGGAGGGGCGCAGATGGAAAACCAGACACATGCACAAAACCAGCGCGTACCCGTCATTCAGGTATCGGGCTTGAAAAAGCAATACAAACTGGGCCAGATCGGCGGCGGCACTTTGACGCATGACCTGCAAAGCTGGTGGGCCCGTGTGCGCGGCAAAGAGGACCCCAACACCGTGATCGGCACGGATGCCCGCCTGTTTGGCAAAACCTTTATGGCGCTGAACGGTGTGGACCTGACCGTGTACAAAGGCGAAGCGCTGGGCATTATCGGCCGCAACGGCGCAGGCAAATCCACCCTGCTCAAAATTTTGTCCCGCATTACCGCCCCCACCGAGGGCGAGATCCGGCTGCGCGGGCGGGTGGCTTCCATGCTGGAAGTGGGCACCGGCTTTAACAACGAGATGACCGGCCGCGAGAACATCTACATGAACGGCGCTATTCTGGGCATGACCCGCGCCGAGGTCGATTCCAAGATCGACCAGATCATTGAATTTTCGGAGTGCGGCGATTTTATTGATACCCCCGTCAAGCGGTATTCCAGCGGCATGTTCGTCAAGCTGGCGTTTTCCGTTGCCGCCCACCTGGACAGCGAGATCATGGTAATGGACGAAGTGCTGGCCGTGGGCGATATGAAGTTCCAGCAGAAATGCCTGGGCAAAATGAGCGATGTTGCCGGGCAGGAGGGCCGCACCGTCCTGTACGTCAGCCACAACATGAGCACCATCCGCCAACTGTGCACCCGCTGCGTGGTGCTGGACCAGGGCCGCGTGATCTTTGACGGCGATGTAGAACAGGCCATTGCCGTGTATATGGAAACCACCGATGTGAACGTGGTCCACTATGACCTGCTGGATGTTTCCCGCATGAACGCCAGCGCAGGCAAGCGGATGCGGCTGGAAACGCTGGACTTTGTGGGCAAGGAATCCAGTGTGTTTGCGGACACCGAAAAAATTCGGGTGCGCATTACCTGGCGTGTTTCGGAGCCGTTTACCGGGGTACACTTAAAGCTGAACCTGCATTTCCGGGATTCGACCCCCGTGGGCATTACCCACCCGGTCAGCCTGGGCGCCGCCGTGCCCGGCAAGCTGTATACCACCGAGTTTGAGTTTGACCCCAGCCTGCTGGGCGAAGGCCAGTATTTCTTCTATGTGGATGTGTTTGACGGCGTGCTGACCCAGGCTGTCTGCCTGGACAAGCCAGTGACCGAGTTTGCGTTTGAGGTAACCTCCGGCGATTTGACCATGCCGGAATGGGCACCGGGCTGGGGCCGCATCCACTTCCCGCCGGTCAAAGTGTTGGAGAATGGATACGATGGGTGATATTTTCATCTGCCACACGCTGTATCATGTGTTAATCGCGCTGGTGCGCGCGCTGCGCAGCCGCCCCGGCAAGTCCACCCTTGTGCTGAGCACCTGTGTGCCGGAAGCCGAAACCCTGCGCGCTAAATTGCTGGACGCCGCGCCGGATCTGTGGGACGCTGTTTTGATCGTGGACGAGGAAAAGCTGGACGCACAGAACAGCGAAAGCGACTTTTACCGCCTGCGCCACCCGTTCCGCAAGCCGTATTTTACGCTGCCCAAGGGGCATGTGTACATCAGCAATGACTGGAGCGCTTTAGGGCGCTACCTGCAGCGGGAGCGCCGGGTTTATACCCTGTGCGAAGATACCTTTGGCGGCACGTTGGACCCTGACCAGCACCTGCTGGACGAGCAGCGCACCAACCCCCGCGGCCACTACCGCTACTGGGGCGACAGCCCCTGCTGCCGCACGGTGGAAAGCGAAGACGCCGCGCGGTGCAGCATTTTTGGCGTAGACAAGCTGGTAACGGTATCCAAAGCGCAGCTACTGGAAAGCCTGATGGAGGAAGAAAAAGCCATCATCCGCCGGGTGTTTTTGGCCGTTCCCCTGCCGGAGCATGTGCAGGGTGCCTGCCTGCTTTTGCCCCGCAGCTTTGTGCTGGACGGCCTGATGGATCAGCCCACCCAGGACGCCATGTTTGCGGCTGTTGCCAAGAAATACTGCACAGAACCGCTGTTTATCAAAACCCACCCGCGGGATACCACGGATTATTCCAAGCTGTTCCCTACTGCTGTTATCCTGCCCCGCACCATGCCAAGCGAGGTTCTCAATTTCTGCCTGCCCTTCAAATTCCAGCGCGCCGTCACCGTGCAAAGCTGGGTCCTGCGCGGCTTTACCGCCGCGGAAGAAAAGGTGTTTGTGGGGCTGGAAGAGGCAGAAAAGTTGGTGCAGGGGTAATGCCTCCCCTTTGAGGGGAGGTGGCCGAGCGCAAGCGAGGTCGGAGGGGTGGCTCCCTTACTGCCGCCTAAATGATAAGCCGGAAGGGGACGTACCATTCTATGCGCCTGCCGCATAATTCCAACAATCTTGCCTATGTTCGTTCTCTGCGCAAAAATATGACCGATGCGGAGCGCAAATTATGGTATGAATATCTGCGTCCCTGCCCCTACAAATTCACACGCCAAAAGAGCGTTGGGCCCTATATCCTTGATTTTTATTGTGCTTCTGCTCAGTTGGCAGTTGAAATTGACGGTTCGCAGCATTACGAACCGCAGGGGCAGCAGCAGGATGCTGCCCGAACTGCTTATTTGCAGGCGTTTGGTATTTTTGTTCTGCGGTTTTCCAACCGGGACGTTCTTCTCAATTTGGAGGGTGTTGCAGCCGAAATTGAGCGTACGATTCTGATGCGGATATCCAAATAGATTTTCATAACAATCTATGGCAACACCGCACAATTCCCGCCTTGCGGCTTAAGCACCGCTCCGGCAGCTGCGGCACGGCATCTGCGTTGCCAAAATGCTCGATAAGACATCCAGTATTATCTGCGCTTTTGGCTTGGCATCTGCCGCACCTCGCTCGCCGTATCGGCACTTAGAATTATGCGGTATTGCCCTATAACTCTTTCTTAGGGAACCACCCCTCAGTCCGCTGTGCGGACAGCTCCCCTCAAAGGGGAGCCAATGCTTCTTTTAGGAGGTTGCTTACTATGAAACTTATCGGCGTTATTCCCGCCCGTTATGCCAGCACGCGGATGCCGGGCAAGCCGCTGGCGGATATTTTGGGCAAGCCCATGATCTGGTGGGTGTACCAGGAAGCCAAAAAGTGCAAAAAGCTCGATGATGTGTTTATCGCCACCGATGATGAGCGCATTGCCGAAGCCTGCCGCACTTACGGCATGGAATACTGCATGACCAGCCCCGACCATGACACCCCCACCGGGCGCATCTGGGAGGTTTCCACCAAAGTAGAAGCCGACCTGTATCTGCAGATCATGGGTGACGAGCCGCTGATCAACGTAAAGGCGTTTGATTTGATTCTGCCGGATACCCTGCCGGAGGACCCGTATTATGTCGCCGTGCTGACCAACCGGATGGAGCACCCCGCGGATGTGATCGATTTTTCCAACCAGAAGGTCGTGACCAACGCCGCACGGGAAATTTTGATGATCTCCCGCAGCCCCATTCCCTACCCCAAAGGCACGCTGGATTTTGAATACGAGAAGGTGACCGGCATCCAGCTGTACTCCCGCCGGGCGCTGGCGTTCTACCACGAAACACCGAAGTCCATTCTGGAAAAAGCCGAAGAGAACGATATGATGCGCTTTGTGGAAAACGGCCACAAGGTACACGCCATCGTCAGCCCGTACAAGACTGTGAGCGTTGACACCCCCAAGGACCTTGCCCTTGTGAGCGAAATCCTGAAAGGAAAAGAATAAATGCCCGATATTAAACTGTTGGACTGCACCCTGCGTGACGGCGGCTATGTGAACAGCTGGAACTGGGGCTTTGCTGCAGCCAAAGATATTATCGCCTCGCTGACCCGTGCCGGGACTGACATTGTGGAAGTGGGCTTTCTGCGCAATGTGGATGGCTACAATCCCGATGTGACCGTCTGCAACACCATTGAAGAGCTGAACAGACTGCTGCCTGCCCACACCGGCAGCACCATGTACAGCGGCATGGCCATGCGCTCCAATTATAATATTGCCAAGCTGTCCCCTTATGAGGGGCACGGCATTGAGATGCTGCGCATTACCGCCCACGATTACGATATCCGCGAAGGCATGGATTTTGCCCGCGAAGTCAAGGCCCGCGGGTACAAGCTGTCCATCAACCCCATCAACATTATGGGCTATGCCGACAAAGACTTGCTGTGGATTTTAGACCAGGTAAACGAGATTCACCCGTACCAGTTCTCCATTGTGGATACCTTCGGCAGCATGCGGCGGCGTGACTTAGAGCGCATCGTCAGCCTGGTGGACCACAACCTGGCCCCGGATATCCGCGTGGGGCTGCACCTGCATGAGAACATGGCGCTCTCTTTCTGCCTGGCGCAGGAATTTCTGGACAAGCACCTGGGCCGCGATACCACTGTGGACGGCAGCCTGATGGGCATGGGGCGCATTCCCGGCAACCTGCCCATTGAGCTGATTGCCGACTATATGAACGAGACCCTTGGCTGCCATTATGACATTGACGAGATGATGGACGCCATCCAGGACCATATCGCCCCGCTGAAAGGCGAGACAGCCTGGGGTTACACCCCGGCTTACTTCCTGAGCGCACGGTACAACCTGCACCGCGATTACGCCGAGCATTATCTGGACAAAGGCGATTTGACCAACCGGGACATCAACCATATTCTGGCCGGTTTTGACCGCAGCAAGGCCACCGCATACGATAAAGACTATGCCGACCGCCTGTACCGCGAATACCAGAACCGCGCCATTGACGACACCGCTACGCTGGATACCCTGCGCACCGCGTTTGGCGGCAAGACCGTGCTGGTGCTGGCCCCCGGTGCCAGCCTGGCGGAGGAAGCCGGGCGCAGCGCTGTGGCCGCCGCCAAGGCGGACTGCATTGTTTCGGCCAATTTCTGCCCGGAATTCTGCCAGCCGGATTACGCATTTTTTACCAACAGCAAGCGGTTTGAAAAGCTGGACCTTGCTGCCCTGCCCTGCCCTGTTGTGCTCACCTCCAACCTGCGGCCGCTGCCGCAGGGGGCGCTGGCGGTCAATTATGACCGGCTGGCGGCCCCGGATGTGCAGAATGCATCCCTTGGCAGCAACAGCGTACTGATGCTGCTGCGGCTGCTGCGGCTGTGCGGTGCCAAGGCCGTGCTGCTGGCCGGGGCCGATGGCTACAAGCCCGGTGCCCCCGCCTATGCCGACAGCCTGCTGCACGCTCACACCGGGCGCGGAGCTGCGTTCAACACCGCCATGGCAGGTGCCATCAAAGCCTGCGGGCTGGATGTGACCTTTATCACCCCAAGCGAATACGCAAAATAACGAGGTTTGCCCATGATTCGACTTTTGGTTCTGGATGTAGACGGTACCATGACAGACGGCGGCGTGTACTATGATTCCACCGGCAACGAGCTGAAAAAGTTTGCCATCAAGGATGGGGCCGGGATCGTGCTGGCCCGCGCGGCAGGGATGCAGGTTATGATCTGCACCGGGCGCGAATGTGAAGCCGTGCGCCACCGTGCCCAGGACCTGCACATTGACTATCTGTTCCAGAACGTACACGACAAAGCCGCCTTTTTGAGCAGGTTTATGGCTGAGCACAGCCTGACCAAGCAGGATGTTGCCTATTGCGGCGATGACCTGAACGATTTGACCGCCATGGCCCTGTGCGGCTTTGTGGCCTGCCCGGCCGATGCTGCCGGCCCTGTGCTGGGGCGGGCGGATTTCATCTGCCGCCAAAAAGGCGGCGAGGGCGCTGTGCGCGGCACGGTGGAAGAGATCCTGCTGCGGGACGGCCGCCTGCCTGCCGCCGTTAAAAGCCTTTGGCGCAAAGATTTGATGGGTGCGGCTGAAACGTTAAATATTCCGGTGTTTGTTTTGGACACCCCCTGAACGCTGAACCACCAAAACCGGGAGGAGCCCGTATGAGCAAAATAAAGGATTTTCTGAAAAGCCCGCTGGGCACCGCCTTGTGCGCCGCTGCTGCCTGCCTGCTGGCCGTGGTGCTGGTTTGGTTGGCCGCGGTGCGCCCCAACAATGACAAGAGCCTGTCGGAGCGCATCAGCGATGATTACAGCCAGTACAGCGCCGAGCTGGGCGAAGCCAACGGCGCTGCCCAGACCTTTGATACCGACAATGACCTGCTGGCCATGGCCTTTGTGTTTGGCACCAGCAACGGCCAACCCACCGGTGAGCTGCACCTGGAACTTGCCGATGCCGACACCGGCGAGGTGCTGGCCCGCTCCACCGGCGATATGGCGAACATTGTGGCCGGGCAGTACACCGGCATGGGGCTGGATACCCCCGTGACCGGCAGCGCAGGCCGCCGCTACCGCGTGACCCTGAAACCGGAGTATACCGGTTCCGGCCGGTTGACCGTGGGCTGCAGCAACGGCGCTGTGCTGTGGAACGATACCTTTACCGTAAACGGCGAAGCCGTGGACGGCACGCTGGCGCTGCTGGTGACTTACAAACAGATTGGCGGATTTTTGACCCGGTTCTTTTTGCTGGTCGGGCTGCCGGCCAGCGTTGTGGTGTTCCTTGGCATTTATTTTGCCATGCGGGGCCGCATGCCGCTGCACCGGCTGGTGTTTGTGCTGGTGCTCTGCTTTGGCATACTGTACAGCTTTGTGCTGCCGCCCTATGCCGCGCCGGACGAAAAATACCACATCAACCAGTCCTTTACTTTAGCCTGCAAGTGGGCCAACATGCTCTCGCCGGATGAATGGCGGATGGGCAATGTGCCGCTGGATATGACCTACCGCCGCGAGCACGACTTTGACCCCCTGCTGCAAAACGAAAAGACCACCGTGTTCAGCTGGCAGGAACTGAGCGAAAACCTGTTCACCACCACCCCTGACAGCTTTGACAGCCACACTGCGCTGGAAGAACTGCAGACCGACCGCAATCCCACGCTGTACCTGTTCAGCGCGGCAGCGGTGTTCCTGGCATATGTTTTTCACCTTGGCTTTGTTTCGGCGCTGATGCTGGGACGCACAGCAAATTTAATTGTGTTCGCTTTGTTAGCAGCGCTGGCCGTTAAAGCCGCGCCGTTTGGCAGGCGGGTATTCGCTGCGGCGGCCCTGCTGCCCATGACGCTGCATCTGGCGGCTTCTTTCAGCCGGGATTCCCTGCTGCTGGGGCTGGCGTTTGCCTTTACTGCACTGTGCATGCAGGCGATTTTTGGCTGCAAGGACGGCACGGTGCTGCCGGTGCGGCTGTGGCTGCCGCTGGCGGTGTTCGGCATCCTGCTGGCACCGGCCAAACTGGTTTACCTGCCGCTGGCAGCGTTGTTCCTGCTGATTCCCAACAGCCGCTTTGGCCAGAGCGCCGCAACCAAAAAAGCCGCTTATCTGGCCGGATGCGTGCTGCTGGCGCTCAGCATCAACCGTGCTGTGCTGGTCACCTCGGTGGCCGGTTCTGCCGGGTTTGAAAATCAGACTATCCAGACGGAAACCACCTCCGCACAGGGTTCTACCCCGGCTGCTGCGGTTTCTTATACAGCAACAGAGGCAGCTGACAATCGTACCCTGCATGCCGCCCCTGCCGCGGGTGACGGCAAAACCTCCAACCGGTTTGCCAACATGCCTGCCGAGTACCGCGAAAACACGGCTTCCAACTTTGTGCGCCGCCTGTATTACTGCGTGGAGGGCGTGACCGAGATCCCGCAGAAGGAGCTGGAGTTCTGGGTGCAGGCCTTGCAGGAGGGTGATGTGACCGCCGCCGTTCTGGGCCAGAGCTTTTTCTTCAGCCCGGAGGAAGTGGAGCATTCCAGCCTGACCGATGATGAATTCATGAGTGCGGCTTCCCTGGTTTACCTGGACCGCGACCTGATGACCACCGATGCCGAAATGTGCCGGGAACGGCTGGCCACTGCTGACCGCCGAGACTTTTTCAAGTCCATGTTCAGCAGTGATGAATGTGCAGAGCTGCTTTCCGCCTGCCAGATCTACCCCGGCGTGGAGGATGACCGCTACCCGTTGGACCGCAATGTGCTGATCAAAGAGATCGAAGCTGTCCGTACCGTGCGGGACAGCCAGAGCACCCCCAGCGAGGAAGACCAGACCACCTTTACCCCCGGTTACATTCTGCACAATCTGCCCGCCGTGGCTATGCTGCTGGTACGCAGCGTGGTGCAGGATGCCGACAATTGGGTGCGCGGCCTTGTGGGCGGCAGCTTAAGCTACAGCTCGCTGGACCTGGCCTGGTTCTGGGTGTTGGCGCTCTACCTGCTGCTGTGGTATGCCGCCGTTCCGGCGCAGGATGTTCCCGTGCCGGGGCTGCCCCAGGGGCGCTACCGGGTGTGGTGTGCGCTGGCCGCGCTGCTGTGCGCCGCGTTGGCCTTTGCCGGCTGCCTTGTGTGGACCCCGACCTATTACCAGACTGTTTACGGCTTCCAGGGGCGGTATCTCCTGCCCGTGCTGCCGTTGTTCCTGCTTACCTGCCTGCCCCGCCGGGTCCAGGTTGCCAGCGGCAAACCGTCCGCCTGTACCCTGGTCTGCTGCCTGTGCGTAGTCAACGCCGGGGTATTGCTGAACGCCATGCTTGCGGTGATTGCCCGATGACGATTTGTTATTTTTCTGCACAGTACCTGCCCACGGTGGGTGGTGTGGAGCGCTACACCTGGAACCTTGCCCGCCGCACTGTTGCCGCCGGGCACCGCGCCATTGTGGTTACCAGTGCTCTGCCCAACCTGCCGGAGCACGAAATTGACGGGGATGGCATTGAAATTTACCGCCTGCCCGTCTGGCCTGTCATGAACGGGCGCTTTCCTGTCATCAAGCCGGGGGCGCGCTTCCACGCGCTGACCGCGCAAATCTGGGCGCAAAAGCTCGATTTCTGCGTGGTGCAGACCCGCATGTACACCCAAAGCGTCTGGGCTGCCCGCGCGGCCAAGCGCCGCGGTATCCCCATGCTGGTTATTGACCATTCCACCGGATACATGCCGATGGGCAACGGCCTGCTGGGGGCCTGCGGGCGGCTGTATGAGCAGGTTGCCTGCCGCCTGGTGCGCGGCACCGGCGCGCCGTTCTATGGCGTTTCCACCGCTGCCTGCCGCTGGCTGCACACCTTTGACATTACGGCTGCAGGAACCATGCCCAACGCTATTGACCCCGCTGCTTTGAAACAGGAAGCCGCCCACGCGCCAGACTGGCGCGCCAAGCTGAACCTTGGCGACCGTAAGATCGTGCTGTTTGTGGGCCGCCTGATTCCCGAAAAGGGCGCCGGATTATTAGCCCAGGCCGTGGCCCAGCTGCCGGGCGTTGTTCTGGTGGCGGCTGGCAGCGGTCCGCAGCAGCAGGAACTGGCGGACCTTGGGGCCGTTACCCCCGGTGCCCTGCCGCATGATGCGGTGGTTCAGCTGCTGCGGCAGGCAGATGTATACTGTCTGCCCACCCGGTATGCCGAGGGCTTTCCCACCACCTTGCTGGAAGCCGCGGCCTGCCGCTGCCCTATCGTGTGCACCCGTACCGCTGGAACCGAGGAGCTGCTGCCGGACGATACCCACGGCATTGTGCTGCCCGGCCAGCCACAGGACGCCACGGTGGAAACCATCCGTGCCGGGCTGCAGACCTTGCTGGATGATCCCGCCCGCGCCCATGCCTGTGCCGAGGCGGCGTACCGCAATGTGTACGCGCACTTTACATGGGATGCCGTATTTGATAAAATGATGGGGATCATAAACCAAAGCTGACATCTGCCCGGTGTTTGCCGGGCAAGTGGATAAGGAACATTTGTTATGTCAAAATTGCTGATTGTTATTCCTGCATATAATGAGGAAGCCAATATTGTCAAGGTCGTCAACGGCATTGTCAAGAACTACCCGCAGTATGACTATGTTGTAGTCAACGATGGCAGCCGTGATAAAACCGCGGCCATCTGCCGGGAACATGGGTTCCGCTTGATCGATCTGCCGGTCAACCTGGGGCTGGCAGGTGCATTCCAGACCGGGCTGCGCTATGCCGCCGAAAACGGGTATGACTGCGCCATGCAGCTGGATGCTGACGGCCAGCACCGACCGGAATATATCGCCGCCATGCTGGAAGAGCTGGAAAGCGGGGCCGACATCGTGATTGGCAGCCGCTTTTTGACGGTAAAAAAGCCCAAAAGCCTGCGCATGCTGGGCAGTTACATCATCAGCTGGTCCATCCGGCTGACCACCGGCCGTGCAATCTGCGACCCCACCAGCGGCATGCGGCTGTTCAACCGCGCCATGGTGGAAGAATTTGCCCAAAATTTGAACTATGGCCCGGAGCCGGATACCATCAGTTACCTGATCAAAAACGGCGCTGTGGTACGCGAAGTACAAGTTACGATGGGCGAGCGCGAGGCCGGTCAAAGCTACCTGACCTTTTGGCGCAGCATTGAATATATGGTCAAAATGTCCATCTCCATTTTGCTGATTCAGTGGTTCCGCAAGCGGGACACCGAAACGCCTTACCCGGAAAGGAGCCTGTAAGCCATGTTTGATCAGCCAATTATCCGTGTATGCCTTGTGTTGGGCAGCCTGATCACCGCAACCTATATTCTGCGCCGCGTGCGTTTGGCTAAGGTGCAGATCGAAGATACCATTTTCTGGCTTCTGTTCAGCGGCATTCTGCTGATTTTGGCCATCTTTCCCGGCATTGCCTACTGGGCAGCGTATCTGCTTGGGTTCCAGAGCCCCATCAATTTTGTTTATATCGTCATCATCTTTTTGCTGCTGGCCAAACAGTTTTTTATGTCCATCCGGCTCAGTCAGCTGGACAGCAAGGTGCGCATTTTGACCCAGCGCGTTGCCTTGAACGAAGAAAAGATCGAACGCGAAAAATTAGATTTGTAATCCCCTATCTTGTATGGTATAATATTTTTTATTGATTAAGGTGTAGCTGAAAACAAAGAAAATGACGCATATTTCGCAAACGCAAAACGGATTTAAGGCAAAAGCCGCCGGAATCCTTTGTGGATTCCAAGAACTTTTAACGCAAAATCCGGCTGTGTTTGTAGAAACAGGCTATATTTTCGGCTTTTCGGATACAACAACAGCGAAAGAAGGTTGTAAGAGATGGCTTTTACCCCCAGTCTGACCTATAAGGGCCGCCCGCTGGTGCGCTGCGGCAACGATATTTACTATGGTTCTATGCATGACCCCTATGTTGTGTACCTGCAGGTACTGACCACCAAAAAGGAAGGCAATGCCGACGTGGCCGATAAGGTTCACATTGTGTTGCTTTCCACCGATGAAAGCAAGCCTCTGCCGGCGCGCATTGTGCGCCAGGCCAACAAGGCCGGCGGTTTGTTCAACGCCCTGACCTTTGGCGATATCATGCTGCGCAACCAGCTGAAGAACGAGAAAAAGTAAACAGGAACCCACAACGCCCGGTCCGTTTGGACCGGGCTGTTTTTGTTGTACTTCATCCCTGTGCCGCAGGGCGTTGCTGCCTGACCACGCCGGAGCTTTTACATCATTGAGCATCACAAATTTTATAATGATATATTGTCTTACGGTTTCAGAACGGTCAAGCATCGTCCCCTACACATCGTCTACAGGTTTATGGCAGCGTTTGCAACCTCGCTGCAAATTACTTTCTTCCCCAATAATCAAAAAATCACCCCTGCGGCCAGAATAATCCGGCCACAGGGGTGATTTTCTATCTGTTATTCTATTTTGTGCACTTAACCGCTTACTCGATGGTCACATCGGTACTTTCGGCTTCTGCATCGGCGGGCATCTCGGCATCGTCGGGCAGAACTTCCACATCGAAAGCTGCGCCGCACTCTGCGCAGACGATCTTATCGCTGTCCATCAGGGTGTCTTCATCCACAATGTTGACGGTACCGCAGTTGGGGCAGGTGACTTCATAGCTGGTTTCAAATGCGCCGTCGTCATCCTCGTCCTCATCTTCGTCCTCATCGTCATCGCCGAAGATGTTGTCCACCAGATCATCCATATCTTCATCAATGGCGTCCAGCTCGTCAAAAGCCTGATCCAGGGCATCGTCATGCTCGCTCACAACATCGGCCATCTCTTCCAGCAGGTCCATCATTGCAACAATGATCTTGCCTTCCTGGGTGGTGGGGTCAAACTCCATCCCTTTCATCATACCGCGGATGTAAGCGGCCTTTGCATTCAGATCCATAGCCATAAGGGAAAACCTCCTTCACGCACTGTAAACAGGGTGTTTGTTTTTGCAATTTTCCAAAAAAGCCGGGACGCGGCAAAAACCACGGCCCGGCCATTTGTTTTAAGATCAGACGCGCTCCATATACTCGCCGGTGCGGGTATCGATGCGGATCTTGTCGCCCTCGTTGATGAACAGGGGCACGCGGATCTCAGCGCCGGTCTCCAGCTTGGCGGGCTTCAGGGTGTTGGTTGCGGTGTTGCCCTTGAAGCCGGGCTCGGTCTCGGTAACTTCCAGCTCGATGAAGTTGGGGATTTCAACGCTGAAAACCTTGCCCTTGTAGGACAGCAGTTTGCAGATTTCGTTTTCTTTGCAGAACTTGAAGTTTTCCGGCACATCGGCAGCGGCAACGGGGATCTGCTCGTAGGTTTCATTATCCATGAAGTAGTACAGGTCGCCATCCTCGTAAGAGTAGGTAACCTCACGGCGCTCAATGAAAGCCTGGGGGAACTTAGCGGTCGGGTTGTAGCTGGTTTCAACAACGGAACCGGTAATCACGTTCTTGGTCTTAGTGCGCACAAAAGCAGCGCCCTTGCCGGGCTTAACATGCTGGAACTCAACGACCTGAAGGACCTGGCCGTCCTGCTCAAAAGTTACACCGTTACGAAATTCGCCTGCAGAGATCATATAGGAACTCCTCCATAATTTTAGTATCGGGCCTGTTTGAAAAAGCGGCCCCGCCGCCCATCAAGCAATGCCATTGCATTGTCATACCTGTAAGTATTTTACCCGAAAAGCGCCAGTATTGCAAGAGGTTAGCGGGATTTTCGGGTGATATTTTGGTTTTTTTCGGCTTTTGTTGGCTGTTTTTGGGCTTTCTCAGCCCTGTTCATACAGTTTTTTCAGCGCCGCCGCATCCTCGGCCTGGGTTCCGGCGGATTCACAGATAATGGTGGGCGCCAGGCCACGGGTTTTCAGCAGCTGCATCAGCGGGGCAGGCGGCGGGCCAAACTCGGTATCCGCAAAAGTCAGGTGGCATTTTTCCCCACCCTTGGTGTAGGCAATGCGGGAAAAATGCGCGTGGAACTTTTTGGCCCGCTCCCCGGCAAGGCTGCGGCAATGGCATCCAGGATGGCGGCGTAATCTGCCGGGGCGGTCTCATCGTTCAGCTCGGTGCCCTGGCTGCGGGCATACAGGTGGCCAAAATCCACGCAGGGAATCATGCGTTCATCCACACTGCAAAGGGCCAGCACTTCATCCAGCGTGCCCAGCTGGTTCACCTTGCCCATCGTTTCAGGGCAAAGGATACAGTCGCCATAACCGGCTTCATCCACGGCCTGAACGGCGCGGCGCATGGTGTCCAGCGCCTTTTCCAGTGCGGCTTCCCGGCTCTGCTTGCCGCAGCTGCCCGCGTGGAAGATGACCCTGCGGCCGCCCAGTGCCTTGACCAGTGCGCAGCTTTGCAGCAGGTAGTTCACGCTGTTCAGCCGCTTGTCCTCCTCCAGGCTGCTCATGCTGATGTAGTACGGCGCATGGACCGAGAAAGTGATGCCTTTTGCATCAAACGCTTCTTTTAAGGCGGCGGCTTTATCCAGCCCCAGGCGCACACCGCGCCCACACTGGTATTCAAACGCCGTCAGCCCAAAGGAAGCCGTATACTCCGCCATGGCCTGCGGGTCAAAGCTGCGGACACGGTAGCTGTCCGAAAGCCCAGCCGTGCCAAAGCGCGGTGCTTCACTCATACAGGCGGCCCCCTTTTTGGTAATACCGGTCCAGCCAGTAGGGTTCAAACCTGCGCTTGAACTGCACACCGCGCTGGTGGTCGACCCCACGCGGCATGGTATACAGGCAGGGGATGCCGTACAGCCCCGCGGCAAGGCGGTCCGTAAAGATCTGGTCGCCCACCATGGCCATCTGATTTTTGCGAACGCCAAGGCGGCGGCGGGCAACGGCCAGGCCGACCGGCAGCGGCTTGCAGGCCAGCGGCACCCAAGCCAGGCCCACACGGTCCGCAAAGGGGCGCACGCGGGCGGCGGTATTGTTGGAAACAATCGTCAACCGCACACCCGCGGCACGCATAGTATCCAGCCATTGCTGCACGGTGGCATCCAGCTGCTGGCTGCCATCCCCCGTCAAGGTATTATCCACATCCAGCACCAGGGCGGTGATACCGTGCTGGCGCAGGAACTCCGGCGTGATGGCCTCAATGGCACGGAAAATATATTCAGGGGTAAGAAGCATAGACAAACTACCTTATTATAAGCGCGGGGCAGCGGGCAAGCGCCACCCCGGTTTTTAGGGCAAAACCGCATAATTCTAAGTGCCGATACGGCGAGCGAGGTACGGCAGATGCTAAGCCAAAAGCGCAGATAATACTGGATGCTGCAAAGGTGAGCGCCGCCAGTGGCGGAAACAGCGAGCCGAAGCAGGGGCAGCGGTCGCAGAGTGCGAGGGGCTTTTGCCCCCGAAGCACGATGCGGGTACCGCAACCCGACATTATCGAGCATTTTGGCAACGCAGATGCCGTGCCGCAGCCGCCGGAGCGGTGCTTAAGCCGTAAGGCGGGAATTGTGCGGTGTTGCCTTAGATATAAAGAAAGAACAGGCCCGCATCTCTGCGAACCTGTTCTGCCGTTCCTTTGGGTAAACACGGTTATCGAAAACGGCGGCATAGCCGCTGCGATGGCTCCGGATTACTTAAACTTGCGCTTGCGGGCGGCTTCGGACTTCTTCTTGCGACGCACAGACGGCTTCTCATAAGCCTCGCGCTTGCGCACCTCAGCAAGAACACCGCTGCGGGCAGTGCTGCGCTTGAAACGGCGCAGGGCGCTCTCAAGGGATTCGCCCTCTTTGACACGGATCTCCGACATCTTTTTCCCTCCCTTGGTCTGAGACAGGAGTTTGCCGGTCAATCAAAATTACAATCAACCAGTAACTGAAATTATACTATACTTTATAGGCTCCTGTCAACCACGATTTTACGCGTTCTGGCCCACTTTTTGAAATTTCATAAAAAGTTCAGTTTTTTGCCCTCATACGCGGGGTCTGGGCAATAGTTTATACAAAATAATAAATAATAATGAATAAAGAATAATGCTGGTGCGCCGCCCGCAGCGGCGCAAATAAAATAGGTTGGCTGCTCTGGCTGGAATGCTTTTTGCCGGAGCAACTGACTTGGTTAAAATGTGACGCCGTGGGCGGCACACATCCATTATTCATTATTCTTTCTTCTTTTTTCTTTACCCAAACTTTATGCCAACCCCAATGCGTGCAGCCCCAGCAAAGCACCGTAAATCACCGGCTGGTGCAGCATATAAATCAGCAGCGTGCGGCTGCCCACGGCGCACAGGGGGCGCAGGGCTTTGGGCGGCAGGCCGGGCTGCGCGGTGCAGCGGGCGCGGAACCACCGCGCAAAAAAGTACCCCACCCAATACAAAAACACCCACGGCAAAAGCGGGAAATAATCCGATGAGGAAAACACCGTCAGATCTGGCAGACCCAGCCAGAAAAGATTCGGCTTGTACCAGGCGGCGGGTAGGGCCGCCAGGTGCGTTCCCTCAAACCCCAGCCAGCCCTGCGGCAGCTGGTTCAGCAGGGCAAACAGCACCGCGCTGCCCGTAACCCCTGCCAGCGGGGGCAGCTTTTCCAGCGCGGGGTGCAGCAGACAGGTCAGCAGGGCCGCACAGCCCAGCAGGTGCAGCACGCCGAACCAGATGACTTCCTCCGGCATGGCAACGGCGGTTGCCACGGTCAGCACCACCGCGCAGGCCGCCGTGAGCAGGCCGTTCTTGAGCGGGCGGCGGGATAGGGTAAAGCTGTAACCCGAAAGCAGAATAAAGCTCCAGCAGATATACTGCTGCCACACATGGCAGTGCGTGGACCAGATATCGTACCAGCTGCTGGCATGGCCAAAAATATACACCCAGTCATACATGGCATGGTAAACCAGCATATTCAGCAGTGCCAGCCCGCGCAGGGCATCGATCTGCCAAAAGCGCTGCCCTGCTGCCGCACGCAGCGACTGTTGTTCGGTTTGCATCGCGTTCCCCTTCCCTGCCCTGTGCCAATATGTAAAGGGCTGATGACACTTTACCATACTTGGCATAGCAAATGCAAGGTGCCCTTGCAAAATGACCGAAAATGCGCTAAAATCTTTGGTGAAATATACAAAGGAGGGGTCCGTTATGCCCGATATCCGTCTTGTTGCATTGGATCTGGACGGCACCGTATTCAATGATGAAAAAGAGATCACACCCCGCACGCTGGAAGCCATCCGCGCTGCCATTGCCAAAGGGGTTGATGTCATCCCCGCAACGGGGCGTGTAGCATCGGGTGTGCCGGAAGCGTTTTTGCGCATTCCCGGCGTGCGGTATGCCCTGACTTCCAACGGGGCCAGCGTGGTGGAGCTTTCCACCGGCAAACCGCTGGTCAACCTGCCGTTTGATGCTGCCCTTGCCAGCGACATTTATGATATCGTGGCCGCAACGGGCGGTGCCATGGGCATTTTTATCGGCGGCAAAGCCTACACCGATTATTTTGGTGCCAATGACGGCCTTGCCCTGATGCCCCCTGCCCTGCGCCGTTACCTGCGCGACAGCCGCATTGTGGTGGATGACATGCACGCAGTGTTCGCCGCCCACCCGCACGAGGTGGAAAAGTTCAGCATCACCTATCGGGACAATGCCGCCCGCGATGCCGCCTGGCAGGCTGTTGCCAGCCGGTTTAATGTTGAGATTACTTCCAGCATTCCCAACAACATGGAGATCAACGCCCCCGGCGTGACCAAGGGCAGCGGATTAAAAACGCTGGCCGATACCCTGGGCCTGGCGATGAAGCAGGTGATGGCCTGCGGCGATTCCGGCAACGACCTTGCCATGATCCAGGCCGCCGGGTACGGCATTGCGATGGGCAACGCCACACCGGATGTTCTGGCCGCCGCCCGCTATGTAACGGACGACAACAACCATGACGGCGTTGCCAAGGCCATTGAAACCTATGTGTTGAAAGGATAACCCCCCTATGCCAAATATCGTTGACCGCTTTGGCCAGCTGGTGGATGACGCCATTCCCAAGCCGGAGCTTGCCCGCCAGCTGCTGCTGTTGGGCTACCGCGCCAAGGATGTGCAGCTGCTGCTTGCCCCGGAAAAAGAGCTCACCCCCGCGCGGCAGTATGCGGCACAGATCGCCATGGACGCCATGATTGCGCCCCTGGCCCACCCGCAGCGGGCGGCGCTGGTCAATATCTTTATGCCCTGTGAACTGCTGCACGCCTTCCACCTGCTGCCGATGTTTGCCGAAGCCACCGCCTGTTACCTGAACGGTGCCGCAGCCGAGCGCGGCTTTATCCATTATGCCGAGAGCGCAGGCATCAGCCCCACGCTGTGCAGCTACCACAAGGCTTTGCTGGGCATGGGGCTTTCCGGCACGGCGGGCAAGCCGCTGTTCACTGCCTGCACCTCCATTGCCTGCGATGCCAACAACCTGACCTTCCGGCGGCTGGCGCAGCATTACGGCATCCCCCACTTTTATCTGGATGTGCCCTATGACCACGACGAGTACGCTGTGGCCGAAGTTTCCGACCGCCTGCGAGAGTTCGCCGCCTTTTTGGAGGATGCGACCCACCAGAAGCTGGACGAAGCGGCCCTGCAGCAGGCAGTCGCCCACAGCGGCCGCACGCTGGAACTATTGCAGCAGGCACAGGCTGCCAAGGCCGGGCGGAACCTGCACAACGATGTCACCTCCGAATTTTACGAAGTGTTTGTGACCCACACCATGCTGGGCACCCCGCAGGCTGAACAGTACGCCCGCAAGCTGCTGGCGGATATCGAGGCCAGCCCCATGGGTGGCGGCACCCGGCTGCTGTGGGCGCACGCCGTGCCGTTTTATCAGGCGCCCGTGCGGGAGCGGCTGAATTTCTCGGCAGAAAACCAGCTTATTACCTGCGATATGAACGCCGATACCTTAGGCTGCTACATGGACCCGGACAAACCGTTTGAGAGCATGGCCGCGCGGCTGGTGAACAACATCTTTAACGGCAGCGCCCAGCACCGCATCCAGCGCGCGCTGGAGCTGTGCCGCATGCAGCAGATCGACGGGGTGGTCTACTTCTGCCAATGGGGCTGCAAGCAGACGATGGGGGCCGCACAGCTGTTCAAGAGCGCACTGGAAGCCGAGGGCTACCCGGTGCTGCTGCTGGACGGCGATGGCTGCGACCGAGCCAACACGATGGACGGCCAGACCGCCACCCGGCTGGATGCTTTCCTGGAGATGCTGCACAGCAAACAGGAGGCGCTGGTATGAGCAAAACGATTTATTATGCCTGCAAATACGCCCCGCTGGAGCTGTTTGCCGGGTATGGGGCCACCTTCTCGGCGCTGGATCCGCTGGCGGAAAGTTTTTCCTGCGCGGAGCGCTGCGCCCACGCCAACCTGTGCGGTTACGCCAAGGCTGTGCTGGAACAGGTGGAGCAATCCGGCATCCGGGCTTTGGTGCTGACCAACTGCTGCGATGCCATGCTGCGCGTTTACGATGTGCTGGCTGCCAGTGGTAAGATGGAATTTTTGCAGCTGCTGCCTGTCCCCCACCAGAGCACTCCGGCCACCCGCGCCCGCTTTGCGCGGGACCTGCGCAGGCTGGCGGATGCCCTGCAGCGGTACACCGGGCAGGAATTTGACGCCCAGCGCGCCCACGCCTTTTTTGTGCACAAGCCCCACGCCGAGGGTCCGCATTTGACCCTGCTGGGTGCCCATGGCGGCAGCGTGCTGTATGATACCGTGCAGAAAGCCTTTGCCCTGCCCGTGGTGGATGCCACCTGCACCGGCAACCGTGAGCTTGCCGATGTTGCCCCCGCCGCACTGGAGGACTTTTTGCCCGGTTACGCCGCCGCCCTGCTGGGCCAGATGCCCTGCATGCGGATGGATGCCCCGGTCAGTGAGCGCGCCGCCCTGGTGGACGGCCAGACCGTTGGCATTGTGTACCACACCGTGCAGTTCTGTGATTATTACGCCCCCGGCCTGACCGCGCCGGAGCAGTTCCATCTGCCGGTATTAAAAATTGAAACCGACTGTTCCCGCCAGACCTTTACCAGCGGCGGCGGGCAGCTGAGCACCCGCCTGGGCGCATTTGCCGAAAGCCTGAACGCCGTTCCCGATACCGAAAACAAGGAGGCCCCCGCCATGAACACCAACGCACAATATGCCGCCGGCATCGACAGCGGCTCTGCCAGCACCGATGCCGTGATCCTGGATCGCAGCGGAAAGATCTGCGGCTGGGCCATTGTGCCCACCGGCGCCGGGGCTGCAACCGGCGCCCGCCAGGCACTGGAACAGGCCCTGACGATGGCAGGCATTGCCGAAAGCGACCTGGGTTCCAAGGTATACACCGGCTACGGGCGCGAGTTCCTGGGCGATGACGGCGCAGCCGTGACCGAGATCACCTGCCATGCCCGCGGGGCTCATCATCTGGACCCCGCCGTGCGCACTGTGATCGACATTGGCGGGCAGGATTCCAAGGTGATCCGCCTGAGCGAAAGCGGCGCTGTTGAAACCTTTGCGATGAACGACAAATGCGCCGCCGGTACCGGCCGTTTTTTGGAGATGATGGCCCGCACCCTGCAGATGAAGCTGCCGGAGATGAGCGAGCTTGGCCTGGACTGGCACAACGATGTGACCATTTCCAGCATGTGTACCGTGTTTGCGGAAAGTGAGGTCGTCAGCCTGATTGCCCGCAGCACCGCACCGGCGGATATCATCCACGGCCTGAACAAATCTGTTGCGGGCAAAACCGCTGCCCTGGCCCGCCGCACCGGCGGCGTGGCCCCCTTTATGATGACAGGCGGTGTAGCCCGCAACCGCGGCGTTGTGAAAGAGCTGGAAACCGCCCTGAAAGCCCCGGTGGAGGTCAGCGAGTACAGCCAACTGTGCGGCAGCCTGGGCGCAGCGCTGTTTGCGCTGGAAAAAATGGGCGTGAAGCTGTAAAACCTCCGGTGCGCAAAGTACTTGCTTTAAGTCGTACTTTCGTGTACACTAGGGTGTATCATATTAAGATAGCATGATGGCTGCAAAAATAAGGAGGGCTTTCTTATGTCTTGGGGAACAAATGTACTGGTCGGCCAGTCCGGCGGGCCGACTGCTGTGATCAATTCCAGCCTGGCCGGTGTGTATGAAGCTGCCAAAGCTCTGGGCGCCGCCCATGTATACGGCATGGAGTATGGCATTCAAGGGCTTTTGCAGGGCAAGATTGTGGACCTGGATGACCGCCTTGACGACAAGATGGAAATTGAGCTGCTCAAGCGCACGCCGTCCAGTTACCTGGGCAGCTGCCGGTTCAAGCTGCCCAACCCCGCCACGGACGAACGCCCCTTTGTGCAGCTGTTTGAGCTGTTTGCCAAGTACTGCATTGGGGCCGTGTTCTACATTGGCGGCAATGATTCGATGGACACCATTGCCAAGCTTTCCGCTTACGGGGCTGCCAAGGGCAGCGAGATCCGCTTTATCGGCGTGCCCAAAACCATTGACAACGACCTGATGTACACCGACCACACCCCCGGTTACGGCAGTGCCGCCAAGTACATTGCCACCATCCTGAAAGAGGTCATCTGTGATTCCAGCGTGTATAACATCCGCAGCGTAACGGTGGCCGAGATCATGGGCCGCCATACCGGCTGGCTGGCCGGTGCCGCCAGCCTGGCTGCCGGGGCTGACTGCAACGGCCCGGACATCATTCTGCTGCCGGAGCGCCCCTTTGACGAGAATGTGTTCCTGGAAAAAGTAGCCCAGCTGGAAAAAGACCGCCACAATGTCATCATTGCGGCCAGCGAGGGCGTAAAAAACAAGGACGGCGTTTTCCTGTGTGATTTGGTATCCACAGCAGGCCAGCTGGATGCTTTTGGCCATAAAGCCATTTTGTCCGGCACCAGCCGCTACCTGGCGGATTTGATCCATGTGCGCCTGGGCTGCAAGACCCGCGCGATCGAGTTCTCTACCCTGCAGCGCTGTGCCTCCCATCTGGCAAGCCGCACCGACATTACCGAGGCATACCAAGTGGGCGGTGCTTCGGTGGAAGCTGCTTACCGCGGCGAAACCGGTAAGATGTGCGCCATCCGCCGCATTTCGGATATGCCGTACCGCACCGAAACCGAGATGGTGGATGTGCAGAAGGTTGCCAACCTGGAAAAGCGCGTGCCGGATGACTGGATCAGCCCGGACGGCATGCATGTGACCGAAGCATTCCATCACTATGCCCGCCCCCTCATCCAGGCCGAGCTGACCCCCATCTACATCGACGGCGTGCCCCGCCATCTGCATCTGCATTGATTTACGGGGGTTTTTGTTCCTTCTTTGAAAAGAAGGAAGCAGAAGCTTTAATAATATAACGCAATAATATTGCAATGAATAATAAAAGGCGCATCGCAACCCCTTGGATAGGGTGTGCGGTGCGCTTTTGTGTTGTACTTTTATTTAGGCACTGTAGGGTGGGATGCCCTCATCCCGTCCTTGAGGAACATAAATCATCCACCACATGCTAAAAAAGCTTCTGTAGGGAACAGTCTTGACCGTTCCGAAACCTTGTCCCGAATACCATTAACAAAATTCACCGCATAGGCTCATCCGCGGGACGATGCAAGCATCGTCCCCTACAAATGTTTGTAGGTTTGCAGCAAATATTTACGTTTCTCGGCGGGGTCGGGTGCCCCCACCTTACCGGGCAAGTTGCCCTTCCCCCACAAAACCAAACACCCCCGTCCTTATTCCAGCTGTCACGCAGCCAAAACAAAGGCGGGGGTATTTTTTAATGCCAGAGGGTAAACAGCAGCGCCAGCAGGGCCAGCAGGCCAAGCAGGTAGACGCCACAAATCAGCAGGGTAGCTTTCAGCGCACCCAGGATCGCCCACAGGCGCTCCTTACCGGTCAGCTGGGGGTCTTCCTCCCAGGGACGGTCAGCAGCCTGTTGGGGCTGCTGCGCGGGGGTGTGGCCCTGCTTGCGGCGGCGCGGCAGCCAGATACTGTCGTGCTCAATGCCACTCATATCGGCCACGGTGCGGCCGTCATCCTCAAAGGGTTCGTTATGCTTCATTTTTCGTACAGGTGGCACACAACATAGTGGCCGGGTTCCACCTCACGCTGCTGCGGCACTTCGGTCTTGCAGCGCTCGGTCGCATAGGGGCAGCGGGTATGGAACTTGCAGCCCTTGGGCGGGTTGGCCGGGGACGGAATGGAGCCCTGCAGCACAATGCGCTCGCGGCGAATGGTCGGGTCCGGGATAGGAATGGCGCTGAACAGTGCCTTGGTGTAGGGATGCAGCGGATGGCTGAAGATATCCGGCGTTGCACCGTACTCCACCAGGTTGCCCAGGTACATAACGCCAACCGTATCCGAAATATGCTCAACAACAGAAAGATCGTGGGAGATGAACAGGTAGGTCAGGTTATATTTATCCTGCAATTCTTTCAGCAGATTGATGATCTGGGCCTGAATGGAAACGTCCAGTGCAGAGACCGGTTCGTCGCACACAACAAACTCCGGGTTCAGGGCCAGGGCGCGGGCAATGCAGATGCGCTGGCGCTGGCCGCCGGAAAATTCGTGCGGATAGCGGGTTTTGTGGTAGGGCTGCAGGCCGCAGTTATCCATGACCTGGTCAATATAATCATTGAACTCTGCCTTGGGCACCAGGTTATGCTCGCGCACAGCCTCGCCGATGATCTCACCAACCGGCAGACGCGGGGACAGGCTGGAGAACGGGTCCTGGAAGATGATCTGCATCTTGGTACGCAGGTTACGCAGCTCCCTGCCGGTCATATCGTACACTTCTTTGCCGTTGAACAGTACCTGACCGCCGGTTTTTTCGCCGGCAAGGCGCAGGATTGTACGGCCGGTGGTGGATTTACCGCAGCCGGATTCGCCGACCAGACCCATGGTATGGCCGCGCTTGAGGTTGAAGGTAACGCCATCGACAGCCTTGACATGACCCACGGTCTGGGACATCAGGCCGCCCTTGATGGGGAAGTATTTTTTAAGCTGGTTGACCATCAGAATATACTGATCATCATAGGTGACGGGGGTATAGTCCAGCTTTTTTGCGTTTTCTGCCTGTGCCATCGTCACTCACCCGCCTTTCGATTATTTTCATAGTAGCGGTAGCAGCTGACCTTGTGCGTGGGGGACAGGCTGATCTCGCAGGGATATTCACCATCGCAGCAGGGCAGAGCCATCTCGCAGCGATCCTTAAAGTAACAGTAGTTGGGCATATTGACCGGGTTGGGCACCTTGCCGGGGATGGAGTACAGTCGGTCCACCTTTTTGCCCACGATCGGTTTGGAAGCCATCAGGCCGATGGTATAGGGGTGAGCCGGGTTTGCGAAAATCTCCTGAGCGGTGCCCTTTTCCACCACGCGGCCTGCGTACATGACAACAACGTAATCTGCCATCTCGGCAATCACACCCAGGTCATGGGTGATCAGCATGATGGAGGAGTTAATGCGGTCCTTCAGGTTGCGCAGCAGGTCCAGGATCTGGGCCTGAATCGTCACGTCCAGTGCGGTGGTGGGTTCGTCGGCGATGATAACCTTGGGGTTGCAGGCCAATGCCATGGCGATCATGACACGCTGGCGCATACCGCCGGACAACTCATGCGGGTACATCTCATATACACCCTGGCTGTTGGCGATGCCAACCATCTCCAGCATTTCAACGGTGCGCTTTTTGATGTCCTCTTTGCTCTTGCCTTCGCCGTCATGCAGAGCAATGACTTCATCGATCTGAGCACCGATGCGGAACACCGGGTTCAGGCTGGTCATCGGCTCCTGGAAGATCATCGAAATATAGTTGCCGCGCAGGTGCTGCATGACCGTGCCGGGAGTTTTGGCAACATCATAGGCTTTGCCATTACCCAGGTTCAGGCGGATCTCGCCCTGAACGATCTGGCCCTGGGGGCGCTGCAGCAGCTGCATCAGCGAAAGGCTGGTAACGGATTTGCCGCAGCCGGATTCGCCCACAACGCCCACAGTTTTGCCCACAGGAACTTCAAACGAAACACCGTCCACGCTTTTTACCACGCCGGTATCGGTAAAGAAATAGGTGTGCAGGTTATCAAATTCAACAGCGTTTTCCGGGTTTTTCATCTGGGTCAGATACTCAGATTCCGGCACATTCTTGCGCTTGCGCTGTTTTTCGTACTGGTCCGTAATGCGGCGGTTTTCTTTGGAGATACGCCGCGACTCCTTGGCGGAAAGGTAACCGTCCTGTTGTTTAGCCATCGTGTGTGTCTCCTTTCATCAGCGTTTCATCTTGGGGTCAAAGGCATCGCGCAGGCCATCGCCCACAAAGTTGAAGCCCAGAACCGTGATCAGCAGGCAGATGCCGGCCGGGACCCAGATGAACAGATAGTTGGTCATAACATAAGCGTTGTTGACATCGTTGATGATGTTGCCCCAGGATGCAAACGGGTATTTAACGCCCAGACCCAGGAAAGACAGGGTGGCTTCCGTCAGGATGGTGGAGCCAAGGCTCATGGTGCAGGTAACAATCAGCTGCGGGATAACGTTGGGGATCAGGTGGCGGAAGATGCGGTGCCATGCGCTGATGCCGCAGGCTTCGGCTGCCGTCATGAACTCCTGCTCGCGCAGGGACAAAATTTGGCCGCGGACCAGGCGGGCAATGCCGGGCCAGCCCAGGAAGCCGAGGATCAGCATCAGGTACATCATACGGGTCCAGGAGTCAATGCGCATGGCGTCCATGGCAGCGCCCAGAATGATGATGATGGGCATGGAGGGCAGGCAGTAGAACACGTCCACGATACGCATGATGAGGTTATCCACCCAGCCGCCGAAGTAGCCGGAGATACCGCCCATGACAATACCGATGGAGCCTTCAATCGCAACAACAATGAAGCCGATGATCAGGGAAACGCGGCCGCCGTACATCAGGCGGGTCAGCATGTCCATACCGTTGGTATCGGTGCCCAGCCAGTGCTCCTTGTTGGGGCTTGCGTAACGGTCAAACACATAGGTTTCCGTCATCTGCTTCACGCTCCAAACGCCGGTGCTGGCATCGTACACGATGTCATACTCGGCTTCGTTGCCGTCGGCATCGGTGTAGTTGAACTCGGTAATATTATCGTCAATGGCTTCTTCCAGGCGGTCGCGGAAGTCACGGCTGATGACCACGCTGGCATCGGCAGCGGAAACAACAAAGCGGCCGATATAGGCAACTTCGCTGCCGCTCTGGATAATATTGCCGTCAGCGTCCAGTTCATAATCCTGGCCATCGGCAGTAAAGGTGGTCTCCCCTGCTGCCTGGGCAGTCAGGGCGGCCAGCTTGGCATCAAAGCTCAGCTCGGCCACGCCGTCCGCTGCGGTGACCATATCCTTAGAGGCATAAGCCAGCACAGTGCGGCCCTGGCGGAAGACGTACAGGTCCTCGTTCAGGGTTTCCACTTCGTAATCGTTATCTTTATAGGTAAAGGTCTCTTCACCCTTCTTGATGGCCTCGTTGCCTTTGCTCTGGGCAATGGAGCCGAACTCCTGGCCATCGGCAACAACAAAGCGCAGTTTATCGTTGCGGGTCACACCCACATACTCTTTGGACATCTGGGTGTAGGTGTAAAACTGCTGGTCCTGGCCGTAAGGGCTGACCACGCCGCCAATGAAGGAAAAGACGAACATGGCAAGCAGCATCGTCAGGCCCACAACGGCCAGACGGTTGCGGAAGAACCGCTTGGCAACCAGCGCGCCGGGCGAAAGCACCTTAACGCGGCGGTCGTCGTTCAGGGAGTACTGCTCCTTTTTGGGGGTGTTGTTCTGGGTATTCTCACTCATGGGTGCAGTCTCCTTTCTTTAAGAAATGCGCACGCGCGGGTCAACCACTGCGTACATGATATCAGTCAGCAGGTTGCTGACCAGGGTAAGCACCGCCATAAAGGACAGGTAGAACATGGTGAACGGGATATCGCCCGCAACCATGGACTGGTAAGAGATGTAGCCGATGCCGGGGATGGAGAACAGGGTCTCCGTGATCAAGGCACCGCTGAACAGGCCGGGCAGGGAACCGCCGATGATGGTAACCAGCGGAATCAGGGTGTTGCGGAATGCGTGCTTATAGATGACTACATGCTCCGAAAGGCCCTTGGCGCGGGCGGTACGGATATAGTCGGCGTTCAGCACTTCCAGCATGTTGGTGCGGGTGTAACGCATGGTAGAGCCGATGGAAACAATGACCAGCGTGACGATGGGCAGCACCAGATGGTTGGCGCGGTCACAGAACTGGCCCCACGAGCTGAGCTGGGCATAATCACGCCCGACCAGGCCGTACAGGTCAAACCAGCCAAGCTTGACAGAGAACAGCAGCTTGAGCAGCGTGGCAAAGAAGAAGCTGGGCAGAGAGATGCCCACCAGAGCCACAGCGGTGATGACGTAATCGGTACGGGAATACTGTTTGGTAGCAGCCAGGATGCCCAGGGGCACAGCGATGATCATGGACAACACAAAGGAGATGCCGCCCATGACAACAGACAGACCAATAACTTCCTGGAATTTTTGAACAACAGGGACGTTCCACTTCCAGCTGTCACCGAACTGACCGTGCACTGCGCTGGACAGCCAGGTCATGAAGCCGGGCAGGATGCCCTTATCCAGACCATAGGCTGCGTTGAGCTGATCCAGCCATTCCTGATACGGTTTTGCGCCCGGTGCCTGGGACAGCTGCATGGCCATGTTCTCGGCAAAAGAGCTGGGCAGGCTGCGCATCATCACATAGATGATGAAGGTAACGCAAAACAGGATCACAAAAGAAAGCAGGATACGCTTGATGACGTAGTTTCGCACTTGAAAAATCGTTCCTTCCTTCGCGGGCAGGGAGGCCGCGTTTTTAATGGCTGCGCCGCATGGCTCCAAAATACACATGAGCCGGGGCCTTGTAGCTTCGCCTATGGTGTACCTAAAAAGTCGAAAATTCAGGGCAATACCGCATAATTCTAAGTGCCGATACGGCGAGCGAGGTGCGGCAGATGCTAAGCCAAAAGCGCAGATAATACTGGAGTCTTATCGAGCATTTTGGCAACGCAGATGCCGTGCCGCAGCCGCCGGAGCGGTGCTTAAGCCGTCAGGCGGGAATTGTGCGGTGTTGCCTTAGCCTGTTTCTACAAACACGACTGAATTTTGCGTTAAAAAGCCTTGGAATCCGCAAAGGATTCCTGCAGCTTTTTGCCTTAAATTCGCCTCATGTTTGCGAAACATCCGTCATTTTCTTTGTTTTCAGATACACCTCATTACTTTGATACCGAATATGGGCATCCCCCTCCCTCGGACAGAGGGAACTGTCCGGGGGAATGGGACGGCCACATTTGGGCTGCAAATGCTGCCGCCGTTTGTACTAACAGCAAGCAACCGCTCCCAGAACCAGTGCGGCACCAAGAGCGGCTGCTCACCATAAATTCAACAACAGGCTGCGCTGAAATTACTTCAGAGCGATCGTATTGATTTCAGACTGGTAAGTCCAGTACGGGGTCAGATCGTTGGGGATGGTAGCGGTGTCGATACGCTCGCTGGAGAAGATGGCGGATTCGCTGCGCTGGTAAACCGGCAGTTCAACGCCCCAATCCAGGATGATCTCCATAGCTTCCTTGTACATGGCCTTACGGGCATCCTGATCGGTGGTCTGGCGGGCAGTCTCGATCAGCTCGTCCAGGTCAGCATCGTTGATCTGGTAGTAGTTGGTGGAACCCTTGCTGTCGTACAGCTGGTACATATCGGGGTCGTTGGTGGACTGCCATGCAGCAACCCAGCCTTCGGCAACGCCGGACTGATAAGAGCTGTACAGGTCAGAAGCGTTTGCCAGGTCGTTGACGGTCAGGGTGAAGCCGATGGTCTTGAGGGCAGCGGCTGCATTGGTCAGAACCTGGAAAGAGGGGTGGTCGCCGTTGCCGGAAGCACCGATGTTGACGGTGTATTCCATCTTGGCACCAGCCGGAGCTGCGGTGACCTGGCCGTTTTCAACGGTGTAGCCGGCTGCTTCGAAGTAGCCGAGGGCGGCCTGCAGAGCAGCAGCATACTTGGTGTCGCCGCTCATATCGCTGGTGTAGATCTCGTTGCCGTCAACGTCGGTGGAGTAAGCGATCTTGTAGCCGTCGTCGGTAACGGAGGGTGCTGCCCAGGAGGTGTTGGAGATGGGGTAGTTGATAACGCTTGCGGTATCGCCGTAGTAAGAGTTGATGCCCTCATCACGGTAAGCGGCAATCACGGTCATGATAGCCTTGCGCAGGTTCTTGGATTCCTCAGAAGCGGGATCATCGCCGACCTTAACGTTGTTGGCGCTCAGGGCAATGTAGCCATAGCCGCGGAAGTCCATCAGACGGGTGGTGATGACAGAGCCGTCGAGGTCAGAATTACCACCATTGATGGTAGCGATCTGGTTGGCAGCTTCCAGAGAGTAAGAAGGATCGGAAATGTCGATGGTGCCGGCCTGAACACCGGTGATCTTATCGGCTTCCTGGGTTTCCTTCATGTTGACGTGCTTGGCAGCGGGCTCGCCTTGATAGTAGCTGGGGTTGGCATCCAGGTAGATGACGCCATCGCTGTACTTATTGAAGGTGTAAGCGCCGGCGCCCAGGGGGGTGCTGGTGACGGAACGAACCTTGCTCAGGTCGCCCTTCTTGAAGCCGTAGGAGTGGTTGTCGTAATCATACAGGCTGCGGTCGCCATAGTAATCCAGGGAGGCGATAGGCAGCTGCAGCTGGTAGATCATGGAGTTGGACAGCTCGGTGGTGGTGATGGTCATGCTGTAATCGCCGGTCTTGACAATGCCGGAAACGGTGTCAACGTCAGCGCCGGTGGCAACACCGGTGGTGGAGTAAGCATAAACATCAGCCGGAATCAGGTCAGACAGAGCAGAACCTGCGGTCTCAGCTTCCATGGAAGCAAAGTTCCAGTCATATTTTTCTGCGATAGCCAGGAAGAAATCCTTTGCGGTAGCGTCAGCGGCCAGGCCGTCAAAGCCCCAAGCGGAAGCAGCAGCGGCAACGTCGCCTTCGTCAGCGTAACCGGCAGCAACGCAGCTATCAACGATCTCCTGTGCAAATGCAGTGCCGCCTTCGTTAACAGCATCCCAGAAAGCCTTCTGCTGCTCAGCGGTGAACAGGCTGTTATCAGTGTTGTCCTCGCCTGCCTCAGCAATCAGCTTGGACAGGGTGGTCATGCTGCTGCGGTAATCATCCAGGCCGGCAATGGGCATGGAGTACAGGGTGGCGGAACCGTCATAGGTCGGGTCCATGTAAACATACAGGTTGAAGATGACGTCATCAATGGTGATGGGGGTGCCGTCAGCGAAGACCAGGTCATCGCGCATGTTGATGGCATAGGTAACGGTGCCGTCAGCATTTTCGGTCACTTCGCAGTCAGCGGGGCCATAGTAGGTGTAATCGGTGCCGTTGTACTCGCGGGTCTCACCCTCGATGCCCTTCAGGATCATTTCGCCCTTACGGTCAGCGCCCAGCAGGGCAATGTTGGTCAGGTCGATAACGTGCTGGTCAGCGGAAGAAGCGGCGAAGAACGGGCTGAACTTGCCCTCAAAGCCGGTATCTGCCAGAACCAGGGTGCCATCGCTGCTGCCGGTATCGGTAGCAGCGGCTTCGCTGGTAGCAACAGACTCAGCGCTGCTGGAAGCGGAAGAACCGCAGCCAGCCAGCAGGCCCGCAGCCATTGCAACAGCCATGGCCAGTGCAAGCACTTGCTTGGTGTTTTTCATGTTTGTATAACCTCCCAAATCATTTTGGTAATGGCGGCAATTTTAACACTACCAAAAGGAGTGTTAAATAAGAAAGGCTTAAGCCTTTCCGCATTTGCGGTGTTCCCTCACCGCAAACAAATGTCACCAATAACTATATTATAATATCGTAATTTTCAATTTCTGTCAACCAAAAAACGCCGTTTTGGCAACATCTAAATAAAAGTCAGCAGGATAACCATAACAGCACGCTGAATTTTGTAAAATTCTTCCGCGTCGCACTTTAGCGGGCTAAATTCTGCGTTATGGTGCAAGGTCTTTTACTCTTCGCGCCCGGAGTCGGATTCTTCGGTATAAACCGCCGCCCGGATGGTGTGCCCTGCGGCAAAAGCAGCCGCAGCAGCCGCAGTGGCCAGCGCTGCAAATAATACTGCATACCGGATAGCGTCTTGTCCGCCGTTCAAGAACACATCCATACACTCCCCTACTGCAGCCAGCGCGGCGAACACCCCGGTCAACAGGCAGCGCAGCGGCAGTTTGGCTACCGTTTCTTCATACACATAGCTGCGCAGGCGTGCCCCGCCGCGGCTCATGCGGGCCAGCGCCCACACCGCGCTGATGCCAGCCACCAGCGCCCCGGCATACGGCAGCAGTACATAAAACTGCTGCATGGCCCCCGGCGCGGGCACCATGCCCGCCGCCGCCAGCGCCGCCAGTGCCCCGCCGCACAGCGCCCACAGCAGGCCCCGCAGTTTGGCATACGGCATGCTGCCGGTATAGCGGCGGTAGCTGCCCTGGTACAGGTAGCTGCCGTTGACATCCCTGCGGAAGTCATTCAGGTATTCCCGCCCACGGCGGGTTTTCTTTTGCTGCATTATTCGATCCCCGTCAGGTCATAGTTGTCCAGCCACTGCTTGGCCGTTTCGCACACGCCGCGCAGGCAGCTTTCCTCAAAGGGGCTGTCCAGACCGGCGTTTTTCAGCAGCTCAGTAAACACGCGGCTGCCGCCCTGGCGGGTGTATGCCATGTAGTGCTCCCACGCGTTGGCGCGGTCCTTTTGCAGCATGGCCCAGAACTGCAGGCTGACGGTCTGTGCCAGGCAGTAGTCAATATAATAGAAGGGGCTTTCGTAAATATGCTTCTGGCGCTGCCAGCCCTCACCCTCGCTGTAGAACGGGATCTCGCCGTCCAGCTTCATCCACGGCATATAAGTGCCCAGCAGTTCTTTCCAGGCGGCGTGGCGCTCGGCAGGGGTCAGGTCCGGCTTTTCGTACACGATATGCTGGAAATGGTCCACCATGGTGCCATACGGGATAAAGGTCAGCGCACCGGCCAGGTGGCTGTACAGGAACTTGCGGGTATCCTTGCCAAAGAAGCCCTCCGCCCACGGCCAGGCAAAGAATTCCATCGACATGGAGTGGACTTCGCATCCTTCCATGCTGGGCCACACGGTGGAATACGGCACGCGGTCACGGTTGGTGTATGCGGCAAAGGCATGACCCGCTTCATGCGTGACCACCTCAACGTCATGCTGGGTGCCGTTGAAGTTGGCAAAAATGAACGGTACCTGATAATCCCACAGGCTGGTGCAGTAGCCGCCCGCCGCCTTGCCGGGGGTGGAAAGCACGTCCAGCAGCTCATTGTCCAGCATGGTGTTAAAGAAGACGCCGGTTTCGGGTGAAAGCTCCTCATAGAATTTTTTGCCCTGGGCCAGAATGGCATCGGCATCGCCGCAGGGGGCGGGGTTGCCGGAACGGAACATCAGGGCATTATCGGCAAAGCTCATGGGGTACTGTTTGCCCAGGCGCTTGGCCTGCTCACGGTAGATGCTGTCCGCCAGCGGCACCAGATACTTGACCACGGCGGCACGGAACTTTTCTACATCCGCTTTGGTATAGCAGTTGCGGCCCATGCGGTAGTAGCCCAGGGTGGTGTAACCCTCGTACCCCAGCTTTTTGCCCATCTTATCCCGCAGGTGGGTCAGCTTGTCATAAATATCATCCAGCTGTTTCTGGTTGTCCTTATACCACTGGCCCTCGGCTTTCCAGGCGGCCAGGCGGCGGGCATCGTCCGGGTCATTCTTGAACGGGCTCAGCTGGGACAGAGTGTATACCCCGCCTTCAAACGGGATCTGTGCGCTGGCCAGCAGCTTGCCATACTGCTGGGTCAGCTCGTTTTCCTGCTGCAGTTCCTCCATGATATCGGGCGAGAATGCCTTGCGCTCAATTTCGGCGTTCACAAACATCAGGTCGCCGTATTCTTCGGCAAAGTTTTTGCGGTAGGGGCTTGCCAGCATGGCGGCGGTCCAGGAATCCTGCCACTGCTGGATCTGCGGCATGGCGCTGTTGGCAAATTCCATCTCTTCATCATAGAACTTATCCCGCGTATCAATGGTATGGCGCACGCTGGCCAGGGTGAACAGGGTATCCACATGCTTGTTCAGCACCTGCTCCTCCAAAAAAGCGGCGCGGGCAGCAGCATAGTCAGGGGCGTTCTGCAAACGCTCGGTCAGTGCGGCAAACTGTTCTTTCAGGGCGCTCATGTCCGGGCGCTCATAGGGCATTTCGGAAAATTTCATGGGTTCCTTCTCTCCTTATTCTACAGTTTTGTTCGTGACTTAGGGACATTATACCATGGCGCAAAAAATAAGACCAGCCCGAAAAAGGCTGGCCTTCCATGATTCTGTATGATTTTACATGCTATTCATAAATTATCGCACGCAGCGGCGGCGCGCTCTCCCCTGCCCCTTTGCCGTCAGCGCAGGGGTTGGCCTGCCTGCCATTCTGCCCGCCGGGCCTGATAAACCGCCAAGCGGCGGGCGGCAAGGGCATCTTCGCAGGCGGCTACCCGGCGCTGCGCCTGCTGTTCAGTACGGGCGGCAGCGCGCTGCTGCGCGGTATTTTGTGCAAGCATCAGTTTCATGGTTTATGCCCTCCCTTGTGTGCTTCCAGCATACCACGGCGCGGTGTGGCACACCATACCGTATTTCTCCATTCAGGAAAAATTTTATTTTACTTTCAGGAAAGTTTTATCCGCTTGCATCCCTATGGTATAATAAAGCTGCAATATTAAATGAAAGGGATGGCACTACCATGACCAATGAAGTTTTGAATACCATGAAAACCCGCCGCAGCTGCCGCTGCTACCTGGACAAGATGCCGGAGCCGGAAGCACTGAACGCCGTGCTGGAAGCCGGCACCTGGGCCCCCACCGGCATGGGCCGCCAGAGCCCGGTGATTGTCTGCATACAGAACAAGGCCGACCGCGATACTTTGAGCAAGATGAACGCCGCCGCGATGGGCGGCAATGGCGACCCGTTCTATGGTGCGCCCTGCGTTGCCGTTGTGCTGGTGGATAAAACCATCCCCACCTGTGTGGAGGACGGCAGCCTGGTGATGGGCAACATGCTGAACGCCGCCGAGAGCGTGGGGCTTTCCGCCTGCTGGATCCACCGCGCAAAGGAAATGTTTGAAACCGCCGAGGGCCAGGCCCTGCTGAAAAAGTGGGGTGTGCCCAATGCCGAAAATCTGCGCGGCGTGGGCAACTGCATCCTGGGTTATGCTGCCGAGGGCGGCAAAAAGGCCCCTGCCCCGCGCAAAGAAAACTATGTGGTGCTTGTAAAGTGATGCAGAACGAGAAAAAGCTGGTTGTTTTGTTCCCCGGCTTTGGCTACGGGCCGGACAAACCGCTGCTGTATTATGCCGCCAAGGTTGCCCGCCGGCAGGGGTTGGACTGCATGGTGGTGCAGTACAGCCAGCTGTTCCCCCACGAGGAAACGCCGCAGGCCAGCGCCGCCAAAAGCTACCCCGGCGCCGCGCAGGACGCCATGACGCAGATCCCTGCCGGGTATGACCGGTACATCTGCATTGCCAAGAGTTTTGGCACGATGGTGGCCGCCGGTTGGGTAAAGGCCCACCCGGAATACCATGTGACCCTGCTGCAATTAACGCCCCTTGCGTGGGAGTATGCCCCGCTTTACGCCGGGATGCCCGCCTGGCACGCCACCGGCACTGCGGACCCGTTGGGCGGTGCCGCGCTGCGCCGTGCTTTGGAGGATGACCCCGCCATCACTACCTATTTTGTAGAGGGCGGCAACCATTCGCTGGACACGCCGGAGGATTACACCATTGGCCTTGAGGCGCTGAAAGACATTGTGAGAAAGTATGAGGAAGCGATGAGGTAAGTTAGGCGGGAGGAGTTTTCGTTTTTAATTAGAAATGAGAAATTAGCAATTAGGAATTGGAGATAAGACGGGGCCCGGTGCATGGTTTAAGATGCACCGGGCCTTGTGTTTGTTTTGGAAAGAATAATTAAAAAAGAATAATGGCCACATTTTTCGTGATGTGCCGCAATTCTATTCGTAGGGGCGTATATTGTGCGCCCGTCGCCTTGCGGGTGATGGGGTGAGATATTCGGCACGGCCCGTTATTAAAGTTTCTGCTTCCTTCTTTTCAAAGAAGGAACAAAAACCCCCGTAAACTCATTCCACCTTCAAAATCGTCACGCTGACGGGGGCGAGTTCGATGGCATTGCAGCAGGCGGGGCCAAAAGGTTCGGCGGCGGCACGGGTACCATCGCACAGATAGCGCCAGCTCCCGGCAGGCAGGGCCGCCCACTGGCGGGTGCACTCCGGGTTATAATAAACGGCCAGCCGCCCTGGCAGGCTTTCGCCCCGGCGCTCTGGAACAAAGCCGATCAGCCACCCCGGCAGGGACAGAATGCAAGGTTCTGCATCCCCCGCCATACCGGAAAGCTCCGGATACGCCTTGCGGATTTCCAACAGTCCGTGATAATACTGCGCCAGCTCCTCCAGCTGGGCGGCGCGCGTCCAATCCAGGCGGTTCAGCTCCAGCGGGCCGCGGTAGGTGTTGTGGTCGCCATGCTTGGTGCGGGCAAACTCTTCGCCCCCCTGCATGAACGGCAGACCCTGGCAGGTCAGGTAAATACCCGCCGCCATGCGGTTCTGGGCCAGCAGATCGGCATCCGGCGTGGCATAATCCCCGCGGCGGGCCACGCATTTCAGCTTATCCCACAGGGTATAGTTATCATGGGCCGAAACATACTGCACCACCTGGCCCGGCGCCTGGGGCATAAAATCCGCCTGGCCGCCGCGCCACGCCGGGATAGAATGCAGCACTTGATACCCACAGTGCATATCGCCGTTGATGTAGCCTGCGCTGCCCGCATTGAACACCCCGCCCTTGATGGCATCGCGGGTGTTATCGCAGAAAAATCCGATGCGGCTGTCCAGCAGGCCCGCCGCCTGTTTGTTGGCGGGGATCGCGCCGTGTTCCATGCGGGTGCTGCCGCCCTGCCACGGTTCACCGTACATGAGGATATCTTCGCCGCCGGGCAGGGCATCCAGCGCAGCGCGGATTGCGTTCATGGTTTCCACATCGTGCAGAGCCATCAGGTCAAAGCGGAACCCGTCAATATGGTACTCTTTGGCCCAGTACACACAGGAATCCACCAGATACTTGCGCACCATCGTGCGCTCGCTGGCAAGGTCACACCCGCAGCCGGAGCCGTTGGTCAGGCTTCCGTTTTCCCACCGGCGGTTCCAGTAGCCGGGCACCGTGCGTTCCAGCCAGCTGTAGGAATAATAGGTATGATTATACACCACATCCATCACCACGCCCAGCCCGGCGCTGTGCAGGGCCTGCACCATGGCGCGACATTCCCGCACGCGCACCTCGCCGTGGAACGCATCGGTGGCATAGCTGCCCTCCGGCAGGTTATAATTCAGCGGGTCATACCCCCAGTTGTAGTCCTCGCCGCTCACTTCGTCCACCGTGGCAAAGTCAAAAATAGGCTGCAGCTGCACATGGGTCACACCCAGCCGCTTGAGGTAGTTCAGCCCGGTGGGGTGTACGCCGTCCCCGTTCAGGGTAGTGCCGTCCACCGTAAAGCCCATAAACTTGCCGCGGTAAGCCTGCGGCACGCCGCTGGCCGGGTCGGCGGTAAAATCCGCCACATGCACCTCCCACACGCTGCGGGCATGGGCGGGGATAGCCGGGCGTTCATCCTTCTGCCAGCCGTCCGGCACGGCGGCGGCCTGGTTCAGCACCATGCTGCGGGTGCCCTCTGCCCCGGCTGCGTGGGCGTATGGGTCTGCTGTAACGGTGGAGGTTCCATCCGGGAACTGCAGCTCATACTGGTAATACTGCCCGGCCAGGTCACCCGCCAGTTCCAGGTACCAGGTGCCGCCCTCACTGCGCTGCATGGCCAGGGTTCCCAGGTCAGCAGCTTCCGGCTCTGCGTCCGTGCCCGTAGCAAAGCGGTGCAGTGCCGCGTTGCACGCCGTGGGGGCCCACAGGCGGAATGCCGTAGCGCTGCTGCGCCACACTGCACCAAGGTCATTCCCGGAATAAACCGGCAGCTGAGATGCCTGTGTTTCGTTCATGGGATTCCTCCTACTGATATACCACAAAAAAGGCACAGCCTTTGCGGCTATGCCCAAAATGCTTACGCTATAATTTTAACAGGTCTGGCCCGCCAGTGCAAGGCTGAAATCAGCCGCGGTTTTCCATCGGCAGGTAATCTCTGGTTGCCATAACACTTTTGTACGCGGGGCGAATGATTTTATCCACATTGACCAGCTCTTCCATGCGGTGGGCGCTCCAACCGACCACACGAGCCACAGCGAACATGGGGGTATACAGTTCCACGGGGATGCCCAGCATGTTGTAGACAAAGCCGGAATAGAAGTCCACGTTGGTGGAAACGCCTTTATAGATATGGCGCTTTTCGGCAATCACCTGCGGGGCCAGGCGCTCCACCGTATTATAAAAGTCAAAGTCCGCCTTGCGGCCCTTGGCCATAGCCAGCTGCTGCACAAAGCTCTTGAACACCACGGCGCGCGGGTCCGACAGAGAGTAGACCGCATGGCCCATGCCGTACACAAGGCCCTTATGGTCAAAGGCCTCTTTATCTACAATTTTGCCGATGTAGGCGCGCATTTCGTCCTCATCGGTCACATCGGAAACATGGGCGCGGATATCGTCCATCATCTCCATGACCTTGATGTTCGCGCCGCCGTGCTTGGGGCCCTTCAGGCTGGAAAGCGCCGCTGCAATGACCGAGTAGGTATCCGCCCCCGAAGAAGTGACCACGCGGGTGGTGAAAGTGGAGTTATTGCCGCCGCCGTGCTCCATGTGCAGCAGAAGAGCAATATCCAGAACATGGGCTTCCAGCGGGGTATACTGCTGGTCGGGGCGCAGCATCTGCAGCAGGTTTTCTGCCGCCGAAAGCTCCGGCCGCGGGCGGTGGATGTACATGCTGCCGTCATTCAGGTAGTAATTATAGGCATGGTAGCCATACACCGCCAGCATGGGGAAGACGCTGATCAGCTTGATGCACTGCTCCATCTGGGTCTGCAGGCTGTTATCCCCCACCGAATCATCATAAGAAGCCAGAGTCAGCACGCTGCGGGTCAGGCTGTTCATCAGATCCTTGCTGGGAGCTTTCATGATAACGTCCCGCACAAAGTTGCTGGGCAGGGCACGGCATTTGGTCAGGCAGTCGGTAAATTCATGCAGCTGCTGTTCATTGGGCAGGTCGCCAAGCAGCAGCAGGTAGGCAACTTCCTCAAAGCCATAGCGCTTGCCGCGCAAACCACGGATCAGGTCATACACGTTATACCCGCGGTACCACAGCTTGCCATCGCAGGGGGTTTTAACGCCGTCACGCATTTCAAACGCATCAATGCGGGAAATATTGGTAATCCCGGCCAGCACACCGTTGCCGTCCTTATCGCGCAGGCCGCGCTTTACACCGAACTCATCAAACAGGTTCGGATCAATGGCATCGTTATGCACACACAGTTCTGTAAACAGCTTGGCTTCTTTTTCGATTGCCGCATACTCACCCATGGTTTGTCCTCCTTTTACTTTTGAGACTTATCGTTGCATTATACAATGTATTAGATTATTATACACCGTGTTCAACGTCAAAAGGTGAAAAAAGCGTTAATTTTAATTAGGGTGTATCTGAAAAGTCGAAAATTTAGTCTATTTCTACAAACACAGCCGGATTTTGCGTTAAAGAGTCTTGGGCAATACCGCATAATTCTAAGTGCCGATACGGCGAGCGAGGTGCGGCACTTAGAATTATGCGGTATTGCCCTAATTGAGATAACTCCTACCTCCTACTTCCTAACTTACGCTTGCAGTGCCTGCAATGCCGCCATCAGCGGGGGGATCAGCTGCTTTTTGCGGCTGACAACCCCGGGCAGCACAGCTTTGCCGTTCTTGGTTTCCACATGGAATGCGCTGCGCACAATTTCTTCCGCCTGCTGGCCGCAGAACAGCAGGTCTGTGGCCTGGGCACGCATATCGGTGCACATAAAGAACACCATGGGCACACCGGCCTGGGCCAGTGCTTCCGGCAAAAATGGCGTGATGAGCGCTTCTGCCGCCGAGCGGGAGTTGGAGGTCATGTAAATAGCCTGGCCAACGCCGAACTTGGCATCGCCGCGGCTGAATACCTTAAAGTCAGAGAAGAACACATCGTCCGCCGTGCGGCCCGTCAGGTCGGCGCCGGCTTCAAACATCTGCTCCGCATAGGTGGGGATCTCCTCGCCCGCGATCCTGGCCAGCTTTTCGGCAATGTGCTGGTCAAGCGGCGTGGAGGTAGGCGAACGGAACATCAGCGTGTCCGACAGAATAGCGGAAAGCAGCAGGCCTGCAATCTGGGGTGGGATCTCTACACCGTGCTCTTCATACATGCGGCTGATGATAGTAGCGGTGCAGCCAACCGGCTCGTTGCGGAAATACACCGGTCCGGCAGTTTCCAGTGCACCAAGACGGTGATGGTCGATGATCTCCAGAATCTCCGCCTGCTCCAGACCATCCACAGCCTGACCGCGCTCGTTGTGGTCCACCATAATGACCTGCTTGCGGTGCACGTTCAACAAATTACGGCGGCTGATGACACCGCAATATTTGCCATTGGCATCCAGGATGGGGAAATAGCGGTGGCGCACATTGGCCATGACCTTGCGGGCGTCTTCCACTGCAGTATTCACGCTGAATTCCAACAGATTCTTGCTGCGCATAAAGTGGCGCACCGGGGCGGCGGTGGAAATCAGGCGGGCGGCGGCGTACGTATCAAACGGGGTGGTAATGACAATGCATCCTTTTTCCTGTGCGCGGGCCAAAATGGTACGCGGCACAGCAGAGCCGCAGCAGACAACAATGGCACCGGCGCCACAGTCAATGGCGCACATCTGCACTTCGTACCGGTTGGATACCAGCACAATATCGCCGGGGTTCACGGCACCATCCATAATTTCCGGGCTGGTGCCAATAAAAATGCGGCCGGAGGTAATGCAGGCATCGGGGTCGCCCAGCAGCATTTCGCCTTCCAGGGTGCTGAGCACGTTTTTGTAGCTCGTCTTGGATTTTGCCAGAACCTCAGTATCAAATAGGTCCATATTGGCATTGGCAATGTCCTTAACGGTGATCAGGCCCAGCAGTTCTTTATCCTCGTCAATGGCGCACAAGGTATCGATCTCGGTGTCGCGCATCATGCTCCATGCGGCACGGATGCTCATTTCCTTATCAATGCCGGGCTGCTCGCGGATGTCGATGTCCTTCACCTGGGGGCTGACGTCGGTACACAGGCGCGGCGGCTCCACCCCAAAATGCTTGAGCACAAAGGCGGTTTCGCGGTTGATCTGCCCGGCACGGCGGGCTTCGTACACAGCATCCCCCAGCTGGTTTTTCAGGTAGGTATAGGCCAGCGCAGAGCAGATAGAGTCTGTATCCGGGTTGCGGTGACCAATGATGTTGACCTTACGGCGTGTCTTTGGCATAGTTCTTCCCTTTCCCAATCAATTCAAGGGGTATATGCAGCGGCCTTTCCCCTCTTTTTGGTTATTTACCGCAAACCATGTTGTTGGTAGAATAACCAGAAAACCGCGCAATTCCCCACGATTATTTTTAATTATACCATAAGAAAAAACAATTTACGATTCTTGACAATTTCATCATGGTGCCGTACAATATAGTATAAGTGTGCTGCAGTTGGGATGTTAGCCCCTGCCGCAGCCTATATTCGTGCACCAAACCCCAGATTTTGAAAGTATAAAGAGGTATCGTAGGTTATGATCCAAGAAAATCTTCGCAATATTGCCATTATCGCCCACGTTGACCATGGCAAGACCACCCTCGTGGATCAGATGCTGAAGCAGTCCGGCGCATTCCGCTCCAATCAGCAGGTTGCTGAGCGCGTGATGGACTCCGGCGCCATCGAGCGTGAACGCGGCATCACCATCCTGGCAAAGAACTGCTCCTGCGTCTATAACGGCGTCAAGATCAACATTGTTGACACCCCGGGCCACGCCGACTTTGGCGGCGAGGTAGAACGCGTGCTGAAAATGGTCAACGGCGTTCTGCTGCTGGTTGACGCAGCCGAAGGCTGCATGCCCCAGACCCGTTTTGTTCTGCAGAAAGCTTTGCAGCAAAATCTGTCCCTGGTCATTGCCGTCAACAAGATCGACCGTCCCGACGCCCGCATTAAGGAAGTTATTGACGAGATCCTGGAGCTGCTGATGGACCTGGGCGCTACCGACGAGCAGCTGGACAGCCCGATGGTGTTCTGCTCCGGCCGTAACGGCACCGCCAGCTATGATTGGACCCACCCCGAAAACGGCACCGACCTGAAGCCGCTGTTTGATACCATCCTGAAGTACGTTACCCCGCCGGAGGGGGAACCCGAAGCCCCGATGCAGATGCTGGTTTCCAGCGTGGACTACAACGACTTTGTGGGCCGCATGGGCGTTGGCCGCGTGCAGAACGGTATCATCAAGGTTGGCCAGGCTGTTCAGGTTTGCGACTGGCACAACCCCGACCTGCACATGACCGGCCGCATCACCAAGCTGTTTGACTTTAAGGCAAACGGCCGCGAGCCCATTGAGCAGGCCGCTGCCGGTGATATTGTTGCCTTTGCCGGTCTGCCCGATATTTCCATCGGCAACACCGTGTGTGACCCCAGCAAGGTTGAGCCGCTGCCCTTTGTTAAGATCAACGATCCTACCGTTGAGATGACCTTCTCCGTCAACGATTCCCCGTTTGCCGGCAAGGAAGGCAAGTACGTCACCAGCCGCCAGATCCGTGACCGCCTGCAGCGCGAGCTGCTGAAGGACGTTGCCCTGCGTGTGGAAGATTCCGCCACCAACGATTCCTTCCGCGTAATGGGCCGTGGCGAAATGCACCTGTCCATCCTGATCGAGACCATGCGCCGCGAAGGCTACGAGCTGCAGGTCAGCCCCCCGAAGGTTCTGACCCATGTGGAGAACGGCAAGACCATGGAGCCCATGGAGCGCGTCGTCATTGACGTGCCGGAAACCTATCAGGGCAACGTTATGACCGCTCTGGGCGCCCGCAAGGCCATCCTGATGAACATGCAGATGATGAACAACCGTTCCCGTCTGGAGTTCCGTATGCCCAGCCGCGGCCTGTTTGGCTACCGCAGCCAGTTCCTGACCGACACCCACGGCGAAGGTATCATGAACACCATTTTTGATGGTTACGAAGAATGGTGCGGCCCCATTGCCACCCGTTCCAGCGGCTCCCTGATCAGCTTTGATACCGGCGATGCCGTCACTTACGGTCTGTTCAACGCCCAGCAGCGCGGCACCCTGATTGTGACCGCAGGCGAAAAGGTTTACGAGGGCGAAGTTGTTGGCTACACCCCGACCGGTGAGGACATCACCGTCAATGTGTGCAAGACCAAGCACCTGACCAACACCCGTGCATCCGGCAGTGACGATGCTCTGCGCCTGATCCCCGTGACCAAGTTCAGCCTGGAAGGCTGCCTGGAATTCCTGGCACCGGACGAGCTGCTGGAAGTTACTCCGGAGAACCTGCGCATCCGCAAGCGCATCCTGGACCACGACCTGCGCATGAAGGCCACCAGCAAAAAGAGCAAGGGTTGATGTTAAGTTTGCCTTTCCAGCCTTTTTGAAAAAAGGCTTCGGCGAAAAACTTTAATCGGCTTCGCATAGAATAATAAAGATCCCGGCATGATTTTGGAATGAAAATCGTGCCGGGATTTTTGGTTTTATTATGGCAATACCGCATAATTCTAAGTGCCGATACGGCGAGCGAGGTGCGGCAGATGCTAAGCCAAAAGCGCAGATAATACTGGATGCTGCAAAGGTGAGCGCCGCCAGTGGCGGAAACAGCGAACCGAAGCAGGGGCAGCGGTCGCAGAGTGCGAGGGGCTTTTGCCCCCGAAGCACGATGCGGGTACCGCAACCCGACATTATCGAGCATTTTGGCAACGCAGATGCCGTGCCGCAGCTGCCGGAGCGGTGCTTAAGCTGCAAGGCGGGAATTGTGCGGTGTTGCCTTAGGTGCACAGCAAACCATTTATGATTTTTCGTGGCGGGATAAGGGCATCCCCCCTGACAGCATTTTATAGGCCGGCAGGGTCTTACAAAACGTGCCGTAATTATACCTTCACCTCGCACCGTTCCGGGATCTGGAAATGTGCAAAATAGGTTTCCTCTTTGGGGATCCATCTGGTTTTGAAATCTTCCAGCTTTTCCGGGGCGCGCGCGGCAAGGCGGCGCAGCTGCTCGGCAGGCTCCACATTCACAAAGGCGTGCAAGGCGCAGTAATTCCACAGGTCCGGGTGGCAGGAGTAGGAACCTTCCAACAAAATGATCGGCGTCTGGGGCAGCGGTACAGTGCCGGGGACAAGCGCCATCGTGCGGCAGTCAAACAGGCGGTAGCTCCCCTGCTGCCCGGCGCGCAGGGGTTCCAGCACCTCGGCAATCAGGCGTTCGCGGTCCAGGTTGCCGCCGGGCTCCGCCATGCGCTGGGGGGTGCGCTGGATCGGCTGCAAAAAGAAGTCATCCAAGTGCACCACACCCCAGCCGTATTGCCGGGCCATCTGGGCGGCAATGGTGGTTTTGCCCGCGGCGCAGCGGCCATCCAATGCAACCAGCAGCGGGCCGTTGGCTGGTTTGGGCAGAGCTTTGGCTGCCTGGGCCAGCGCTGCGGCGGCCTGGGCAGCAGTTTGCTGTTTGCCCCCGCGCGGCGGCACAGTGCAATGGTAGGCAATGCGGGATGTTCCATCCGCCAGTGTAATATTGCCGCAGCGCACAAAGCCATTTTTCTCCAGCAGGTGCTGCATTACTTTGTTGTCCGCGTGGGTATCGGCGCGCAGGGGCAGGCCGCGGGCCGCGCACCAGGCAAAGCAGATTGCCGCCGCCCCATGCACCCGCCCGGCCGATGCCATGCGGTGGATGGTGGCATAGGGAGCATCATCCGGCCAGCCACCATCATAGATTTCGGCATAAGTCGGTTCCGGGCCGGGAATGTAACAGAACGTTGCCTCCGGGCGGGCATTACCCTCCAGAACATAGCAGACGCCGCGGGCGATCTGCTGCTGCATCAGCTCTGCGCCGGGGTAGGTAGCGGGCCACTGGGTGGGGTTGCCGGTCTGTGCCATAAAAGCGCGGGCATGGGCAAATATTTCAAGCAGTGCGGGCAAATCACCCTGCTGCGCGGGACGGATGTTCATGCAAAAATGCTCCTTTTGTTTGGTTCCTTCATTATAGCCTATCCCCCGTTTTGGGGCAAGTGGCAGCGTATAGAACGCACCCCCGCCGCGGAGTTGTGCATCCACGGCGGGGGTGTGAATTCTAAGGCAACACCGCACAATTCCCGCCTTGCGGCTTAAGCACCGCTCCGGCAGCTGCGGCACGGCATCTGCGTTGTCAAAATGCTCGATAATACATCCAGTATTATCTGCGCTTTTGGCTTAGCAGCTGCCGCACCTCGCTCGCCGTATCAGCACTTAGAATTATGCGGTATCGCCCTATTATTTTGTTGGTTGGAATTTGAAATACAGGTGCCGCGGGACGATGCCAAGCATCGTCCCCTACAAATTTATTTGCAACGTTCATTGTAACCAGCAAAGTTTCTCCACGGCGGGGTCAGGTGACCCCGCCCTACCGAGAATTTACAGGTTTGTAACGCGATTTAAAACGCTTTGTAGGGAACGGTCTTGACCGTTCCGGGTGTTTTCCTTATTTCCCTTTTGTTGGAATATTGTCCATGGGTTTCGGAACGGTCAAGACCGTTCCTTACAGAGCAAAATACATAGAAAACAATACATAACAACAGGCAGCAGCCCACAAAATAGGGCCGCTGCCTGTTGTTTTATTTTTTTATATTATAATTATATATTTAAAGTTTCTTCAGTTCCTTCTTTTCAAAGAAGGAACACAAAGCCCTCGTAAAATTATTTACCGGAATCGCCGTAGTTTTTCAGCACGCGGGCGCTGGGATCGTTGACGGCGCAGTTGGGCCATGCCTTGTTGGGCATCCAGTAATCCACGATCATCTCTGCCTGGCCGGGGTAATACTTTTCAAAAATTTCACGGTAGAGCAGGCTTTCCTTGGTAAAGGGGCGGCAGTAGGCATACTTGCCGCTCTTTTCGGCAAACTCACGGTCGGTGTAATAGCTCTCGGCATACTCCTTGATGTCATCCACCATGGAATGTCCCACGGCGTCCGAGAACGCTGCCTTTTCACGCCAAAGGATGCTTTCCGGCAGCCAGTCGCCCTCAAAGGCTTTGCGCAGCAGGTACTTGCCCTTGTTGTAAATGTTCATCTTGCGGGCCGGGTCAATGGACATGACATATTTGACAAAATCCAGATCACCGAACGGCACGCGGGCTTCCAGGCTGTTGACGCTGATGGAACGGTCTGCACGCAGCACATCGTACATGAACAGCTCACGGATGCGCTTCTGGCTTTCTGCCTGGAACTCGTGGGCGGAGGGGGCGAAGTCAGTGTACTTGTAACCGAACAGCTCATCCGAAATTTCGCCGGTCAGCAGCACACGAATATCGGTGTGCTCATGGATGTACTTGCACACCAGATACATGCCAACCGAAGCGCGGATGGTGGTGATATCCCAGGTGCCCAGCATGGCGATAACTTCTTCCAGCGCATTCAGCACAATTTCCTTGTTGATGATGACCTCGGTGTGGTCGGCGTGCAGGTAATCCGCCACCTGCTTGGCGTACTTCAGGTCAATGGCGTCCTCGCTCATGCCGATGGCAAAGGTGCGGATGGGCTTGCCCAGCTTTTTGGCCGCAATGGCGCACACCAGGCTGGAATCCAGGCCGCCGGAAAGCAGGAAGCCCACCGGAGTGTCGGCGTCCAACCGCTTATCCACACCGGCCACCAGCTTTTCGCGGATCTTGGTCAGGGTGGTGTCCATATCATCGGTGTTGTAAGCGGGGGTATCGGCAATATCGCAGTAGCGCACAAACTTGCCGTTGCAGTAATAGCTGCCGATGGGGAACGGATAGATCTTTTTGCACAGGCCGATCAGGTTCTTGGCCTCGGAAGCAAAGGCGATGTGGCCGGATTCGCTATAACCATAGAACAGCGGGCGGATACCGATGGGGTCACGCGCAGCGAGCAGCCATTTTTTGCGGCTGTCGTACAAAATCATGGCGAACTCGGCATCCAGATGATTGAACATATCCAGGCCGTACTTGTAATACAGCGGCAGGATGATCTCGCAGTCAGAATCCGACTCAAAGGTGTAGCCATCAGCTTCCAGCTCTTTTGACCGGGCGGAAGCCATACAGTTCGCCGTTGCAGACAACACAGTCGTTGCCGCGGAAGAAGGGCTGCATGCCTTCCGGGGTCAGACCCATAATGGCCAAACGGCCAAAGCCCAGCAGGCCAAACTCAGTTTCTGCCACACGCTGGTCATCCGGCCCGCGGGAAGCAGTACGCATCAACAATTCGGTAAATTTTTCTTTGGACAGATCATGTCCGGCATACCCTAATACACAGCACATTTGGTAACACTCCTTTTTCCATTTACACCAGTATTTCTTCCCTGCGAAATGGTAACAAAAAAAGACAGCCCACTTCGTCCTTGTATTAGGACGAATCGCTGTCTTGATCCGCGGTGCCACCTAAATTACCGCAGCCCGAATAATGGCATACGGTCACTTTTTCCGTACACGTTCACCTTTGAAACGCTGCCGTTTTAACGCGCGGCGGTGCGGCGCCCTTACTTGCGGGGAATGCCCGCTTTGGGTTTGCAGCTAACGGGTGTTCTTTCGCATCCCTTCCCTGTCCGGGCTTCCAGCTCATGGCCCGGCTCTCTGTGCAGCTATTGGATGGTACTTTTCCCGATCAATGCTTTTAACAGCTAAAGAATATCACCATCCACAAAGGTTGTCAAGAACTTTTTTTACTGTTTTACTCCCCCCCCCCGCGCAGCAAAGCAGCAGCCCCGCCGGGGTGCGTTCCGGCGGGGCTGCTGTTTATTTATGGGCAACACCGCACAATTCCCGCCTAGCGGCTTAAGCACCGCTTCGGCAGCTGCGGCACGGCATCTGCGTTGCCAAAATGCTCGATAAGACATCCAGTATTATCTGCGCTTTTGGCTTTGCATCTGCCGCACCTCGCTCGCCGTATCGGCACTTAGAATTATGCGGTATTGCCTATGGTTTAATGCTGCACGGCAGCGGGCTGATTTTCGGTTTCATTCCGGGGCTGAACTTGGTTTTCATTTAACGGCTGCATGGGTTCTGCCTGCTTCGCCCGCGGGTTTCCTTCGGCATCAATGCCGCGGCGCTCCAGGCACCAGGCGGTAAACTGGCGCAGCAGGCCATAGAATGTGGCAAAAGTAGGCACGCCGACGACCATGCCCACAACCCCCAGCAAGTCGCCGCCGATCACGATGGCCACCAGCACCCACAGGGCCGATACGCCGATGGACTTGCCCAAAATTTTGGGGCCGATGATATTGCCGTCCACCTGCTGGATGGCAATAATCAGAATCAGGAACTTGAGAGCATCAAACGGGTTAACGAACACCAGAATCAGCAAGCAGGGTATTGCGCCGATAAAGGGGCCGAACACCGGGATGATGTTGGTAATGCCAACCACGACCGCGATCAGCGGGGCAAACTCAATGCCAAAAATATTGCAGCAGACAAAAGTCAGCACGCCAATGATGGCAGAATCAATGATCTTGCCGCCAAAAAAGCCTTCAAAATTGTTGTTGGCAAAGCTGCAGGTTTCCAGCACGGTATCTGCAATATACGGCGGGAAAAACGCGTGCACCATGGTGCGCAGCTGGCGCAGCAGCTTGTCTTTTTCGGCCAGCATGTACACGCTGGAAGCCAGTGCAGTAAAAATATCCACCACGTTGGACGCCACACCGGAAACATACGCCATGATCTGCGGTGCCGAGGATTTGAGCACTTCAGTCAGGCTGTTCATCATGCTTTCGTAATTATCCAGCATTTCGGTTGCCCGGCTCAAATCAAGGCCATAACGGTTTTGCAGCATATCCAGCAGGTTCTGCACATTGGATATGTACAGCGGCAGGTTGGTGAACAACATGGTAATGCTGGAAACGACCTGCGGCACCACCATGGAAACCAACAGCGTAATAATCAGCGCCGCAACAATGTACGCAATCAGGATCGAAAGCCAGCGCAGCTTGGGGTTCTCTTTCATCACATACCGCTGCACCGGGCGCACAATGCAGTCCAGCACATAGGCGATTACAATGCCGCTGGCAAAAGGGGCCACAACATCCAAGAACTTGGCAATGCCGCCGGCAAACACATTCAGGTGCCCCAGCATCAGGTACAGCGCAATGCTGATGGCAATGATCGCCAGCCAGTCAAAAACCGTTTCCGGTTTTTTGTGCATCCAAATATGGTCGTTCTGCTCGTTCATACACATTCTCCTGACATAAGGGGCTCTGCCAGCCCGCAAAAACTGTTCTGCCCCTACTTGACCGCCACCGGCGGCACAAACTCTTACAGTTTAATTGTAACATCTAACGGCGGCTTTTCAAGGGGAAAAATCTTAACATTATGCAAACAGTGTGGTGAAATATGTTGCACTGGTTCCGCGCTATGTTTCCCCGCCCGGTTTTGTTTTTTCCCCATCCGGTTCCCTGGGCAGGGCCGCTTTGGCAAGGTTGGCCGCCACCCCCAGTACCGGCACCCCGATGACCATGCCCGGAATGCCGAACAATCCGCCGCCCACCACAATAGCCGCCAGCACCCACAGGCCGGAAATGCCCGTGGCGCTGCCCAGAATGCGCGGCGCAATAAAGTTTCCGTCCACCTGCTGCACCACCAGAACAATGACCAAAAATTCCAGCGCATGCACCGGCTGGCCGCTGAACAGCAGCAGCGCTGCCCCCGGCACCGCCCCCAGATAAGGCCCCAGCATGGGCACAATGTTGGTAACGGCCACTACCACGCTGATCAGCGGCGCATACGGGATGCCGAACAAAAGCATTAACACAAACGTTTCGCCGCCAACCAATACAGCATCCACCAGCTGTCCGCCAATGTAGCCGCTGAACGTTTTGTTGGCCATGGCAAACACGCCCAGCACGTTACCCGCGGTGCGCGGCGGCAGCGCAGTGCGCAGGGCCAGGCGGGCAGTATGCAGCAGTTCCGCCTTGCCGCACAGCAGGTACACCGAGGCCGCCAACGCCAGAAAACCATTCACCACCTGCCCCGCCGCCCCCATGGCCGCCTGGGCCAACTGCGGGGCCAGGCCGGAAAGGAAGTTTTCCACGCTGCTGCCGGAATTCAGCAGCAGTTCACTCAGGCTGGTGGTATCCACCCCATAGTTTGCCTGCACCAGCTCCAGCAACGCCTGCGCGTTTTCCAGGTAGCCGGGCAGAGCCGCGGCAAAGCTGCCCACGCTTTGCACCAGCTGCGGTACAACCAGCCCCACCAGTGCCGCAACTGTGCCAAAAAGTGCCAGATACGCCAGCAGGATACCCGGCCCGCGCCGCCCTCCGAACAGGTGGATGGCAAACCAGCGGGCGGGGATATCCAGCACATAGGCCAGCGCCAAACCGCCCGCAAAGGGCGTTGCCAGCCCCAGCAGCACCCGCAATGCAGCCGCGATGGCGGGCAGATACCACACCGCAGCCAGCAGCGCGGCAGCCACCGCAAACAGCAGCAGCCAATCCTGCATCGTTTCGGGCTTTCGGTTGTACCAGCGCTTCATGGGCTTCTCCTTATTACCGTGTCAGCGGGCCATCCCAGCAGTTGATAGAGCCAAGGTCGTACACCTGCCGCCCCGCCTGGGCCAGCAGCTCCGCCGCTATGGCGCTGCGCTGCCCGCTGCGGCAGCAGACAATGACCGGGTGGCCGTTGGACGGCAGGTTCGGCAGCTCCTCTTCCAGCCGGTCCAACGGAACATTGCGCGCACTGGGGATATGCCCCGCGGCATACTCCGCCGGGGTGCGCACATCCCACAAAATGGCCCGCTGCTGCATCAGCTGCCGGGCCTGCGCCGGGGTAATGCGGTTTTGGTTTCTCATACAGTTTGCCCCCTTTGTTCAAATTCAAAGCAAATTGTATGCGCCGGGCAAAAAGTTTATGATATAATAAAAACCTGTTTATGATGTTTATATTCTAAACATCCCGCAATTTTTATCTGAAAGTGGTGTCCGGCATGAAAGTTCTCATCAGCACCTGCCTGCTTGGCGTTGCGTGCAAATATTCCGGCGGCGATAACGCCCGCCCGGCCCTGGTAGCGGCTTTGCAGGCTGCCGGGCATGAGCTGGTGCCCGTCTGCCCCGAAGTGTACGGCGGCTTACCCACACCGCGCACGCCTGCGGAGCGCATCGGTTCCCGCGTGGTGACGGCTGCCGGGGCCGACGTGACCGCCCAGTACCGCAAAGGTGCCGAAATTGCCCTGCAGCTAGCAAGGTTGACGGGCTGCCGGGTAGCCGTGCTGAAAGCCAACAGCCCCAGCTGCGGCCACGGCACGATTTATGACGGCACTTTCAGCGGCAAAAAAATTTCCGGCAGCGGTGTAGCCGCCGAGCTGCTGGAACAAAACGGAATTGCTGTTTATACGGACGAGGACTGTGCCGCGGCACTGCCCTTCTAACGATCACGAATCACGATGATACGAGGTGAATGAAGATATGGCAACAAATACACCATTCGGCCAGCGCCTTGGCCTTGTGCTGGAAGGCGGTGCCATGCGCGGCATTTACACCGCCGGTGTGCTGGATGTTTTCCTGGAAGCCGGTATCATGCCGGACGTTGTGGTGGGGGTTTCGGCCGGTGCGCTGCACGGGTGCAGCTATGTAGCCGGGCAAAAAGGGCGCAGCATCCGCTATTACCGCAAATACCGCAGTGATAAGCACTTTATGGGCCTGTATTCCCTGCTGACCACCGGCGATGTGGTGGGCACCAAGTTCTGCTATGAGGATATCCCCTTGCGGTTGGATCCCTTTAACGAAGCTGCTTTTGAAAAAGCCCCCGTTGATTTTTATGTCACCGTAACCAATGTGCGCACCGGCAAGCCGGAGTATATCCTGTGCGACGAGCTGAAAGTTGGCAGCAAGATGGATGTGATTCGCGCGGGAGCGTCCATGCCGCTGTGCTCCAAAATGGTGGAGTGGAACGGCAATCTCTATCTGGATGGCGGCGTGAGCGACAGCATCCCCTATGCCAAAATGAAAGATTTCGGTTGCCGCAAAAGCATTGTAGTGCTGACCCAGCCCGCCGGATACCTGAAACAGCCCGCCGCCATGGCTCCGTTTGAAGCTATGTACCGCAAGTATCCCGCCTTTGTGGCGGCCATGCGCGGCCGCGACCAGATGTACAACACCGAAGTGTGCGCTGTAGAACAGGCCGCCAAACAGGGCGATGTTTTTTTGATTCGCCCCAGCAAGTTACTGCATGTTGGCCGTATGGAACATGACATCGAAGTTCTGAATGCACAATATGAGCTCGGCCGCCAGGATGCCCGAAACCAGATGGATGCGATGAGGGAATGGATGGAGAGGTAGGAGTTAGGAGTTTTTTTGGGCCGCAGATGCCAAAAAGTTCTGTCTGAATATTAAAACAAAAATGTAGGGAACGGTCTTGACCGTTCCGAAACCCTGAAATTATTACCCATAATGGGATACGGTTTCAAGGCAACGGAACGGTCAAGACCGTTCCCTACAATTATTTTATAGGCTTGCGGCGGACACTTCAAACCGCCGTTTAACTTCTAAGGCAACACCGCACAATTCCCGCCTTACGGCTTAAGCACCGCTCCGACGGCTGCGGCACGGCATCTGCGTTGCCAAAATGCTCGATAAGACATCCAGTATTATCTGCGCTTTTGGCCTAGCAGCTGCCGCGCCTCGCTCGCCGTATCGGCACTTAGAATTATGCGGTATTGCCCTAACTCCTAATTGAGCTTAGCTTTCCTTAATCGCTGCCACGGTTGCGGCGAGGTTTTGCATTTCGGAGGGGACGATGATCTTGGTAGCCTGGCCGTCAGCCACTTTTTCCATAGCTTCCATGCTGCGCAGGGCAAGCATGTTCTGGCTGGGGGCGGCTTCGTTGATCAGGCGGATAGAGTCCGCTTTGGCTTTCTGCACCATCAGCAGGGCCTGGGCTTCGCCTTCAGCTTCCCGGATGCGCTGCTGCTTTACGGCTTCGGCGCGCAGGATGGCGCTTTCCTTTTCGCCTTCGGCGCGGGTGATGGCTGCCTGCTTTTCACCTTCCGCCAGCAGGATGGAAGCGCGCTTTTCACGGTCGGCCTTCATCTGCTTTTCCATGGCCTGGCGGATCTCTGCCGGGGGCTCAATATTTTTCAGCTCCACGCGGTTTACCTTAATGCCCCAGCGGTCGGTCGCTTCGTCCAGGCTGGCGGTGATCTTGGTGTTGATCAGATCGCGGCTGGTCAGCGTTTCGTCCAGGGACATAGAACCGATGATATCGCGCAGCGTGGTAGCAGAAAGGTTCTCGATGGCCTGGATGGGGCGGTTGACACCGTAAGCAAACAGCTTGGCATCAAACACCTGGAAGAACACAACGGTATCGATCATCATGGTAACGTTGTCGCGGGTGATAACGGGCTGCGGGGGAAAGTCTGCGGCTTCTTCTTTCAGGCTGACCTTGCGGGACACACGCTCCACAAAGGGAGTGCGCAGGTGCAGGCCGGCACCCCAGGTATCCTTATACACGCCAAGCCACTCGGTAACATAGGCGTTGGACTGGGGCACAATGACAATGCAGCGGGCGATGCCGATCAGCACAAGGACCAGCAGGATAGCAATAACCAGTAACATTAGGGGCCTCCTCAAACAATACGGGGCACTTTGGCAGGCTGCCTTAGTGCAGTTGTTCTGCGGGCTGTGCCGCAGCCGGTACGGGAACAGCGGATACGATCAGTACCGCGCCGTCCACGTTTTTTACTTCGCAGCGTGCATCTTTTGGCAGCGGAGTGCCGTCCACCGTGCGGGCCTGCCAATCCAGCCCATCCACACGCACGCGGCCGATATCCCCCTGCGGGATTTCCCGCAGAACAATGCCGCGGCTGCCGATGGTAAGCGGCGAACCGTTGGTAATGGGCGGCTGGCGCATGGTGCGGCGCTTTGCCAGCAGCGGCAGCATAACGGCCAGCGTTACGGCGGACACCACGGCAAACACGGCGCACTGAGCGCCCAGCGATGCGGTAAAGATACTGGCCACCATGGCCGCCGCTGCACCAACGGCAAACCAGATGGAAACCAGCGCCGTGGTAGCAGCTTCCGCAATGGCAAACACCACAATGGCTGCTGCCCAAAACAGAAATGTCATCTTGACACCTCCTGATTGGTTAGGCAATACCGCATAATTCTAAGTGCCGATACGGCGAGCGAGGTGCGGCAGATGCCAAGCCAAAAGCGCAGATAATACTTTGTGTATTATCGAGCATTTTGGCAACGCAGATGCCGTGCCGCAGCTGCCGGAGCGGTGCTTAAGCCGCAAGGCGGGAATTGTGCGGTGTTGCCTTAATTTTTTTACTGCGGGATCCCGCACGCCCACAGGTAGTAGCCGCGCAGGTTATCACCAAACTTTTCCCACAGTTCGGGGTGTTCATCCCGGTAAGTATATACGTTAAAGCTGGCGCGGCCCTGGCGGCCCTCCGCCATGCCATAGTCCACAAAGTGCTTCAGGTAAGCGTTGGCATCATTGCCAAACGCGGCGCGCAGATCAGCGTTCTGGCTGCGGTAATAGCTGTAGTCGTACACGTTGGAATAATCATGGCCGCCGTACCAGCTGGTACCGGCAGTGCTGCCGGAAGAACTGCCGCCCTTGCCGCCGTTGGCGGTGGGCAGGCCGTTGATCAGGCTGTTGGAAATGTAACCGGTGGTATCGCCCCAGGTCACGCAGGACCAGCCGTTGGCATAGCTGTGTACCGTAACGGTAAAGCCCGCGGGAACGGCGGTCAGCACCTCATAGCTGGTGGCGGGGCCGCTGCGCAGGTTGGCGTCGCTGTTCAGGGTGCAGGTCACATCCGCACCCTCGTAGCGGCCGCTGGTGGAGTTGCCGGCCGTGGAGGTACCGCCGTTGGCGGCAGGCAGGCCGTTGAGCAGCTTGGTTGCAATGTAGCCGGAAACATCCCCCCAGGTCACACTGGCCCAGCCATCCTGGTAGCTGTCCACACTGACGGTAAAGCCTGCGGGCACAACGCCCAGCACGCCAAAGTCCGTACCGGGGCCGCGGCGGATGTTCGCATCGCTTTTAACGGTGCAGTTGACGGCGCTGCCGCGCCAGGAAGGTGCCTGCGTGGTGGCGGCGCTGCCGCTGAGATACTTGGTTGCCACCCAGCCCGCATTTTTGCCGCTGGTCACATAAGTCCAGCCATTGCCGTCATCGGGGGTAACAACATTCACGGTTGCGCCGTTATTCAATACCGTCACCACATTATAATTGATGCCGGGGCCCTGGCGCATATTCAGGCCGCTTTGGGCGGTTACTTTGGCGCTGCCTTCTGCCATCGCCACGGTTGCACCAAAACATGCCGCAACCAGCAGAGCTGCCAAAAACGTTACACGCTTTTTCATATCCATATCTCCTTGTTGCAAGGTGATCTGCGGACCAAAAGAGAAGGTACTCTTTTGCAGTTTTATTATACCATATGCCTGCATCAAACACAAGAAACGCTTTATATTTGTGATTTTTTTGTTAAACATGTAAAAAATCCGGCATCTGCACCCTCTCTGCCCGGTTTTGGAATGGTTACAAAAATTTTCCCCCTGCTCCTCCCACCGCATTGACAAAACCGCCTGCGTGGCGTATTGTAAAAGATAGAATATGCAAATTGTATGCACATTACCCGGCATTGTGCAGCAACGCGGTACGCGTGCCGCCAGCGGCACCGGCCTGACAGGGAGGTTTCTATGAAGATGCGTGTTGGTATTTTGACATCCGGCGGTGACTGCCCCGGCCTGAACGCAACCATCCGCGGCGTGGCCAAAGCGCTGTATCAGCGCATGGGCGACAAGGTGGAGATCATTGGCATTCTGAACGGTTATGACGGCCTGATCAACGGCAACTACCGCGTTATGGCACCGGATGAGTTTTCCGGCATTTTGACGGTAGGCGGAACGATTCTTGGCACCAAGCGCACCCCGTTCAAGATGATGCGCGTTGTGGGCGATGACAAGGTGGACAAGGTTGCCGCCATGAAAAAGACCTACAAGGACGCCAAGCTGGACTGCCTGCTCTGCCTGGGCGGCAACGGCACCCACAAAACGGCGAACCTGCTCAGCCAGGAGGGTCTGAACATCATCGGCCTGCCCAAAACGATCGACAATGATATTTTTGGCACCGATGTTACTTTCGGTTTCCATACCGCTGTGGACATTGCCACTGACGTTATTGACCGCATCCACACCACTGCGGGCAGCCACAGCCGCGTAATGTGCATTGAGGTCATGGGCAACAAGGCCGGCTGGCTGACGCTGTATTCCGGCATTGCAGGCGGTGCGGACATCATCTTGATTCCGGAGCACCCCTATGACATCAAGAAAGTGGCCGAAGCTGTTATGCGCCGCCAGAAGGCCGGCAAGAACTTCTCCATCCTGGCGGTTGCCGAAGGTGCGCTTTCCACCGAGGAATCCAAGATGAAGCGCAAAGAATGGACCGCCAAGCGCGCCGCTGCCGGTTACACCACCGCCACCAACCGCATTGCCAAGCAGGTGGAGGAGCTGACCGGCGCCGAGACCCGCATCTGTGTGCCGGGCCATATGCAGCGCGGCGGCAGCCCCAGCGCCTATGACCGCGTGCTGGCCACCCAGTTTGGCACCTATGCCGCACGCCTGGTGGCGGACGACCATTTTGGCGTGACCGTTGCCATGGTGAACAACCACGTTACCGCCAACCCGCTGGTAGACATCGCCGGCAAGACCCGCGGCGTGCCCGATGACTGCGATATGCTCAACGTTGCCCGCTCCATGGGCATCAGCCTGGGCTGAGTTTTGTTACGGGGGTTGTTGTTCCTTCTTTGAAAAAAAAGGAACCGAAGAAACTTTAATATAGTATAATTTGAAACACGATAAAAGCCCGATGCAGAAATTATTTGCTGTATCGGGCTTTTTTGTTTTTTATTTTATTTCAATTTCCAGCACAGCAGATTATTTTCTATCTTTTGCCTGTTCTTTTTTGTATTGCAAAAATTCGATGTATTCCTGCACTTTGGCAATGTCATCTTCCTGAAAGTTTTTTGGCAGAATAATTTCTGTCACTGTTCTGCGGTAAGATACCGGCTCCCGAATCAACCCTAGGAGATAGTCAACAGAAACATCAAAAATTTCTGCGATTTTCACTTTCGTTTCATCATCCGGTGCACTGCGCCCACACTCATATGAAGATACCGTAAGAGGTGACAGTTCCAGCTTTGCTGCTAATTCTGCCTGGGTCATCCCCTTATCTTTTCTCAGTTCCTGTAAAAGCTCCCCAAGCACACCTATACCCCTTTTCTCCCTTCTATTAGAATGAGTATAGTTGTTTACCATAGTTCTCAATATTATTCTATTGTGATTCTTATATTTTTGCTTGACTTTGTATCGCGTTTTGTATATATTTTTATTATAGCTATTGATTATCACAATAGTTAATAAAGAAGGAGGATGTCACATGTCGAAAGAAACCCCTGAAACAAAACTGTGCAAATATTGCAAGTCAGAAATTCCTTATGATGCAAAAGTCTGTCCCCATTGCCGTAAAAAGCAAACACCAAATGGCTGCCTTATCGCCATTATCGTTATTGTTGTACTGTTTATTTTGATTGGTGTCGCGGGTGGTTCTTCCAGTTCCTCCAACCAAAATGCGAGCAGCTCCGCTTCCGCCAGTTCCGATGCCTCTTCCGGTTCTTCCACCCCCAGCACACCTACTGTCACCCATGCTCCTTCCGTTTACAGTATCGGCGATACTGCTGAAAGTAACGGTGTCAAAGTTACGCTTGTAAATGCAGAAACAGGTCATGGTTCCCAATACCTTACTCCCAGCGCAGGCAACATCTTTGTTACTCTTGAATTCGAGATTGAAAACGATTCCAGTTCCGACATCAATGTTAGTAGTATTGCCAGCTTCGAAGCCTACTGTGATGACTACTCTGTTACTGAAAGCATTACAGCTGTCGCTCTGTCAGACAAGAGTACCCTTGATGGCAACGTTGCCGCTGGTAAAAAGATGAATGGTGTTATTTCTTACGAAGTTCCCGAAGATTGGCAGAATCTTGAAGTCACATTCTCTCCCAGCTTCTGGAGCAACCATTCTGTTACCTTTGAAGTCAAAAGCAACTGATTCGGTTCATTTGAACGCTTCTCCGTTCTAATATGGCCAAAGCCCAATGCCATGTTTGACGCGGCATCGGGCTTTTTGTATACCTTGCTATATTCCGGCAGCACAAATTATACAGGTTTCTTATTGACTTATGACCGATGGTATGCTAGCATTTATACAGTAATAATTGTTTTTATTTATTATATTCGTTTTTGTACGCACATTACATTTCCTGGTTCACGGGGGAAAGGTGGTCATTTGCCATGGAAAAATCTCACAAAATTTATAATCTGATCTTTGACTTCCTGCTGGCGGCGGTGGTATGTTTTTACAATGACCTGCGCTTTATGCGGGTCTGGTTCCTTGGCGGGCAGCTGTACCACAGTGTCGGTTTTACGAACTACCGCTTCGGCCTAACGGGCAAGGAGGTCTGCTGGGATTTTTCGCCGCTGAACATTCTGCATTGCCTGCAGGGGTATGACCCGCACGCTTACCTCAAGTTCCTCTGCTTTTTCTTGCATCGGTATTTTGATGTTTTTCCGGTTTGTGTTCCGGGCACCAAAGCTTCTTCCGCGGTTGTTTGCGCGGCTGTTCTGTTTCAGCGCCGGGTATATTGCAGTCGTTGAGCTGTACAATCTGCTTTTCACCGCTGCCGGAGCTGTTTTTCTAGATATCAGCAATTGGTTTCTCTACCTCACCGGCGCATGGTCTGCTATTGCCATCCTGACCCTGCTGCTGGTTGCCAGCAAAAAGTTCCGTCCTGCTCCCCTGCCTTCTACTCCATCCCTTTAATCGAATAAAACCAAAAGCCGCGGCCCTGCATCAAACGCAAAGTCGTGGCTTTTTCTTACAATTTCTAATTACTCATTCCTAATTGCTAATTCTGCAATTCCGTTCGCTTTCGCCCAGTAAGCGCCTGCCCATCAAATCAGTAGTACTTAAAATACCCCACATGCTGCGGCTGGTTATCTTCTACCAGGATGGTAAAGCCGCCGGGGTTTACTTCGGTCTGCTTGCCAAAGGCGGTGCGGACAATCAGGTGCGGGCCGTTGTTCAGGATAATCTCCGCGGACTGCTCCTTACCCACGCGGCGGTAGTGCAGCACATCGGCGCTGGCTTCCACCAGCTCCATGCTGCCGCCGTCAAAAGCATCGCAGCTGCGGCGCAGGCGGGCCAGGTTGCTCAGCGGCACGCGCAGGCGGCGCTCGGTAGAGTTCCAGTCAAAATATGCGCGGTTGAACGGGTCGCGGTAGCCCTGCATCCCGATCTCATCGCCATAATACACGCAGGGCACGCCGGGCAGGGTGTACAGCATGGCGTAAGCCAGCAGCACGCGGCGCAGGGCATCATCAATGCGGTCGCCGGGGATCATCCGCTTGCTCTGCCAGTAACGGTCGCGGCCATTGGCGGGTTCGCCTGCAATGGCGGTAATACCGCGCTCGGTATCGTGGGTGGAAAGGAAGTTCATTGCGCAGTCCAGCGCCGGTTTGGGATAGTTTTCGCAGATGGACATGATCTGCTCCCCCACCGCGCTGGCATCCTCGCCGCGGGCAAAAGCCACAGCTGCATTGCGGAACGGGTAGTTCATGGTGGCATCCAGCCCATGGCCGCGCAGGTAGGTGCGGCGGTGGTCGAACGCTTCCTTGGTGGTGGCGTCCTCCCACACTTCGCCGATGAGCAGATTGTCTTCGCCGTGGGCTTTGACGGCGGCACGGATCTTTTCGATAAAATCATCAGGCAGTTCATCCGCCACATCCAGCCGGAAGCCGGAAGCCCCCAGCCCCAGCCATGTATCAATCACGCCACCCTTGCCGCAGACAAAGTTGCCGTAAGAGGGGTCCTCCTCCTCCACTTCGGGCAGGGTCTCAAAGCCCCACCAGCTGCGGTAGCCACCGACATAACCGGAATCGAAGTCATACCAGCTGCGGTAGGGCGAATTGCGGTCACGGTAAGCGCCGCCGGGGCCATAGCGGCCTTCGCGGTTAAAATAGAGCGAATCCGAACCGGTGTGGCTGAACACGCCATCCAGAATAATGCGGATGCCGTGTTTTTTGGCCTCAGCGCACAAGGCGGCAAAATCCTCGTTGGTGCCCAGCAGCGGATCGGCTTTCAGGTAGTTGGCCGTATTGTAGCGGTGGTTGGCGTGGGCCTCAAAAATGGGGTTCAGGTAAATGCAGGTAACGCCCAGCTCTTCCAGGTAAGGCAGCTTTTGCTGGATGCCCGCAAAATCGCCGCCGTAATAGTCCATGTTCAGGTAGCCATCGCTCTGCTCATTGGGCCAAAAATACGGCTCGCCGGTTTTATCCGGACGGTAAATGCGGTCCGCAAAGGGCAGCGGCTTGTTGGGTACGCCCTCATAAAAGCGGTCCGGGAAGATCTGGTACATCGTACCGTCTTTGATCCAGTCCGGGGTCTTGAAGTCCGGCTCGTACACCGTCAGCTGCCAATCCAGGCCATTCACCCAGGTCAGCTCACCTTCCCCGTTGGCGGTGCGATAAATCTTGCGGAAATCCGTGTACAGGTCAAAGTGGTAAAAATACAATCCCGATGTGGTGGGGGCCAGCTGGAACACAAAATGGTTTACGCCGGGGGTTTGGCCGTCAAAATCCATGCGGTAATGCACGGGGTCTTCGCGGTCTTTGGTCAGCACCAGGTGTGGGTCCACATAGCCCAGTCTTTCCGGCACAGTCAACCGCCAGGTAACGGTCTGCCCCGCCGGAACTGCGCCAAACGGTGTTTTATACTCCGCACAGCGGGAGTTAAAAAAAGTATGCGTTGGTTGTTCAGGCAAACAAATCAATCCTTACATTGAACAAGTGTACAAAAACAGCCGTGACCCACTGGCGCCGGCAAATTCAAGTCGGCTGCCGGGATCGCGGCTGTTCGTTTATTTTATTGTACGGGCAGCGCGTGTACGTTCACAGCTGCACACGCGCCCGCACTGCGGTTAAAGCTCTGTTTTGGGCAGATTATTTAACCGGGGTAGCGCCCCAGATATCGCGGGCGTAATCCATGATGGAACGGTCGGCGGAGAAGATGCCGGCGTTGGAGATGTTCATCAGGCTCATACGGTTCCAGGTCTGCTTCTGCTTGTACAGTTCCTGCACGGTGTGCTGGGCACGGCGGTAATCCTTGAAGTCAGCCAGGACCATGTACGGGTCAGAGTTGCGCAGATTGTTGGTAACCTCGCTGAAGTTCTCACCGTTCCAGCCCTTTTCCAGCATATCCAGAACTGCCATGGCAACATTATCATCAGAGATGAATGCCTGCGGATGGTAGCCCATGCCTTTCAGTGCGTTGACTTCGGGGGTCAGCATGCCAAAGATGATCTCGTTGTCCTTACCGGCGGCATCGGCGATTTCCACGTTCGCGCCGTCCAGGGTGCCCAAGGTGATTGCGCCGTTCAGCATGAACTTCATGTTGCCGGTGCCGGAAGCCTCGGTGCCGGCCAGAGAGATCTGCTCGGACACTTCGGAAGCGGGCATCAGGCGTTCAGACAGGGAGACACAGTAGTCTTCCAGGTAGACAATGCGCAGCTTATCTTTAACAGCGGGATCGTTGTCAATCAGCTTGCCCAGCTTGCAGATCATGCGGATCATCTGCTTGGCCATGTAGTAGCCGGGGGCAGCCTTGGCGCCGAAGATATAGGTCTTGGGCACAAAGTCAGCGTTCGGGTTTGCCTTCAGGTACAGGTACTCAGCGGCAATGTTCATGGCGTTCAGGTGCTGGCGCTTGTACTCGTGCATGCGCTTGACCTGGCAGTCAAAGATAGAATCCGGGTCAATGACCTGGCCGGTGGCCTTTTCCAGATAGTTGGCAAAGTTCACCTTGTTGGCGCGCTTGACGGCGGCCAGCTTATCCAGCATGGCGGAATCGTCAGCAAACTTCTCGAACTTCTTCAGTTCGGAAGCATCCTGCTTGAAGCCGGGGCCGATGGAATCTTCCAGCAGCTTGGTCAGGCCGGGGTTGGCAGCCAGCAGCCAGCGGCGGTAAGCAATACCGTTGGTAACGTTCTTGAATGCTTTCGGCTTGTACAGGAAGTAATCATGGAACACGCTGTCCTTGATGATCTCGCTGTGCAGCTTGGAAACGCCGTTGATGGAATGGCAGGTGTAGGCGCAGATGTTGGCCATGCGGACCTGGTTGTCGCCAATGATTGCCATGTAGTTGATCTTGCCCTGGTCGCCGGGGAAGGCTTTCTCCAGGTCAGCACGGCAGCGGCGGTCCATTTCCTGCACGATCTGCCAGATACGCGGCAGGGTGGAGCGGAAGATATCCACGTTCCACTTTTCCAGAGCCTCGCTCATGACAGTGTGGTTGGTGTAAGCAAAGACCTTGCGGCAGATGTCGAAAGCTGCATCCCATTCATAGCTGCACTCATCCAGCAAAATGCGCATCATTTCGGGGATGGCAATGGTCGGATGGGTATCGTTCAGCTGGATGGCGATCTTATCCGGCAGGTTCTCCAGGGTGCCGTACTGGTTCAGGTGGTTGCCCAGGATATCGGCAACGGAAGCAGCGCTGAAGAAGTACTGCTGGCGCAGGCGAAGGATCTTGCCCTCGGTGTGGTTATCGTTGGGGTACAGGATCTTGGAGATCAACTCTGCGGAAGCAGACTGGCTGATAGCGGTGTTATAGTTGCCGGCGTTGAAGCTGCTCATATCAAAGCTGGGTGCCTTGGCCTGCCACAGGCGCAGCTTGGAAACGCCCTGCGTGCCGTAACCGGCAACGTACATATCGTTGGGAACAGCAATGACAGAGTTGTAGTTTTCGTACTTGACATGGTGGAAACCGCCCTCCCAGGTCTCGATGGCCTGGCCGTCAAAGCGGATCTCCTGTGCCTGGTCGGGGTGGGATTTGATCCACACCTGGCCGCCGGGCAGCCAGTTGTCAGCGGTTTCCTGCTGCCAGCCGTCCACGATCTTCTGCTTGAAGATGCCGTACTCATACAAAATAGAGTAGCCGGTGCCGGGGATGCAGTCGGTAGCCATGCCATCCAGGTAGCAGGCAGCCAGACGGCCCAGGCCGCCGTTGCCGAGGCCTGCATCAGGCTCCTGCTCATAAATGGTGTCGATCTTGATATCAGCGTCAGCCAGAACCTGCTCGGCAACTTCGTTCAGACCCAGGTTGAACAGGCTGGTGCGCAGGCTGCGGCCCATCAGGAACTCCATGCAGAGGTAATAGACCTGTTTTTTGCCTTCGCCCAAGGTCTTGGCCTGGAACTGCTTCTGGCGGTCAGACATGATCTGACGAACGATCATTGCCATGCAGCGGTAGATCTGCTCGGCGGAAGCAACGTCCAACGTGACGCCGCATTCGCTGACGACCTTGTCTTTGAGAATTTTTTCAAATTCTTTTTTAGTAAGTTTCATCAAAAGTATCCCTCTCCTTACGGCTTATCTATACCAGAATCCTCTGGGATTATACTGATTTTTCAAAATCAATAAAAATACTTACCTTAAGCATTATAGTCAAAATTGGCGATATGTGCAAGGCTTTTTTCCCACACGCGTCAATTTTTTCAATTTTACACAAAAGGGGCTTTTTCTTACGGGCATTTTATACTATAATATAAGGGTATAATTTTAAGCATTTTCCCTGCGCTGCGGGGGCTGGTGGGCGGTTTTGCCGCGCAGAAGCCCCTTTCCGTCCCGCTTTTGGCGACAAAAGTGCAGGGTATTCCTGATAAAACCACCATCAACTGAAACAAAGGAGACCCCAACTATGGCTAACAAAGTACGTCTGACCATCTGCGGTTCGAGCTATGTGATCTCTACCAACGAAAGTGAAGATTACATGCAGAATCTGGCCGAGCGCCTGAATCTTGATATGAATGAGCTGATGAGCTCTTCCAATTCGGTTTCCATCACCACCGCTGCCATCATGACCGCGCTGAACTACCGCGATGAGCTGGAAAAGGCCAGCGGCAGCGCGGATAATATGCGCCGCCAGATCAAAGACTATCTGGAGGATGCCGCCTCCGCTAAGATGGCTGCCGAGGAGCTGCGCCGCGAAAACGCCGCCCTGCGCAAAAAGGTGGACGACCTGCACCGCCGTTCCCTGACGAGCGAAGCCTGATGGAACAGACTGTTTTACAGCGCCTGGAGATCCTGGCCCCCGCCGGCAATGCTGATATGCTGCGGGCTGCGGTGTTTGCCGGGGCTGACGCCGTATATCTTGGGCTGGATGGCTACAATGCGCGGCGCAGCGCTGGGAACTTTGACCCTGATGCCCTGCGCGAAGCCGTCTGTTTTTGTCATGCCCGCGGGGTTGCGGTGCATGTGACCCTGAACACGCTGGTTTACGCCGCCGAGCTGGGCGGCCTGGCCGATGCCGTGCGCGCTGTTGCCGCCGCCGGGGCGGATGCCGTGATTGTGGATGACCTTGCCACCGCGCAGCTGGTGCGCAGCATTGCGCCTGGCCTGCGCCTGCACGGCTCTACCCAGATGAGCATCCACACCGCAGAGGGTGCCAAGATGCTGGCAAAGCTGGGGTATTCCCGCGCCATTCTGGCCCGTGAGCTGAGCCTGGCGGAGATCGAAGCCGTGGTAAAGGCAAGCCCGATCGAATGCGAAGTGTTTGTACACGGCGCGATGTGCATGTCCATGAGCGGCCAGTGCATGATGAGCGCGTTCCTGGGCGGGCGCAGCGGCAACCGCGGTGCCTGCGCGGGTCCCTGCCGCCTGCCGTTTGATGCTACCAACGGCCTGCGCCCCGGCCAGCCGGGCAAAGCCTGCCACCTGAGCCTGAAAGACATGGACCTTGTGCCCCACATGGCCCAGCTGAAAGCCGCCGGGGTTGCCAGCATTAAAATTGAAGGCCGCCTGCGCACGCCGGAATATGCCGCCGCTGCGGTAACGGCCTGCCGCGCAGCCCGCGCCGGGCAGCCCTATGATGAAGCGCTGCTGCGGGATATTTTCTCCCGCTCCGGCTTCAGTGATGCCTATCTGGTAGGCCGCAATGACGGCACCATGTTTGGCGTGCGCACCGAAGCCGATGCAGCCGCTACGCGCGCCGCCACGCCGAAAGCCCGCGAGCTGTTCCGCCGCGAACTGGAGCGCATTCCGGTGCATTTCTGCGTCAGCGGCGGTGTGGAGGACGGCGGCATCAAGCTGACAGCTTTCGACGACAACGGCAGCCGTGTCAATGTGTACAGCGCCGATGAACCGCAGCCCGCACAGAAAGACCCCGCCCCCGGCATTGAGCGTGCCCTGGGCAAAACCGGCGGTACGCCGTTCACCTGCGCCGGGGTTGAGTTTGCCTGCGGCGAGGGCGGCCCCGGATTTTTGCCCGGCTCCGCCTGGAATGAGATGCGCCGCGAAGCGCTGGACAAGCTGCTGCAAAAGCGCAGTGAACCTGCGCCCCTGGCCACAAAGGAAATCACCCTGCCGGAATACGCCGAGCACGAAGTAGGCATGATACCCCAGCTGGCCGCCCGTTTTGAAACCGCTGCCCAGCTGCCCGGTGCCGAATACCTGGCCAAGCTGCGCTATCTGATCCTGCCCATCCGGGAAGCGGACGCTGTGCCGCAGCCCTTGCGCTGCAAAACGCTGCTGGAGCTGCCCCGCGCTGCTTTCGGCACTGTGGAACCGGATACCATGCGCCGCCTGGCTGCGCTGGAAGGTTCCGGCTTTGCGGGTGTGGTTGCAAACAATCTGGCGCAGTTTGGGTATGCCTCTCCCCTGCCGGTGTTCGGCGGGCTGGGGCTGAATGTAACCAACCCAATGTCTGCGGCAGAGTATGTGTGCCTGGGTGCCTGTGGCCTGCTGGTGCAGCCTGAAACGGCCCTGACCGCCATGCGTGCTGTGGCACCCCAGCAGAAAGACGGCACCCCGGTACCCACCGCTGCCCTGTGCTATGGCCACCTGCCCCTGATGCTGACCCGCGCCTGCCCGCTGCGCAATGTACGCACCAGCTGCGCAGGCTGCACCCACAAGGGCAAACTGCGGGACCGCAAAGGGCGGGATTTCCCGGTGCGGTGCTCCGCCCCCGGCAGCGCCGGAATGCGCACCGTGTTTAACCCTGTACCACTTTATATGGGGGACCGCCTGACCGAAATGCCGGTGGACCTTGCCGTGGCCGCGTTCACCCTGGAACCTGCCGACCGCGTGGAAGAGGTCCTGACCTACCTTTTCCATCAGCAGCCCTTTGACGGCGAGTTTACAAGAGGGCTATATTATACGAATAACTAAGGCAACACCGCACAATTCCCGCCTTGCGGCTTAAGCACCGCTCCGGCAGCTGCGGCACGGCATCTGCGTTGCCAAAATGCTCGATAAGACATCCAGTATTATCTGCGCTTTTGGCTTGGCATCTGCCGCACCTCGCTCGCCGTATCGGCACTTAGAATTATGCGGTATTGCCCTAAATCATAATATCGGAGGAAGGGTAAGTTAGGAGTGAGGCAGTAGGAGTTAGGAGTTAAAGCAGGGCCTAAGGTTTTGCTCTGTAGGGAACGGTCTTGACCGTTCCGAAACATTGCCATATATGCCATAATGGAATTTGCAATCATGCGCCCCTACGGGGGGCATCGTAATTTCTAATTGCTAATTCCTAATTGAGATAACTCCTAACTCTTCCCTCCTAACTCACCCCAACGTACTATGGAACAAAAAATCGTCAAATATTCCGTTCTTTCCCCGCTGGCTAAGGTGCCGGCATATGCAACGGCGGGGGCGGCGGCGGCTGATTTGTGCGCCGCGCTGGAAGAGCCGTTGACCATTGCCCCCATGCAGCGGGTGCTGGTGCCCACCGGCCTTGCCATTGAGCTGCCGGATGCCGGGTGCGTGGCATTGGTGTATGCCCGCAGCGGACTTTCCATCAAGCACGGGCTGTGCATGGCCAACGGCGTTGGCGTTGTGGACAGCGATTACCGCGGCGAGCTGAAAGTGCCCATGATCAACCTTGGCACCGAGCCTTACACCATCGCCCCCGGCGAGCGCGTGGCCCAGCTGTGTATTGCCCCCGTGTGGCAAGCCGCCTTTGTGCCCGCCGCCACCCTGAACGAAACCGAACGCGGCGCGAGAGGGTTTGGATCGACGGGAAAATAGTTGAGAGTTAGGCGGGAGGAGTTAGGAGTTAAGAGTTTTTGGGGCCGCAGATAACCTGTAAAGTCTGGCTGTGTGCAAAAAAAGATACCTGTAGGGAACGGTCTTGACCGTTCCGCAGGTTTAGGATGATTGGCCTTTTGTCAGATAAATCCTTTGGTTTCGGAACGGTCAAGACCGTTCCCTACAATTTATTTTATTCTTTGTTGCAAACCTTCAAAAGCACATTTAACTCCTAACTCCTACTTCCTACCTCCTAACTTCCTCTTTTCCCTTTGTTTCGCCGCGGTGGTGCGGTAGAATCTGTTACGAAAGGAACATCCCATTATGTCCTTGATTTTAGCCTCCGGCAGCCCGCGGCGGCGGGAGCTGATGGCGCTGATCACGCCCAATTACACCGTTGCCCCCAGTGATGTGGACGAGAGCCGCATTACCGCCGCAACGCCTGCCCAGCTGGCCCAGGCCCTGGCGGAAGCCAAAGCCCTGGCCGTGGCGCAGCAGCACCCCGATGATACCGTGATCGGCTGTGATACCGTGGTGGACTGTGACGGCGCTGTGTTCGGCAAGCCTTCCGGCGAGGAAGACGCCGTGCGGATGCTGCACGCGCTCTCTGGCCGGGAACACAAAGTACATACCGGGCTGTGCGTTGTGCACGGCGGCAAGGCGTACCTTGCCACCGAAACCACCCGCGTGCAGTTTGCGCCCATTGAGGAAAGTGACCTGCTTGCCTATGCGCGCACCCCGGAACCGTATGACAAAGCCGGGGCTTACGCCATCCAGGGCCATGCTGCGCTGTGGTGCAGCGGCATTGTGGGATGTTATTACAATATTATGGGTCTGCCCGTACACCGTCTGGCACAGGTACTGCGCCAGGCCGGAGCGCTGTAACGGCAGTGCCGCAGCGGCCTGGCTGCTGCGGCGTGTCGTGCGCATTCTTTGTGCGGCCCACCCGCACAAACACATGATGGGGAGATAAAAATGGCAAATCCGATTTTGCAGCTGCTTGAAGCTCTGCGCAATATGTTTACCTGTGATATTGGCATTGACCTTGGCACCGCCAACACGCTGGTGTATATGAAAGGCCGCGGCATTATCATCCGCGAGCCCAGCGTTGTGGCGGTGGATGCCCGCACCGACGAACTGCGTGTGCGCTGCGTAGGCCACGAAGCCAAAGCCATCATCGGCGCAGCGCCCAACTCAATTTTGGCGGTACGCCCGCTGAAAGACGGCGTGATTGCCGACTTTGACATCACCGCCGCCATGCTGCAGAGTTTTATCCGTCAGGCATGCGGCAGCCGCCTGTTCGTGCGGCCGCGCGTGGTCATCTGCGTGCCGTCCGGCGTGACCGAAGTGGAACGCCGCGCCGTGCGCCAGGCCGCCGCCAAAGCCGGTGCCCGCCAGGTAACGGTGATCGAAGAGCCGATGGCCGCCGCCATTGGTGCTGGGCTGCCGACCGCTGAACCGGTGGGCAGCATGATTGTGGATATCGGCGGCGGCACGGCGGAAGTGGCGGTCATCAGCCTTTCCGGCATTGTGGCATCCCGCAGCGTGCGCTGTGCGGGCGATGCGCTGGACCAGAGCATTACCAGCTTTATCAAGCGCAAATACAACCTGCTGGTGGGCGAACGCACTGCTGAGCAGATTAAACTGGAAATCGGCTCCGCCTGCCCGCCAGACCCCACCGACACCGAGCATGGCGAAACCACAATGGAGATCAAGGGCCGTAACCTGGTGGATGGCCTGCCGAAAGATATCCTGATCCGCTCCGAAGAAGTGCGCGAGGCAATGAACGAAAACCTGATGCGCATTGTGGAAGCCATCAAGGACACGCTGGAATGCACTCCGCCGGAGCTTTCCAGCGATATCATTGACCGCGGCATCATGCTTTCGGGCGGCGGTGCCCTGCTGCGCGGGCTGGATACTCTGATCCAGAACGAAACCGGCATTGAGGTACACATTGCCGAAGCCCCGCTGGACTGTGTTGCCCTCGGTGCCGGCGCCGTCCTCGACCACCCCGATCTGGCAGGAACCAGACGGGAGGAACTGAGCTACCTGTAAAGGTAGGAGTTAGGAGTTAAGTGGCGGTTTGAAAGTTTGCCGCAACCCCATAAAGTAATCGTAGGGAACGGTCTTGACCGTTCCCTACATTTTGTTTTAATATTCAGACAGAATTTTTGGGTACCTGCAGCCCCAAAAACTCCTACTTTCTAACTCCTAACTTTCTCTCGTCGCTCCCACCGTGCTACCAGGTCTTTGGTCTGAGCTTGCAGGGCTTCGCGGGCGGCGTTCAGGGCCTGGGTGTCCTGGGGGGTCATTTTTTCGGGCTTTTTGTGGCGGGTCAGGCGTTCCAGGTTCTTTTCTGCTTCTTTAATGCGGTTTTTGGTGTCCTTATCCAGCTCCTTGCCCTCTTTACTGCCAAGGGCGGAATTGACGCGGTAGATGGCGGCTTCCGCGGCATTCAGGGCCTCGATGGCGGCTTTGCGCTCCTGATCCTGCCCGGCAAAGGCAGCGGCATCGTCCATGGCGCGGCGGATCTCCTGCTCGCTCAGGTTGGAAGACCCGGTGATGGTAATGCTCTGCTGTTTGCCGGTGCCAAGGTCACGGGCGCTCACCGTCACAATGCCGTTGGCGTCAATATCAAAGGTCACTTCGATCTGCGGCACACCGGCCCAGGCGCGTTTGATGCCCTTGAGGGTAAAGTTGCCGATAAGCTTATTATCCTTGGCGAACTCCCGCTCACCCTGCAGCACCTTGATTTCAACTGTGCTCTGGAACGGCGCGGCGGTGGTAAAGATTTTGGAATACCGGGTGGGAATGGTGGAGTTGCGGTCGATCAGATGGGTTGCCACACCGCCCAGCGTCTCAATCGAAAGGGTCAGCGGGGTAACATCCATCAGCAGCAGGTCCTGCCCGCCAGCAGCCAGGCCTTCGCCGCCAAGGCGTCCGCCCTGCACCGCAGCGCCAAGGGCCACACACTCGTCCGGGTTCAGCGTTTTGGACGGTTCCAGATCGATCATCCGCATGACCTTGGCCTGCACCGCCGGGATGCGGGTGGAACCACCTACCAGCAGCACCTGATCCAGGTCGTTGGCGGCCAGGTGGGCATCCCGCAGGGCGTTGCGCACCGGCAGGGCCGTGCGCTCCACCAGGTCGGCGGTCAGCTCATCAAACTTGGCGCGGGTCAGTTCCGCCTGCAAATGCAGCGGGCCGTTGGGGCCAACGGTGATGAACGGCAGGTTGATTTCAGTATGGGTGGCAGCGGAAAGCTCTTTTTTGGCTTTCTCGGCTTCCTCCCGCACGCGCTGCATGGCAACGGGATCACGGGTCAGATCCACCTGGTTTTCGGCGGCAAAGTTCCGCACCAGCCAGTCAGCCACACGAGCATCAAAGTCATCGCCGCCCAGATGGTTATCACCACAGGTGGCCAACACCTGCACAATGCCATCCCCGATCTGGATCAGCGAAACATCGAACGTACCGCCGCCCAGGTCATACACCATCACTTTCTGGGTCTTGCCGTTATCCAGGCCATAGGCCAGGGCGGCCGCAGTAGGTTCGTTGATAATGCGCTTTACATTCAGGCCCGCAATGCGCCCGGCATCTTTGGTAGCCTGGCGCTGGGCATCGTTAAAATAAGCCGGCACGGTGATAACGGCTTCTGTTACCGGTTCACCAAGATAAGCTTCTGCATCCGCTTTCAGCTTTTGCAGGATCATGGCGCTGATCTCCTGCGGGGAGAAGCACTTGCCGTCAATGGGAATGCGCTCATCACTTCCCATTTTGCGCTTAACGCTGGCAATGGTGCGCGGTGCGTTGGTGACAGCCTGGCGTTTGGCCGGATCGCCCACAAGGCGTTCGCCGCTTTTTGCAAAAGCAACGACCGACGGGGTGGTGCGCTGGCCTTCAGCATTGGGGATAACGGTTGGGCGTCCGCCTTCCACCACAGCCACGCAGCTGTTGGTTGTTCCTAAATCAATTCCGATGATTTTACCCATGTTGCTTTTGGTCCTTTCACACAAGCCGGCAACAGATACAGGGGTTCGCCAGCTTTTGTCACACAGGGAGCACCGCTAAGGCGCAAAACTCCGCCTTAGAGTGTAGCTGAAAGCAAAGAAAATGACAATTATTCCGCAAACACAAGCGGGATTTAAGGCAAAATCCAGCTGTGGTTGTAGAAACAGGCTGAATTTTCGACTTTTCAGGTACACCTTATGGTTTGTTAACATTATTGTAGCGCGCAAAGTGCCGGAATGTGTTGCAAAATCGTAAACTCTTATCAGACAATCATCCAAATGTTGGGGTGTATCGTTGACGGACGGGGGCAACGGTGCTATATTCTTTAGTATACTAAAGAGAAGGAGGTTCCCGGACATGCAGGCATTTTCCAGCCATGACATTTTCCAAACGCTGTACCAGCAGATCATGTTGCTGGAATTAAAGCCCGGCTCCACCCTGCGGGAAAACGCATTGTGCGAGCAGTTCGGGGTTTCCCGCACGCCGGTGCGCAGTGTTTTGCAGGAGCTGCGCATTGCCGGGCTGATTGAAGTCACCCCCTACAAATCCACGCGGGTCACCCAGCTGGATTTTGACACCATCAGCCAGCAGATCTACCTGCGCAACGCGGTGGAGTCCGCCGTGATGACAGACTTTGCCGCTGCCTGCACCCCCGAACAGCTGGCCCAGCTGAAAACCCGCAACGATGCTTTGCGCCGCCTGGCGGCCCAACCCCACCCGGACCCGCGGATGTTTTATGAGCTGGACAGCCGCCTGCACGAAAGCTGGTTTCTTGCCACCGGCAAAGACCAGCTGTGGCAGCTGATCCAGACTTCGCAGAACAGCTATTCGCGGTTCCGCATGCTGGATCTTGTGGCCGTTGGCAATTTTGGCGATATTGTGGCGGAACATGATGTTCTGCTGGATGCCATTGCCCGCAATGATACCGCCGCCATCCGGGCGCAGTGTTCCCGCCATTTGTACGGCGGCGTAATGCGGCTGGGGGAAGAACTTTCGACCAAATATGCGGATTATTTTGTTTCCGGCACCCACTGGCCGGACCATGCAAAGGAGATGCAACCGTGAGCCGCACTGCTACCGTGACCCGCAAAACGCGGGAAACCAACATTACCGTCACCCTGGACCTGGACGGCAGCGGAAAAGCCGACCTGCACACCGGCATCGGCTTTTTTGACCACATGCTGGACGGCTTTGCCCGCCACGGCCTGTTTGATTTGACATTACACTGTGATGGCGACCTGAACGTGGACTGTCACCACACAATTGAAGACTGCGGCATCGCGCTTGGCACGGCCATCCGTGAGGCCCTTGGCGACAAAGCCGGCATTGTGCGTTACGGCAGCTGCATGCTGCCCATGGACGAAACGCTGGCCCTGTGCGCTGTGGACCTTGGCGGACGGCCGTATTTTGTTTATGATGCCAGCTTTGCCGGGCAGAGCTGCGGCGGCATGGATGTGCAGATGGCACGGGAATTCTTTTACGCTGTCAGCTACAGCGCCATGATGAACCTGCACTTGAAGGTGCTGTACGGCGAAAACGACCACCACAAGCTGGAAGCCATGTACAAAGCATTCGCCAAAGCCCTTTCCGCCGCTGCCCGCCATGACGACCGCATTGTGGGCGTGCTTTCCACGAAAGGAAGCATCTAATCAGTTAGGAGTCAGGAGGGATGAGTTAGGAGTTTTTGGTTGTGGGCACCAGAAAAGTTTGCCGGAATATTGGGATAATCTGTAGGGAACGGTCTTGACCGTTCTGCGGGTTTCGGATTATTGGTCTTTTGCCTGGTAATTTCATTGGTTTCGGAACGGTCAAGACCGTTCCCTACAATTTCCCTTTCATATCCGGCTGCGGGCTTTGCCTTGCAATAACTCCTAACTCCTACCTCCTACCTCCTACCTCCTAACTTAATTTCGTTTTTCTGGGGCGGGGCCCCGTTTTCAGTATATAAGGGTAACACTGAAAGGAGTAAGTATTATGTACAAGGACATGATGGACACCATTGGTTTTGTTTCGGGGTATGACCCGGAGCTGGGTGCGGCTATGCAGCGTGAGCTGGGCCGCCAGCAGGCAAACATTGAGCTGATTGCCAGCGAAAACATTGTTTCCCCTGCCGTTATGGCTGCCATGGGCAGCGTGCTGACCAACAAATATGCCGAGGGCTACCCCGGCCACCGCTATTACGGCGGCTGCCAGTTTGTGGACCAGGTTGAGCAGATTGCGATTGACCGTGCCTGCAAGCTGTTTGGTGCCAAATATGCCAACGTGCAGCCCCATTCCGGCGCACAGGCCAACCTGGCCGTTTACTTTGCCCTGCTCAACCTGGGCGATACCGTCATGGGCATGGATCTTTCCCAGGGCGGCCATCTGACCCATGGTTCCCCCGCCAACATGAGCGGCAAGAACTACAACTTTGTTTCCTACGGCGTTTCTGCCGAGGACGGCCGCATTGATTACGATGCCCTGGCCAAGCAGGTTGCCAAGGTTCGCCCCAAGCTGCTGGTTGCCGGTGCTTCCGCTTACCCGCGCGCTATCGATTTTGAAAAGCTGGCCGAGATCGCCCACGGTTACGGCGCAATGCTGATGGTGGACATGGCTCACATTGCCGGCCTGGTTGCCGGCGGCATGCACCAGAACCCGGTGCCCTATGCTGATGTTGTGACCACCACCACCCACAAGACCCTGCGCGGTCCCCGCGGCGGCCTGATCCTGACCAACAACGCTTACCTGATCAAGCGCATCAACTCCGCCATCTTCCCCGGCACCCAGGGCGGCCCGCTGGAGCACGTGATTGCTGCAAAGGCTGTCTGCTTTGGCGAGGCACTGAAGCCGGAGTTCAAGGATTATGCCCGCAAGATTGTGGAGAACGCCGCTGCTATGGCCGACGAGCTGACCGCCCGCGGCGTGAAGCTGGTTTCCGGCGGCACCGACAACCACCTGCTGCTGGTTGATCTGACCGATTCCGAGATGACCGGCAAGGAGCTGGAGCACAACCTGGACGAAGTACACATTACTGCCAACAAGAACACCGTTCCCGGTGAAAAGCGCAGCCCGTTTGTGACCAGCGGTGTCCGCCTTGGCACCCCTGCTGTGACCACCCGCGGCATGGGCCCCGCCGAGATGAAAGAGATTGCCGATTGCATCGCAGACTGCATCTTTGACTTTGAGGGCAAGAAAGACGACATCGCTGCCCGCGTTGCCAGCCTGACCGCTCGCTTCCCTCTGTACGAATAATTCCCGCTTTTCCCGCCTTTTTGAAAAAGAGCGGGACGAAAAGCTTTAACGGGCATCGCACAAATTGGTAAAGACACCCCGCAGCGAATCTCTTGCTGCGGGGTGTTTTTTATGGCAGTCTGGCAGAGCTGGGAGCCGAAACCAGCGCAGCATTTCTCATTTTTTTCGCGGGTCTTCTCATTCCTTGCGGACTTTTGCGCAGGCCTTAAAAAATGTTTCCATTTTATAGAATATTGTGATATAATGCAAAGGACAAATAAAATGCCACATAAAAGGAGGCAAAATCATGAAGTTTTTTATTGATACTGCGAATGTAGATGAGATCCGTAAAGCCAATGACATGGGCATTATTGCCGGTGTTACCACCAACCCCAGCCTGATTGCCAAGGAAGGCCGCGATTATGCCGAGACCCTGGCAGAGATCGCCACCATCGTGGACGGCCCCATTTCCGGCGAAGTAAAGGCCACCACCGTGGACGCTGAAACCATGGTTGCTGAGGGCGAAGCCATCTATGCCCTGGACCCCAAGCACATGGTCGTCAAGATCCCCATGACCGCTGAGGGCCTGAAGGCCATCAAGGCACTGTCCGCCAAGGGCATTCCCACCAACTGCACGCTGGTGTTCTCCGCCAACCAGGCGCTGTTGGCTGCCCGCGCAGGCGCTACTTACGTCAGCCCGTTCCTGGGCCGTCTGGACGACATTGGCCAGCCCGGCATTGAACTGATCGAAACCATTCATGACATGTTCCTGAACTACCCCGACATTGACACCCAGATCATTGCCGCTTCCGTCCGCAACCCCATCCATGTAACGGACTGCGCTCTGGCTGGTGCTGATATCGCCACCGTTCCTTACAAGGTCATTGAACAGATGCTGCATCACCCGCTGACCGATGCCGGCATTGAAAAGTTCAAGGCTGACTACATCAAGGTATTTGGCGAATAATTTCTGTCGCTCTGCCCGGTACCGGCTGTCTGCCGGGCCGGGCTTTATTTTTGCTTAGTTTCTTGCAGATTGCTTTTTTATCCACTATACTTAGTGATGTAATTAAAAGAGAATAAAGAATAATGAATAATGGTTGTGTGACACCCACGGCGTCACATTTTAGTTAGGTCAACTGCTCCGGCAAAAAGCACTCCGACCAAAGCAGTCAACCTATTTTATTCGCGCCGCCGCGGGCGGCGCACTGACATTATTCTTTATTCATTATTATTTATTATTTTATGAAAAAATAACTAGGATGTAATGGGGGTTCCAACCATGGACCAGCAATGGCTCAACACTTACCGCGAAGAAATCGGCGGCTTTTCCAACACGATCCACTCCTTTGCCCAGGGCGAAATTGCCCGCAAGGACTACAAAGGCATTTCCGGCGGGTTTGGCAGTTATGCCCAGCGCGATGCCGCCAAGCATATGCTGCGGCTGCGCCTGCCGGGCGGCCGGGTCACGCCGGAGCGCCTGCACTTTATGGCACAGGCTGTTCAGCAGTACCATGTGCCATTCCTGAAGCTGACCACCTGCGAAGCGATCCAGATGCACGATTTGACCCCGGACGAGGTGCCTGCCATCATGGAGGCCGCCATCCCCTGCGGCATTATCACCCGCGGCGGCGGCGGTGATAACCCCCGCAACATTCAGGCCAGCCCCCTGACCGGCGTGCAGCCCGGCGAAGCTTTTGACGTTATGCCCTGGGCCGAGGCCGCAACGGAGTATCTGCTTTCCATCTGCCGTGACATCCACATGCCGCGCAAGCTGAAGGTTGCGTTCTGCAACGGCGTGGATGACTGTGTGCACACCGCGTTCCGCGATATGGGCTTTGTGGCGCAGCCGGACGGCACCTTTAAGCTGTACATTGCCGGCGGCCTGGGCGGCGGCTGGCGCATGGGCATTCTGGCGGCAGAATCTCTGCCCGCAGAGGATGTGCTGTACTATATCCGCGGCATGATCACCACCTTCTGCCAGCACGGCAATTACCAGAACCGTGCCAAGGCCCGCACCCGCTTTATGCAGGAGACCCTTGGCCCGGACGAGCTGCGCCGCGTCTTTTTGGAGAACGTTGCCGCTGCCAAGGCGGACGAAAGCCTGAAACTGCACCTGACCCCCGCCGCCATTACCAAAACCGGCACCGGCACGCTGGATGACCCGCGCGCCATTGCCCAAAAACAGCCGGGGCTGTACGCTGTGGCGTACCACCCCATCGGCGGCCGCCTGATCCCGGAAAAGCTGGTGCAGCTGGACAACCTGCTCAGCACCATCCCCGGCTGCGAATGCCGCGTTGCCCCCAATGAAACGCTGTACATCATCAACCTGACGGCAGACGAAGCTGCCGCTGTGCTGGATGCCACCGCAGATGGTGCCAAAACGCTGTTTGAGACCAGCGTTGCCTGCATCGGCGCTTCCATCTGCCAGCAGGGCGTGCGGGACAGCCAGTCCGTTTTGCAGCGCGCTGTGCAGGCCGTGCGGGAGGCTAACATTCCGGACGGTGCCCTGCCCAAAGTCTGCATTTCCGGCTGCACGTCCAGCTGCTCCGGCCACCAGGCCGCAGCCATCGGCTTCCAGGGCACGGTTAAAGCGGTTCCGGGCGGCAAGCCTGCCCCGGCGTTTGCCATCTTCCTGGGCGGGTCCGATGCTTTGGGCCATGCCCACTTTGGCGATACCATCGGCACCGTATATGAAGAGCAGCTCCCTGCCCTGCTGGTGGAGCTGGGCCAGGCTGCTGCAGCCGCAGGCCAGAACTGGCAGACCTGGAGCGCAGCTGACCCTGATGCGGTGAACTCCATTATTGCCAAGTACGTATAACCGCTGCTCCCGAAGCCTTTTGTTCTCCACAAGTTCCTTAAGGCAATACCGCACAATTCCCGCCTGACGGCTTAAGCACCGCTCCGGCAGCTGCGGCACGGCATCTGCGTTGCCAAAATGCTCGATAAGACATCCAGTATTATCTGCGCTTTTGGCTTAGCAGCTGCCGCACCTCGCTCGCCGTATCGGCACTTAGAATTATGCGGTGTTGCCTTAAAAATTGTGGAAAATCCGACTTAAAGTATCGTATCTTATCCCCCGCGGCCCCGGTTTTGCACCGGCGGGCTGCGGGGATTTTGTTTTGCGCAAAAAATTCCGGAAATAGCGGACAACCACTGGCATAAACCGCATAAATATGATATAGTATTAAAGTGTAGTGTTATGCCATACAGCCAGGTTCCGGCGGCAAACTGCCCCGGAACCGGCCGAAAACAAAAAGGGAGCATACCTGACAATATGAAACAACAAGCAAACAAGATCCGCGTGGCCCTGCTGTTTGGCAGCTGTTCAAGCGAGCATGAGGTCAGCTGTGTTTCGGCTGCGGCATGGGCGGATGCCCTTGCCACCATGCCGGACCGATATGAAGTGATTCTGGTGGGCATTACCAAACAGGGCCGCTGGCTGAAATACAGCGGCTCTACCGAGGGCATGCGCAGCGGCAGCTGGGAGCAGGATGCTTCCTGCGTGCCCTGCGTGCTCAGCCCGGACCGCAGCGACCATGGCCTGCTGGTGCACAGCGCCAACGGCTATGAACTGCTGCCAGTGGATGTGGTCGCCCCCATCCTGCACGGCAAAAACGGCGAGGACGGCACGATTCAGGGCCTGCTGGAGCTGGCTGCCATCCCCTATGTGGGCTGCGGCGTTCTGGCATCCGCTGCCTGCATGGACAAAGCCGTTGCCAATACCATCATGGACGCCTATCATGTGCCCCACTGCCACTGGTGCAGCGCCGTCCGAGCCGAAGCGGAAACCCAGCGCAGCGCCCTGTTGACCCGCGTGGAAAACCGCCTGCCCTACCCGATCTTTGTCAAACCGGCCAATGCGGGTTCCAGCGTGGGCATCACCAAGGCCCACAACCGTGAAGAGCTGAACACCGCCATTGACACCGCCCTGCGGGAAGATGACAAAGTGGTGTTTGAAGAGTTTATTGATGGGCAGGAAGTGGAATGTGCCGCCATTGGCAACCCGGATAACCCGCAGGAAGTGCGCACCACCCGCCCCGGCGAGATTTTGGCCGGCGCAGAGTTTTATACCTATGACGACAAGTATAAAAACGGTATATCCAAGACGGTGATTCCCGCCCACCTGCCGGACCAGAAGCTGGACGAAGTCAAAACGCTGGCCGCCCGCGCTTACCTGGCTTTGGGCTGCGCTGGTCTTGCCCGGTGCGATTTCTTTGTAGAGCACGGCACAGGACGCGTGCTTTGCAATGAGCTGAACACCCTGCCGGGCTTTACCCCCATCAGCATGTACCCCAAGCTGATGGAAAACGAGGGCTACAGCTTTGCCGCCCTGGTTGATAAGCTAATCGGCCTTGCACTGAGCAAAAAGCGAGGTGCTTACTGATGGATACTCGTCCCATCGGCGTATTTGACAGCGGCCTTGGCGGGCTGACCGCCGTGCGCCAGCTGCGCCGCCTGCTGCCGGGCGAAGATATTGTGTATTTTGGCGATACCGGCCGCGTGCCTTACGGTTCCCGCGGGCACGATGTGATCGTGCGGTACGCCCAGCAGGATATCCGGTTCCTGCTTTCCCAGAATGTCAAGTTCATTATGGCGGCCTGCGGCACAGTATCTTCCACCTATCCTTCGGCGGAAGCTGCCCAGCTGCCGGTACCCTACACCGGCGTGATCGGTGCGGCAGCCCGCGCAGCTGCTGCCGCCACCAAAAACAAACGCATCGGCGTGATCGGCACAGCGGCCACCATCCGCAGCGGTTCTTATGCCACCCAGCTGAAAGATCTGGTGCCGGGGGTTCAGATTTTTGCCCGCGCCTGCCCTCTGTTTGTACCGCTGGTTGAAAACGGTTATGTGAACGGCGACAAAGTGACCCAGCTGATGATTGAGGAATACCTGACCCCCGTGCGGGATTCCGGCATTGACACCCTGATCCTTGGCTGCACCCACTACCCGTTGCTGAAAAAAATGATCGGCGATTTTGTGGGCGACAGCGTAACGCTGATTGACCCCGGCAAGCTGACCGCCATTGCCACCGCCACCGCGCTGGATGACCTTGGGATTTCCAGCGGGCGCAGCACCGGCGGCACCACCCGCTTTTTTGTCAGCGATACCCCGGACGGCTTTGCCAAGCAGGAGCGGCTGTTCATGGGCAGCGAAGCGGGCGGCCCGGTGGAACAGATCGCCATTGAAACGTATTAAGGAATTAAACTATTATGGCAAAACCTGTTGAAGAAAATTACCTCATCACCATCAAAGGCACCATGGAGCAGAACGGCGAAAACGACACCGTGGAGCTGATGACCCGCGGCAACTTTGTGCAGCGCGGCAACAGCTACTACATCGTGTATGCTGAAACCGAAGCCACCGGTTACGCCGGATGTACCACCACGGTGCGCGTCAGCCAGGATGCCCGGCTGGTCAGCATGACCCGCTTTGGCAAAACATCCAGCCAGCTGATTATTGAAAAAGGCATCCGCCACCTGTGCCATTACGAAACCGGGTACGGTTCCATCAGCCTTGGCGTGGCCGCTGATGTGATTGAGCACAACCTGCTGCCGGATGGCGGCGAGCTGCAGTTCAGCTACACGCTGGATTCCGGCGCCGAAACCTTAATCAGCCGCAATTCCGTGCTTATCACAGTAGAGCCGCTGAAAAAGCAGGAAACTGAAGTTGAATAAATTTTTAGTTAGGAGTTAGGAAGTAGGAGTTAGGAGTTTTTGGTGTGCGCTGACGCGCACAAATTTTAAGAGCAGTACCGCACAATTCCCGCCTGACGGCTTAAGCACCCTGTTTGCGCTTTTGGCATCTGCGTTGCCAAAATGTCCAGCGCTGACGCGCACAAATTTTAACGATCAGCTGTGCGGCTGTTTTTCAAAATTGCGGCGCAGGCCGCACCTTAAACTCCTAACTCCTAACTCCTCCCTCCTAACTTCCAAACTGGAGGTACAACGTGAATTACAAATACTATAACCCCCGCAAGGCTGCGCTGGATACGGCGCGTGAGCTGCTGACCGGCGCGCTGAATGCTGCTGTGGTGGACGGTTCCCTTCCGGAAGCCCCGCTGCCGGAATTTATTGTTGAGATTCCCGCCGATGTCAAAAACGGCGATATTGCATCCAACGCCGCCATGGCCGGTGCCCGTGCGTTCCACAAGGCTCCGCGCCAGATTGCACAGGCCATTGTGGACCACCTGAACCTGGAGGGCAGCCTGTTCGACCGTGCAGAGATCGCAGGCCCCGGCTTCATCAACCTGTTCCTGGGTGCCCACTGGTTTACCAGCGTGCTGCAGGCTGCTGCCACTGAGCCGGAATACGGCCGCACGGACGGCGGTGCAGGCAAGCGCTACAACGTTGAATTTGTTTCCGCCAACCCCACCGGCCCCATGCACATGGGCAACGCCCGCGGCGGTGCTCTGGGCGACTGCCTGGCTGCCTGCCTGGACTGGGCCGGTTATGATGTGACCCGCGAGTTCTACATCAACGATGCAGGCAACCAGATCCAGAAGTTCGGCAAGAGCCTGGCCATCCGCTACCTGCAGCTGTACAAAGGCGAAGAAGCCGTTCCCCTGCCGGAAGAATGCTACCAGGGCGCTGACATTATTGCTCGCGCCAAAGAGTTTGCCGAAATTCACGGCGATTCCTATGTCGATAAGGACTTTGAAGAGCTGAAAGATGCCCTGATTGCCGATGCCCTGCCCAAGAACATTGCCGGGCTGCAGCGCGACCTGGGCAAGTACCGCATCACCTATGATGTCTGGTTCCACGAAAGCGACCTGCACAAGAGCGGCGCTGTGGATGATGTCATCAAAATCTTGATGGACAAGGGTGCCTGCTACAAGGCCGAGGACGGTGCCATCATGTACCGCAGCGCCCAGTACGCTTCCAAGTACGGCGTTGTAAACCGCAAGAAGGACGAAAACGCCGACGGCGAAGAGGAAGCCAAAGACGAAGTTCTGGTACGCGCCAACGGCATTCCCACCTATTTTGCCGCCGACATCGCCTACCATTACAACAAGCTGGCCGTGCGCGGTTTTGACCGTGCCATCGACATTTGGGGTGCCGACCATCACGGCCATGTAGCCCGCATGAAGGGTGCCATGGACGCCGTTGGCCTGGACGGCACCAAGTTGGATGTTGTGCTGATGCAGATGGTCAACCTGATGCGCGACGGCAAACCGGTGCGTATGAGCAAGCGTACCGGCAAGGCCATCACCCTGACCGACCTGCTGGACGAAGTGCCCATTGATTCCGCACGTTTCTTCTTCAACCAGCGCGAAAGCTCCTCCACTCTGGATTTCGACCTTGACCTGGCTGTGCGCAACGACAGCGAAAACCCGGTCTACTATGTCCAGTACGCCCACGCCCGCATCTGCTCCGTGCTGAAAAAGCTGGAAGCCGCCGGTGTGACCTTTGAGGGTGCCGATGCCCTGGATGCCAGCCTGCTGACTGACCCCAGCGAGCAGGCTCTGCTGCGTCTGCTTTCCGCTTTCCCGGCTGAGATTGCTGCCGCAGCAGAAAAGTATGACCCGGCCCGCATTACCCGTTATGTTATCGACATTGCCACGGCGTTCCACCGCTTCTACAATGCCTGCCGCATTCTGGAAGCTGACCCTGCCGTTCGCCAGTGCCGCATGGCCCTGTGCCTGGCCGTGCGCAGCGTGATCCGCAACGTGCTGACCATGTTCAAGGTTACGGTGCCGGAGAGCATGTGAATTAGTTAGGGCAATACCGCATAATTCTAAGTGCCGCAGCCGCCGGAGCGGTGCTTAAGCCGCAAGGCGGGAATTGTGCGGTGTTGCCTTAGCTTCTTTTCTCTATTACTTTAACGATTCTTCAATACAAACTAAAAAGCGTGGGCCTGCCAACCGACAGGCCCACGCTTTTGCACACCCAACATATTTATTATACCACATTCGTCAAGGCAATATCTATCCATAACATGCACGAATAATTCATATTTTGTTTGGGATATCTGCGAATAGACAAATTCCTTAGGGTATTGTATAGTATAGTCACAGAAAGAAAACAGCCGGAGATAAGGAGCTAAAAGCTCCAAGCAAAAGCCACTTTCAATAGCATCGGAACAAGGCACGGCGGTTTTCCCGACAGCTTCAAGCAGATTTCGCAAAGGCTTCCAGTAAGAGGTCTAAATGGGAACACTTGAAGAACTCCGGGAAAGCAGGGACCGGGAGGCTACCGAAGGACTTGAAAGTAAGATGGCAAAGCCGGCAGGATTCGTAAGGAAGGAGGCTCAAGTCCAATGGCTAATTTCAAAGATCCCATTCATCACCGGCGGGCCTGGGCCTGCTGAAAGCAAACGAACCTCATTAACAGCCGCAGGTCATTACCTGTAAAAGATATAAAAGTTAAGATGCAAGGTTCGTAGCTTGCTTAAAATGCAGTGCTCAGGAAATCCCGTCAGAAAAAGTTCCCCGCGTTTACATAGATTAGATGAAGAACTGACGACAGGATTCTAAATAGAAAATTACAGGTTCAAAACCTGGTACGCAAAAGCGTAAATAGAAACCCTGAATCACCGGTGATTGTTATGAAAGATCTAACTCCGCCGAACAAATAATGCTTCACCTGATCTGGCTGGTGCAAGCGCACCGCCCCCAAAAGGAGAAACTCCGATGTACTAGAGCAAAGAGGAATCAACCTCTGGCATCAAATTCAGGTACCCTGCACAAAATTATTGAAGTTCACTTCCCCGTTCCACAGATGCACCAAGAATCGTTTTCCTTGCAAAATGTTTCCAGGCAGCAAATAACGAACCAAAGGGAATCAGAAATTTCAAGCAAACGCAAAATCATCGAACAACAGCGAATGAAACCCGTTTCCGATTTAAAACAAAGAAAACCAGGTTTAAAAACATTCGATCAAAGTTAAAGGATGAGGTTGCCATGAAAATGTGCAAACGGTCCGAAAAATAATACAATCGGGTATGAGGCTATGACTCCAATCAAGTAAGTTCGCTCCAGCGCCATAAGGGTAGAAGGCGCTGGAGCTTTTTTGTTGTGTTGTGCCGGATGTTTCCGGTCTGCTTATCTCCTCTCGTTTACTTTTGTCTGCATCATTTTTGTTTTGCTGCCGCGCACTAACGTAGCAAATCACTCTAAACACGGCTCTCCCTCCGCCCACAACATTGCACTGTGCGGTGGAGAGTTTTTATGTTTGCGGGCTTTTGTGGAGTATGACGGTACCGGTATTCCATCGCGATTTCGGTTTTCTGAATTTTGTTGTTGACATTTCTGTAATATTGCGTTATGATAGCCACAAGGTCCAGAATTTTACAGAATACTGGAATGATAGGTTTTTCGCTATCTTTTTATTGTTCTGTATAATGCCCAAATCGGCGGCTGCCGGGCTGCGTTTTACGTTTAGGGCAACACCGCACAATTCCCGCCTTACGGCTTAAGCACCGCTTCGGCGGCTGCGGCACGGCATCTGCGTTGCCAAAATGCTCGATAATGTCGGGTTGCGGTACCCGCATCGTGCTTCGGGGGCAAAAGCCCCTCGCACTCTGCGACCGCTGCCCCTGCTTCGGTTCGCTGTTTCCGCCACTGGCGGCACTCACCTTTGCAGCATCCAGTATTATCTGCGCTTTTGGCTTAGCAGCTGCCGCAATCGGCACTTAGAATTATGCGGTATTGCCATAAATTTTTGACTTTTCAGATACACCCTAGGATTCCGGTATTTCCGCTGTAAGTTTTGTTTGGCGTTCCCTTGGCAGAGGGTACACCAAAATTCTCTTGTTCACCTTTTTTCTTCGTGAAGTGTGCAGCAGCGCTTCACCATTTTTTAGCTATTGCAATTACAGATTTCTGTTACATTAAAGGAGGTTTTATGGAACAACTTACGATTGATACCGGCCTGCGCGAATACGCGGTCAATGGCGGGCCGGAGCATGGCGGCGGAGTGCTGCGCTTTAACCCCAGCGACCCCAATGTTTACAGCCGTTTTTGCACCCTGCAAAATCAACTGCAAGAGCTGGAACAGCAGGTGCAGGCGCAAAGCCCCACTGGGACCGATGCCATACAGCTGCTGGCCCAGGCGGATCAGCGCGCCAAGGGGCTGCTGGCGGAAGTATTTGGCCCCGGCAATGATTTTGACGCCATGCTGGGCGGAACCAATCTGCTGGCGGTTGCCGGCAACGGCGAGCGGGTCATCACCAATCTGTTTGCGGCATTGCAGCCCATTCTGGAAGCCGGTGCCCGCCAGTGCGCGGATGCCAAAGCCACGCTGGCCGTGCAGCAGGCCCAGGCAGCGCGCGCCGCGCGCGGGGGTGCAGGTATGAGCAGCTGGCGGCTGCCCACCCGGCTGGAGGTTGGCGGAAAAGCATATCCGATTCATTCGGATTACCGCGATATTCTGGATATTCTGCATCGGTTGAACGATGCCAGCGAGCCGGAATTCATCCGCTGGCGGGTGGCCCTGGCCCTATTTTATGAGGGCGATCTGCCGCGCAGCGACTATCCGGAGGCCATGCAGAAGCTGGCAGATTTTTGAACTGCGGGCAAACGCTGCCCCGCTCCCCTGCCCCGCCGCTGTTGGACTGGGAACAGGACGCCCCGCTGATTGCCGCCGACATCAACAAAGCCGCCGGGTGCGAAGTGCGCGCCCTGCCTTATCTGCACTGGTGGACCTTTATGGCCTGGTTCAACAGCATTGGGGACGGCCAGCTGGCTACCCTGCTGCGGGTGCGCAGCAAGCTGCACCACGGCCAAAAATTGCAGCCGTGGGAACAGGACTACTACCGCAAAAACAAGGCCATGGTTGACCTGCGCCCCCGCCTGAATCCGGCAGAGATAGCGGAACGCCAGCGGCTGCAGCGCCTGTTGGCCAATTAAGTCCTCATAAGGAGGTAGATGCTTTTGCCAAAATCCTATGCAGGCAGCCTTCAGGTTGCCCTGTCTACACAAACAACTCCCCACACCGCGCAGCAGCCGCTGAACGGCCTGCGCACTGCCCTGAAAAAAATAAGCCGCAGTGTAAACGCTGCGTTCTCCGCCGTGCCGGTGGCAAAGTTTGAGCAGCAGACCGCCGCAGCAGCAGTCAGCGCCAACAAAGCCGCCAAAGCCCAGGCCAAACTTGCCAGTGGCACCACCAAAGCAGCCAAGGCCGCCAAACGCAGCGTTGCGGAATTTGATGAGCTGGACCGGCTGCAGGCTTCTCTTGCCGAAAGTGCCGGAGCTGCGGCGGCTTCCACCACCCGCAAAAGCAGCAGCGCTGCAACAATCAAAGCCGCAGATGCCGAACCGCCACAGTTAAGTCCGCCGGCTCTATTAAACCATCAGCTGCAAAATTTCTGGGCTACATTACAGGCTGTGCTTGCCCCCGCCGCCGCGCTGTGGGATGCAGCCTGGCAGCAGATGAAAACCGCTGCCCTGACCGTTTGGCAGGATCTTTTGGGCGGCGTTCAGCTGACCTGGGCCGAGTACGGCCAGCCCATTGCCCAGAGTGCCGCCCTGGCGCTGGAAAACCTGCAAGGCATTTTTACCACCCTGTGGCAGAACGTTTTGCAGCCGATCCTTACTAACCTGATGCAGATTTTATCTACCCTCTGGTCCTCCCACCTCAAACCTCTGTGGGACGACATTCTTTTGCTGGTAGCAAGCGTTGCCAACTGCCTGCTGGACCTGTGGAACAACCTGCTGGCCCCGGTGGCCAAGTGGATTATCGCCACATTCGGCCCCGCGTTTGCTGAGGTATTCAACGCCATTGCGGACGTTGTTGGCGTGGCCGTTGGGGCTATTGCGGATGCCATCGATCTGGCCGTTGTTGTGCTGCGCGGGCTGACGGACTTTTTAAGCGCCGTGTTCCGCGGCAACTGGGATGCTGCCTGGCAGGCCATCGGCAACACGGTCAGCACCGTCTGGGATAAGATGACGAACGCCATCAAGACCGCCGTCAATGGCATCATCGGCTTCATCAATCGGATGATCTCCGCCGTTGTGACCGGCATCAATGCGGTCATCAACGCGCTGAACGGGTTGTCGTTCGACCTGCCGGACATATTCGGCGGCGGGCATGTCGGGTTTCATATCAGCACCCTGACCGCCCCGCAGATTCCCTACCTGGCACAGGGCGCGGTCATCCCGGCGAACCAGGAGTTCCTCGCCGTGCTGGGCGATCAGAGCCACGGAACCAACGTGGAAGCCCCGCTGGACACCATCAAGCAGGCTGTGGCCGAGGTCATGGAGGACCTGCAGGCGGGCCAGATGGCGGGCTTTGAAGCCGTGGTTTCCGTGCTGCGGGAGATCCTCTCCGCCGTGTACGGCATTGAGCTGACCGACGAGGACGTAGGCCGCGCCGTACAGCGCTGGCAGCGCAAACAGCTGACTGCCACAGGAGGTGTGTAATGTGACCCTGACCAATCTGTTCCAGATCGATGGCAAATCCCTGTACGCACCGGACTGCGACATCGAACCGAGCTATTCCGACCTGGATTCCAGCGATTCCGGGCGCGACGAAGCCGGGTACATGCACCGCGAAGTGGTGCGGGAAAAGGTTGCCACCTGGCCCATCGCCTACAGCTGCCTGACGGATGACGAGTACAAGTACACCATCGGGCTGTTTGCAGGCAAGGCAACGTTTCAGTTCACCCATCCCAAAGCCGGTTCTTCCACCGAGACCGAAACCACCACCTGCTACTGCAGCAAATATGGCATCGCCTGGCACAATGCCAAGACGAAACAGTGGAAGAATTTGAAGTTTAACATTATCGAATGCTGAGAAAGGGAGGAATGCCTTTGTATCAATCGGTTTTACGCCATAACAGGATTTACCCGCAAGGCGACGAACGTGCGCTCCTACGGGATTGCGGCCCAATTTTCAAACCGTGCGCACACGCGCCAAAGACGGCACTGAGCTGACAGGCGGCTCCCCCGGCAGCGCGGTGAAGAGCCTTACCCTGCACGCTGCGGTGAACGCCGGGCAGGAGTTCACCATCGGCTCTGCGTTTTCGGACTACATCGAAGCCGAAATCTGGGCGGACCCGGGCGGCAGCCTGCAAATTACTGCCGGGGATGCCCTGACCTACTACCGGCAGGACGATGCCGGGAACCGCACCAAGGTGAGTGTTTTCTATGCTGAAAAGCCCACCCGCACCAAGCGCAACAGCTACAAGGTTACGGCCTACGACACCATGTCCAAGCTGGATGCGGACTTCTCCGGCTGGCTGCACGCCAATCAGGCACAGTTCCCCAAAACTATCTGGCAGCTGGTACAGCTGGCCTGCCAGCGGGCAGGGGTCGCGCTTGCCAGCAGCAGCCTGCCCATCAATGGCAGCTACAGCGTGCAGGCGTTCTACGCGGACGACCTGACCTGCCGACAGATTATCTCCTGGGCGGCGGAAGCGGCAGGCTGCTACGCCCACATGAACGCGGACGGCAAGCTGCAATTCTTGACCTACGCAGACAAGCGCAGCACTGTCAAAATCACCCCGGACGGTGCCAGCAGCAGCACCGCCTATTATGCTGACAGCCTGAGCTATGAGGACTACACCGTCAAGGCCATTGAGAAAGTCCAGATCCGGCAGTCGGACAGTGACGTGGGGGTCATCTACCCCGACAGCACCACCGCCACCAACACTTATGCGGTGCAGAGCAATCTGCTGCTGACAACCGGCACCGAAGCCAACCTGAAAAGCGTTGTCCAAAACCTGTACAACGTGCTGAAAAACGTGACCTACACTCCCTGCAAAGTATCGGTGCCCAGCAGCTCCGGCCTTGCCTGCGGGCAGATCGTGCACATTAAGGACGCACGCGGGCGGGAGTTCGACACCTACCTGATGAGCGCCACAATCTCCTCCGGCAAAGCCAGCTTTGAGAGCGTGGGCAGCGCCAGCCGGGAAAGCTCCAGCGCCGTGAACAGCCAGAGCTACAAGAACCTGACCGGCAAGATGCTGGAGATCAAGACCAGCGTGGACGGCCTGGAAGTAAAGGCCAGTGACCTGACCGGCAAGTACACCGACCTGAAAGCAACGGTGGACGGGCTTTCCTCTGAGGTGAAAAAAGACACCAAAATCACCGGCGGCGGCAACCTGATCCTGGGCAGTGAGAGCTTCAAGAGCGCTGCTCTCCAAGGCGGTGGCACTGTTGAATACAATGATGATGGCAGTGCAACGGTAACAAATTCCAATAGCCTTAAAAGATTTGATTTTAACACTACTAGAACGCGCATTGTCAATGGTGTAACGCTGTGCATATCCGTTATGTACAAGCAAGTTTCGGGCAAGGACGCTTTTTATCTGGACATCAATTATTCGCACGCTAACGGCAGCAGATATTACACCAGCATAAAGCCTGCTGACCAAATCAAAATTGAGCAATCGGACGGTTGGGTGTTACGGTATGGCACATGGACGCCGAAGGACAACTATATTTTGACCGGCGTTAGCTTTGGTCTGCAGTCGGGTTCGGTTACAAACAAGTACATGGCATTGCACCCCATGCTGCAATACGGCAACGCGCCCACCGCGTGGAACGCCAGCAGCGGCGACTACCTGACGCAGGAAAGCGCAAAAAGCCTGTTTTCTCAGACCGCTGACGAGATCAAAACCGAAGTCACCAAGTCAGTGACTGAAACGGTAACGGCCAACGTGAAGGACACCGCTACCAGCGCTGCCAATGATGCCGTTGACAGCAAGCTGCAGGATTATGCCACCACCGCAACGGTGAACAGCCTGAAAGAGGATGTTTCCAGCATCAGCCAAAAGGCGGATAGCATCAGCACCAAAGTCAGCAGTCTGGAAGAGACCACCACGACCATTTCCAACGATTTAGACAGCACCAAGCAGGAATTCAAAACCGTTAAAGAATCGGTATCCGCGATTGACCAGAAAGCCGACAGCATTACCCAGACGGTAACGCAGCGGATCACCGGCGGCAACAATATTATTGTGGGCACCGACGACTGGAACAATGCGACCCTGGATGCAGGCGGCAATGACCTGAGCAAAAAAAAGGGCAGCATACACCATTACGGGTGAATCTGTTCGCGTGACCAACAAGGCGCAGAACACCCGCTTCCACTTTGGCGCGGATAAGTCACTGGTGGTTGCCAAGGGCATGACCTACTGCGCATCGGTGCTGTACAAACTTAAATCCGGCACGGACAGCCTGTTTTTGCAGTTTGAAACCAAATCCACCAGCGGAACAAAAACTTACTACGGCAGTGCATTCAAAAACGCGAAGCAGGACATTGCGCTGGATAACGGCTGGAAGCTGCGCTGGGCGGCCTTTACGGCGACCGCGGACGGCTATGCGGACGGCCTGTTTGTAAGCACAGCCAACGATAACGCCACCGTTACCAACGATCTGACCATCATGCACCCCATGGTGCAGATGGGCAACGCCCCTACCGCTTGGACTGCCAGCACCGGCGACTATTTAACCACCGCCGAAACCAAAACCGAGATCAAGCAGACGGTGAACGAAATTAAGCTGACGGCCAGCACAAGCGGAACCAGCAGTACCATCAAGCTGACGGCAGGCGGAACAGAGATCACCAGCGCACAGATCAACCTATCCGGCGTGGTGACATTTTCGGATTTGAGTACCTGGAACCAGGACAAGACCATTATCAACGGCGGCAACATTACCACCGGGCAGATTCACAATAAGGCGCGCACAACCACTTATGACCTGGACAATGCCTGGATTCGTATGGGCAAAGATGCTAGCACTCGTGTGGACATTGACACGGGGCGCATCCGCTGGTACTGGGAAAACAACCTGACCGGTGTGTTAAGCAGCCGGTACGGCAAATCTTATATTGGCGATAACTCCCGCTACACGTTTTTAGGCTGGTTCTCCACCGGCGACCCCAGCTTTGATTATTCCACCGGCGGGGCCACCAGCGAGTTTGTGGGCATTGCCATTGACCAGGTAGATAAGGTCATCCACTGCAATGCCAGCAAGTTTGAAATCCCCGGCAGAATTGAATGCGGTTCTTTGAGCGTGAACGGGAGGGAGATTTAATGCAGAAATTCATGCAGATTTTGGCCACGTTGGCTTTGCTGTTGGTGCTTGCATTGGTCATCCCGCTTACGCTGGCAGCCTGCGGCGGCACGCGAACCGAAGATACAAGCTATCCGCGCCCGGAATATTCTGGCTCCCCGATGGCAGAAAGGGTGATGAAATGACCACAACCGCAAAAATTGAAGAGCTCCAAAAATCCGTCATCAACGCCATCAACAACAGCTGCCTGCACCCCGCTGTGGTGCGGCTGGCGCTGCTGAACGTGATCTCGATGGTGGAAGCCAGCGAGAGAGAGGTAAACAAAAGAGAAAAAGAGACAGAATCCTGAAAATCTGTTTTTTGTTCCCGCATAATCCACACAAAATATAAGGCAATACCGCATAATTCTAAGTGCCGATACGGCGAGCGAGGTGCGGCAGATGCCAAGCCAAAAGCGCAGATAATACTGGATGCTGCAAAGGTGAGCGCCGCCAGTGGCGGAAACAGCGAACCGAAGCAGGGGCAGCGGTTGCAGAGTGCGAGGGGCTTTTGCCCCCGAAGCACGATGCGGGTACCGCAACCCGACATTATCGAGCATTTTGGCAACGCAGATGCCGTGCCGCAGCTGCCGGAGCGGTGCTTAAGCCGCAAGGCGGGAATTGTGCGGTGTTGCCTTAACACATAAAAACAAGGCACCGGGCCAATTACAGGTTCGGTGCCTTGTGGTATTTATGGTGTCAGGATGCCGATCAATCTGCCATCGGCTGATGGTCCGTGATGGTGTGCTCCTGCTGGTACTTGAGCGCAGCAGCGATAAAGCCCTTGAACAGGGGATGTGCGCGGTTGGGGCGGCTCTTGAATTCGGGGTGGAACTGTACGCCCACATGGAAATCACGGCCGGGCAGCTCAACAGCTTCCACCAGGCGGCCATCCGGGCTGGTACCGGAGATCACAAGGCCGTGGTTCTGCATCTCTGCACGGTAGTCGTTGTTGAACTCATAGCGGTGGCGGTGGCGTTCGTCAATTTCTTCTTTGCCATAGCACTCACGCAGCTTGGTGCCCTCGGCGGTAATGCAGGGGTACTTGCCCAGGCGCATGGTGCCGCCCTTCGGGATGTTCCCCTGCTGGTCCGGCATCAGAGCAATAACATTGTGCTCGCCGTCCGGCGTAAACTCGCTGGAGTTGGCATCGGCATAGCCCAGCACATCGCGGGCATATTCCATAACCATAATCTGCATACCCAAGCAGATGCCAAAATACGGGATGTTCTGTTCCCGTGCATAGCGGGCGGCCTGGATCATGCCCTCAATGCCGCGGTCGCCAAAGCCGCCGGGCAGGATGATGCCATCCACACCGGAAAGCTCTTCAGCGCAGCGCTGCTGATCCAGCAGGTTTTCGCTATCCACCCAGTGGATCTCCACTTTGGACTCATTCTCAAAGCCGGCGTGATACAGGGACTCCATTACACTCAGGTATGCGTCATGCAGCTTGACATATTTGCCAACCAGGGCAATGGTGCAGGTCTTGCTGCGGGTGGCAATGCGGGAGATCAGCTCTTTCCACTCGGTCAGGTCGCTGGCCGGAGTTTCCAAGTGCAGCTGACGGCAAACAACGTTGGTCAGGCCGGCAGCTTCCAGCATCAGCGGGCACTCGTACAGGCTGGGCATGGTCAGGTTTTCAATCACGCAATCAGGGCGCACATTGCAGAACATGCTGATCTTGCGCTTGATATCGCTGCCAACGCGGCCATCGGCACGCAGCACGATGACGTTGGGGGCGATGCCCATGCCCTGCAGTTCCTTGCAGGAATGCTGGGCGGGCTTGGATTTATATTCGTCCGAGCCGGAAATATAGGGCACCAGAACCACATGGATGTAGCAGCAGTTTTCCATGCCCTGCTCAATGCCAACCTGGCGGATGGCCTCCAGGAAAGGCTGGCTCTCAATATCACCGGTGGTACCGCCGATTTCGGTGATGACAACATCGGCTTCGGTGCTTTTGGCAAGATTGTAGATATAGCTCTTGATTTCGTTGGTAATGTGGGGAATGATCTGCACCGTCTGGCCCAGATAAGCGCCCTGGCGTTCCTTGTTCAGCACGTTCCAATAGACCTTGCCCGTCGTCAGGTTCGAGTACTTGTTCAGGTTTTCATCAATAAAGCGCTCATAATGACCCAGATCCAGGTCGGTTTCGGTTCCGTCATCAGTCACGAACACCTCGCCGTGCTGTAGCGGGCTCATGGTGCCGGGATCCACGTTGATATAAGGATCCAGCTTTTGAGAAGCCACCTTCAGGCCGCGGGTTTTCAGCAAACGGCCCAGGCTGGCTGCTGTGATGCCCTTGCCCAAGCCGGAGACCACGCCGCCAGTAACAAAAACGTACTTTGTCGCCATATATACCATCCTCTCCACAACTACCACAAATAAATGGACGCTTTATTATACATCACTTTTATTTCCAAAAGCAAGAGTCTTTTTTCCTGTTTGGTGCAAATTCTCTTGCGCACCATCGTACAATCCCCTATAATAAACTAAGATAGTATTTAAGGCAATACCGCATAATTTTAAGTGCCGATACGGCGAGCGAGGTACGGCAGCTGCTAAGCCAAAAGCGCAGATAATACTGGATGCTGCAAAGGTGAGCGCCGCCAGTGGCGGGAACAGCGAACCGAAGCAGGGGCAGCGGTCGCAGAGTGCGAGGGGCTTTTGCCCCAGAAGCACGATGCGGGTACCGCAACCCGACATTATCGAGCATTTTGGCAACGCAGATGCCGTGCCGCAGGCGCCGGAGCGGTGCTTAAGCCGTAAGGCGGGAATTGTGCGGTGCTGCCTTAAGATCATGTTGAGAAGGGAGCGTGCTTGTTTGCAAAAGCTCAAAAAAATTTTCAGCCGCCAGAACGGGTTGGTCCTGCTGCTGGTTCTGGTGGAATTTATGGTGTTGGCGCTGCGTTTTGTGGGGGATTTCCGCACAGGCGGCGTGATTGATATTACGCCGGACCTGATCATTCCCTACGCGGAGGAATGTACCAATGATGACCGCGGCGCCCGCGTGGAAAACTTTACCGGCCTGTTTGCCACCACCCGCTGGATCGACCTGCCGCGCGGCAGCTACCAGGTTTGCATCAACTATGTGAATGACGGCGAGGACGGCGAGGTCAGCTTTCTGGATGAGATCATGCCCACCGCGCAGTATGATGCCGCCAAGCTGCCCGCTGAGCGCACCCGCACGGTGTTCAGCCTGTGGATGCCCTACGGCTGTGAAACCGCACAGCTGCAGTTTACCGCGGACTGCGGCAAAAAACAGGTCATCTACATTACGGGCGCACAGATCGTACCCACCCACGCGTGGGCGTATGTGCGGCTGCTGACGGGGCTTGTGTTCTGCGCCGTACTGGACTGGGTGATCCTGTTGCTGACCCGCCGGGTCAAATTTCCCATCCATACCCTGCGCGGGCGGTATATCGCCATGGCGCTGGTGGGCATCGGCGTGTTTGCCTGCCTGCCGCTGGGGCTCGGCTACCTGACGTACGGGCACGACCTTTCCATCCACCTTTCCCGCATTGAGGGGCTGAAAGCCGGGCTGCTGGCCGGGCAGTTCCCCGTGCGCATGGACCCGGCCATCATCAACGAAAAAGGCTATCCGTTCAGCCTGATGTACTCCGATGTGTTCCTGTACCCGGCTGCGGTGCTGCGCATTCTGGGTTTCAGCCTGCAAACCAGCTACAAAGTTTACGTTGCATCCATCACAGCGGCCACCGTGGGCATTACGTTTTATGCCCTGCGCAAAATGTTCCGCAGCGATTGTGCCGCGCTGCTTGGCACCGCGTTGTATACCCTTTCGTTCTACCGGCTGACCAACGTGTTTGTGCGCGCTGCAGTGGGCGAATATACCGCCATGGCGTTCCTGCCGCTGGTCGTGTACGGGCTGTGGCGGATTTATCGCCAATCCCCTGCCGATGGCAAAAAAGCCGAGCCCTGGTGCTGGCTGCCCTTTGCCCTGGGCTTTACCGGCCTGCTGCAGAGCCATCTGCTGACAACCGAACTTGCGGTGTTCTTTATCGCCGCGTTCTGCCTGCTGTATTTCAAAAAGAACCTTCACCCGCCCGGTGCTGCCCGCTCTGTGCAAAGCCGCCGGGGCCGCCATTGTGTGGAACCTGTGGTTTATGGTGCCGCTGCTGCAATACATGGTGCAGGGGGTGTGCCGCATCAGCGGCAAGTATGATGCCGCCTACCTGTACGACAGCTCCGTTTACCTGGGCCAGATGTTTTTGATGTTCGGCCAAAGCAGCGGCGTGGCGGAGAGCATCCAGAGCGGCATTGCGGGCGAAATGCCGCAGACGCTGGGCCTGGCACTGGCCGCGGGTGCATTCTTCTTCCTGCTGGCTGTGCTGGACCCCGCCGTGCGCAAAAGCAGCCGCGATGCCGCGCGCATTGGCAGCCTGACACTGGGCTTTGGCCTGCTGGCCGCCTGGTGCGCCAGCGACCTTTGCCCCTGGTACGCGCTGTTCCGTTGCGAACCATTACAGGCACTGAGCAAGACTCTTGGGAAGTTGCAGTTTGCCTGGCGGTTCTTCACCCCGGCCACCATGCTGCTGGTCGTGTGCGCCTGCTGTGTGGTGGTGCTGTACCGTAAAGTCCGGCCGGAAGCCGCCAAGGCAATGGCCGCCGCCCTGCTGGCGCTGACCATCATCCCCGCCGGGTACCTGATGTATGACAAATGCACCACCAGCGAAGCCGTTACCTGCATGAGCCTTGCCGCGGTGGATGACCTGCCCGGTCAGGTGGGTGGCGGCGAATACCTGCCCACCGAGGACACCACCACCGATGACAGCGTCTGGGGCCGCCTGACCCCCGAAGCGGACGACGGCGTAGAGTTGACAGAGTACACCAAAAACGGCCTGACCATTCAGCTGGCGGCGCAGAACACCGGCGATACCGAAGCATCCATCCGGCTGCCGCTATTCTACTACCCCGGCTATCATATGACCGCTGCGGACGGAGCCGCACTGACCCACAAGAACGGTTACCTGACCGTTACCCTGGCTCCCGGCTGGCAGGGCAGCGTACAGGTGCGCTGGACTGGAATGTGGTTCTGGCGCGCGGCGGACTGCATCAGCCTGCTGGGCATTGCAGCCACTGTTGTGCTGTACCGCAAAAGCCAAAAGAACGCAGCACACGTTTAACTGTCTAAACTATACCGGGCTTGTCGCCCCCAAGCGGGGTTGGCGGCCCGGTTTATTTTATTAGGCCGCATTGGGGGTTGGATGGCTCCATCCCCCAATACAAGCATTTTTCCTAAAACATCAAGGCAAACGCCAATCCGGTTTGTCATTTCTGCCAGTTGCTTTTTTTGCGTTTGGCCCGTATAATAAGCACATAGACAGCAAGGGCGCTGCGAACACAAATCCTGTTCGCAGTGCCTTTTGTTTTATAAAAAGTCCGACTTATTTGCGTGATGATACCACAGAGGAAAAGGAGTTCGGTAAGTATGGCAGCAACCGTTATGGAACTGTACGGCAGCAAAGTCTTCAACGAGCACGAAATGCGTGAGCGTCTGCCCAGCTCGACCTACAAGAGCCTGAAGGCAACCATTGAAAAGGGTCAGGCCCTTGACCTGGAAGTAGCCAATGTTGTGGCCAGCGTGATGAAGCGCTGGGCGATTGAACAGGGCGCTACCCATTACACCCACTGGTTCCAGCCCCTGACCGGCATCACCAGTGAAAAGCACGATGGTTTTGTCAGCCCCCAGCCGGACGGCACCGCCATCATGGAGTTTTCCGGCAAGGAACTCATCAAAGGCGAACCAGATGCTTCCTCCTTCCCTTCCGGCGGCCTGCGCGCCACCTGTGAAGCCCGCGGCTACACCGCATGGGACCCCACCAGCTATGCTTTTGTAAAAGATGACGTGCTGTGCATCCCCACTGCATTCTGCTCTTACACCGGCGAAGCACTGGATAAAAAGACCCCGCTGCTGCGTTCCATGCAGGCCATCAGCGACCAGGCCTGCAAGGTACTGCACCTGTTCGGCAAGGATGTTGAGCGCGTTGCCACCACCGTTGGCCCGGAGCAGGAGTACTTCCTGATCCGCAAAGAGGATTACAACAAGCGCCTGGACCTGGTTCTGACCGGCCGCACCCTGTTTGGCTCTGCACCGTCCAAGGGCCAGGAACTGGAAGAGCACTACTTTGGTGTGATCCGCCCCATTGTCTCCGACTTTATGAAGGATCTGGACACCGAGCTGTGGAAGCTGGGCATCCCCGCAAAGACCAAGCACAACGAAGTTGCCCCCTGCCAGCATGAGCTCGCCCCCATTTACGATACCACCAACGTTGCCATCGACCACAACCTTCTGACCATGGAAATGATGAAGAAGATTGCCGATAAGCACGGCTTGGTCTGCCTGCAGCACGAAAAGCCGTTCGAGGGCGTTAACGGTTCCGGCAAGCACAACAACTGGTCCATCAGCACCAAGAGCGAAAACCTGCTGGATCCCGGCGATACCCCGATGGAAAACCTGCAGTTTATGGTCTTCCTGACCGCCGTTATCAAGGCAGTCGATGAATACGCTGACCTGCTGCGTACCTCTGTTGCCACCCCCGGCAATGACCACCGCCTGGGCGCTAACGAGGCACCCCCGGCCATCATCTCCATCTTTGTCGGCGAAGAGCTGGAAGCTGTTATCGATGCTGTCTGCACCGACAGCCCCTATGCCGGCCCTGTTAAGATGAAGATGGACCTTGGCGTTGATGTTCTGCCCAAGTTCAGCAAGGACACCACCGACCGTAACCGTACTTCTCCGTTCGCCTTTACCGGCAACAAGTTCGAGTTCCGTATGCCCGGTTCCGCTGAGAACCTGAGCGATGCCAACACCATCCTGAACACTGCTGTTGCCAAAGAGCTGAAGCAGTTTGTTGCCGATGTGGAGGGCGCTGCTGACTTTGAGTGCGCTGCCGCCGCCTGGGTCAAGAAGACCCTGAACGACCACCGCCGTGTGATCTTCAACGGCAACGGTTATTCCGAAGCCTGGGAAGCTGAGGCTGCCCGCCGTGGCCTGCCCAACCGCAAGTGCACCCCCGATGCCATGGTCGCCCTGAAGGAAGAGAAGAACATCTCCCTGATGGAAGAGTTCGGCGTTCTGACCAAGACCGAAATGCTGAGCCGTTACGAAGTTGAGATGGAGCACTACTCCAAGATTATCAACATCGAAGCCCGCACCATGCTCAAGATCGCATCCAAGCAGCTGATTCCTGCCGCCACCAGCTATATGGGCGAAGTTGCCAGCACCGCCGCAGCCAAGACCGCTGCTGTGGAAGGCATCTCCACCAAGTCCGAAGCAAAGCTGTTGACTGCACTTTCCAAATACACTGACGAGATGTCTGATGCAACCGACGCTCTGAAGGCTGTGACCGATAAGGTCAGCGCCCTGGACGATGAGACCGCTAAGGCTCATGCTTTCCATGATGAGGTTCTGCCCGCCATGGATACCCTGCGCGCCGCCGCTGACGCTGCTGAAGAGCTTGTCGATGAGGATTACTGGCCGCTGCCGTGCTACAGCCGTATGCTGTTTTACACTGAGTAAGCAGTGACCCAAAAAGCCCCCGGCAGCAAGGGTTTGTGCTTTGCACAAAATGCCGGGCACGGCTTTTTAACACGCCATTCTCCTTTTCCTATTTCTTACACCAGCTCGAAAGGCCCGCCGCGAGGTGGGCCTTTCGAGTTTAGGTAGGAGTCAGTTGAAAGTTAGGAGGGAGGAGTTAGGAGTTTATTGGGTTCAATGCTGAATAAACTCCCGGCACTCGTTCCGCCCTATCGACCATACCGGAACTTTGCTCCATATGCTATAATGGGATTAACCAAAAGGCAACGGGCGCACAATGTGCGCCCCTACGGAATTTCTAATTGCTAATTCCTAATTGCATCAACTCCTCACTCCTACCTCCTAACTTCTCCCCCCTCTGCCAACTATGTAGCTCAAACATTGGAGGATTCCACCATGAAGCATACTGCACAGGATATCCTGAACTATGTCGAAGATAACGACGTAAAATTTGTACGTCTGGCGTTCTGCGATATTTTCGGCAATCAAAAAAACATCTCTGTCTTTGCCGGGGACCTTCCCTATGCCTTCGAGCAGGGTGTCTGCTTTGACGGCAGCTCCATTGCCGGGTTTATGAACACTGAGGAGAGCGACCTTGTGCTTTGGCCAGACCCGGACACAATGACCATTCTGCCCTGGCGCCCCACCGAGGGCCGTGTAATGCGCATGTACTGCGATATCACCCTGCCCAATGGCCGCCCCTTTGCCGGCAACAGCCGCGGGTACCTGCAATCGGTGGTCAAGCGCGCCAAGGCCATGGGCCTGCGCTGCGATGTGGGCTGCGAATGTGAGTTCTATCTGTTCCAGACCGACGAGCACGGCAACCCCACTCACATCCCGATGGACCACGGCGGCTACTTTGACATTGCCCCTCTGGACAAGGCCGAGAACATCCGCCGCGAGATCTGCTTTGCCATGGAGGATATGGGCCTGCGCCCCCAGCACAGCCACCACGAAAGCGGCTTTGGCCAGAACGAAGTGGACTTTATGTATTCCACCGCGCTCAAATCGGCCGATAACCTGAACACCTTCAAAAGCACCGTCAAAGCTATTGCGGACCGCAACGGCCTGTTTGCCAGCTTTATGCCCAAGCCCATGCAGGACCAGGCCGGCAGCGGCATGCATGTGAATGTTTCCATCCACCGGGATGGCAAAAACCTGTTCCAGGGCGACATTGCCCCCGACAGCGAGGCCGGACATTTTATTGCCGGTATCCTTGCCCACGCGCGGGAGCTGACCTGCTTCTGCAACCCGATTCCCAACTCTTACACACGGTTTGGCAGCTGCGAAGCCCCCAAGTATGTGAGCTGGAGCCGCCAGAACCGCAGCCAGCTGGTGCGCCTGCCTTCCGCCACCGGCGAATTCTGCCGCCTGGAGCTGCGCAGCCCCGATCCCTCCTGCAACCCATATCTGGTCATTGGCCTGATCCTGGCCGCCGGGCTCGACGGCATTGAAAAAAAGATGCCGCTGCCCGCTCCGGTCAACCGCAATCTGTTCCACAAGAGCGCCGCCGAAGGGCTGGAAAGCCTGCCCGAAAGTCTGCGCGAAGCCATCACCATTGCCGCACAGAGTGACTTTATCGCCAAAGAGCTGCCTGTGCCGCTGATGAACAAATACTTTGAATACCAGACCCAGTTGTGCCATGGTTACGAAAGTGCCCCCGACCCCCAGGCATGGGAGCGTGAAAACTGCTTTTTGAAGATTTGATGTTTCCCAAAGCAGGGCAGATTTTGTAATTTAACAGATGGGCGGTGATGTGTTTGTGCCTTCAGCTTTGATTGCCTCTGCGGGGAACAACGCAAATGAATACCTGGCAAAGCATGTAGCGGAGCTGGGTTACCTGCGCCCCACCATTGTGGCCAGCGGCGGCGAAGCCCGCCGCCGCATGGGGGATATTGATTTCGAGGTCGTGATCATCAACACCCCCCTGCCGGACGAGTTTGGCCACGAACTTTCGACCTATGCGGTAGAAAAATCAAACGCCGGTGTCATTCTGCTTGCCAAGGCGGGCACCGCAGACCAGATTTCCGATAAATTGCAGCAGCACGGTGTGTTGGTGTTGGCAAAGCCCTTTACCGGGCTGCAGTTCCGCCAGGCCGTTCAGATGGCCGCCGCCTGCTGCCGCCGCCTGGATTATCTACGGCAGGAAAACGACAAACTGCGGGATAAGATTGCCCAGATCCGGCTGGTGGACCGTGCCAAGTGCTATCTGATCGAGCACAAGGGCATGAGCGAAGCGGAAGCCCACCGCATGATTGAAAAGACCGCCATGGATACCCGCCGCGACCGTGCAGAGGTTGCCGCAGAGATCCTGGAAGAAGAGTAACGCAAATGCGGCAGGCGCAAAAACCTGCCGCATTTTTTCAGCCTATTTTCAGCTAATTGTGGTATACTGTATCTATAAATTGAAGAAAGCCGAAGGAGATTTGCCGGTGAATATCCTGATTGTAGCGGACGAACCCCGGCCAGACCGTGCAGGGGGATGCCGCCTCCCTGCATCGGTTGGCGGTGATCCTGCTGGATAATGCCATCAAGTACGCGGGCACCGGCGGCGCCGTGACCCTGCGGCTGGCCGCAGCGGGCAGCCAGGCGGTTTTGACGGTGCACAACACCGGCACGCCCATCCCACCGGACCGGTTGCCCCATATTTTGAGCGCTTTTACCGCGCGGACCCATCCCACACCGGCAGCGGAACCGGGCTGGGGCTGGCGACTGCACAAAGCATCTGCCAGGCGCACCACGCCACCATCTGGGCGGAATCCGGGCAGGATGACACGACATTCCGGGTAGAAATCAGAAAGAGCAAGGAGAACACCATGGAAATTGAACGCAAATGGATGGTGCAGGGCTGGCCCCAGGGGCTTCCCCTGCTGGAAACTTACCGCATGGACCAAGGGTACATCAGCGTGCGCCCCACAGTGCGCATCCGGCGCGAAGCATTGCAGGGCGGCCGCACCGCGCTGGTGCTCTGCTTTAAGGGCGCACCGGACAAAACCGGCCTGATGCGGGAAGAGATTGAAACCGAGATCACGCCGGAGCTGTTTGAAAAGCTGGAACGTCTGATCGGCAAACCGCTGATTGCCAAGGAGCGCCGCACCTATGCCCTGAAGAATGGCCTAAAGCTGGAAGTGAACGATGTGGACGCCGGGCTGCCCAGCCATTTTATGTATGCCGAAGTGGAATACCCCGATGAACCCACCGCACGCGCCTGGACCCCCGCCGACGATGCCCTGACCCATTATCTCTCCAATGAATGCACCGGCCAGCCGGGAGCAAGCATGGGAGAGTACTGGACCGAGACGAGAAAATAAGTTAGGAGGGAGGAGTTATTGCGGCGGTTTTAGGTTTTGCAATTAACATTATAAAGGCAACACCGCACAATTCCCGCCTTGCGGCTTAAGCACCGCTCCGGCAGCTGCGGCACGGCATCTGCGTTGCCAAAATGCTCGATAAGACTTCCAGTATTATCTGCGCTTTTGGCTTGGCATCTGCCGCACCTCGCTCGCCGTATCGGCACTTAGAATTATGCGGTATTGCCTAAAATATCTGTAGGGAACGGTCTTGACCGTTCCGGAACCTCAAAATTATCTCCTCACATGGGATGTTTGCCAAGGCAACGGAACGGTCAAGAACGTTCCCTACATTTTAATTTATATATTTTGGCCGACCTTTAACGGTATCTGCGACCAAAAAACTCCTACCTCCTAACTCTCAATTCCACTTTTCCTCCCCCGTTCTCCCCGTTGCTTACGGTTAGGGTGCCGTTATGGGTTTGGGCGGTGCGGCGGGCGGCAGCAAGGCCAAGGCCCCAGTGCTGGCCGCGGGCGGCATCGGTGGTGAAGAGTTCCCGGCCCGCTTTCTGCAGGGCTTCCGGGCTGAACCCCGGCCCGGTATCCGTTACAGTGAAAACAATTTCCTGTCCCTCTTCCACAGCATCCAGCGTGATGGTTCCGCCAGCGGGGGTAAAGCGAACGGCGTTTTCTAAAATATTATCCAGTGCCCGGCCCAGTGCCTGCCTTTGTGCGGGGATGGTTCGGGCGTTTTCCATTGCGTTGTTTAGTACAAATTGTATATTTTTATTATCGCACAACAATTTGGCATCATTAGCGCACCGTGCCAGAATTTCCTGCACCTGCACCCGCTGCATCGGCTCCTGCGGGCTGGTTTCGGCGGTGTTGACGGTGCGCAGGGTTTGCAGGTAGCGGTCCGCTTTTTCCGCGGCGCGCTGCATGGCGGCAATCTGGGCTTTCTGGGCTTCGGTCAGGTTCTCATCCTCCGCCAGCAGGTCGGCGTTGCCGGTTATGATCGCCAGCGGGGTTTTCAGGTCATGGGCCAGGGCGGCGGTCTGCTCGGCGCGCTGCTGTTCCAGCTTCCACTGGCTTTGCAGGCTGGCTGTCAGTTGGCTGCCCATTGTCTGCATAGCCCGCAACGTTTCGGCGAACTCCCTCACCTTAGCGCCGGAAACCTCGATTTCTTCCGGGCGCTGGGCGGCGATTGCTGCGGTAGCTTTGGTCAGCTTGCGGGTCTCCCCCGTCAGCACCTTCACCGTGCAGTGGGTACACAGCGCCAGCCATATCACCTCCAGCAAAATCAGCAGCAGAATATACATGGTCTGGAAATCCGGCAGGACTTCCCGCAGCGCCGGGTCCGCATAGGGCACCGAATAATCATACTGCAAAATGCAGCGTGCGCCATCCGCCATATCCACCACGTATTGGTAGTATTGGTACGATGCCACCACCCACTGCCTGCCGCCCGTTAATATGTTCCTCGCTTTTTTCAGCTGGCCGGCTGTCATGTTGGTTTGCAGCACATGCGCTGTCCCGGCCTGTAATATGGCATAGCGGCACAGCGGGTCAATGGCGTTGGGGTCAAAGGTTTCAACGGTGGCGGTTGCGGCGTAATCCCGTGCTTCGCTGCACACCTGCGCCCCGGTAACGGGAGGCAGCAAAAACCCATTGCGTATAAGCGACATAAACAGCCCCCACCACACCAGCAGGATCACAATGCTTCCACCGCCGCACACCACAAGGTAGCGCACCAGCACATTGCGCAGCGGGGTCAGGTTTCGCTTTTCCATTGGTAGCCCACTCCCCATATTGTTTTCAGTACGGTTTCCGGCGCGGCAACGCCCGCTGTGCGCAGTTTGGCGCGGATATTTTTAATGTGCTGGGTCACTGCCGTATCGTCCGCTGTGCCATCATAGCCAAAAACAGCTTCATATATCTGTTCTTTGCTGAACGTCTGCCCCGCGTGCAGGGCCAGATACTCGCTGATTGCGTATTCCGACCGGGTGAATGGCAGCGGTTGCTCCCCCACCATCGCGGTTTTGGCCGCCAGGTCGAACCCGATTCCGCCGCGCACCATGCGGCTGGCGGGGGCGCGGTTCTGCCGCCGCAGGTGGGCGGCCACGCGGGCGCGCAGCTCCGCCACGCGGAACGGCTTGGTCAGGTAATCGTCCGCCCCAATGCCAAGGCCGGTCAGAACCGACTGTTCATCGGTGCGGGCAGTCAAAAATAAAATCGGTGCCTGCGTTATGGCGCGGATGCGGCGGCAGGTGGCAAAGCCATCCTCGCCGGGCATCATCACATCCAGCAGGATGCAGTCCGCCCAGCGGCACAGGCTTTCCGTCACGGTCACGCCGGATGTGCGGATTTCTACCGCGTGGCCGTCCCGTTCCAGTGCCGTTTTCAGCAGTGTGCAAAGATCTGGGTCATCATCAACCGCAAGAATATGCGCCATAACATCTTCCTCCTTTTTATGCAATCAGGCGATACACCAGGCAGGACACCCCATACAGCAGGTAGACATGGGCCGGGTAGAACCAGTAAAACAGCTGTTTGTGCCCGCTGCCGCGCGTGCCGTTGTAAGCCAGCATCAGCACCGCGGCAGCCACGCCAAACCATTCGTAATAGGTGGTAAACATCTGGGAAAGTTCAAACCCCGGCTGACCGCGCAGCTGCAGGTACACCAGCACAAAATCCCACAAAAAGCTGTTCAGTGCCCACACAGCTACCTGTGCTTTGCGGTGGTTCCGCAGCAGATACAGCAGCACGCCGCTAACCAGGTAGCCCCAACCACCGTCCGTGATGCTGGTCCACATGGGCACTGGGCTGGTAATGACAAACGCCAGCACGGCGCTGACAATCGGCCTCTGCATAAGCTGCGGGAACATTCCCAGCACTGCAGCAAACAGGTACGGCCAGCCGACCACTGCCGCGATAGCGGCAATGCCCTTCCCATACTTTTTGGCGCGCACCCAGTCGATGCCCTGCCAGATCACACAGAGCAGAACAAAATCCTGGAAGATCGCGTTCTGCGGGTAAAAGCCATCCCCGCGGCGGAACGCCTTGGCATAGATCATGAAAAATTGCACCGCCGCCATGCCTGCACCGATGCACCAGATACGGAAGAAATACCGCTTGCGGTCATGCGTATGGGCAAAGCCTTCCACCGTGCAGAACAAAAACAGCGGTGCCGACAGGCGCGCCAGCATGCTGAACCATTCCGGGATGCATCCGGTAAACTCAAAAAAGTAGTGGATATGATCCATCAGCATCAGTACCAGCGCAATGGTTTTGAGCGCCGTGCCGGACAGACCTTTGTGTGTTGTTTGCAGCATCTCATCATCCTCCTTATGTTTGCTACACATTCAGTTTACGGCTGAATTGTGTAGAAACCATAAGGAAGAATACGATTTCCTGCCATAAATTCTATAAGGCAATACCGCATAATTCTAAGTGCCGATACGGCGAGCGAGGTGCGGCAGATGCCAAACCAAAAGCGCAGATAATACTGGATGCTGCAAAGGTGAGCGCCGCCAGTGGCGGAAACAGTGAACCGAAGCAGGGGCAGCGGTCGCAGAGTGCGAGGGGCTTTTGCCCCCGAAGCACGATGCGGGTACCGCAACCCGACATTATCGAGCATTTTGGCAACGCAGATGCCGTGCCGCAGCTGCCGGAGCGGTGCTTAAGCCGCTAGGCGGGAATTGTGCGGTGTTGCCCTAACAAAAATGCGATCCTCGCATTCAACAAGGACCGCAGCGGGTTCAGCAATTATTTTGCAGTTTCAACGGTGTAGGTAAAGCCGTACTCTGCCTGCAGTTCCTTCACGGCGGGCTCCAGGTCCTCGATGAAGGTCGGGGAGTAAACGCTCTGGCCGTTATGGGCCTTCTTGTAATCTTCCAGCAGGGCGGTCAGCTTCTCCCAGCCTTCGTCTGCCTTTTCCTGAGAAACCTCTTTCGGGAAGTCGATGATAAATTCGCGGTGTTTGGGAATGCGTGCTTTCATGGTGATTCCTCCAGATAAATTGTTTGCGGCAAAGGCTGCACAGCTTGGTGCAGCGCTGCCTTATTGATTGAAGATGCGTTTTGCATTTTCAGCGGTCAAATCCAGGACGCTCTGGGCATCCATCTGCCAGATCTCGCCGATCTTGGCTGCCACATAGGCAATGTTCCGGCTGTCGTTGCGGGTGCCGCGCACCGGTTCGGGGGACATATAGGGGCAGTCGGTTTCCAGCACAGCCAGTTCGTGCGGCACCATGGCCAGCACCTTGGCCGCGCGCTTGGCTCCTTTATAAGTCACAGCGCCGCCAAATCCAAGGGCCATTCCCTGCGCCGTCAGCCAGGCGGCGTCCTCAGCGCTGCCGCTGTAACAGTGCAGCACCCCGCGGGGGCGGTACTGGCGCAGCAGCTCATACATTTCGGCGTGGGCTTCGCGGTCATGCACCGAGACCGGCAGGTCCAGCTCCTGCGCCAGCTGCAGTTGCGCTTCAAACAGGTCGTACTGTTCCTGCGCTGGCAGCGGCCAATGGTGGTCCAGCCCGATTTCCCCCACCGCGATCACAGCGGGGTCATCAAACAGGGGGCGCATGGCGGCAAGCTCGGCCCGCCAGTCCCCGTGGTAAGTGGCCACAGTGGCGGCGTCCTCCTCGCCAAGGCTTTCGGGGTGGATGCCCAGCGCGGCATGTACAAAAGGATATTTGTGGGCCAGTTCCAGCACCGCAGCGGCATCGCCGGAATGCGTTGCACATTCCAGCACGCCCACCACGCCGCCTTCCCCCAGCGCCCGCATCACCGCATCCCGGTCCGCATCAAACTGCCGGGACGAATAATGCGCGTGGGTATCGAAGATGTTGGTCATAGCTTTGCCCTTACGTTGAATGAGGAATTCGCAATTAGAAATTGCCAAACATTGTTCTTAATTTCTCATTACTAATTTCTAATTCCTAATTTTCCTTTTTCTTCCCTGCTGCCGGCCTATTAACCAAATAGATCCCCCCGCACACCAGCACAAGGGCGGCGAGGTATTGCCATTCGAACAGGGGCTCGCCATTCAGGATGGCGGAGAGCAGAACGTTCATGATCGGAATGATCAGGCCGAACACGGCAATGCGGGAAACAGGGTTGTTTTTCATCAGCAGTGCCCAGATCACATAACCGGCACCGGAGATAAATGCCAGGAAAAGCAGCACCGGCACAGCGCCAAAGCTTTGCGGGTGCAGGCTGCCGCCCAGAACAAGGCCGATGACCAGCAGCGCCGCACCGCCGACCCCAAGGTTCAGGCAGGAGACGGTGAACGAATCCACCTTTTGGGTCACGGCTTTGTTCCACGGCCCGGCCAGTGCAAAAATCACCGAAGCGATCAGCATATAGGCAACGCCCGCCGGGCTGCCGCTGCCGTGGTTGCCAAGAGTTGCCACCAGCACACCGCTGAACCCCAGCGCACAGCCAATAGCTTTGCGCGGCGTCATGCGGTCGGCTTTGCCGTACAAAAAGTGTGCCAGGATAACCCCCATAAAGCTCTGGGTGCTGTTCAGAATGCCGCCCATAGCCCCGGTCAGCAGGGCAACGGCGGAATAATAAAAGGTATACTGTGCAGCAGTCTGCCACAGGCCCAGCCCGCAGCAGGAAAGCAGATTTTTGCCCTTTGGCATGGGCAGCGGCCCGCGCCGCAGCGCCGTGCCCCCCGGCATACACCAGCAGCGCACTGAGCATAAAGCGGACACCGGCAAAGCACATGATGGAAGCGGTATCGGTGGCGTCAATAGCAAACAGCCGGTACCCCATTTTGATAAACGGAAACGCCGACCCCCACAGCACATTGCACACCACCGCCATGCCCACCGCAGCCGCCGGGTTGCCAAAAAAGGCATCCAAACGAGAGGGAGAGGAAGATTTTGTCATAATTTTTGGGGGAAGCGGGAGTTAATTAGGAATCAGCAATGCAGAATTAGCCATTTGAGTGTTCCAAACGCTTTCCCATTTTGTTTTATCTTCTGATACACTTTTCCTAATTTAGGCTATCTGGCAGTTTCAAATCTAATTGCTAATTCAAAACGGCCTTTGCGCCCCAAAAATTCCTAACTCCTACTTCCCAACTCCTACCTTCCTCAGTGTACTCTCGTTCCGGTGGGCACGTTATCGCTGTAGAAAGCAATCTCGCAGCCGCCGTCAGCGGTGTCAGCGGCAACGATCATGCCCTCGCTGGTATACTTGCCCTTCATCATCGGGCGGGGTGCCAGGTTGGCCACAATGGCGATCTTTTTGCCGATCAGATCTTCCGGTTTATACCACTTGGCAATGCCGGACAGGATGCAGCGCTCGCGCTCGCCGTCAAACACGGTCAGGTGCAGCAGCTTCTTGCTTTCTTTCATGTTTTCGCAGGCGCGCACTTCGGCCACGCGCAGCTCCACCTTGCAGAAGTCGTCAAAGCTGATCTCCGGCTCATGGTCGGTGATTTCAGCAACGGCTTCCTCTTTCTTTTCCTCGGCCTTGGGGGCAGCGGCGGCTTCGGCAGCAGCCTTCTGCTTGGCGTCCTCGGCTTCCAGATACTCGATTTCCTTCTTCACGTCAATACGCGGGAAGAGGGCTTCGCCCTTGTGCACATGGTATTCGGCCGGATGGTTTGCCAGGTCGGCATAGCTCAGGTCGCTCAAACCCAGCTGCTCGGCCATCTTGGGTGCGGTGTTGGGCAGGTAAGCCTGCATCAGCACGGTAACGGTGCGCAGGGCATCGCACAGGTTGTAAAGAACAGCTTCCAGGCGGGGCTTGGTTTCCTCGCTCTTGGCCAGCACCCAGGGGGCAGTCTCGTCAATATACTTGTTGGCGCGCTGCACAACCTCAAAAATAGCGATCAGAGCAGTGGGTACATCCAGAGCATCCATGGCGGCATCCACCTTGCCGGGCAGGGCGGCAGTCAGGCTTTTCAGCTCATCGTCCAGGGCATCGGCCTGGCCGTTGGCGCTCACAGCACCGCCAAAGTACTTTTCGCACATAGCGACCGAACGGGACAGCAGGTTGCCCAGGTCGTTGGCCAGGTCGGTATTGATGCGGTTGATCAGGGCTTCATTGGTGAAAGCACCATCGTTGCCGAACGGAACTTCGCGTAACAGGAAGTAACGCACAGCGTCCACGCCGTAACGGTCGCACAGCTTGACGGGGTCTACCACGTTGCCCTTGGACTTGGACATTTTGCCGCCGTTCAGCAGCAGCCAGCCATGGCCAAACACCTTGGTGGGCAGGGGCAGATCCAGAGCCATCAGCATGGCAGGCCAGATGATGGTGTGGAAACGCAGAATCTCCTTGCCGACCATGTGGATGTCAGCGGGCCAGTACTTATCAAAGTCGTGGTAGGTATCGTTATCATAGCCCAGTGCGGTGATGTAGTTGGAAAGTGCATCGATCCACACATAGATGGTGTGCTTGGGGTCAAACGGAACCTGGATGCCCCAGGAAACGCTGGTACGGGATACACAGGTATCCTGCAGGCCCTGCTTGATGAAGGCGATCATCTCGTTTTTGCGGGTAGCGGGCTGGATGAAATCCGGGTGCTCGTCATAATATTTCAGCAGGCGGTCAGCGTATTTGCTGGTCTTGAAGAAGTAGGCTTCCTCCTCTGCCTCATAGACAGGGCCGCCGCAGTCGGGGCACTTGCCGTCTTTCAGCTGGGCTTCAGTCCAGAAGCTTTCGCACGGCTTGCAGTACATGCCCTTATAGGTGCTCTTGTAGATATCACCCTGGTCATGCAGCTTGGTAAAGATCTTCTGCACACTCTTGACATGATAGTCATCGGTGGTACGGATAAAGCGGTCATAGCTGACGTCCATGGTCTTCCACAGGTCCTTGACGGTAGCCACAATGGCATCCACGTATTCCTTCGGCGTTACACCCTTGGCGGCGGCCTTATCCTGGATCTTCTGGCCGTGCTCGTCGGTGCCCGTCAGGAACATGACGTCATAGCCCTGCATCCGCTTGTAGCGTGCCAGTGCATCACAGGCCACGGTGGTATAGCTGTGGCCAATGTGCAGCTTATCGCTGGGGTAATAGATGGGTGTTGTGATGTAAAACTTTTTGTTTTCCATATTTATAATAACTCCTTCCCGGAATAAAAACGATAATGCGCAATTAGCAATCAGAAATGCGGAATTCGTAATTTGAGGTAAGGCTGACACCGCAGGCAGCTCTTAGGCCGGAGCCGAGCCGTTTTTTACGGAGCCTTTTCAACTCTCAGCCGCTCCGTTTTCCCTACCGCAAAAACTCCTAACTCAATCCTCAAATCCCACCGGCTCCACGCCGCAGGCGCGCATGGCGTGCTTGCAAAGAACCTCGGTGCTGTCGATGAAAAACGGTCCCAGGTGTTCGTCCCGCTTCACAAGGCTCAGTTCCGTGCAGCCAAGCACCGCCATATCGCACCCCTGGGCGTGCAGGTCATCCACCGCTGCGTTAAACAGCTGCATGTCTACGCGCTTGCCCTGCTTGATCTCATCATAGATGATGGACATGATGCCCTTTTGGGCCTGTTCGCCGGGGGCGGCCCATTCCAGGCCGATATCCCGGCAGGCGATCTGATACGTTTCCGCCAGCAGGGTGCCGTCCGTTGCCAGAATACCCAGCTTATGGCACCCGGCCGCCTTGGCATCCGCCGCGGTCAGGCGCGGCATGTTCAGTACCGGTACCGGCAGGGCCGCGGCCAGGCGGTCATAAAAATAATGCGCGGTGTTGCAGGCAATGGCCAGCACGGTAGCACCGTAGCGCACCAGGCTGATGCCGTCCTGCTCCATCACATCAAAGGGGTCATCCTTGCTTTTGCCCACAATAAAGGCTGTGCGGTCCGGGGTGGACGCGCGCGAGGAGATGACGATATCAATGTGGTCCTGATCTTTCTGGGCGGGGGTATGGTCGGTGATCATCTGGTACAGGTAGCAGCTCGCCGCCGGGCCAAGGCCCCCCATAATTCCCAATACCGGGTGTATGGCTTTTGTTGTTTGTTCCGGCGTAATTTGCGCCATGCGCACCCCTCCCATCATAGATATTACTCATTATAAGGCGTTGGCGCAAATTATGCAAGCAAATCAAGCAAAATCCCGCCGGGAGCCATATGCGCAGCTCCCGGCGGGATTTTCAACTATTTATAGGGTAATTCCCCCTATTATTTTATTCCGGCTGTTTCAGCTGGCGGATCAGCTGGTTGGTACCGGTTGCCGCGAGGCCTGAAACAATGCCCACGGCCAGCGCTGTCAATGGGTCGCCTGCCGGGAAGTCCGGCACACTTCCGCACCAGGCCAGCACCCCCAGCACACCGCCCAGCGTGCCGCAGATGGTGGGCAACCATTTATTGGCAAGCGGCGTTTGTTTGACCGCTGTTGCCGCCAGGTAGCAGATAACCGTAATCGCCGCCACCCCTGCCATACCAAAAGTTGTCAGATCCATGGTCTCCTCCTTTTTATTTTATGCTTTTTTATGCTTTTCTTTTAACTTGTGGCCCGGCCTGCGGGGGTATGCGACTTTTCCAGGTTGCTCAGGCGGTGGTTTGCCACACGCAGCTGCTCTTCCAGCACCGGCACCCGCTGGGCAAAGTTGTTGTGGGCGCGGACTTCGCGGGTCAGCTCCTCCAAGCGGGCATCCGTGACCGCCTGGGCCGTTACCATCCGCTGTTCCGCGCGGCGGGCAGCCATCATGTTGGTGATAACCACCCCCAGCAGGCTCAGCCCGCCGGTGATCAGCGCCACCAGAATTGCTTCCATCCTGCTCACACCTCCGTATAGGCGGCGTGGTACAGCCCCGATTCCACCAGGCCAAGGTCCCCGCACAGGGCATACAGCCGGGCAGCATCCCCGTTGGAAATCGGCCCCACCGTTACCATCTGCATTTGGGCCGGCTGTGTTTTTTCCGCTGCCGGGCGGGCAACGCTCTGGTAGCCGCCCAGCCGCACCGCGGTAGATGCCGCCGCAAAATCTGCATCCAGCCAGTTCAGCGGGTGGACCCGGCGGTTTTTGTACCGCACCTCAAAATGCAGGTGTGCCCCGTAACAGTTGCCGGTATCCCCGCTGTAGCCGATCAGCTGGCCCTCGTATACCGTCTCCCCCTGGGCCACGCAGAGTTTGCTCAAATGGGCGTACAGCGTCTCCAGCCGGCCGCCGCGGTAATCCGCATGGCGTAACTTGAGCATATTGCCATAGCTGTTGGTATCCCCCTGGGTGCGGCGGCCATTCCAGCGGTATGCGGTTTCCACCGTACCGTCCTCCGCGGCATACACCGGCGTGCCGACGGCGGCGCGGAAATCCAGCGCCCGGTGCAGGCTGCCGTCATTATAAAACCACCCAGCGGTAATCACATGGCTTTGCAGCGGCCAGCCAAACAAAACATCCCCATTGTGTAAAATCATCCATCCTCCTGTTCTGCCTTACGCCGCCGTAAAGGTTTTGGTGCTAATGTTGAAGGTACCCTTGGTTTTTACGCCGGTATAATGCACATTAAAGGGGATCTGGTAGCCAGTGGTATCGCCGCCATAGCTGACGATCTCAATGTAGCATTCCTCCTTGATGGCCGGGTAGGCGTTGGCGGATGCTTCGCCCCAGAGCTTAACCTCCACAATGTCGGTTTTCAGGTCATCCAGCGTCAGGTCACCGTCGATAATGGCCTGCAGTTTTTCAAACAGCGGGTCGTTTTTCTCAGCATAATAGGGTGCCACTTCGCCCTGTTTCTGGTAGCTGTCGATCGTGACCGAAGTCTGGCCCAGGATATTATTTTTCTTTTCCACATTGGCGGAAAGTTCCGGAGAATATTCTTCCAGGTCGTTGCCCAAGCGGCAATAGCTGGCGGTACCGGAATCAAACGCCGCGTTCAAAAAGTGCGCCATATATTTGCGCTCAATCTTCAAATGTATCACTCCATTTCATCGTATAGTGTGCCGTCAGTGTAACGGTGTAAACTGCGCTACCCTCATCGTTGGCCTGTTCCAGCCGGGCGGCCCCGGCGGTCAGGGTCTCCTGTACGGGGTCAGCGTTGCCAAGCTGCGGGGCAAAGTCGGCCGCGCTCTGCTCCGCCACCCAGGCCTGCAGTTCCAACAGGCGGCGGGCCGTCTGGGCACTCAGATTCGCATCCCCCGGCACAAAGGGCAGGTTCAGGCGCAGCACCAGCTGCATTTTTTGGCGGGTCGTCACCTGCCCCAGCAGGTTCTGCCAGCGGTCGGTCTGCTCCACCCCTTTGGGGAAGAGCGCCCCGGTGCCCGCCGCCGGGGGCAGGTCGTCCACACGCAGATTAATACCGGTCAGAGCCGGGCAGCGGGCCAGCCATTGCAGCAACTGTTCAAAATAGGTTTCGTTCACGCGCTTTGTCTCCCCCTTTCCGGTCAGTTACTCAGGCTGTGCGCGCCGCTGCCGGAGCGGGTCCACCAGCCGCCCGCTTCCACATGGGCAGCCTGCCCGGCCACTGTTTTACAGTCTACATACTGCACAGCGGCCAGCCCCGGCACTTTGGCGGGGGTAAAATCCAGCCATTGGGTGTAGCTCACCTCCGGCCCGGTGCCTGCAAGCACGCGGTCATGGGGTTCCAGCGTATAATCCCGGCCAAACGCCGCATGTTTTTCCGGGATAACCAGCAAAAACGCCGTGGCCGCACTGCCTGCGGGGCCGCTGCCGCCTGCCGCGGTTTCACGGCGGCGGGTATCAAAGTGTACGCCCTGCACAACGGTGCGCGTGATGGTATGTGCCGCCGGGTCCGCATGGTAGAAGGTAACGGTCTGGCAGCACAGGGGGTACTGTAAGGGCGCGGCCATCAGCCCACCCCGCCGCTGGCATAGCGGCCAAACACCAGGTAGTCCTGCGCCAGGGCACGCAGGTAACCTTCCCGGCTCTGGATGGTTTCGGCGCAGAGCTCCGGCGGGGCAGCATAGGTTTCGCTCACGCTGCCCACGCTGGCGCTCACCACGCGGCAGCGCTTGTCCTCCTCCGCAAAGGCATACATTGCATCCGCCATGGCGCAGAGGGCGCAGGCTTCCGGTTCCCGCAGGCCCGCGCGCGGGCGCACATCAAACATACTTTTGTAGCGCTCCAGCTGGCGAGCGGCGCGGGTAATAAAGCGTGCAAAGCTTTCCTGCGGGATCTTTTCGCCCAGGTAGCTGGCGGTATAAAATTCGTAATCTGGCAAAGGCATTCCTCCTTCTCACAGGATTTTCTTTGGCAACACCGCACAATTCCCGCCTTACGGCTTAAGCACCGCTCCGGCGGCTGCGGCACGGCATCTGCGTTGCCAAAATGCTCGATAAGACATCCAGTATTATCTGCGCTTTTGGCTTAGCATCTGCCGTACCTCGCTCGCCGTATCGGCACTTAGAATTATGCGGTATTGCCCTTTGTTTTCAGATACACCTTAGGCCTTGAACTTTGCCAGCACCACCTTGGCCTCGTTGGAAAGCACGGCAACGTAAAATTCGTCCGCTGTGATCTCGGTGGTGCGGATCTTGGGTTTGCGCTCGGTTTCCACATTCACCGCGCGCTTGCGGTAAATGGTCAGAGCGGGCACCTCGTCCTCGTTGTCGTGGTCGGCTTCCAGCTTGATGATAGGGCAGGCATAGCACTTGGTTTTGCCGGAGCCAACCTCCACCAGCGGCACCTTTTTGCTGGGCACCACACGGCAGCCCGCAATGGAGCCGATCTCGCCGGACATCCGCACATTGGCGGGGTACTTGTCCGTGCTGGTGAATTCGGCGTCCTTTCGCAGCTGGGTCACCTGTTTAGGGTGAACAAAGATTACCTTTTCGGTGGCCTGCTCTTCCTGCAGGGCGTCCACCGCATCCACAACGCCCGCATAGCTGATAATGCCCGCCGAGCCGTCATAGGTCAGGGTAGCGGTCTGCAGCACATCCATGCAGTCGTTATCGATCTTGGCGGCAATGGCCATGGCCAGCTGGGTGTTGGCCTCCCCCACCGGGTTGCCGTAGCCGGAAAGCACCGCTTCATCGGTCAGGCCAATGCCCTTCATGGCCTTTTTCACGGTGGCTTTGCGGGTGGATGTCGTCATCTTTTCAATGGTCACAGCCTCGCCCTCGGCCACAATGTCGGCATCGCCGATGTAGGCATAGGCGGGCACCGTGATGGTATCGCCGGGGACACCGGCCAGGGTATCATCCACCTTGGCAAAGGGTGCCACGCGCAGCTTTTTGGGGATTCGGGCGGACACCATGTCCCCCATCACTTCCGGGTCGATCAAATCAGCAATTTTGGTATAAGTATCTGCCATAGAATTTCTCCTTTAATCAATCAATTTTTGCGGGTCTATTTGACCCGTTCAGCTTATCGAAAAGTTCAAATTTTGCCTTTTTGCCTTGTAGAGCATGCGGGGGCGAGCAATGTTTACCCGCAGGTTCAGCGTTGCAGCATTATTTTAGAGCGTCTTGCTCATGGCAAATGGCGGCGGGCGCACACTGCGCGCCCCTACGAATCACTTTTCGACGGTCTGCGGCAAGTCTATTCGTCCCGCTTACTTTTCCCGCAGGCGGCGGTAGGTATCGGGGTCGCTGTGCTTTAAGGCAAGGCGCTCCCGGTAGCTCATGCAGGCAAATTCCGCTTCACGGTTCAGCAGCGGGGCACTGCCGGTTCCGGCGGCATAGGGTGCGGGCTGCACCGGCTGTGCGGCGGGGGTTGTCGATTTATGCTCCAATCTGGGTTTCTCCTTTCTTTTCTTCGTTGTTTGCGGGGGCCGCTTGTGCTGCCTGCGGCATCAGTTCCTTACGGATCTTTGCCAGCTGGGCGGCATCGGTATGGGGCAGGTCAAAGTACCAGGCAAGGGCCAGTTCCGGCCGCAGCAGGCCGGATGTTACCATGCTCATGTACTCGTTCCAGGTGCGGGTGCGGTCAAACAGCACGCCATCGCCCCAGTCCATCGTCAGGTCTTTCCCGGCGTCAAAACTCAGGCCCGGCATGCCGTACACCTTGCCCAGCGCGGCGCACAGTTCCAGCGCCTGGCCGGCACCGTTCTGCCACATAGCCTGCAATTCCTGGATGGTCAGGTTATAATCGCCCTCGCTGGAGGTGATTTCCGTTGCGGTGCGCTCGGCGGCTTCCACCTCGCTCAAAATGCCGCGCTTGAAACCGATCAGGCTTTCGCAGCTGCGCAGGATATCCTGCTTGCGGGCCAAAAACTGTTCCACCCGCAGCTGCGGGCTGTACACCGTCACCCCCACGTTGGCGGGGTCATCCGGCAGGCCGATGAAAAGATCATCCTGCAAGGTGCGGCGGCCATAGCCATCCTCCCGCAGCAGGTCCTCCGAGGCAAACACACGGGAAGCACCGTTTTCAAACTCCTGCCGCATCTGGTATTCCAGCCGGGCGGCGCTGTGCATCAAGCCGGCGGCAGGGGCATATACCGCCACGGCGTCGGGGCCGCCATCCACACAGTTCAGCAGCGGGGTGCGCAGTGCAGCCAGACCAACGCCCCGCACCCCCCGGCAGCAGCAAACTTGGCTGCAGCTGGGCGGTGGCGGGCAGCGCCGCCAGCGGCACCTCCCGGCCTAACGCCTCACCTGCCAGCTCAAACAAGCGGGTCTCGATGGTCAGGCCGTCCGCCCCGGCGGTGCGGCGCTCCAGCAGCAGGTAGCCGCGGCCATCGTGGCGCAGCACCTCCATGGTGCCCACGCCGGTCAAAGCGCCGTGGGCATCGCGGCCAAGGGGTGCATAACAGTCCCGCCGGATGGGCACAAAGTCAAACCCGCGGCCATGCAGCACCGGTTTCAGCAGGCATTCACCGCCAACCAGTGCGTACTGCATGGCCTGCACCCGCACGGCATCCAGCGCCTGCAGGCTGGGGGCCAGGGCTTCGGCGGTCCTGCTTTCATACTCCGCAAACACGGTGCGGCACAGCTTGCTGACCACCAGCACCGCCAGCCGGTCGGCAGCGTCCTCGCCGGGGGGACTGGGTGCCGTAATAAAGGTTCAGCCATTCCCGGATGGCCGCCTGCATCCGGGCCGAGGTCACATCTCCCTGGCCGAATGCCTGTTCCAAGTAACTTTTCAATCCATTCCTTCTTTCCTATTTGTGGGTTCAGCTGCCGCGCCGCCGCCACACGCTTTCCAGCGCATAGCGCACCGCGTCAATGTGGTGGTTGTCGGCGTCCGGCCAGGCGTTGGTCACCTCCCCGGTTCGCGCATCCCGCAGGTATTCATAGCCGGTAAACTCGGCTGCAGTTTCGGGGCAGCGCACGGGGTCAATGATGATAGCGTTCAGGCTTTGCAGCCACTTCATCCCGGCGGCCACACTGCCGGGACCTTTGACTGCCGCCCGGCACGGCAGGCCCGCCGCGCGGTAGTCCGCACAGCTTTTGGGTTCCGCGGCATCGGCGGTCAGCAGCGCCGTGCGGTCCAGTCCGCGGTCCAGCAGCAGGCGGGCGGTTTCCCGGTTGGGGGTGCGGCGGCGGGTCAGCTCGTCAAAGATCACCCAGGGTGCGGCGGGCGGCATCGTAATGCACAGCGTTGTAGGCCCAGGGGTCCGGATACCAGCCCCAGTCCACCCCGTGGTACACCCGGTCAAAGCTCTGGCATTGTTCGGTCGTCAGGGTTTGCAGCTGGATGTTGCCAAACACTGCCGTGCCGCAGCCGACCGCTTCGCCCAAATATTCATGGCGGAACGCCGTGGGGTTGGTCTGTTCCAGGTGGGCGGCATCCGCCAAAAAGCGTTCGCCCAGCCAGGCGGGCGGCAGGTCGCGGTAGGTGGAGTGGTGCACCAGCTTGCCGGAGCGCTGTTCCAGCGCATAACGGTTGGCCCAGCTGCGCCCCGATGCCGACGGGTTGAAGCTTTTGAATGCCAGGGTAAAGCTGCCGCCGCGGAACACGCTCTGCTCCACACTGCGCACCTCCTCGGGGCCGTCGAACTGGTCCAGCTCCTCGAACCAGGCCAGGCCGATGGCTCCAAATGGCACCTTGATGCTTTTCAGCTTGCCGGGGTCGTCGGTGCCAAAAAAGAGGATCTTCTGCCCTGTGGGCAGATAAGTACACTCCATGGGGCTGACGGTGCAGCGGAACTGCTTTGCCAGCCCCAGCGCCCCAATGGCCCACTGGATCTGCGCATACACACTGGTGCGCAGCGTGCCGCCGATCTTACGCAGCACCACCGCGTGGCAGGCGGGGTGGCGCAGCAGCTGCAAAACAAGCTCAATGGAAATATAGCTGGATTTGCCGCTGCCGCGCCCGCCCTTGGCCACCAGTTCCTGAACTGTGCCGCGGGCAATGGCGCGGTGCACCGGCCAGAACACCGGCGCTACCACATCCCGGATGCGCACCCTCATGGCGTCACCTCCTGCTCGGTGGGTGCTTCATCCACAATCACAACGGGCTCCTCCGCTGCAGCGCCATCGCCAAGGCCCAGATACTTATAAATCAGCTCCAGCGCACGCAGCTTATCGCCCACTTTTACGGGCGGGGCAGGTTCGGCCCCCAGGTCGGCAAACGCGATCTCTGCCAGTTCCGCCAGCACGCGCTCTGCCGTGATCTTTTCCAAAGCATCCCTTCTTTCTGGCAGGGGTGGCAGCCCCCGCCGGGTTTTGTTCCCGCCAGTGCAGCAGGTCCTTTTGGGAACATCTGCATCATAGCACAACAACCTCAAGTTGTCAACAGAATTCTGTAACATAATTTCAGAATTTTAGTTTGTGCTTTTGCTTTTGTACAGGATTATTAATTTTTATGTATTGCGCTTGTGCATCCTGTCAGCATTTTTTGCCCGTTTGGGGGTAAAAATAAACAGCATGCGCTTCACAGGTTTCTGAAATCATTTCTGTCATTTCAGGAACACTGCAAAGCGCATGCCTTGTTGTACTACTGTTGTTTATGGCATCACCGCACAATTCCCGCCTAACGGCTCAAGCACCGCTCCGGCGGCTGCGGCACGGCATCTGCGTTGCCAAAATGCTCGATAAGACATCCAGTATTATCTGCGCTTTTGGCTTGGCATCTGCCGCACCTCGCTCGCCGTATCGGCACTTAGAATTATGCGGTATTGCCTTATCTGTTGTTCTTTGCCGTTTGGTGCATGCTGGGGTGCAAACGTCCACATTCTGCCGGAGAAAACCCATTGTTTGCCGCAAGCACTGCAAGCAATCTGTAGGGGCCGCTGCTCATCATCGGCCCGCATAGCAGAGTGGCGCGGAACACGAAGCATGCGCACAATGTGCGCCCCTACGGTGGGGGATGCGCCACAAATATCTGCCACCTGTTACAACAAACTCTGTAGGGAACGGTCTTGACCGTTCCGAAACCTTGTGGTGGATGCCATAAGCAAATCCGTGAACGCCCCTACCTACTGGGTAAACACAAGAGTCAGCTCTATCAGCACAATGGTGCCAGCAGCCGCAGCAAGGCGGATACCATCAGGCCCGGCGCGCTGGTGCGGCATTCTTTCAGCTCTACCAGATGGGACTGTTTTTCCAGCTGCATCATAAATTCGCCCACATCGGCCAGCGCGGCACAGCCATACAGCAGGGCGGCACATTCAAAATGCAGGTACAGGCTGCGGTAGTCCAGATTGATGGACCCCACCACGGCGATCCTGCCATCCACCAGCCAGGTTTTTGCGTGCAGAAAGCCCGGCGTGAAGGTGTAGATCTTGACCCCAGAGCGGATCAGCGGCTCAAAGTAGCTGCAGGTCAGCTGGTAAACCATCTTTTTATCCGGGATGCCGGGGGTATAAATGCGCACATCCACGCCGCGCTTTGCGGCCAGGCGCAGTGCCGTCATGGTGGCGTTATCCAAGATTAGGTACGGCGTGGTGATCCACAGCGTTTCCTGTGCCTGGGTGATCAGGTCCAGGTAGACATTTTTGGAAACATTCTCATCGTCCACCGGGCTGTCGCTGTAGGGCTGCACAAGGCCGATCGTCGGCTCTTCCGCCGGGAACGGCTGCTCCTCGCGGTAAGCATCCAGACCGGGATCATCAGGGCGCTGGCTGGCCCACAGCTCCAGAAAGATCGTGGCAAAGCTCCACGCCGCGGGGCCCTGCAGCCGCACGCCGGTATCGCACCAATAGCCAAAGCGCTCTTTTTGGTTAATGTACTCATCCGCCAGGTTAAAACCGCCGGTAAAGGCGGTTTTTCCATCCACCACCACAATCTTGCGGTGGTCGCGGCTGTTCATCACCAAGTTCAGCAACGGCACAAACGGGTTAAACGGCACTGCCTGGATCCCTTCCACCTGCAGGGTCTTCCAGTATTGGGCGGGCAGGCCAGTGGCACAGCCCACATCGTCATAAATCATCCGCACATCCACGCCCTGAGCCGCTTTACGACGCAGCACATCATGTACGGCATCCCACATTTTGCCCTTGGAGATAATAAAGAACTCCAAAAGAATCGATTCCTGTGCTGATTCAAGCGCTTCCAGCAGATCGGGAAAGACCGCTTCTCCCGAAGCGTAAAACTTGACGTTGGTGCCGGAATACACCGGGTAAGCGGCAAAATCCCGCAGGTAAGCTGCGGTGCGCCCCGCGCGGGGGTTGGCCTGTTCCAGCATGGCCTGTGCCGCAGGGTCCGTGCGGCGCAGTGGGCGGATGCGGTCATAGGCCCAATCCAGCTTTTTGCGCAGGCGGAATGCCGGGCGCTTATCACCCCACAGCAGGTAGAGCAAACCGCCCTGCACCGGCATGATCATGAAAAGACCATCCAGCTGATCTTGAACTCCGGCGCGGTGGAATCCTGCCGGATAAGCACCGCGCACATGATAACGCTCAAGGCTATCATCAGCGGGTTCAGCCAGTGCGCATAGCTGGAAAGGCTTGTGAACAAAGACCAGAACCATGCCGCCTGGATCAAAATCAGCACCCCGGTAATTACAATGCGGCTGAACAGCTTGCTGCACAGCTTTTTTATCATTCGGCCAAGCTCCTGCATGGCCCCACCTCCCTTTTATCTTTTGGTTTATCTTCTATATTCTATATCATACGAGATAACACTTTAACGATACCACGCCCCATTCCTGATTTCAAGCCTTTTCCTGCCCGTTTTGGGCAGAATGAAAAAGATGTGCTATTTTCTTTATGTTTTGTTTTGCATTTCAATTTCATCGTCAAGTTGTGAATTTTATCTGTATTTAGCACTCATATGCAAAGACTGCTAAAAATTCACGCACGGTTCACATTTTATTCATAATTATAGTGTACTGTAATACTCGTCAACAGAAAACGACACCGCTCCCAAGGGTGTCGGAGCTGCTGAGCCAATACTGATAAAAAACTTTATGGATATGTTTAAGGAGATATGACTTATGGCTATGCTGATAGACCGCCGCTACAATCCGTTCCGCGATTTTGAGGATATTGATCGTTCTTTCTTTGGCGATAACAGCCTTGCAGAGTTCAAGACGGACATTCGTGACATCGGCGATGCCTATGTGATGGAGTGCGACCTGCCCGGTTTCCGCAAAGAAGATATCGCCCTGAATCTGCACGATAAAGTGCTGACCATCAAGGCTGAGCGCCACAGCGATTTTGAGAACGCCGAGAAAAAGGGCAGCTACCTGCGCTGCGAGCGCAGCTTTGGTAGCTATACTCGCAGCTTTGATGTGACCGGCGTGGATACCACCAAAGTGCGTGCCGCTTACAACAACGGTGTGCTAGCTATCACACTGCCCAAGTATGTAAAGCCGCAGCCCACCGCCCAGACGATTTCCATTGACTGATAAATCCAGCCATCCATTTCGCAAGATTGCCTTTTTCTTTTTGTCCTGTATATATTTCGTTTCCTTCCCATCCTCCTATCCCCGCCACTCGCCAGCAGGCTGTGGGATAAGGCCCCCGGAATGATGCGTAGTGGGGCCCGGCAAAGTTGGGGCTGGCCGCAGCACTCGGTGTTCCGGGCACTTTATCTCACAGCCTGCGTCCGGGTTCCTTTCCCTACCTTACTTATTTTTTTATTGGCAATACCGCATAATTCTAAGTGCCGATACGGCGAGCGAGGTGCGGCAGATGCTAAGCCAAAAGCGCAGATAATACTGGATGTCTTATCGAGCATTTTGGCAACGCAGATGCCGTGCCGCAGCCGCCGGAGCGGTGCTTAAGCCGTAAGGCGGGAATTGTGCGGTGTTGCCCATTATCTTCCCGCTATAAAAACGAAAACCGCCTGTACTATTGAGCATCCGCTCACCCGGTACAGGCAGTTTTTATTTTTTAAATTGTTTTGCTGGCCACGTTACGCCGGCAGCTTGCTGTTCAGGAACTGCACCCCAACGCCAAGCAGGTTCGGCCCCAGGTGTACGGCCAGGGTGGCGTCAATTTTGCCGTGCAGCACACGGTGGGCGTTGGGCAGCGCGCGGGTCAGAGCTGCTTCCAGCGCTGCGCCCTCTTCCGGCACATTGCCATCGCACACGACCAGGTTATACTCCTCGCCGGGGTGTTTGGCTGCCAGCTCCGTTGCCAGCTCAATCAGCCGCTGCTGCACACCGCGGCGGCCGCGCACCTTGGCGGCGGTGGAGATCATGCCGTCCTTGCGGTCAAAGGTCAAAATCGGTTTGATCTGCAAAAAGTCCCCCCGCCAGCGCTGTGGCGCGGCCAATGCGGCGCCGCGCTGCAGGTACTCCAGCGTATCCAGCGAAAAATACACCACCGTGTCATCGATCAGCCGCTTGGTCAGTTCGCACAGCGGGTCAAACGCCACACCGCGCACCGCATAGCGCGCCACCTGAACCGCCAGTGCACCCAGACCGATGCTGGCGCTTTTGCTGTCGAACACTTTCACGGTCAGCTCCGGGTGTTCCTCGGCGGCAAGGCGCATCAGGTTGTTGGCGCTGGAAAGGCACTCTGCGATCATCAGCACGATCACATGGGTGTAGCCCTGGCGGGCGATCGCGCTGTACACATCCTCAATATCCTGCGGGCGGGGCAGGCTGGTTTTGAAATTCTCGTTTTTCTGGCGGGCATAGATCGTTTCTACTGTAATATCAATGTTATCGCGGTAGCTCTCGGTCCCGCTTGTCACCACCAGCGGCACACAGAAAATGGGGTATTCTTTCAGATATTCCTGCGGCAGATCGCAGCAGGTATCGGTAATAATGGCGATCTTATTGGCTGCTTCCATTCTATTCTCCTCGATCAAAACACAAAGCCGGGCAGCGCAGCGCATTAACGGGCTGCGTTTACTTCTTTTGTATTAAAAGATATTATACCCCTGTTTTTTTGCCGCGTCAAACAGATATGCTGTTCAAACGGCAGCAAAGCGTGTATAATAAAAGGCATATTCCCCACCGCAAAATTGTTGCTGATAAAAGGAGTATTGTACTATGCTGAATCCCGGAATCAAAGGCAGCGCCAGCGTTGCCGTAACCGCCGCCAATACCGCTGCCGCCATGGGCAGCGGTGAGCTGAATGTGTTCGCCACCCCCGCCCTTGCCGCATTGGTTGAAAAAGCCTGCTGGCAGAGCGTTGCCCCGGAGCTGGACCCCGGCTGCGGCACCGTTGGCACCAAGCTGGAACTGGCCCACAACGCCCCCACACCCGTTGGCATGATGGTGCGCTGCGAAAGTGAACTGACCGCCGTGGACGGCCGCAAGCTGACCTTCAGCGCCGTGATGTATGACGACGCCGGCGAAGTTGGCCGCGCCACCCACGAGCGCTTTATCATCCAGAACGAAAAGTTCCAGAAGAAAGCTGACGCCAAAAAGGCCGCCGAATAATCATTCCGGCAATTCAAAGCACTCATTTCCAACAGCCCCACCCGCATTTTACGGGTGGGGCTGTTGCTTTGCGCAGGGGCTTGTCCGCAATGCTTTTTTGCCGTCGAAGTCCGCTTGTTTTTCCGCCTTTACCGGGCGTTTTGGGGCTTCTGCGCACAGCGGCAAAAAGTGCGGGTGCCCTCCGATACAATAATAACACCATGCACACAGCATGGTTGAGGGAGGGATCACCATGCAAAACATACCAGCCACATCATCCACCGCGCCGCGCATCCGGCAGGCTGTGCGCACCGCCAACGCCAAAACGGCACCGCCCGCCTTGCCCCGCGCCCCGCTTTTGCACGGGCTGAACCGCGCCGTGTTATGGCAGCTTGCCGCCTGCGGTACCGGGCTGCTTCTCAGTGCCGGGCAGGTTTACGGCGGGGCCGCGCCCTTTGGCCTTGGCCTGCTGCTGGGCTGCGGCAATACATATGCCCCCGCCGCCGCGCTGGGCTGCCTGGCCGGGCTGCTATTGTTCCAGCCGCTGGATACCGCCTTGAAGCTGGCGGGGGCCTGCATCGGGGCGCTGACCGCCCGCATTGTGGGCCGCCAGCTGGGCCAGACCGGCTTTTTGCCCGGCGCGGCCTGCGGGGTGGGCGTTCTGCTGTTGGAACAGGGGCTTGTCACCCTGGTGGGCGGCGCAAGCCCGGCGGATACGGCCAGCCTGCTGTGCTCCGCCGCGCTGGCCGTGCTGGTGGGGCTGGGCATCCACAAGCTCCACATCGGCACCCCGCGCGGGGCCTGCCTGTGGGCCGCCATGGCCGCCGCCTGTTTGCAGCGCGCTGCCCTGCCGGGGTTTGCGCCGGGGCTGGCGGGGGCGGCGTTCTGCATTTTGTGCTGTGCCTGCGCGGGCAGCCTGGAGCACACCGCCGTACTGGCTCTTGTGCTTGCCATGGCCCTGACCGCTGCCGCCCCGGCGCTCTGTTTTGCCGCGCTGGCCGTGGCTGCGGGCGGGCTGGGGACAGCGGTCTTTTGCCCCGGCGAGCGCCGCAGCGGGGCCGCCGTATTTGCTGCCGGGTGTGCGCTGGGGGCGCTGGCCGCCCCCAACCTGACCGGCGTACTCACCCTCGGTCTTGCCGCCGGGGCCGGGCTACTGGGCTTTCTGCTCTGCCCAGAGCAGGCTCTGCGGGCGGTGTTTCCGCCGCCTGCCCCACCGGTCGGCACCCAAAGCCTGACCAGCGCGGCACGCAAACTTTCCGGCGTGGCAGATACCTTATCCGACATTGCCGAAACAGTGAACGCTGTATGCAGCTGCCAGATGCCGCCCCGCGGCGAAAGCTATGACTATGTGGTAGAGTTCTGCGCCCAGCACCTGTGCCAGAACTGCGCCCGCCGCAATACCTGTTGGGTTCAGGGGTATTCCACCGCCATGGATGGACTGTACGCCCTGCGCGGCGCGCTGGAACACAACGGCCGCGTGGAGCTGGAGGACCTGCCGGGGCAGCTTTCCACCTGCGTCCACCCGGCGGACCTGTGTGCCACCGTCAGCCACGGTTACCGGCTATGGTGCAGCCGCCGCCAGACCCGTGCCCGCGCCGAATTGCTGCGCACCGCCCTGACCGAGCAGTACAGCGCCATGGCCACAGCTTTAGCCCAAATGGCCGCCCGCCTGGGCCGGGCTGGCCTGCCGGACCCCCGGCGCGAAGCCCGCACCACCCAGTTGTTTGCTTCTCTTGGGCTGGAACCACTGGAATGTACCGTCCTGACTGATTTGGCCGGGCGGGTTACCGCCGCCGTTACCCTGCCCCGCACCAGCTTTACCCCCGGCGAGTGCCGCGCCCTGGCCGAGGAAATGGGCCGCATCTGCCGCCGGGACTTTGATCCACCGGAAGTAACCAACTGCCGCACCGTGACCATGCTGCATTTTGGCGAACGCCCGCTCTACCGCGCCGTGTTCGGCCTGGCCAGCCGCCCTGCCCCGCCGGAAACCGTGAGCGGGGATGCCTGCCGCCAATTCTGCGACAGTGCAGGCCGCGCCCAGATGCTGCTGTGTGACGGTATGGGCACCGGCAAGCCCGCCGCCGTGGACGGCCAGATGGCCGCCAAACTGACGGCCCAGCTGCTGCAGGCCGGGTTTGCCGCCGAAAGCGCTGCCCGGCTGGTCAACGTGGCACTGGGCCTGAAAAACGCAGGGCAGGAAAGCGGTGCAACGCTGGACCTGCTGACGCTGGACCTGTACACCGGGCGGGCCGGACTGTTCAAAGCGGGGGCGGCCCCCAGCTTTTTATGCCGGGCAGGCGTTGTGCGCACGCTGGATGGTGCCAGCCTGCCCATGGGGGTGCTGCCCACTGTAACGGGCCGTTCCACCGCCTTAACGCTGGATGTGGGCGACACCGTGATGATGGTCAGCGACGGTGCTTTGTGCGATGGCTCCGCCTGGCTGTGTGACCAGCTGACCCTGAGCACCCGGCTGGGCCAAAGCCCGCAGCAGACCGCCGAAGCCGTTGCCGCCAGCGCTGTGCGCCGCAGTGGGGCGCGCCAGGATGATATCACCGTGGCCATTGTGCGGCTGGAACGGCAGAAAAGCTGACAGCAAACCTGCATCATTCCAAACAGCGCAGGAATTGTGCGGTACCCCTTGGAACGGATTTCTATTCCTGCTATGGCAAAATCACGGCGGCGGCAGCGCCCTGCCATTGCACGCACCAACGCACCAATTTTGCGCTGTGCCTGCTCGCCCATTATTCGTTAACAAATATTTTCAAAAATATTCAAAAAAACTGTTTATTTTAGGCAAAAAGTGTGGTAAAGTAAAAACATGCCAAATGTGGAGCATACCACATCACAATAAATACATATGCCGGGTGGGGAGAGCTTATCCCGGCGCGAAAAGAGGTTTGTAAGACAATGGAATACGCCAGTAAGGACATTCGCAACATTCTTGTGGCCGGCCACGCAGGCTGCGGCAAAACGACTTTGACCGAATCCCTGCTGTATTTGAGCGGTGCAACTGAGCGCATGGGCCGTGTTGAGGACGGCACCACCGCCAGCGATTTTGACCCCGAAGAAGCACGCCGCAAAGCATCGCTGAATTCCAGCGTGATTCCCGTGGAAAGTAACGGCACCAAGTTCAACCTGATTGATGTTCCCGGCCTGTTTGATTTTGAAACCGGCGCTGCCGAGGGCATCACCGCTGCGGAAAGTGTCCTGATCTGTGTTTCTGGCCGTTCCGGCGTTACCGTCGGCGCAGAAAAGGCCTATAAACTGGCACTGAAAAACAACAAGGCCCGCATGGTGTTCGTGACCAAATCTGACCTTGAAAATTCTGACTACTTCAAGATTCTGGAACAGCTGAAAATCAAGTTTGGCCCTTCTATCTGCCCCTGTGTTGTGCCTGCCCGCCTGGACGATGGCACCGTGGCTTACATCAACCTGTTCAGCCAGAAGGCATTCAAGTACGAAAGCGGCAAACAGGTGCAGATCGACCTGCCCGATATCGGCCACCGCTTTGAGGGCCTGATCCAGGCCATGTACGAAGCCATTGCCGAAACCGACGAAACCCTGATGGAAAAGTTCTTTGAGGGCGAGCCGTTCACCACCGAAGAGATCGTTACCGGCATGGCCGCAGGCGTGCGCACCGGCCAGATCACCCCCGTGTTCTGCGGCAGTGCCGTCAACCTGCAGGCATTGGATATGCTGCTGTACAACATGAAGGAGTTGCTGCCCAGCGCCGCAACCGCCGCTGTTGTTGGCGAAAACGCTGACAGTGAGCCGGTTGAAATCACCGTAGACGACACCGCCCCCACCTGCGCTTATGTGTTCAAGACCGTTGCCGACCCGTTTGTGGGCAAGCTGAGCTTTATCAAGGTCCTGTCCGGCAAGCTGAGCGCAGCCAGCAACGTCATCAATGCCCGCACCGGCCAGCCGGAGCGCCTGGGCAAAACATTGACCGTATGCGGCAAAAAGCAGACCGACACCCCCGCCATTGTGGCCGGTGATATTGGCGCAGTTGCCAAACTGGCCACCGCCAAGACCGGCGATACCCTATGCGATCCTGCCCGTGTTGTCACCCTGCCCGCCCCCAGCTACCCCGTTGCCTGCTACCGCATGGCTGTCAGGGTTGCCAAAAAGGGCGATGAGGGCAAGGTTTCCGGCGCGCTGGCCCGCCTGATCGAAGAAGATCCGGCCATTTCCTTTACCGTTGACCCCGAAACCAAGCAGCAGATCATCAGCGGCCTGGGCACCCAGCACCTGGAAGTTGCCGTTGCCAAGCTGAAGAACAAGTTTGGCGTTGAGATCACGCTGGAAGTTCCGCGCGTACCCTACCGCGAATCCATCCGCAAGAGCTGCAAGGCCCAGGGCCGCCACAAGAAGCAGACCGGCGGCCACGGCCAGTTTGGCGATGTGTGGATCCAGTTCGAGCCCATTCCGGGTGAGGACGTTGAGTTTGCCGAAAACGTGTTCGGCGGCAGCGTGCCGAAGAACTTCTTCCCCGCTGTGGAAAAGGGTGTGCGTCAGGCAGCCCAGCACGGCGTTCTGGCCGGGTACCCCATGGTTGGCCTGAAAGCCACCCTGCTGGACGGCAGCTATCACCCGGTAGACTCCAGCGAAATGGCGTTCATCATGGCCGCCAAGCTGAGCTACAAGGCCGCCATCCCCGAAGCAGGCCCCGTTCTGCTGGAGCCCATCGGCACCCTGAAAGCCCATGTACCCGCCGACAACACCGGCGATATCATGGGCGAAGTAACCAAGCGCCGCGGCCGCGTGCTGGGCATGAACCCGGACGAGGACGGCGAGCAAACTTGAATTGAGATTTCATGTATTCCAAGGGATTTAATAATTGTTATATTTTATTATCAAATATCTCTCAAGCCCTTGAAAACACTAAGTTTATCGAAGGTGAGCTTTCCCTTATTGTTTCCCTTGTGTTATATCGTCCCACCAGTGTTTACGAACTCTGATAAGGGCAAATACAAGGGCAAGAAAATCCTATAAAACAGTATAGCACAAAATGAAAATGACATGGTGAACTGATTGAAATGCTTCTATTTTCCTAAATTAACAAATGATTGATTGAACGATAAGGAGATTTGATACGATGAGAACGATATTTACAGAATACAATCCACACAGAAACAGCATTGATGTATATACCAGTGCTGGCTATATGCTCCGCATTGACTGCTGGGAAGCAGAAAAGAATTTAAAAACTACGCCTGGCTCAGATTGTGCATTAAATGCACTTGCTATTGATGAACCACTTGAATATGCAAGATTATATCTTGATGGAACTATGCAGATGTGGGTAGATGCGGAAGATTCCTTAGAAATTTAATTCAAAGATAAATAAGGGACAAATAACCCTTTTAGATTTATTTGTCCCTATTATTCTATATTTTTTCACTTCTGACAATGCAGATGAAACTTTTAAATTTGGTATTTTCCAGTATCATTGTTCAGTTTTTTTCACCAGACAGGGCACTGTATCCATATTGTTTGTATGTATTTTCCCCTGTTACTCAATCATAATTTCCTTGATAGAAATCTTCTTAATTTTTTCAGAATATATATACATCATAATTTCATAAATCGTGATAAAACAAGCAAGAGAAATAAGCATAGTAGGAAAGTCAAATTTATACGTAGGTACACCCTCGACATCCTTAAATACAATATCCACCATAAGCCGAAGCAATCCATACTGATATACTGTTCCGATTATAAAACCAATATAGGACAGCGGTCTGTATCCTCCTAAAATTGCCCTGCAACATTCTTTCTGTGAATAGCCGAATACTCTCATCATAGCAATAGTTTTTGTATTTCCGTTTATTACTGTAGTTATAGCAAGAAACAGAGTTGTAAACGCTAATACAAGTCCGATGACCAACATCATCACACCCATCATTTCACTTGATAAATCTTTCATACTAAACGACATTTGTGTCATAGCTGAAAAGCAAAATGAAGCAAAAATAATGAAGAATACAAGTGCCTTTTTAGATTTCAAGGTATTCCTTTTCAAATACTCTACAAACGACAATTCACTGCTTTTTTCGATTCTATGATTTGGTGTTTTAGAAGCAGTTTGCATATTATCTTTCAAAAGCAGCAACACAGGTTTTTTGAATTTGTACCAGGCATAATAAACTGAAAGTGCCGAAAAACACACAGTCGGCAATACCACAAAATAAAATAAAATGCTTGGATGAAAATTGATAGTTATCTCAGGAAGCATTTTATCTTCATTTTGTAGAGCGTAAAACCACGGCATTATAAGAAATGCTCCTGCATATCCGGTTACAGTTCCAATAAATATACTAATTCCGAATACCCAAAAGCTTTTTGCAATTTTGATATTTGAATATCCCAACGCCTTTAATATCCCAAGTTCCTTCTTATGCGTGTCAATATAATGCTTAATATAAAACAACAACATAACAATCGCAGTTAAAAGCAAGCATCCGCCACTTACAGGCAAACGACTTTTGCGGTAGAAACCTGAGCATTATAAAAAAAACATTGATAATTCAGATGTAATTTCACTCTCAATTAATCGAATATCAAAATAAAAGTTCAGAAACATTGTACAAACAAGAACAGCACAACAGGCTATAATGGAAATACCGATGAGTTTTGAAACATTTTTTATTCCAACGAGCATACCATCACCACCCTATCTCATAAGCAGTCTTTTGTGCTTCATTTGTGTAAATTTCAGATATTTTTCCGCTATTCATTTTTATAACTGTGTTTGCCATTTCCGCAATATTCAAATTGTGCGTTACCATTACAATCGTAAAACCATATTCCTTTTGAAGTTTACATATATAATCAAGAACCTGTCGTCCTGTTTGTTCGTCTAATGCTCCTGTCGGTTCGTCAAGAAATAATACTCTCGGTCTTTTTGCCAAAGCTCTTGCAATAGATACTCTTTGCTGTTCGCCACCCGAAAGTTCGCTGGGATATTTATGTAGTTTTTCTCCGAGTCCAACCGCTCTAATGACGTTTTTATAATCTTTATTATTTGCTAAATCAGCACCCATTTTTACATTTTTATCAACGCTCATATTGGGTAGCAAATAATACTGCTGAAAAATAAATCCGACATTTTCCTTACGAAATGAAGTTAATTCATTATCAGAAAGTGCTGTAATATCCTTTCCGTCATAAAACACTTTACCGCTGTCAGGGCGTTCAAGACCTGAAATTACATTCAAAAAGGTTGACTTGCCAGAACCAGATGCGCCGAGAATAACCACAAAATCATTATCCTCAATATCAAGACTGATGTCCTTTAATACTTGGAATCGGCTTTCTCCGTTTTGGTAGGATTTTATTATATTTCTCGCTTTAATCATTATTTTCTCCTTCCTTCAGCTTTTTCAAAATACTCATACATACCTCAGTAATCATTGTACTGATTTCTTCGTCTGTAAATCGGCACATTTTTGTGGCACAAAGCGTTGCAATTCCGTGTGTATATATCCAAAGATGATGATACAGTTTTTTCCCAGCTGCCTTGCAAATTTTGTAATCATCTTGAATTGACAATAGAATTTGCTCATAACTTTCATCTATCAGCGGAAGTACACCAGATAAGTCAGGAATTTGTTTTTGCTCCGTCATAAAGAGGAGTTGAAAAAGCTTAGGCTCATTAACAGCGAAGAGAATATATTGTGTACCCACCCCTTTAAACGGGGGCTCTGTTGTTAGTCCTTTATTGACATATTCTTTATACAGAGCTTTAGCAGATTTAATCATATCCTGCTGAACCTCCTCCATATTTTTAAATACAGTAAAAATGGGTCTTGCCGAACTACCGAGATATGTTCCTAACGCTCTTGAAGTCAAAGCCTCATATCCGTCTGCCCTGACAATATTTAATGCGGCTTCAATAATTTCTGCTTTTGTAAATTTGGCTTTTGGTGGCATACTTTATCTCTCCTTTTACTAAATCGCTTGTTTTAAATCAGCTGATTTAATTATAATTGAAGCCCACCTGAAAGTCAATAAGGCGGCAGAGATTAATTCCTTCAGCCTTATTGACTGCTTATGAAAAGATGATTTCTTCGTTCATAATATCCCAATTGCTACACTTTGTTGTATTGCGTTATGCGTTTTTCCAGCCCTTGCTTTTACCATTATGAACAGTCAGGGCAAGGGGAACATAGTGTGAAATCATATAAAGTGATAAAGCGAACACATTACAATGAATCCTTTGTTTTCAAAGCTTTTGTAGGATTTTATTAAAATACAAAGAGGTGTGATTAAGCACATATATAAAATTGTGTGTTTACAATCGGATTTTTAATAATATCCCCTTGTTTCCCGCCAGCCTTTTACATACCACCTGATTCCAACATATACCAGTTGCACGAATAATAAGAAAAATAGCAGATTGATCGGCAATACTGTCTTTATCCAATCTCCAAAATAGATTGCTATTGCCATGCTTATAAGTGTTACCAGTATTGTAATCATATCCCAGCAGTATTTCTTATATAGCCCGGCAATCTTTATCCCGGTGAATGCTAAAAGTATTTCTGCACCCACCAGACAGCCACCGCAAATCAATAATCTTATCAGCCAGTATATAATTCCGGTAATGACAGGATTGGATATTCCATTACTAATCTGTGCCACATTCTTTCCTGTCAGTATAATCCACCCTGCAATGCTCTGTATAAAAGTTGCGATTGTATCAAAGAATACCACGCAATCAGAAATAAAGATTTTTGACAGTATTATCTGAAAAAGAGTAGTCGATACGGAATACCATATCAGCAGAAACATCAATGCTTCATATATAGCTGTTTTTGCTTTATATCTGCCTGCCAGTTTTTCTCTCTGCGTATCATACCTTTCCTTCGCTCTCAGATAAGCTGTCTGGTTACAATTCCCGCGCTTTTGATAGAGCACCGGCTTTTCAACCGGTATCTCTACTTTTTTCTGATGGGAGAGTGCATAGTCCCGTTCCTGTTCTGCCTGTCTTAGCTTATCGCGACATTCCTCTATCATGTCCTTTGCGGTGAGCGTTTTCTCTTTCTCGCTCTGCAATAATTCTTTTGTTTTCCTCAAGTCGTTCTTTAAGGCTTGAATGTTCCCTGCTCTGTTCTCGCTGTTTAACCTCTCGTTCAAGGTCAGCGATTCGTCGAGCTGCACTTTCAGTTTCCTGATAGTCCGGTCTTTCTGGTCGAGTTCTTCCTGCATCTGCTCCGTCAGCATTAGCAGTTCTTCCAGTTGATCGTCGTTCTTTGAGTTTCTTAATTCGTTCATCAATCAACCTTCCTTTCTCTAATTGCTGTTCAAGTTCAGTAATTCGCTGTTCTGTTTCTGCAATAGCCGGTTCTCGCTGTTCAATTTCTGTGCCAATTCCTGCCATTGCTGATTTTCGTCTGTGAGTTTCTGTATCTGGTCTGTCTTTTTCTTCCAGAAGCATCAACAGTTCTTCTGTATCCGGTAAGATTTGTAGCAGCTCTGACAATTCTTTCTCTAATTGCTGCAATCGTTCTTCCTGCTCCTGAAAGCACATCAGCTTCTCGTCCTTTTCCTGTATCTCCTGAAGCATCTCTGCCATGATATTCTGCTGTTCATCTATCTGTGTAATCATTGCTTCCATCATGGGAATTACTTCTTTGCTTTCTTCTAATGTCATTCAACCACTCCTTCCATATTGACAATGCACCGGATACCTTACCAAAGGTTGTGATTACCTTTTGCAGCAGTGCATTTTGTTTTTTTTTATCATCTGGTTTTCCTCTACCTTCCATGAACCATTCCATATCTGTCCGGTGAGATATTTTTCCTCAATCTTTCTTGCATCCGCACCCTCATGAATCGTAGGGACTTTTAATTTGCCCTGTCTTTCATAAGAGCGGTGGTCAATCTGATTGTCTATGGATAAATGCCGGTTACACATCCCAGCCCATTCGCTTCGCCATAACTCACAATTCTTTGGATTATTCCAGCCGGTAGCATCGGTCAGAACCCGTTTCCATTGTTTTCGGTTTCTTGCCCCGACTTTCTGTACTCCGTTTTCATCAAGTACCGGAATGCGGATTCCATGCCGGTCAGGATTTTTCTTATCCTGCCACCAGTCCGGGTGGGATTCATCAACCACGATATTTCCGTCAGTATCTCTGGCAAAATCCCAGTCCTTGACTTCTTTGCTGCCCCATGAATGATCCAGATTGAATGGTCGCATGGTTACAAGTAAATGCACATGTGGGTTTCCATCGCCCTTATCGTGTATGCTCCAGTCGACACACATTCCCTTATCCACGAAAGTCTTTTGAATATATTCGGTTGTATAATCAATCTGTTCCTGTCTGCTCCATTCTTTCGGCAGGGAAAATTCAAATGAGCGTCCAAGCTGTGCATCTGCATTTTTTCTATCTTTAAGACCTCATTCCATAGACGCTGTTTCTGAAATGTGATTTTAAACTTTTCCAGTGCGGCATCCTTATCATCCGCTCTTTTATAACGGATAGACTGTTGAAACCTTTTTATATTTTCTTCCGGTACATGCAGCCATTCAGGAGGTGCATTTTCGCACATCATCAGACTGGTGTAGACGACTTCCTTTTTGGAAGTATAGTAACTGATTCTGCCTGTTTCCTCATTCTTCATCACATCTCCATTAAGATATGCCGATGCGGATATGACAGATTTTCCTTTACTGCGCCCGACAATCTTTACTGTAAAGTGAAATATCGCCATGATACGATTCCCCCTTTCTGCCGTATCCGGCATTGATTTCCGACAGCATCTTCTTCTGGTTTGGCAGAAGTGAAGCTGTCGGAACGCCCTCTGCGCAAGAGTGCCCCCTGCGGCATGAGCAGGTCTGGCTGAAAGCCCCGCCGACGGAACGAGCCCGGCAAGCGTAAGCGCAGACCGGTTGCCACTTGTGGCAAACTTATAAGGACGACCTCTGGTTGTCCATAAGTGCGCCCTTCATTCAAAGGCAATGAAGGGAATAGAAAACCCACTCCCTCCGCCATTACACTTCCTCCATATCTGTAAGTGGCTCTTTCTGCATCGCCTTTGAGAAAAACTTTCCGTTTGTTTCCTGCCTTTTTAAGAAGCCTATCAACTTTGGTAAATCTTCCTCCTCAATCGGACAGCCAAGAACCGATTCCACTGCGCCACCAATCTGACAGAGCCTGTGGGTTCGTTTTTTTTACTTTCCTCTGCTTTCTTTCGCTTTTCCAGTTCCTTCCGCTGTGCAATGAGCTTTTTTGTAGCTTCAATGCTTTCCTGTTCCTTTTTCTCTAATGCACGTATTCTTTCTTCATAAGTCTTTGTTGATTTCGCCATATCGTCTTCATCCTTTCTTTTTCCGATAAACAACAGTTCCCGGTTGCATATCAGGAGAAGCACATGGTATAATCCTCTTGCGTGTAGGTATATCATGGCTTCGGTCTGATAGAACCTTTGGCGGTTTCTTAGGAAGCCGCCTGTTGCCACATTTCTTGTGACAGCTTTTACATTTCCTTTATCCCTCAGATCTCGCCCCTCGTTGGCTTCCATGAACTTTTCCAGAATGTCAGTTTTAATAAGGACTTTTCTTCCGACTTTTAATACCGGAAGTTTCTTCCATTCAACCAGCTTTCTCAAAGTGTTTCTGCCAATTCCTGTATAGTCGGCTGCTTCCTCGATGGATAATGCAATCTTTCTTTCCGTCATCTTGTCACCTCCTTATTAAATTGCATTATGCAATTTTTGTTGTGCTGTTAGTATAGCGGTTTTATATTGTGTTGTCAAGCGTTATGAAATTTTAAAAATAATTATTATATTGCATATTGCAATTATGTGGGGTACATGCTATAATTCATACATACCGAAAAAGGAGGCAATCAGCATGAAAGATAAAGAACTACGCAAGCTGATAGGCAGCAGGGCAAAACAGCGTCGTCTGGAATTAAATCTGACACAGCCTTATGTTGCAGAGAAGATGGGTTACCGCTTCCACAATCCTGCGTTATGAGAATGGTTCGATTGACAATACCAAAAAGATGGTGCTGGAAGGTCTTTCGGAAGCACTTCATGTATCTATTGAATGGCTCAGAGGGGAAACCGATGAATACGAAACCGATATTACGGATAAGAAAGAATTACAGATTCGTGATGCAATGGGCGATATTCTCAAACAGTTACCTCTCGACCTTAGTAAAAAGGAAGATGCTTTTTCCAAAGATTTACTGCTGTTGATGTTAAAGCAATATAACCTGTTATTCCGAGTTTTGTACGGTATGGACAACAGAATACTTACACGCAAAAGTTTCATCAGAAACGGAAAAATTATGGCTGCTCCGTAGAAGATGCAGGGCAATGGACGAAAGAATTAACAGAAAGCAAAAAGTGAAACGGAAAAACTTCATTGCAAACGTCGGAAAATTGCAAAGTCGGAAAATTACAATTGGAGAATTACTTGATATATGGGCAGAGGAAGAATTAAAGACCGGTACGCTCAGTAATGGGACAGTCCAGAATTACCTCGGTGCCATTACCAGCATCAAGAAGCATCCAATTTCAGAGAGAAAGTTGAAAAATGTAACATCTGAGCATTTACAAGCCTTCTTCGATCTGCTTTCCTTTGGTGGCACTTATCCAGATGGTTCAGAAAGAAAAGGTTATAGCAAAGATTACATTCGTTCTTTCTCGGCAGTATTACAGCAGTCATTCCGATTTGCAGTATCACCAAAGCAATATATCACTTTCAATCCGATGCAGTATATTAAGCTGAAATACCAGACGGATGAGGTTGACCTGTTTTCCGATGATGACATGGATGGCGATATACAGCCAATTCCACGAGAGGATTATGAAAGACTGATTGAATTTCTACAGAATTACAATCCACCGGCAATACTTCCAATCCAGATAGCTTATTATGCAGGACTTCGTATCGGTGAAGCCTGTGGTCTGGCATGGCAGGATGTGAATCTTGAAGAACAGTGCCTTACAATCAGACGCAGTATCCGATATGATGGTTCAAGGCACAAGAATATCATCGGACCAACCAAACGAAAAAAGGTAAGGATTGTTGATTTTGGAGATACACTGGCAGAGATTCTTCGCAATGCCCGAAAGGAACAACTTAAAAACCGAATGCAGTACGGAGAACTTTACCATAAAAACTACTACAGAGAAGTAAAAGACAAGAACAGAGTTTACTATGAGT
>VOFC01001224.1_pt1 | contig 172001 bp, 244 predicted proteins | sample 5384161 | NCBI WGS metagenome assembly VOFC01 (sample SAMN12384722, study PRJNA508395) | human gut metagenome | isolation source: healthy gut B | host: Homo sapiens | reverse complement strand
TTCAAAATGAGTATCTACATAATCAAACAGACTGCATAAAAGTTCATGATTATCCTGCGTTAATATATACGGAAGTCCAATATAAAGCTCTATATCAAAGCTGCTGCTTTTCCTAACGCTTTGGAAAACTCATCTTCATCACGATAAAATATATCAAAGTCAATATATACCTCTTTACATTTTCCGTCATAAGAACTGTATCAAGATGCTGCACATTATATAAATATACACTTTTAAAACATTCTTTTTCTTTATGCTGCTCCCCATCCTGTTTATATGAATCATTTATTTCTTCTGTAGCAGTTATTTTACAGCTTCTTTGATGCACTTCTATAAGCTTTTTATCAAGCTGTTCAAGCCTCCCTGCAAGCTTTTTTATCTCACTGACTGGCATAAATATATCACTATCTATAACAACTTCTACCTGTCCAGCTATATAACCAGTCTGTCCCATCATTAAAAGCTTGTTCTTAATGTTTTCTTTAGTTGCTGCCTGTTTTGATGCCTGCTGTACTTCTTCACCATAAACAGTCACATAAACATCCTTACTGCTTATTGTAAGTTCCGCTTTTTCTCCCTTTAACGCCTTAAAATAAATATCGACAGAAATACATGTATTGCAATCAACATAGCTTTTTTTAACCAGCTCAGTCAGATATGCATTTTTCATTCTGTTAAGCACTTTTCCAACGGCAAGATCATACTTTTAGGAAGATTAACCACCATAGTCTGACCTTTTTTATATCACTTCCACTTTCAAAGCTATGTTCCTTATCGATTTCAAAAACGTCCCTCTGTTAATATCTGTCATGCCTTAAATGTAATCTTTCCTTTTACGTTAGACACAACCTGAAAGTGCTTTAACACCCCAGTGGTTTGGTCTGGTAAGTGCCATCATATCTCTTCCCTTGCCGGTGTCATAAAAACCAGTAGTAAACGCTCCTCTGTTATATATATCACAAAGCTGCTCTATATCCTTATCAGAAACTCTATATCCTTTTCTACCATTAGCGATATATTTATCTACATACTTTCTATATATGGAAGTCACATAAGCTGCATAAGTTACATTCTTCATTCTGCCTTCTATTTTAAGTGAATACACTCCTGCATCTATAACATCAGGAAGAATCTTCAGCGCACACATATCTTTCGGACTTAGTGCATATTTTTCGTCCTGATTATTTATTATGTTCTGCCCGTCATACACTTTATATGGCAAACGGCATGGCTGGGCACAACGCCCCCTGTTTCCACTACGTCCACCATTAAAGCTGCTCATAAGACACTGTCCTGAATAGCAGTAACACATGCACCATGGACAAAGCTTTCAATCTCCATATCAGGATATGCTTCATGAAGTTTTTTTATTTCTCCCAATGTCATCTCTCTTGATGTTACAACCCTTACTGCACCAGCTTTATATAAAAGGCCAGCCCCCTCTACACCTGTCTGTGTCATCTGTGTACTGGCATGTATATCCATATCAGGAAAATTCTGCCTTATAAGCCTCATAACTCCAAGATCCTGGACTATGACAGCAGCAAGTCCCCTTTCATAAAACGGGGCAATATAATCAATCAATTGTCCTTCTATTTCATTCTGACTTAAGAAGTGTATTGACAGTAAGATATATATGTCTGTCCAGCTTAAATGCGCATAATCAATGCATCAAACATTTCCTCCTGGTTAAGATTTCCTGCATATGCCCTTGCCCCAAACATATCGCCACCAAGATATACAGCATCTGCACCTGCATTAATAACAGCCTTGCATAATATCTAACGATCCTGCTGGCGCTAATACCTCTACTGCATTATTTATCCGCCTTTATTATCCATTCATAGTTAATATCCGGTCATCTTTTCTTCCTCACTTCTTATACTCAAAATGTAAAATAGGACTGCAGGTATATATCCCCAGTCCCCTTTATGTATAATTACTTTCTTGAATCTTCAAGCTCAGTTTCAAGCTTAACTATATTATTCTGAAGCTTGCTTATTTTGTCTTTTAATTCTTCTATCTGCTTATCTGCTGCCTCAGCCTTTATCTGTTCAGCTATAAGCTCATGCTTCAGATTATATATTTCTTTATCTTTGTTTTCTATTTCCAACGAAAGATTATCTCCAAGCTTTTTGGCCTTAAAGTAATCATCTGCAATATTAAGATACATCAGATCAGAACGCACCTCTGCTGACTGTTTCTAAATCCATCATCTTTAGTGAATTCAGCTAACTTGTTATTAATATATGAAGCTATTTTCTGAAGATATTCCTCACTTTCATAGCCTCCCAAAGTAAATACCTTACCGCCAAGAATTACTTCTGCTGTATTCTTTGATGACATAGCATCCTCCTGACATAACATATATTAGTGATGCAAAGCTTTCAAGTATATATGGTCATTATGATTTCTTCATGACACATCATATATTAAAGTATACAATAACTACTCTTTTAGTTCAATACCAAGATTTGCATAAAGCCTTTCTCGTTGCCATTCTTCCTCTTGGTGTCCTGTTCAGATATCCATTCTGTATAAGATAAGGTTCATACACATCTTCAAGTGTACCAGAATCCTCTCCTATTGATGCAGAAAGTGTCTCTATTCCAACCGGTCCTCCTTCAAACTTATTAATAATAGTTGAAAGAATAAGCCTGTCATTTCTATCAAGACCCTCTTTATCAACATCAAGAAGATCAAGGGCATAGTCAGCCACTGCTTTTTGTTATATTACCATCATACTTAACCTGCGCAAAATCTCTTACCCTTTTTAACAGCCTGTTGGCAAGTCTTGGGGTGCCTCTTGACCTTCTGGCAAGCTCATAAGCCCCTTCCTCATCTATGTTCACACCAAGAACCGCTGCAGATCTGACTATTATTTTCTTTAATTCATCATGTGTATAAAACTCAAGATGATTAACAACTCCAAACCTGTCCCTCAAAGGTGCCGACAGCAAGCCTGCTCTTGTTGTTGCTCCTACCAGCGTAAACCTTGGAAGCTCAAGTCTTATAGATCTTGCCGTCGCTCCTTTTCCTATCATTATATCTATCTCATAATCCTCCATCGCCGGATATAAAACTTCCTCTACCTGCCTGTTAAGACGATGTATCTCATCGACAAACAATATGTCACCTTCTGCAAGATTGTTAAGAATCGCAGCCATTTCACCTGGTTTTTCTATAGCCGGACCAGATGTAACCTTTATATTAACTCCCATTTCATTAGCTATAATACCAGCAAGTGTCGTTTTTCCAAGTCCTGGAGGTCCATAGAAAAGTACATGGTCAAGTGCATCTCCTCTTTCCTTTGCTGCCTCAATATATACTTTAAGATTTCTTTTTACCTTTTCCTGTCCCACATAATCCTCAAGATGTAACGGACGAAGCGAGTTTTCGACCTTTGCATCTTCTGCAAGAATCTCTGTTGATATTATTCTTCTTTCCATATTCTTTTCTCACCTCTCATTATCCCTGACTTTAAGCTCACACATCAGTATACATATGACACTACATTATAGCCAGACCCTTAAGTGCCTCTTTTAATATCTGCTCTGAATTCTTATTCTGGATATTTTCAACTTTTTTGACAGCCGCTATGGCATCCTTTACTGCTATATCCTAAAGATACTAAAGCCTCCACCGCTTCGTTCATAACGATAACTGTGTTATCCTGTACTGTATTTTTTTTGTTGTTATTGTTAACAGCCATTTCAAATGCATCCTCAAGCCTTAACTTATCTTTTAATTCTATGATAAGCTTCTGGGCTGTTTTAGCACCAACGCCAGGACAACTCTTTATCAGATTAACATCATCTGACAAAACAGCAAAACGTAAATCATCTGTACTTATTGCTGATAATATTCCAAGAGCGCCCTTAGGACCTATTCCGTTTACATTAAGAAGCAGTTTAAACACTTCAAGTTCATCCTTTGAAAGAAAACCAAAAATCTGCATTGCATCCTCTCGTACGTGAAGATATGTATATATTCTGACCATATCTCCCACTGGTGGGAGACTGTCTATGGTCATAGCCGATGTTTTGATATTAAAGCCTATACCATTATTCTCAACAACAACGGTATCAGCTGATATTTCTGCAACTTCTCCTATTATATATGAAAGCATGACTTTTTCCTATCTATAAATAATTATCCTTTTAAAACCATCCGCAAATCACGAATCACTGCGCTGCATACCAAGACAATGATTAATAAACTGCTGGGCTGTTCTTCCGGATATACCGCCGTGGCTTAATTCCCACTTGTTAGCTTCTGCCATAAGTTCTTCATCTGTCATATCAAGCCCGCTCTTTCTTGCCAGTCCTATTACAATATCATAATATTCCTTATTAGAAGGCTTTGAATAGCATATCTGACATCCGAATCTGTTTACAAGAGACATCTTCTCTTCTATTGTATCTGACCTGTGAAGACCGTTTGTTGTCTCCATATCATTTCTGTCATTCCATGTTTCCTTGATAAGATGTCTTCTGTTAGATGTTGCATAGATAAGAATATTATCAGGCTTAGTCTCAACACCGCCTTCAATTACAGCCTTTAAGAACTTGTATTCAATCTCGAATTCCTCGAAAGATAAATCATCCATATATATAATAAACTTATAATTTCTATTCTTAATACTTGCAATGACATTGGAAAGATCCTTGAACTGGTGCTTGTATATCTCTATCATACGAAGTCCCTGGTCATAGTACTGGTTAACAATAGCCTTTATACTTGTTGACTTACCTGTACCACTGTCACCAAAAAGCAATGCATTGTTTGCCTTTCTTCCCTGAACAAAGTCCTCTGTATTCTCCACAAGCTTCTTCTTCTGGATTTCATAACCTATAAGGTCATCTAACATAACCTTATCCATATTATTGATTGGATGGAATACAAGACCGTCCTTTTCATCACTTGATATTCTGAATGCCTTATTGAGACCAAACATACCAACACCAAATGCTTTGTAGAATTCTGTCACCTCATCAAAGAATTCATTCTCATTCTTAGTTCTTTCAAGCCTGCTGCTAAGCTCCCTTTACCTTTTCACTTACATTTTTATTATACATAAGCTCTTTTTTTACAATAGCTTTATAATTGGAAATGATAGAAAAGACAATCAATTCCCAGCTTTTCTTCTATTTCACTGAAATCATAATGGAAAAGATTGTAAAACACCTTAAAATCATTTCTGGCAAATATGTTGACACTTCCGTCATTAGCACCAACCTTTTTCACATGTTATACTGAATGGATTCTCATTAGTAATAAGGAAGTATGTAAGATAATTATGCCAGAGATTGTTATCAAAGCCATAATCAGTTGCCACCTCCAGAATTCTTTTTTAATCTGTGTATATATATCTGTAATAAGCTCTTCTTTTGATGACAAATTATTATCAAAACGATTGAATATATCCGCCATTGATGATAAAATACTATTGTTGTCAAGATTACCATACATTATTAATTTTGATATTTCCTTATACATAACTTGTTATTTCCTTTCAGAATTATTAATTTTATATAATATATCTTAAATATGCGTTGCATTCAAGAATTAATGCTGTATCATATATAATAACATACAAAGTATGAATTTTGTCAATTTTTTAGAATTATTAGTCAATTTAACTATTGACACCTAACAAACTAATGATATAATCTGTAAAGAACTTTGCAAAAGTTTGTAAAAGTTTTAACAGGCTTTTATCTTTTATATTTAGTGAGGATTTCAAATGAAAATCGTATCAGATGTCAATGCAGTTTTATACATATTATTAACTCTGTTTTATTTCTATCAGGGGTGTATACGTACTAATTGCTTTGATTGGAAAAAAAGAAAAAAAATAACATAAAAAGAAGATAATGCGGCACTTCACAAGTACGCATTCATTATTGCTGCACGAAATGAGAATGCTGTTATCGGTAATCTGATTGACAGCATAAAGAACCAGAACTATCCTAAAGAACTTATTGATGTTATTGTTGTTGCAGACAACTGTACAGACAATACCGCTGAAATATCACGCCAGCACGGTGCTATAGTATATGAACGTTTCAACAACATACTTGTTGGTAAGGGTTATGCCATGGACTATGTCTTTAATAAGATAAAAAGAAGAATATGGCGACTATACATGCTATGATGGTTACTTTGTATTTGATGCAGATAATGTTATTGATGTTAACTATGTCAAAGAGATGAATAAGGTGTTTGACAGCGGCTATAAAGTTGTAACAAGCTACCGTAATTCCAAGAACTATGATACCAACTGGATTACTGCCGGATACTCTCTCTGGTTTATAAGAGAAGCCAAGTACCTTAACAATCCACGTATGATGATTAAAACAAGCTGTGCAGTATCTGGAACAGGATATCTTGTTGATAGTTCAATCATCAAAAAGAACCATGGATGGAAATGTAATCTTCTTACTGAAGATATTGAATTTACTGTCACTAATATTCTTGATGGTGAAAAAGTTGGATACTGTGGAAGCGCCATGTTCTATGATGAACAGCCTACTACCTTCAGACAGTCCTGGAATCAGCGCATGCGCTGGACAAAGGGATTTTATCAGATATTATTTAAGTACGGCAAAGATTTATTTATAACAATGTTCAAGGAAAAAAGAATGTTTGTATCATGTTATGATATGAGTATGACTCTTGCTCCTGCAACATTACTTACGCTTGGAACTATTCTTTTGAATATTGTTTTACTTTTTATGCAGTGGCTTTAACCCAGTACTTTTCAAGCAGATATTCCGTCCTACTATATTAGCTATACTTTTTGGTTTCTTTAACTTCTATATGATGTTACTTGTAATCGGACTTATAACTCTTATAACCGAATGGAAAAAGATTCTAGCACCTGGAAGAAAAAAAAGATATTGTATCTTTTTCTCTTTTCCCACTGTTTATTGCTACATATATCCCAATCAGTATAGTAGCTCTGTTTAAAAAGGTTGAATGGAAGCCTATTCCACATACTGTTGTAAAGACTATTGATGATTTATCTATGCCTCAGTATAAAGAATGAATATAATTATACATATAAAACATAGTTGGTTTTCAAAATAAAAAACATTGCTGTTTTAACTGACAGCAATGTTTTTTTATTCATACAATATGTATGGATTATCTTTTGTTCTCATATCATATATACTTTCAAGCCATCTTATAACACCAGCCTTAGACCTTCCAAATGGTGTTTTATGGCTGCACATGAAATTCTTCGCCTTTACTTTCTTAAGAACCTCTATTTCTTCCTTGAGAATCCCGGTATTATATAAGCTTTGAAAACCCTTTTTGCATTGCATATAATCCATCACCAAGAAAGCAGTATTCGTTATTTACCTCCAGTGCTATACTTCCTTTCGCATGACTTGAGGGTAATGGAAAGATATGAAGTACTGATTTTCCATCTTCTATATAAACATCATCTTCTATTATGCTCCCAATATGTGTATGCTTATATGTCAATCTTCCCTGGTAAATATTGCAGCAATCAAGCTTTTCACATAACTGTGTAATATTTCCTATATGATCCTGATGAAAATGTGATAACACAATATTTACCTTTTTACCGGCTTTTGTGCCCTGCAAAACAGAATCACCACTATAATCACAGCATTCTGTCCTGATAAAACATTCTAACACACCTCGGTATATCTGGATGGTTTCCAACATCATACAGCCATACCGCATCTTCACTATTTATTATGACAACATTTGCAGATAACGGATTAACTGTCGGCTGTATATATGATATATTATCATCTAATCTGGCAATTCTTAGTTCATCTTTAAACATACACATTATCTTCTCATCCCCATACCACAGCTCATGCCTGTATCATTATCTGGTATCTCAGATATATATCTTGCATTAAATTCTGCATTTACCTCTGATATTTCCTTTTTACCATCTATATACTCCCTGAAATACTCAAGTAAGTCCATTCCACTACTCTCGCAGCCTTCACACTCTTCCCATTCTTTAACAAGCTGAATTCTTTCTGACTTTGTTGTATCTTTTATTAATATGCTTTTCATCGTATCTACCTCCATTTATTTGATGCTTTTATTTTGCGCTCATTATATCATAATTTACTCTGCATTCATGAACCCGCACTTTAGCGTTGTTAATATTAATCTCAGCTCACTACTTTTCTGACACGCTTTGCAACTATACCAGATACCACTCCGATTACGACTCCTGTAAATACACCAGAAACTATAAGAACTGGCAGATAGAAAACTATAGCTTCACTTCCCATAATAAATACCGCTGCTATTATCTGTCCTATATTATGCATAACACCTCCACACACGCTTACACCTATGCATGAAAAAGAAATCAAGTTTTTTCATAATTATCATAATCGTAAGACTAAGCGCTGCACCTGATATGCTGAACAAAAAACTGTTAACATTACCAAAAAAGAAGTGAGGTCAGTACTATTCTTAACAGGTTAATCACTATGGCTTCCTTAACACCAAGCACATATAGAATCGTAATAACTGCTATATTCGCAACTCCAAGTTTTATACCAGGAACTGGTATAGGAACTGGTATCACGCTTTCTATATAACTGAATATCATGGCAAGTGCTGTAAGCACACCACATAAGGCTATCTTTTTCTGTTGATATACGAGTATACATTTATATGCTTCTCCATTTCACTTTGTTTTTATGCTGCATGTATAATCATCTTACTACAGAGTCTATGGAATCGTCATCCTGACTCCCCTTAATCTCTACAACAACTCTGTGTGGAAGACACACTATAGTTTCTCCCACCCTGCTTATTTTACCTGTCTTAACACACAGTTCATCTGGGCAATCAGCCTCCGTCATACTAACCTTTCCGTCATTGATTACAACCTTATTCACTCCACCCTGATATCCATTGACCTCGATGGTTGTTTCCCCACTGTTAAGATCCAGTGTCTTAATCACGTTTCCATCAACCTTAATAACCGCATAACTGCCATCTTTTTTAACAGCAAAATTAATAATTAAAAATGCTGCCGCAGCTATAATAACCATCGACAGCACCAGAATAATATCTCTTTTTTAATCTGACTTTATTATCCAATGCTTTACTCCTTTTATTTGTGACACTCACATTATATAATAGCATTTTATATTAAAGTCAGCAATAACTAAACTTATTAAATCAGCATTAAATCAGTAATCTTATTTACTCATTATTTCTTGCCGTTTTAAACTCTTCTTTTATCTGCTTAAGCAGCTCTGGATTAACAAGCACATCACATATCGAATCTGCAATTATCCTTGCTGCATAGCCAATAGCGTCATGTGCCGCCTCACTCTTTCCTGCCTTTAAATAGCTTTCAGAATGTGGCTGTGCATCCTCATCTGTGAATGCAATTTTATACATGAACCTGGAACTTCATAAAGCACATTTCCAAAGTCTGTAGAACCTGTCTTCTTTCTTGGAGGTGCTATAGCAGGTGCATTCTCATACTCTGCATTTGCCATAAGAAGATCATTAACCTTATGACACACTATCTTACTCTTAAATGGAAGATCCCTTTGGATTTCGTATGTAGTATCTGTCATGAGTGCTGCACCCTTAAGTATATTATAAAATCTCTCAACAACCTCATTAAGATACTTCGTACTATATGAACGCAGTGTATATTCCGCTACTGTTATATCAGGCACAACATTAGGAGGTCCACCTGCATTACGGATTGTATAATGCATCCTTGTATCATCCTTGACATGTTCTCTTAACATCTCAATAGCATGGAATGAAAGCAATGCCGCATCAAGGGCACTTCTACCCTCTTCAGGACTTATAGCTGCATGGCTTTTAACACCATGAAATGTTACTACAAAATTCTCAAGTGCCATACATTTCTCATCAACAGAAGTACTAGGCGAGCCATGTGACATAAATGCAAGATCAAGTTCTTTCATATATCCCTTATCAAGCATAACAATCTTACCACCAAGTGTTTCCTCTGCTGGCGTTCCATATACCACAAGCTCATACGGATAATCTTTAATACATTCTTTTACTGCAACAGCAGCTCCTATTCCTGTCGGTCCCTGAAGATGATGACCACACGCATGTCCGATTTTTTCAAGAGCATCATACTCTACAAGTATTCCAAGAACAGGGCCACCCTCACCATTCTTATAAGATGCCCTGAATGCTGTTTCAAGTCCGGTTCCACGTTCAACTGCAAAACCTTCTTTTTCAAGATACTTACATAACATTTCCGAGGTCTTATATTCCTCACCACTTATCTCTGCAAGATCAAATATCTTATCTGACATCTGGCAAAGCTCAGACTTATGTGCATCTATCACTTCACCTAGCTTCTTTTTTATATTATCTGCCATATTTTATAATTACTCCTCTCACACAATCACAGATTAATAAAAGTGCTATGTATAATGTACCTTTTAAAGGCATATCACAACATAACACTTCTTATAACACCTTAATTAATATCCAATCACCAACGCGCCTAACATAAATATACATCCAAGTGCTGTCCATATAAGGAACAGAGGCATCATAAACTTGAGCCACTTGCTATATGGGATCTTAGATACTGCAAGATATCCCATAAGTGATGATGACATAGGAAGTACTGAGTTAGAGAAACCATCACCTAACTGGAATGCAAGTACTGCTGTCTGTCTTGATATACCAACAAGATCTGATACAGGAACCATAAGAGGCATCGTTACTGCTGCCTGACCTGTTCCTGATACGATTACGCAGTTGATAAGTGACTGACAGATAAACATACCTACTGCCTTTATAGAACCTGGAAGGAAATTCACAAGGTTAACTATTCCATATACAATAGTATCAAGAATATGAGCATCACTTAATATAACTTCGACTGTACGTGCGATACCAATTATAAGACATCCAACTACAATACCCTTAGCACCCTCGCCAAATTCTTTAGCTATCTTACTTGGTCCATATCCGTTGATCAATCCACAGATTACACCCATGAATATGAAAAGTCCTGACATCTCTTCAAAATACCAGCCCTTCTTCGAAAGACCATATATAAGCAGTCCAAAACCAAGTGCCATAACAACAAGAACACCTATCTGTCTTCCTGTAAGATTATCTGTTACATTATCAAATGTATACTCTTCATCTTCTTTAATTCCATAGATTACGCTCTTTTCAGGATTAGCTGCCACCTTTCTTGCATAGCATATTATATATATACTTGTTGCAGCAAGCAGCACTACAAGAACAACAATTCTGTATGCCATACCTGAGAATAATGGTAATTCCGCAATATCCTGTGCAACTCCGACATTGAATGGGTTAAGTATACCTGCTGTAAAACCTACTGCAGCGCCAAGTGCTATCATGGCAGTACCTGTCACCTTGTCAAGGCCAAGAAACAGTGCAAGTGTTATTCCAATAGGAACAAAAATCATAACCTCTGATGACATACCCATTGTACCCAAATCCAAATATAGAGAATAAAGTTAAAAATACGGGTATAACTACATACTTATGCTTTGAAAATGTCTTAGAAAGCTTCTTGCAAAGTGCAGTAAGTGCACCTGTAGAAGTTATAACCTGAAAAGCTCCACCAATTATTAACATAAATGTAATAGTAGATGCTGATTTAACTATACCTGTATATATAGCTTCTGGAATCTTTAACAGATTAAGAGGACTTGATTCAATCCTGTGATAACTTCCTGCCTCAACTAAAGTTTTTCCTGTTACTGCATCCTTGTATCTTGCAAACTCACCTGCTGGCACAATATAAGTTGCTACAGCTGCGATAATAATAATCACTACAAGAATTACAAATGTATGCGGCGTTTTCCATTTTTTTTTTCTTTTTTTGCCTGTGTTTCCATGTGTGAATCCTTTCTTAAAAAAATACCATTACTCATTTTCATATGCATATATTACAATATCTGCTTTATATGATGTCGGGGTCAAAAGCCCCCGACTTTGATACCTACGAATTGTTCCGTGCTACGCACTCCCACAATTCTCCCCAATATTCGCATATCGTGGGATTATCATCCCACTTTTATGCTCATATCGGGGCGAGTCCCAAGGGCTTTCACCCACCTATGCGCAAGCTCATGTGGGTTTAGACCTTTTGACCCTGGTATCATTATATTTATATATAAATGAGAAATACTTTCAAATTACATATTTATTCTAATATATACTCATTCAAAAGTTAAATTGTATGTTTTTATAAAAAGTAGAAATATAATTTATACTTTTGCAGGAATAGCACATATGTTTTTATGCATAAGTTTTTACTTATAATTAATTTCTGTAAATTCTTTTGTAAGCCTTATCCACTCCATCAGCTCCCTGCGCTGTTCATCTCCTTTACGGAATGCTGCTGAAAAAGGAATCCTAAGTGTCGGATCTCCGACCTGTAACACGACTGAATCAGATGACAGCTTCATAGTAGAAAGATAACTGTTATGTAAATGCAATACCATACCCCTTCTCAGCAAGACGTATACCTGCATCTATACTGCTTATTTTATAAGTCATCTCTGGTAACACATCCGCATAAAACAGTGCATCCTCTTCAAGCTGTCTTATGCTCTGATTACTATGCTGAAGAATAAACCGTTCCTTGCTTACCATAGAAAGATCCAGCCATGGATATATACACGTATCCAGCCTTTTCACACTTAGAACTGCCGGGTGAGATTTTGGAAGGACTGCAACAAGACAGTCCTCATAAATAGTTTCATATGATAATCGCGTATTACTAACACTGTTATATCCAAAAAACATATCAATGTCTCCACTGATAAGCTTTTCTTCAAGATCAGACAAATGTCCATCAACAGCATATACAACTGACTGTGGATACAGCTGATTGAATTCTGTCATAACAGAAGGAAACAATGCTTCCATCTGCCGTACCATATATCCAATCTGCAGCTTAACTGCAACATTCTTTCCTATATCAATCATTCTGTCTTCAAGTTCGAAACATTTCATAGTTATCTCTCTTGCAGACTTTACAAACTCTTCACCAGCATATGTAAGAATCATTCTTCTGCCTTTTCTTTCAAAAAAGCTGTATTCCAAGAAAGTTCTCAAGACGTTTAAGCTGGATACTTAGCGCTGGCTGTGATAAAAACAACGCATTTGCAGCCTTAGTCAGATTGCCATAGTTTGCAATAGTAAGAACATATTGCATATCTTTTTCTGTTATCATATATATATCAATCCTTTAATTCTAAAATTTCTTAAGATATCCTGCTAGCAAATCTATAGTCTTTTTACTATCTGGCAAAAATGGTTCAAACACACTGAATGCATGCGTAAGCCTCTTATCCTTTGGAAAATCTACAAACTCATATTCTTTTCCAGCCTCTGCTAATGCCTTCTCAAAATTTAATGTATACTTTCTTAAGTAATCATTGTGGCTTGTCACAAGCCATACAGGCGCAAGTGACTCTATAAGTTCCTTATTATCCGGGTTCACATACTTACCAAATGCTGACTTTTTATAATTCTTTCCATATAAATACCTTGGAAGAAACATTCCTATCTTATCAAACTTAGTTGTATAAAACATTCCGCTTATAAAGCCAATCGCGTTAATATGTAAATCTGAAGGCTTAACACCTGCTGCCTTTTGCTATTTTTTTATTATTCTGAATTGCATTGGTATACATAATAAGACACGCACCTCCACTGTCACCCACCATGTATACGTGCGATTCATCTCCACCATCTGTCCTGATACGCCCACTTATATAATCCATGGCCATAAACACATCCCTGAACTGGTCATATATCATACAATCCGGAATAAGGCGGTATTCTATGCTGTATACAAGAAATCCTTTCTTACACAACAAAGAACAAAAATACTTATTAAAGCCTTTGTTTCCTATGATCAGTCCACCACCATGAACATTGATTATCACAGGAAGAACTTCTCCTTCTCTGTCCTTTGGACGATATATATCAAGTCTGGTGCGAAGGATTGCCATCTTTGGTATAAGCAATATTTTCTGTATATTCTACACCTTCTGGCATTGTAAGCTTCTTATCTCTTTCAATACATGATAAATCAAAGTCTTTTCTTTGCCTGTAGAACTGTTTTTCCATTATATTTGTCATTGTATTCCTCACGTATAAATCATAATATCGCATATATCTTAACCGATTAATGTCAGGATATCAATAAATATTTTTACATATTCCAAAAACATAAGTAAAAGAATTTAAATATTTTCCATAATTTAAAACATTCTAACAAACCAGCTTACTACGCTCAGCCATAAGCCACTCCACAAGTCTGTCCATGCCCTCACCTGTCCTTGCACTTATTGGCATAATTATAGCATTAGGATTAAGTTCTCTAACATGCTGTGTGAACTTCTGTATATCAAAATCAAACACTTCAAGAGTGTCTATTTTATTTACAAGAATAACATCACACACCGAAAACATAAGTGGATACTTTAGTGGTTTATCATCACCTTCTGGAACTGACAAAATCATTATATTACGATGTGCTCCTGTATCAAATTCGGCCGGACATACAAGATTACCAATGTTTTCAAGAAACAATATATCAATATCATCCACACCATATTCACTTATTGCCTCTGCTGTCATCGTGGCATCAATATGACACAGACCACCATTATGAATCTGCATAGTCTTTACACCTGTTGCATCTGCAACCCTTCTGGCATCAATATCTGACTCAATATCAACATCCATTTCACCTATTCTTAAATCATTCTTAATCATATTGATAAGTCTTGACAACATAGTAGTCTTTCCGCTTCCTGGTGATGACATAATATTAACGAAGAATACATTCTTATCATTTAACATACGACGTGTTTCTTCTGCCTGATTATCATTATGTGAATAAACACTTTCATTTAACTTAATAACTCTGACATCTGACATTTTTTCCTCCTCATACATTTTCTGTACAATCCTATCATATTGTACATACATTTTCTGCACTTCATTTTCCAGAAGATAATAATGCTTAATATATGGAATAAGAAGTACAAGTATTAAAAGTGCAAGTATTAATAACGGAAAACTAAATGTACTATCAAGTGCTCCAACTATCACACAAGCACATACCGTAAGCAGCTCAAGTACCGCAAATGTAACAGTAACTATCAGGTGCACTAACCTTTCATGCTGAAAAAAATGCAAGCTGTGTAAGATGTTCCTGCTTTATATATTTCCAATCTGATTGCCCATCTGATTCTAAAAGAGAATCAATATATTTTCTATATATTAAAATGCGTCTTTTCATATTCATTCTCTATATATACTTATCGTTTTTAGATGAAATGTTAACAAGTCCAAATGATATTACAAACAATATTACAACGAATATTAAAAAATAAAGTCCACCTGTAACATTCTCCATAGTTGCTATAAAATCATATGAACCATGTAAAAGTGCCGGCATTACAACGCTGCATATTCTGAATATCTTAGAACTAAATAACTTTCCACGATTATACTGCTTTCTGGCAAGACCATAGAACACACCCATAAACACACCAAAGCATGCATGTCCTGGAATAGCAGTTACCGCCCTTACTATAGCTGTTGAAAAGCCATATGATAACACATAGTTGATATTTTCCCAAAGTGCAAAACCAAGTGCAACAAATACCGCATATACAACCCCATCATACTTACAGTTAAACTCTGGATTATCCCAGGTCTGTTTCTTTAAGAATATATACTTGGAACTTTCCTCTGCTATTGCAACGATTACGAAGTAAAGGATTATCTGATATAGCCACGTATTTTCAGGAACAAAGCATGACAAGAGCCATTCTCCCACCTTTTCTTCTACTAATGCAAGTAAAGTAGATATAATACCTGCCACAACAAGTTTTCTTAAAAGGTAGCCGCTTTCCTTTTCTATCCTGTCCGACCTATATACCTTCACCATAAGAAATACCGCCGGTATAACTGCTGATAATATTAATATCCAGTTATACATCATAATAGGTTCTAACAAAAAATAAAACATATATTCACTCCTTAACATGTATTCTTTCACAGTAAACTACTTGTAATAGCCCTGCAGCTCTTTACCCTGAAATACGATAAAAGCTAATCAATCCACCTCATAAGTATATATCTCACACTTCCTGTTAACAAGCCCATTCTTAAACACCAGCACATGTTCTTTATATGTAATTGAGTCCTTTGAGTACATAAATGGCTCTTCTCTATACAATAGACACTCATAGCCCGCTTCCTTATAGATATTCATAGCCTTAAGAGCCTTTTTTATGAACATTATCATACTGTGCTTCTTCTTCACTGCCAAACCGCCTGTTTACATACTTGTCAGCCTCTTTCCTAACATCCATAATAAGCTTATCTACAAATCTGCTATGCACTTTTCTATGAAACATAGCCGCAATAATATTACACTTAAATATGTCCGGTTTTTTCAAATAACTTTCAAGCATATATGCCATGCTCTTATCACCAACATTCTTTGCTGTTTCTATAAGATAATAGGCCGCCTCTGAATATATAGTATCCGGATATGGCACATAATACTTATCCGGAACAGACTTATACTTCTTAATCGGAGGAAAGTCGGCAAGCTGCATAAATATAAGCTCTTTCTTAGTACATGAGCCACTCCCCAGATACCTGTACTTATCCCTTACATCTGCAAGCTGATACTCAAGCTGCCTTAAATACTCATATCCCTTAACCCAGAAATGTCCCATACAGCCATAATTAAAATAATCAGTCCTAATACGAAGATTAGTAAATCTTATTGTAAATATATTTTCTCCACCCTGATTAACTATAAGCATGTATCCATCTGCAAGCTTTTCTATCCCTGCTATCTGGTCACAGTCAATATCCTTATATTCACCTGTCATTACCGAATTCTCAAATACGAAATAGCTTTCAACTGAATCATTCATAAGGTAAGCTGCATATATATCATCCTCACCTTCCATGTGAATAGGTTCAAAGACGTTCAGTTCAAACACCTGCGCCAGCTTTACAAACTCTTCTGGCATATCCTTTGTCAATCCGTCAAGATATTCCATATAATAATCTATGTTATCAATCATTATTAAATCCACACCTGCAACTTAATATAATAATGTCATGATTGCCTCATTGCTTTGCAATTCACGCAATCCTATCTTAATAGTTACTTTTTAATAACTTCTATCAGCAAAATACGCATTTTCTATATATTTCTTAATATCATCAATATTATCATAATGCGCAAGTGCCCACATAAGCTTCATAGTCAACGCCTCTGTTGTCATATCACCTGACATAATGACATTTAATTTGGCCATTGTCTGTCCCACCTCATATACATTAAGGTCTATTCCCTCATATATGCACTGTGTTGTTATAACAACTGCAACCCCTGCCTGTATAAGTTCATAAATCTTTCCTGCTATGTTATTGTTATTACCTTCATTTGGAATTCCACCTATGCCAAAACTCTCTATGATAACACCTTTATAGTTGTCTTTTATATAATCAAATATTCCTGTTCCTATTCCAGGAAACATTTTTAAGCAGCATAATATCCTTACACATATCCGTATCCAGGATAAGACTGTTATCAATGTCATTATTTGGTTCATTCTTATACTTTAAAGGTTCCAGTACTTCATTATAAGTTATTCTTCCATGCTTAATATGTGCAATAACTGGATAATTGATACTCTTAAATGCATCAGCATTCCTTGTTTTTTACTTTCATCGCATGTGTACCATTAATAACGATTCCGTCAAATACCACATATACTCCTCTAATTTCCTCACATGCAAAACGGATGGCATCTGATAAATTTTTCTTAGCATCTGTATACATAGCTTCTATAGGTATCTGCGAGCCAGTAAATACAACAGGTTTAGAAAGATTCTTAAGCATATAGGTAACTGCAGCAGCACTATAAGCCATTGTATCTGTTCCATGTGCCACAACAAAGCCGTCATAATATCCATAATTATCTGCCACTGTTTTAGCTATACTTTTCATCAATGCTGGTGTCATATTGGTACTGTCAACATTCATAACAGATATTCCATCAAGCTTACATACTGTTTTTATATCAGGAATATATGAAAGCAGGCTGTTAACATCCATTGATGGAGCAAGACCATCCTGTGTTTGTTTCGATGCGATTGTACCGCCTGTAGCTATTAATAATATTCTTTTCATATCTAATTTCTTATATTTTCCCTTTCTATTATGATTGTGTCAGGTAATGGGCAAATTAAATTACCACACCACAGCAATGGTCGATTTCGTGTTGTATGACTTGTGCCGTAAACCCACTATACTTCCCATGTTGTGGCTTAAAATTACTATCAAGATAATCAACCTCTATCTCATCATAGCTTATGCAAGGTCTGACACCATCTAATGATAAACAACCCTCTTCCGTCTTATATTCACCAGTCTTCTTAGTTATAACAGGATTAATCATTGCAAACTGAAATGGACCTGATGCCACAACTATTATTGACTTATTCACACCTATCATATTTGCAGCCATTCCAACACATATTTCCCTATTTGCTCTTAACGTATCTATCAAATCTGTCACAACCTGCCTGTCTGCTTCTGTTGCAGGCTGTGCCTTTCTTGACAAATATATGCTTTCCTTTTACAATTTTCTTAACCATAATTATATCTTCCTTCTACATGTATTTTCATTTATATGCCTTTATCATACGAATGCACTTTTGCCTTCTTTTTAAATAAACCCATATAACCTATCACTCACATTCTCTCTATATATATTTTTGCTGATATTTTCATTATAATTTCTTTTACCATTTTAATACACAAAGGCCACCGCAATTATTGCCTCCCAGCATAAATAAAAAGAGCGTGACTATTAATCACACTCCCTCTTTATAGCATTATTCGCCAAAATCAATATCTACTGCTCCATTTGATATTTCATATACTCAAAAAGCTTAGGTGCTGAAAGAAGTGTAAGAGGATCTCTTTCATGCTCATCATATTCAAACATTTCTGCTGCCTGCTTTATTTCTTCATTAGAAAGTGAATTCACATATTCTTTTAATTCCAGTACAGTCATATTAAAAAGTTCTTCCTGACTCTTCATCGTTTAATTCTCCTATCTTATATATCACATTCGGGATTATTATACATATTCCCATCTATACTATACATTAATTATAATAACATTGCACACAAACATATCTGTCATGCTTCAAAACTATGCATACATATATTATTAATCTCCATAACCTGTATAGATTACCTTGCCAGTATTCCATAACTCAGCTGTTTTCTTCGCAGCTTCAAGCTTGTCTTCGTCATTATTATATCTGAATGTTGCTGACTGGCATCCACAATCCAGGCAAGTTACATAAAAACCATGGTCTACTTCCTCTAATAAAGAAGGTCCTAAACACCTTGGACAATCCTGTAGTTCTATCATTTCATAAATTTCCATAATATAATTCCTTTCTTAACTACTCTATTTTACTTGGTTTTGGTAGAATAAATATTATTATATACCATATTAATCTATATTGTCTAAAATATAATATGAACGTTCTCATCTTCAATAAGTTTTTCAAATAAATCATTATCAATCAATTCTGTAACTAACACAATAGAATGGTCTTTACGCTCTTTACTATATGTAATCTTGCGGGTATCATTTCTATATTCACCAAGATTATGAATATCTATTTCTCCATTTCTAATAAGCTGGCATAAAATAGCATCATTACTCTTATAAGAAACTGGAACTGGTATTTTATGTTCAAATACTTTTCTAAGATTTTCCTCAGCTTTTTTCTGAAATTCATAAGTATCACTATCCTGAGAATATATTGTTAATGTATCTGTTTCCGGATAATACCATGAAACAATCTCAGCTAAAATAGTAATAGATACCTCACCTGCATTTTTCTTTTATTCTTCCTGATGATAAAACCTGATTAGATATCGGCCATTCATCATAAAGTTTATTAATCCATTCCTTATAGCTATCCATATCAAGAGGATCTGCCTTTTCTACATATCGGCGCAAATAACTTATAATTCTTCCTATCTGACGCGTTGACGCAAGAACAATTTTATATAAATTGCCCTCTTCATTATCAGTTAAATCAGTATATATCTCTTCATTGATACTAAATATAGGATAACCTTTTTCAATCAATTCATGTACGTAATTAACTCTTCCGGCTGCATCATTTATTTCTGCTAATACCCATTTAGGAATTAAAATTAAATCATAATCTTTTAAAATTTCTTCCGGCTTCAATCCTTTTGCATATAATATCTGCATAAATGATATTGAAGAAGTGTCTAAAATAGCTATATGGCTCTTATTCTCTATTTTTATAATCTCAGGTATCTCTGTCATGAGGTTCTCCTTATTATCATAGATATCTCTGTCATAATATTTTCAAAAATGCCTCATTATCCTTATGATAATTAAGTTCAGGATTGTTTTCCATACTTTTCTTTATTTTTTCCTGCAATGAAGACGTATTTATTACATAAGATGGTGTTACAAGACTATCATCCAAACCCAGCATCTGAAATTTCTCTGCTAAGTTATCAAATTGTAAATCAAACACTTCTTTAATCTTACAACATAACTCTTCATTCTTACTTTGAACAGCATACTCATACAATGAAACTAATACAGATTTATAAGGTGCCTGAAATGTTGCCATACAATAAAATATTTTTGAAATAAAATCCATCTTAGTAAGATCCTCATAGTATCTTTCTACACCCTTTAATAACATACAAGCTGCAAAACATTCTGCTTTTCGTTCTTCCAACATATTATCAATTTCAATAAAATGGTTAAAAGAAACCTTATCAAATATTAAATGATATATCTCATGCCAGGCTGTAAAATACTGATTAGCCCTTGGTAACGCCGTGTTCAATACAGTTCCACAACCTGTACACTTTGAATAATCAATATGTGCAATATTGTTTTCTACAGTGATAGCACCGAACTCACACTGCTTTGTACATAACATACATCCAATACATCCAACAGAGCATGCTGACATAACATCTTTACCCTTATCGTTAGATGAACAGTTAACTGTATAGTTACTCTTGTATGGTATGATTTCAATAAGGTGTCTTGGACATACAGCAACACATTTACCACATGCTTTACATTTGCCCTTATCTACTACAGCAATACCATTAACAATATGAATTGCATCAAAAGGACATGCCTTAACACATGAACCATATCCCATACATCCGTATGTACATGCCTTAGAACCGCCGTTAGGAACGACGTTCATTGCTGTACAATCCATTGCACCTGAGTACACATAATTTTCTTTTGCTTTGTCGCAGTCACCAGCACATTTAACAAATGCTGTCATTCTTACTGATTCTCCAACTTCCTCACCCATGATTGCACCAATCTTTGATGCAACCGGTGCGCCACCAACTGGACATGCGTTAGCTGGAGCTTCTCCTGCGGCAATTGCCTTAGCAAGTGCATCACATCCTGCATATCCACAACCACCACAGTTGTTTCCAGGAAGCTCTGCTCTTACATCTATCTCTTTCTGATCTACTTCAACATAGAACTTCTTACCCATTACTCCGAGGAAAAGTCCGAGAAGAAGACCAGTGCAGCTTACAACAACTGCAGCAATAATTATACCTGACATCTTGTCGTCCTCCTCTTAAATAATACCTGAAAATCCAAAGAATGCGATAGCCATAAGTCCTGCAGTAAGTAATACAATAGGCATTCCCTTAAAACTTTCCGGAACATCATTGAATTCGTTTCTTTCACGTATACCAGCCATGATTATGATTGCTATTGTAAAACCAACAGCTGTTCCTAATCCACTGACTACAGAATCTAAAAGCTTCTGACCAATATTAAGTCCTGCTGCTGTGTTATAGTTCTGTACGTTAGTAAGTGCAATACCAAGTACTGCACAGTTAGTTGTAATAAGTGGAAGGTATACACCAAGTGCTTCATAAAGAGATGGTGATGTCTTCTTTAAAAACATTTCAACAAACTGAACAAGTGCCGCAATTACAAGGATGAATACAATTGTATTCAGATATGTAAGCTTAAGCGGTGTAAGTATACAGTCATATATAAGACTGCAGACAGCTGATGAAATAGTGATAACGCCGATAACAGCGCCACCCATTCCTGCTGCTGTGTTTATCTTCTTAGAAACTCCAAGGAAAGGACACAAACCGAGGAACTGGCTTAAAACTACATTATTGACAATTGCTGTACTTACAGCTATCAATAATAACTGTGAAAAATATCCCATATTTACCTCCCTTAGTTATTCTTAGCCTCAGCCTTAGCTTCTTCTATCTCTTCTGTGTAGTCAGGAACTTCTGCAGGCTTCATGCCTTTCTTTCTCTTAATTCTGTTCATAATAGCAATCATGAATGCAAGAACAAAGAACGCTCCTGGTGCAAGGATAAAGATACTTGCTGGTGTGTAACCGATTGTTGAGAGATCAAATAATGCGTTAGTACCATCTGAGAAAATTGTACCGCCACCGATAAGCTCTCTTATTGCTCCAAGGATTGTGATAGCAATTGTGAAACCAAGTCCCATTCCGATTCCATCAAACATTGATGGAAGTGCTGGATTCTTAGAAGCATAGGACTCTGCACGTCCTAAGATAATACAGTTAACAACTATAAGAGGAATATATATTCCAAGTGAGTCGTACAGACTTGGCAGGAAGCCCTGCATAAGGAACTGTACCATTGTAACAAATGATGCAACGACAACGATGAACGCTGGCATTCTTACACCATCTGGAATAATCTTACGAAGTAATGAAATCATAAGGTTTGATAATGCAAGTACTACTGTAGAAGAAAGTCCCATACCGATACCATTGATTGCTGATGTAGTAACCGCAAGTGTAGGACACATACCAAGTGTAAGTACCAGGGTAGGATTCTCTTTAATAATACCATTATAAAGTCTTTCTATACATTTATTCAAAGTCCGCACCTCCCTAGTTTCCTGCCACAAGCTTGTAAACTGCAAGCGCATAATTTACACCCTTTGTGACTGATTTAGAAGTAATTGTAGAACCACCGATTGCATCAACATTAGCATTGCTTTCTGATGCTGAACCATCTGTTACTACTGAAAATGATGCAACTGCATCAGACTTAGCTGTAAACTGTGATGTAAATGATGGATCCTGTTTAGCTCTCATACCAAGACCAGCAGTTTCGCTGATTGAAAGGAATGATACTCCAAGTACCTTTCCATCTGTTGAAATACCAACTGTAAACTTGATATCTCCGCCGTAACCGTCACTATCTGTAACTGTTACAACATAACCTGCTGTCTCGCTGCCTTTCTTTCCTATAGCAACTTCATTGACCTTATCCTTAGAGAAGTCAATGTCTGATGAAGCATTAATATCATCATCAGAAGGAAGGGCATCTATTGTCTCAAAGCTGTCTGCTTCTGCAAGAACTGCTTTGTAAGCCTTTTCCTTAGCATTCTCATTAGCCTTTGCAATAGGATCAAGTGTTATCTGATATACAACACCAAGAAGAATTCCGGCTACAAGTGTTATAGCAAATAAAACTAATGCATCTTTAACTATTTTCTTCATCTTATGCAGCCTCCTTTGCTTTCTTCTCTGGCTTCTTCTTACCAAATGACTTAGGAACTGTTACTCTCTCAATAAGAGGAACTAAGAGGTTACAGAAGATAATTGCGTATGAAACGCCTTCTGCTGAACCACCAAACATTCTGAAAATGAATGTAAGAAGACCTAAGCAGCAACCAAATACAATTTTACCATTAGGTGTAATTGGTGAAGTTACATAATCTGTCGCCATGAAGATGGCACCAAGTAAAAGTCCACCACCACATACTTCCTCAAGCATATAGATTACATCGAAATGATGTCCTGGTGCAAAAAGGAATATAAGCACTGCAAATACACCTACATATGTTACAGGTATTCTCCAGTTAATAACCTTTCTTGCAAGGAGGTAGATACCACCTAAAAGAAGGCAGATTGCTGAAGTCTCACCGATAACACCACCTGTTGTACCAATAAACATCTTAGCTAATGAAACAACGCCTGTTGATTCTGCACCAGGCTTAAGGAGTGCAAGAGGTGTTGCTCCTGAATATGCGTCTAAAAATCCGTTAGATGTAACAAAATTAGTCATCGGACCTGTATATGCAATAAGAAGGAAACATCTTGCTGCAAGAGCAGGGTTCATGAAGTTCTGTCCAAGTCCTCCAAAAAGCTGCTTAACTACGATAATTGCGAATACACATCCTACGATTTCAAAACCAACATTTAATGTTGATGGAATATTTAATGCAATAAGAAGACCTGTTACTGCTGCACTTAAATCTGTAACAGTAACTTTCTTATGCATGAAATACTGATATAATGCCTCACATGCTACACAAGTAACAATACCGATTACTATACGAAGCAGTGCATCGAGGCCAAAATTAACTATACCAAATATGCTGGCAGGAGTTAAAGCAATAAGAACATCTCTCATTATTGTCTGAGTAGTATTCCCGCTTCGCACATGAGGATTAGTCGATACGTTAAAAATCTCACTCACTTTGATTGCCCACCTTTCTACTTCTTTCTTCTGTTAGCAAGTACTGTACTTCTCATAGCCTTAATCTGCTGTGTTAATGGTCTCTTAGCTGGACAGACATATGAACAGCTTCCGCACATTACACATTCCATACCATCAAACTTAGTAAAGCCTTCTTCATCATTACGTGATGCAAAACCGGCAAGCTTTGCTGGAAGAAGGTGTTCCGGACATGCCTCTCCACATTTACCACATCTTATACATGCAGAAGATGTGGTCTTAGATACGATATCCTTCTGGAATACAAGAAGTGATGAACTTCCCTTAACAACAGGTACGTCAAGACTGTACATGGCAAATCCCATCATAGGACCACCGGAAATATATTTCTCAGGTTCTCCTACAGGACCACCGGCAGCGTCAAGAAGCTGTCTGTAATTAGTTCCTAACCATACATAGAAGTTGCCAGGCTCTTTAACTCCGTCGCCTGTTACAGTACATATTCTCTTAGTAAGAGGCTTACCTTCTATAACTGAAAGATAGATTGAGAATATTGTATCAACATTATGTACGATACAGCCTGCATCAGCTGGAAGCATGCTTGAATTAATAGCTCTTCCTGTTGTTGCATATATAAGACTACGCTCTCCTCCCTGTGGATACTTAGTCTTTAATGGCTTAACTTCAATATCAGGCTCAGAAGCTGTAGCTTCCTGCATGATTCTTATTGCCTCAGGCTTATTATCTTCAATACCGATAATTCCCTTAGCATGGTCAAATATCTTAAGAGCAATCTTAAGACCCATAACAACCTTGTCTGATTCTTCTAATAATCTTCTGTAATCAGATGTAAGGTAAGGCTCACACTCTGCTCCATTAACGATAATGTAATCTATGGCTTCAGGATTCTTTGGAGAGAGCTTAACATTAGTTGGGAAACCAGCTCCTCCCATACCTACAACACCAGCAGCCTTGATTCTTTCTAAGATAACGTCCTTAGTAAGATCCTCGAACTTCATAGGTGTATATTCAACTTCTTTGAATTCGCCATCATTCTCGATAATGATAGAATTGCACTTACCGCCTGTGGCCAATGTTCTTGGCTCAATAGCTTTAACAGTACCTGATACAGATGAATGAATGTTCGCAGAAACAAATCCACCTGCCTCGGCTATCAGCTGGCCTGCAAGGACATAGTCGCCCTTGGCAACAACTGGCTTAGCAGGTGCGCCGATGTGCTGTGAAAGCGGGAACACCATCTCTCCTACGGCTGGAAAGAGTTCTTTGATTGGTTTATCCTTAGAAAACTCTTTACCGTCATAAGGATGACATCCACCTTTAAATGTACACTTTCCCATGACATATTTCTCCTTATAAAGTTTTTATTAAATAGTATTTTATCTCAATAAATAGCAAAAATCTACTTTTTTTTGTGTATATATTCCTATATAATAAACAAAAACTGATATTTTTTTAACGTATTTTTAATATATATATCATTTTTGTTAATTAAATCAATATAATGTAAGATGCTAAAAACAGAATATTAAAAAGAAAAAGGACAATAATTACATGAAAACAATAACACAGACAATTGATATTAATATAAATAACCAGCTCTGTATCAAAGATAATCTTTTCTTTGATATAGAAACCACCGGCTTTTCAAGAACTGGCTGTTTCTGCTATCTTATCGGAGTTTCATTCACCGACGGCAGACACTTCACAGTAATTCAATGGCTTGCTGAAGGCGCCTCTGACGAGCCATTACTGATTCATAAGTTCTGTGAACTTGCAGAAAATTTTTCATCAATCATACATTTCAATGGTGACAATTTTGATATCCCATTTTTAACAAACGTGCAGCCATTCATAATATACCGCTTAATCTTGATAATATGAGAAGCATTGATTTGTTCAAGCACGCTAAAGGGCTTAAGTCCATCTTAAGACTTGAAAGTTATAATCAGACAACTGTTGAACATTTTCTTGGAATACACCGCAACGATACATATACTGGTGGCGAACTCATAAAGGTATACAAAGAATATATAAAAAATGACCAGCTTCCAGCCAAACACGCTGACAACGAAAAGCTTCTTCTGCTCCATAATTTTGAAGATATATGCGGTCTTATAAAGATTTCTTCAATAGTAAGTTATAATAACATCATAAACAAGCATATATCTTACAAAGATATAGAGTATACACCTTGCTTATGACATTGCAGATGAAGCTAAGCAGTCTGATAATATATCCAGTACAGCTTATATAACACTTTCTTTTTTCATTACCAGAAGAACTTCCTGTTTCTGTGTTACTAAAGGATGAATATTATGTATTAAGAGCCGAACATTCAACATTAAAGCTTAGATTGCCTGTTATCACCGGCATTTTAAAAATACTTTTATCCAAACTATAAAGACTATTATTATCTTCCATACGAGGACACCGCCATGCACAAAAGCATTGCCACATATGTAGATTCTGAATGTAGGATTAAAGCAACCAAAGAAACATGTTACACAAAAAAACATGGTACATTTATCATGATTCCATCATATTCAGGTGATATGACCGTATTTAAAAAAGATTATAATGATAAAAATGTATATCTTATATTAGATCCTGAATCTACGGATAAAACTGTATCAGATTATGACACTACGGCAATAAAAAATATGCTGTCCATGGATATCATCCATGAAACAGCATATGCAATAATTACTTTTTTTCTATAAAAGAACAGTTCATTATACTCATAACCAAGATCCTTATAGTTAATAATCTGTTCTGTATTACCAACAAACAGGCAGCCACCCTGAACAAGTGACTTATTAAACTTCTTATATATATCGAGCTTGGCATCTTCTGTAAAATATATAAGAACATTCCTGCACACAATAAGATGACAGCCTGTTGGATATGGATCCTTTAGAAGATTACTCTTCTTAAACTCAACACATCTTTTTATATCATCAGATATTTTATAATACCTGTCACCCATTTTCTCAAAATATTTATTCTTATATTCATCTGGCAGTCCTTTAAGACTGTTAGCTGAATATACGCCATCCTTAGCCTTCTCAAGAACCTGTTCATCAAGATCTGTCGCAATAATCTTAATATCCCTCATAGGTACTTTCTTTGCAAGCACCATAGCCAGTGGAATATGGTTCATCACCAGTAGAACATGCCGCACTCCATACCTTAAGTCTTGTTCCGAATTTATTTATAAGTTCTGGAAGAATTATATCCTCAAGCTTTTTCCACAGTGCAGGGTTCCTGTAGAATTCAGATACATTAATAGTAAGATAATTCACGAATTCATCGAGCAGCTTGGAATCAGATTTTATCGCCTTGATATAACTTTCATATCCATCATACTTATTTCTTGCTATAAGTGTATCTATTCTTCTTTTCATCTGTTTTTCTTTATAAGCATTAAGATCTATACTTGTAATACTGAACACCTGTTTTTTAAAGTCTTCGTAATTATTAATCATAATATATTCCTCTGTTCTTTCCGCAACTATTCACGTATATATTGCTTTTACCTTATATTCGTTAATAGTTTATCACACTATAATAAATGTGTCAAAGATAGTTGTACAATCAATAAAAATCAATAGCCAACAATAATAAATCAATAATAAATATAAAAAATATATTTGCGCATTTACAGTTTCTATTTTAATTATTAAAGTATTATGATACAGTATTCTACATGGATGTAATGTAAAGCACAGAAAACAGAAAGGATTTTTACTATGAATGAAGAGGACTTGTTAAAAAGAAAAATTTTTAGACACCGCTAATCAGGCATTTAATCATAATATATATACATATACCAATTAGCATAAGTGAGCTTTCAGTTGTTAACTCATTTAAAAAAAGACTTATCTTTTTATTGATCATGATATATATGGTGGCAATCCGTTATGCGAAAGGCAGCTTATTCGTTTTGGTTCTCCAAACTTATATGGCTATGATGCTGGCTATCCGATAACAACCTTAAAGATTGAACCATTGTCTGTAAAGTTTGCTGAAAAGCATATATTCTTGACCATCGTGATTATCTTGGTGCTCTTATGAACCTTGGAATAGAGCGGGAACTCATAGGTGATATTATTATAAAGGAAACCGATGCCTACGTATTCTGTATTTCACACATTTCTGATTATATATGTGACCATCTTGACACCGTACGCCACACTCATATGCGTTGTTCCGTCTGCACACATGAAGTACCAGCTTTAAAGCCTGAGCTTGAGGACATACGTATAATCGCAGCTTCTCCACGAATAGATGCTGTTGTAGCTTCTATAGCAAAGCTGTCAAGAAGCAGTTCCGGTGAGCTTCATTAAGGTCAACAACCTTAGCTTCAATTTCCTGACCGATTGAAAGTGCGTCAGATGGCTTTTCAATACGATCTCTTGAAATCTGTGAAACATGAAGTAATGCATCGATACCATCTTCTAACTGGACGAATGCACCGAAATCTGTCATTCTTGCAACTGTTCCCTTAACAACATTACCTACAGCATACTTCTCTGCTGCGTTATTCCATGGATTAAGGTCTGGATACTTAACTGAAAGTGCAATCTTATCTCCGTTAATCTCTTTGATAAAGCACTTAACTGAATCACCAATCTTGTAAACCTTCTTAGGATTCTCTGTTCTTCCCCAAGACATCTCTGAGATGTGAAGAAGACCATCTACACCGCCTAAGTCAATGAATGCACCGAAATCTGTTACATTCTTAACTGTTCCTTCGATTGTATCACCTTCGTTAATCTTAGAAAGAACTGCCTCTGCTGCTGCCTTCTTAGCTGCAACAATAAGCTGCTTGCAATCTCCGATAACCTTTCTGTTCTTAGGATCATATTCAGTGATGACAAATGTAACTTCCTTACCGTTATATACAGATAAATCCTTAACAAATGTATCTGAAATAAGGCTTGCAGGAATAAATACTCTTGCTTCATCAACGATAACCTCAAGACCACCCTTGATGTTCTTAGCTACACCTGTAATTGGCTCCTGATTATTAAATGCATCTTCAAGTTTCTTATTGCCATTATCTGCAACAAGCTTTCTATATGTAAGAGCAACCTGTCCCTCACCATCGTTTGATTTAAGAACCTTAGCCTTCATCTCATCTCCAACTGAGACTACAGTAGTAAGATCCACATCAGGAGCTGATGTATACTCTGAACGAGTAATGATTCCATCAGATTTGCCACCTATATTAAGTACAATTCTATCTGGCTTAACTGCAATAACTCTTCCGTCTACCACCTCTCCTGTACGGATTTCCTTCCATTCTTCGTTATCTAACATCTCTGCAAAATTCTCTGACATTAGTATAAACCTCCTCAATGATATTGTTTGGGGTTGATGCCCCGGCTGTAATACCTATGCAGTCTGATGATTCGAGCTTATCAAGCTCAAGGCCGCTAAGAGTCTGAATGTAAAAGGTTTCCTGACATTCCGTCTTGCAAATTTCATACAGTTTACGAGTGTTTGAACTACTGCTGTCCCCTATAACAATCATAGCATCAGCTCTTCGAGCAATCCGTCTTGCCTCGTTCTGACGCTCCTCAGTTGCATTACATATCGTATTACTAATGCAAATATTGTACTCTTTTTTCTTTATAATTTCAACTAAATCTTGAAATTTCTTGTAATTAAATGTCGTCTGGGATACCACACGCACATTTTTACTCTTGTCAAGTTTCAACTTTTCAGCTTTTTCAACTGTATCAACAACATGTACAGGTGTCTCTGACCACCCATAATGCCTTCAACTTCAGGATGCTTCTCATTGCCAATAATTACAATCTGGTCACCTTCAGCACTTGCATCCTTTACAATCTTGTGAATCTTTAATACAAACGGACATGTTGCATCCACAATCTTTGCCCCGCTGTTCTTTATTGATTCATATACTGCCTTTGATACTCCATGAGATCTGATTATAACAGTTGACTTTTCAGGTTCTGGAATCTCAGATATATCATTAACAGCCTTTACACCCTTGCTCTCAAGTTCATTGACAACCTCAGTATTATGAATTATCGGACCATAAGTATATACATTTTTCTTGTCTGCCTCAGCATACACAGTATCCATTGCTCTCTGAACGCCAAAACAGAAGCCTGCTGACTTTGCAAGTATTACTTCTTTCAATTATCTGCCCGCCTTCTTTTCATCTATTATCTTACTTAAAGCAGCTACAACCTGTTCTATATTCATATCTGATGTATCAACAAGCACAGCATCATCTGCCTGTTTTAAAGGAGATATTGCTCTGTGCATATCTTCATAGTCTCTTTTTTCAATATCTTCCTTGATAGCATCAAAACTACAGTTTTCACCTTTTTCCTTAAGTTCATCATATCTTCTCTTAGCTCTCGCATCAGAACTTGCAGTAAGATATATCTTTGCAAATGCATCTGGGAGTACTGTTGTTCCTATATCTCTTCCATCCATGATAACATCTGTTTTCTTTGCAAGTCCTCTCTGAAGTGCAACCAGCTTAGTCCTTACTGCTGCATATTTAGATGTCTTTGATGCCATCTTTCCTGTTTCTTCTGTTCTTAAAAGTGATGTCACATTCTCACCATTAAGTATCACCTGCTGTACGCCATCTTTGTACTCAATACTAATATCAATATTATCTACAGCACCATTAATTGCATTCTCATCATCTGGATTAATGTCGTTCTGTGAAAAATATACAGCCATTGCCCTGTACATTGCACCTGTATCAACATACACATATCCTAACTGCTTTGCTAAAAGCTTTGCTATTGTACTTTTTCCTGCTCCTGCAGGTCCATCAATTGCTATTGCACTCATTTTCTCTGCTCCTTTAAATAAATTATTGTATATGACTTGCAGCAGCGTATGCTGTTGACCATGCTACCTGTAAATTAAATCCTCCGGTCACTGCATCAACATCTATAACCTCTCCTGCAAAATATATATTCTTAACAAGCTTTGATTCCATTGTCGAAGGATTAATCTCTTTAACATTAACCCCACCCTGTGTAATTATCGCTTCATTAAAACCTCTCGTAGAAGTTACTGTCATGTCAAAATTCTTAAGAAGCTTCACAAGTCTCTGTCTTTCTTCCCTTGTAACCTCATTAACCTTCTTTTCAGGCTTAATTCCCGACTGCATTACAATCACAGGAATAAGCTTCTTAGGAAGCAGCTCATCTAATGAATTCTTAAACGCCTTGTTCTGTTCCTTTGAGAAATCCCTTAATATTCTCTCATCAAGCTGTTCATCAGTAATTGCAGGTTTTAAGTCTATGCTTAATCTTACAGGTCTTTCCTTAACTATTCCAGTAATAACGCTGCTTGCGCTTAATATTACAGGACCGCTCACACCAAAATGTGTAAAAAGCATTTCTCCAAAATCAGTAAATACTTTCTTATCTCCATCGTAAAATGTAACCTCTATATTCTTAAGGCTTAGTCCCATAAGAAGTTCTTCCCACTCTTCTCTTACATTAAGAGGTACAAGTGCCGGAAGTATTGGTGTAACGCTGTGTCCAATACTTTTTGCAAATCTGTAACCATCCCCTGTAGAGCCTGTGGATGAATATGAATTACCGCCTGTTGCAATAACGCACGCATCACCTTTAATCTCCTTCTGTCCTGATGCATCTTTTACAACAACACCTGCAAATTCGCCATTTTCCTCATTCACAGCTACAACCTGTGTATTAAGAAGCACATTTACACCAAGTTTTTTCATCTGCCTTGAAAGCGCACCTATAACATCAGACGAGTGGTCTGACTCCGGGAATACCCTGTTACCTCGCTCAATCTTGAATTTAAGTCCCAGCTCATCAAAAAATCCCATACAGTCATAGTTAGAAAATCCTCTTAAACTGCTGTACATGAACTTTTTATTGGTAACTATGCTGTTAAATATATCTTCTTCATCCCCGGCATTGGTAAAATTACATCTGCCTTTTCCTGTAATTAAAGCATTAATCAGACTCATCGAATCAACTATTGACGCCATATCACTTCTTGCAAACAGGTTGCATGGTTATAGCTTTCTGGCAATAACTGAATCATACTGTACCATAGATTCTTATCCTTTGTTTCTACAAACTCCATTGACGTATTGTTTCAAAAGCTGAAAATCTATATTTTTCTGCATCATATCAAACAATTCGTTAGCTGCCTCTGTACAATGGTCAACACTGAAATCAGACATCTCAAAAGGCTTGCTGTGAATCTTGTGCATTGTACTTGTTGAATTGGCAACTGTTCCAACCTTATATGTATCGTATTCCTTCCACCAATATAGTGGTGCTGTTATATCGACTGTAACAAATATCTGTCTTATGAACTTTCTATGGTCTGAACCCGCCTTGCATAGTCTTTTTTGCAAGATCTAAGTCATTAGGACCAAATGTAAATACGCCATTCTCTGTTTTGCTGTCCATTCTTGCCCAGCTGTTAAGAGGGTTTCTTGCACCTCTCATGGCATTTTCAAAATTCATGACTTCATATCTTTCTAACTTAATCATCTAAACATACTCCATTATTCCGCTATGTCATTATGCTGGTCACCCCAAAACATTATGTCATAGCAGAATTTCTTTTATTTTATTATGATGACAGGGACTAATGAATTCCATCCCCGGATGCTGCCTACGAGGTATTCTCTCTTTATTATTTTTTTCTCCAGCACTACTCATTACTTATGGCCATCCTGTATAGTGACTAGATTACAGAAGGTTCTTTCTCTAAAACTGCTCCGTCCTTAGCACTACTGCAGATATGCAGGTGCAATATCAAATACTGTCTTGCAGCCGCTCTGACCTTCCTTATAAAGACGGTAAGCTGCTCTTGCATATGCTACGATAACGCAAGATGAATTCCGGGTTAGAATCAAGCTTTAAGCTCTGTATTCTATAACGTGGCTGTTTTCATTATTCCAGCCTGTCTTTCCCGTCTGATGCGGATAACGAAACCTCCGTGTGGAATTCCACTGTGGTTTTTTGCTTTAATTCTTCTTCACTGATAAAATGAACTGTTGTATCGGGAATAATGCATATGAAAGCACATCCTCATCCTGCTGCTTGTACTGCTGTACAATTGGATCATTCTTGAATTTCTCAAGCTGTGGTTCAATCAAGTCAGCTGGACGGCATGTAATAGGCTTTGTATCACCGATAGCCTTCTTCTGAACTTCTGGGTTAAATGGCTTGATTGTCTGTCCGAATTCACCCATAAGAACCTTCTTAGATTCCTTAGTAATCATCTTATAACGCTCGCCCTGTAATACATTAAGAACAGCCTGAGTACCAACAATCTGTGATGAAGGAGTAACAAGAGGTGGTTCACCATAATCTTTACGAACTCTTGGGATTTCCTCTAATACATCTCTGTACTTGTCCTCTGCACCAGCTTCCTTAAGCTGTGATACAAGGTTAGAAAGCATACCACCTGGTACCTGATATAATAATGTCTTGATATTAACGCCAAGAACCTTAGTATTCATAAGACCTGACTTTAACGCTTCTTCTCTCATTGGCTGGAAGTAAGCAGCTATCTCAGCAAGAAGATTCTGGTCAAGACCTGTATCATACTCTGTACCCTTAAATGCCTCTACCATAACTTCTGTAGCTGGCTGTGATGTTCCCATTGAGAATGGTGACATAGCTGTATCTATGATATCTGCACCAGCTTCAACTGCTTTCAAGTATGTCATTGAAGCTACACCTGATGTATAATGTGTATGCATCTGGATAGGAAGTGAAGAACCATCCTTTAATGCCTGTACAAGCTCTGTAGCCTTGGCAGGAAGCAAGTAAACCAGCCATATCCTTGATACAGATAGAATCTGCACCCATATCTTCAATTCTCTTAGCCATGTCTCTTTCCAGTAATCAAGTGTATATGCATCACCTAAAGTATAAGCAAGCGCAACCTGAGCATGTCCCTTTTCCTTGTTGGCAGCCTTAACAGCTGTCTGAAGGTTTCTTAAATCATTAAAGCAGTCGAAATACGGATAATATCAATACCGTTAGCAATAGACTTCTGAACGAAGTATTCTACTACGTCATCTGCGTAATGATTGTAACCTAATATATTCTGTCCTCTGAAAAGCATCTGAAGCTTAGTATTCTTGAATCCATCTCTAAGCTTACGAAGTCTGTCCCATGGATCTTCCTTAAGGAATCTAGTGAAGCATCAAATGTAGCTCCTCCCCAGCACTCTACTGAATGATATCCAACCTTATCCATCTTATCTACGATAGGAAGCATCTGCTCTGTTGTCATACGAGTAGCTATAAGTGACTGATGCGCATCACGCAATACTGTCTCGGTAATCTTTAAAGGTTTCTTATCTGCCATTTCATGACCTCCTGTAAATCTTCTGTCTACTAAACATTATTTAGATTTTCCGATATATTATATCGTTCTGCTGAATTTTAAAAATGGCCATAAAAACATCGAATGTACCGGCTGCAACCGCTGTACCAATAACACCGGCAACGTTAGGTCCCATAGCATGCATCAGAAGGAAGTTAGAAGGATCTGCCTCAGAACCAACCTTCTGCGAAACTCTGGCTGCCATAGGAACCGCAGATACACCTGCTGAACCAATAAGCGGATTAACCTTACCATGTGTAACAAGACACATAATCTTACCAAATAACACACCTGCTGCAGTACCAAATGCGAATGCAATAAGTCCTAATGCAACAATCTTTAATGTATCAAGGTTAAGAAATGCTTCTGCACTTGTTGTAGCACCAACTGATGTTCCAAGGATAATAACAACTATGTACATAAGTGCATTAGAAGCTGTCTCTGCAAGCTGCTTAACAACTCCACATTCCTTGAAAAGGTTACCTAACATGAGCATACCAACAAGTGGTGCTGTTGTAGGAAGAATAAGTACAACTACTACAGTAACTACTATAGGGAAAAGAATCTTTTCAAGCTTAGAAACAGGTCTTAACTGTTCCATCTTAACTTCTCTTTCCTTCTTAGTTGTAATAGCTTCATAATTGGTGGCTGGATAATAGGAACCAGGACATATATGAATATGCTGCTACTGCAATAGGTCCCATATATTTAGTCTGACCAAGTTTACCTGCAAGGAAGATTGAAGTAGGACCATCTGCACCACCAATAATTGATATAGCTGCTGCTGCCTTATCTGGGAATCCCATAAGAATAGCCATAAGATATGCTGCAAAGATACCAAACTGTGCTGCTGCACCAAGCAGGAAACTTGCCGGGTTAGCAATCAATGGACCAAAATCAGTCATAGCACCAACACCTAAGAAAATAAGTGATGGTAAAATACTCCATTCATCAAGTAAATAGAAATCCTCTATTGCTAACATTAAAGGTTTAAAAACATACCAAAAAAGAAATAGGTACTAAGAGCAGAGGTTCATATCCTTTTTTAATTGCAAGATAAAGGAAAACAAACGCAACCAGAACCATAAGGTAATATAACTCATCTTAAGTTGTTACCTCCATCTAAGTCACTTTATATCAGTATCATAATTAATTTAATGAAACTAATACCTTACCTGACTCTACAGAATCACCAGCTGCACACTCAACTGTTGCAATTGTACCATCCTGTGGTGCACAAATTTCATTTTCCATCTTCATAGCTTCAAGGACAACTAATACGTCACCCTTCTTTACAGCTGCGCCTGCTGCTGCGTTAACCTTAAGAATCTTGCCTGGCATAGGAGCGTTAACTTTAACTGCTCCCTGAGCACCTGCTGGTGCTGCTGCCTTTGCTGCTGCCTTTGGAGCTGCTTTAGGAGCGGCTGCCTTAGCTGCTGGAGCTGCACTGCCTGTTCCTTCTTCTACAGTAACATCATATACATTACCATTAACTGTTATTGTATAATTCTTCATAATTATTTCCTCCTGCTATTAACCTTTCTGATTGAACGAACAACAAGTCCATCCGTAGATGTTCCTTCTGATGCTGCAATAGCTGCTGTTATAACTGCAACAAGTTCAAGATCGTCAACATTTTCATCCTGTTCTTCATTAGAAACAATCTGTGCTATAGCATTATCAACACCAACAGAAGCTGTGTCTTCTTTCTGTTCTTTCTTTCTGTTCTCATATAAGCTTATATACTTGAACAGAGAAATAATGAATGAAATGAATATAAGAACTACAAATACAGTTCCCATACCAATAAGTGTATTCATTCCGGCCTTACCCATCTTCTCACCTGTTGTGTATGATGGATTAATAGCTCCACTTTCAAGTGTGTAATCTGTATTGATTACAATTCGAATGTACATACTCTCTTTTCGAATTTAAGTTTAACTGAAATTTACCACAATCTGGCATGTCATCTTCATATTATCACCTTCTTTATTATAAACTGTACCATGCTTCTTATCAGCACGAACCTCTCTCTTTTATCAAATAACATTTCAAATGCAGCGGCTACATACTGTCTTGTATTCTCCGGGTCAATAACAGCATCAACATAGCCTCTTGCTGCTGCTGACTCAACACTTGACTGTAACTTAGCATATTCTGCTGCTTTCTCTGAAACAGTTGCTGCCACATCAGAAGCGGCTGCTATCTCATCAGCATACATAATCTTTGCTGCAAGCTGTGAATCCATCATTCCGATAGAAGCTGTTGGCCATGCGTAGACAAGGTCTGCACCTAAAGACTTAGAGTTCATAGAAACATATGCGCTTCCATAAGCCTCACCTGTAATAACATTAACCTTAGGTACATCTGCGTTAGCAAATGCATATGTAAGCTTGGCACTTGCAATTGCAATTCCCTTCTCAGCTGCCACTGTAGCTTCGAATCCCTTAACATTAGTAAGTGTAAGTACAGGAATTTCAAATGCATTACAGAAATTAACAAAATTCTCTGCCTTGTAAGCGCCCTTAACTGTAAGAACCGGTTCAAACTTTTCAGCCACTTCACCCTCTTCATCATAAAGAGCTGTTCTGTTAGCTACTGCACCAACTGTAACGCCATCAACAAGAATGAATCCTGTAACCATCTCTTTAGCATATGAAGCCTTAACTTCAACAAATACATTATCATCAGCAATATCTGAAAGAGCTAATGCAGGATCAGCAATCTCTGCTTCCATATCCTGGCATACTCTGTTAAGATCATCTGTTGTTGCAGAAACTGCAGCATCCTCTTCGTTGTTAGCAGGAAGCATAGAAACTAACTGTCTTACACCATTAGCAATAGTCTCCTCATCTCCTGTAAAATCAACAACTCCTGCTTCTGCCTGGAACTTAGCTGACGCTGAGTCAAGCTTTGATTCATTATTACCATCTAATGCATTAGGGCTGTTAACAAAAAGCTTGGCCTTGCTATCTTCCATAAATGTAAAATCAGATAATGAAGAAAGAATTGCAAGTCCACCGCCACAGTTACCGTAAACAGCTGTAATCTGTGGAATAATTCCTGAAGCAAGTGACATATTCTTATAGATTTCACCGAAACCTTAAGTGCATCTGTTGCTTCCTGAAGTCTTAAACCTGCGCAGTCAATCAGACCTACCACAGGAGCTCCCATTTTCATAGCATAATCATAAAGTGCTGAAATCTTCTTAGCATGCATCTCACCGATAGAACCATTAAGAACAGTTGCATCCTGCTGTATACATACACAAGATTACCATTAATAACTCCGTATCCTGTAATAACACCATCAGATGGAGCTTTCTTTTCCTGCATGTTAAAATCTGTAGCTCTGGCTGTAACTCTGGCTCCGATTTCAACAAAGCTGCTGTCATCAAGAATAGCTTCGATCCTTGATAATGCCTGTGTTGTATTACTCATTACGAGACCTCCCTTGTTTTTTACGTTGCTATTGCGCAACTCTTTGTTAATTTTATTACAATCTGCCAATAATTACAAGTATTTTTAGTCCTTTGTTTCAAATACAATCACAAGTCCTTTTTTTATATTTATAACCGCCACATTTTCTTTAATTTCATTACTCTGGCATATGCTTAAACCCTGATGAAGTATATAATCATCAAGCACATATTTAAACCCTGCAAGACTTATAATTGTTTCTTCAGATAGTGGAACAAATGATACATAATCACCATACTGTCCTTTTTTTGATACTTTTACTTCTCCCATCTTGTCATTTATAAGATATATTTTATTGTGACTGTCACATATAAAACATGGTACGCCACTGTCAAGTGCAGCCTTCATATTGCATATATTGGTAAATGTGTGATCCATCCTTGTACCTGTCGCCCCAAGTATATATATAACTGAAGCTCCGGCTTTCAATGCATTTATAATAGCAATATGCGTATCTGTATAATCCTTTTCTTTAGGATAAGTCTTAATATCTATATTTTATATCTTATCAAGCAGTCCATCTTCACTGAGTCATAATCCCCCAGTATCATATCCGGCACAAGTCCGAGTTCATCAATATATTTAAGACCACTGTCAGCTGCAATTATGTATTCAGCATTTATTGTCTGACAAAATCCTTTTGCCCATTGGATATCAAGACTTCCCCCTGTCACTATAAAACCTTATTCATATCCATCATCCTTAAGCTTATTCTTTGTTTTCTCTTATTATTTTGCTTTGTATTTTTCCATATTTCATTTATGTTCTTTATTTTTTCACATTTATATTCTATAATATCTGAACAATAAAACTTTTATGGTTTAAAAGTTCTATAACAAGGAGGAATATTATGTCTGAAAACGCAATCTGACATAACTAATGACAACATTCAGGATAATAACGGGAATGACTCTCTTCTTACAGAAGGAAATGAACTTCTTATGCAAATCTTTACGAAAGCACTGAGGACAAATACAAAGACAACTTATCATCAGCCATTACATTCTTCGTATGTGGAGGAATCGGAATCATTCTTATGATTCTTAATGATATCGGTATCATTAAGATAGTAACTAAAGGGATGCACCTTCATTCCTTTTTATTAATATTGTTCTTGGTCTGTTATTTATCGGATTCATTGCAATCGGTGTCTGGTCTTTGAAATACTCTAACAAAATTAAAGCCAAGGCTGAAACTGAGGATAAGAAAGCCGCCGATGTACTTAACTGGCTGGAAGACAACATAACTAAAGAAGATATTGAGAATTCTTACACTGGAGATATTCAGGAAGAAATGAAATATTTTAACCGTACAGCTTATGTTAAAGAACAGTTAACCGTACAATTTACTGAACTCTCAGATGAAGAAGCCGAGAATTTTTCAGAACAGTTCGTTGAAAAAATGTTTAATTAATTCTTATAATCAATAAAACCCGCTGTGTAATTAACAGACACAGCGGGTTTACTATATTCTGATTAGTTGTTAGAAAGGAATTCATCAATTCCCTTAGCTCCAGCCTTTCCTGCTCCCATGGCAAGAATAACTGTAGCTGCACCTGTAACAGCATCTCCACCGGCATATACACCTTCCTTAGATGTTTTACCAGTTTCTTCTTCTGCTACGATACATTTTCTCTTGTTGATGTCAAGTCCCTTAGTTGTTGAAGAAATAAGTGGGTTAGGTGATGTACCAAGTGACATGATAACTGCATCAAGTTCCATAACGAACTCAGAACCTGGTATCTCAACAGGCTTTCTTCTGCCTGAGGCATCTGGCTCACCAAGTTCCATCTTTACGCACTTAATTCCTGTAACATTGCCCTTCTCATCTGTGAGAACTTCTGTTGGGTTAGTAAGAAGGTCAAATATAATACCTTCTTCTTTAGCATGATGTACTTCCTCAGCTCTTGCTGGAAGTTCTTCCTCACTTCTTCTGTATACAATATGTACCTCTGCTCCAAGTCTTAAAGCTGTTCTTGCAGCATCCATAGCAACATTACCGCCACCAACGATAGCAACCTTCTTAAATCTTGCTATTGGTGTATCATAATCATCCCTGAATGCCTTCATAAGATTGCTTCTTGTAAGATACTCATTAGCTGAGAATACTTCGTTTGCATTCTCACCTGGAATACCCATAAATCTAGGAAGACCTGCTCCTGAACCAATAAATACTGCATCAAAGCCTTCATCTTCAAGTAACTGGTCAATTGTCATTGACTTACCAATAACAACGTTAGTCTCAATCTTAACACCTAACTTCTTAACATTCTCAACTTCGTGGGCAACTACTGTTGACTTAGGAAGACGGAACTCAGGAATACCATATACTAATACACCACCAGCCTCATGTAAAGCCTCGAATATAGTTACTTCATATCCCATCTTTGCAAGATCTCCTGCGCATGTAAGTCCTGAAGGACCAGAACCTATTACAGCTACCTTCTTGCCTTTCTTTTCTGTTGGCATCTCCGGTGCAACATTGTTTTCTCTAGCCCAATCAGCTACAAATCTTTCAAGCTTTCCAATAGATACAGCCTCACCCTTAATACCTCTTACACACTGTCCTTCACACTGTGTTTCCTGTGGACATACACGGCCACATACAGCTGGAAGTGCACTTGACTTACCAATAATCTTATATGCTTCCTCAATATTTCCTTCTTTTACCTGATGAATAAATGCTGGGATATCGATAGATACAGGACAGCCCTGAACACATCTTGCATTCTTACAGTTAAGGCATCTTGTTGCCTCTTCCATAGCTTCTTCCTTGTTATATCCAAGACATACTTCATCAAAATTCTTATTTCTTACGTCAGGAGCCTGCTCTCTGACTGGCACTTTCTTCATTACGTCCATTTTGAAACCCATCCTTTCTAATTACACTGTCCACAACCGCCGTGATGTGTATCGCCTTCCTGAAGCTTGAGCATTGCTCTTCCCTCTTCAGTTCTAAGCATAGCTCTGCCCTCTTCTGTTTTACATATGTCTGCTGACTTTCATAGCCTGGTCAAAGTCTACAAGATGACCGTCAAACTCAGGTCCGTCAACACATGCAAACTTAATCTCATCGCCAACCTTAAGACTGCATGCTCCACACATACCAGTTCCATCAACCATAATAGGATTCATACTTACAACTGTAGGAATACCAAGTTCCTTAGTAAGAAGACAGACGAACTTCATCATAATCATAGGTCCGATTGCTACACATAAATCATAATGTTTTCCTTGTGCATAAAGGTCTTTAAGCACATCTGTACCCATACCCTTTTCTTACATAGCTTCCATCATCAGTTGTTATGTAATCTTTTCTGCTAATTTTTTTCAGCCTTAAGAATCTTGTACATTATAATACCCCTTTCAGTGTTATATTATATCTGAAGTGCTGATCACACATCAAAACATATTTATAGCTATTAGTCCTCTTACGTTTTACATTATTTAAATGTTAATATTCAGAAGAACTGTAAGAGCCGTTTGAATTAGTTACTTTGTAACATGTTCCATTCTTGATTCCTATTCCATAATACCCTTCAGTAGATGTCTTTGATTTATCTTTAACATCAAACCTTACGATATACATCTCAACCGAATTAACTGTTGCTTTTGGCTGATATACAAAAAGTTACCTTTCTGCCATCACTGGTCGTATTACCATCTGACTTAAGTACACCATCCGCAATAAGTCTGTTTTTTTAATATTTCAAGGCATTCATTATAAGAAAATGTTTTTGCCTTATTTATCACATAATTTTTTTTGACTACTGAACTCGCCTGATTATGTGAATCTATTATTACGACTGCTATTACATTGTTGCCTTCAGGAATATCAAAGGGTTCTGTATACTCTTCCGAACCTGCTGTTGGTGTCGAGCCATCCAGTGTGTAATATGCTTTACTTCCAACTGGGATATTGCTTATAGTCACCTGCTGTCCCTCTGCATATGTTCCAGATTCCGGACTAACCGTTGGTGTTGATGGCTTCTTGTAGTCAACAACATACTGAAGCTCAACAACATCACTATATACTCCTATTGAATTAACAGCTACTGCTTTGATAGTGGTTGTTCCATTCTTAATCTCAATGGTATCACCATTATATTTTGTACTTTTTTCAGTTGGCTCAGATTTATCCTGCGTATAATATATTGTTGAAGAAGAGCTTTCTGTAAATTGCAGCTTAACCTCATCATCATAAGTTCCTGCTTCAACCGATGGTTTAGGATTCTCAACAACATAATCCGAAAGATACTTATAACCTTCTTTGTTTTTATACGACTTTATCAGTGTATTAAGTGCATTGCCATCCTTTTTTTGTTCATATATAGATGCAAGCTCCTGTATTGACTTCTGATTATTCTCATCATAAGACAGAATATCTTTAAGTGTTTCTATCTGCTTATCTGTATTATTCTCTTTTTTATAGCACTCATATAATGTATACTTAAGATCTGTGTTTTTCTTACCTTCATTGAGCTTAGCTGCCTTTGAAAGATACTTCACAGCCGAATCATAATCATTATTCTTATAGCTTTCCATACCTTTTTCATAATTATATTTATATGATTCTTTACTTCTGTTATGAATAACTACACCGGTAATAATACCTATAAGTACCAGAAGTGCCGCTATACCGCATGAAACTCCTATTATGATTTTCTTCTTTTTATCATCACTGGCAGTTCCACCAGCCACATGTTTATCTGAATCAGCATGCTTATCTGAATCAACATCTGAATCTGAATCAATATCAGAACTAACATCTGAATTAACATCCAAATTAACACCAGAATCTGAATTCTTAACCGGGATATTTCTAATATTATCTCTCACTTCATCAACGTTATATACACCTGTTTTCTGAACATCATCTTCAGATTTCGTGAGCATATCTGTTGTAACTTTAGGTATAACCTTAGTCTTACCCATCTCAATGTCTGTATCTTGTGAATCTTTTGCAGCTGTGTTTTCTGCAGATGACTCTTTCTGATTATCAACAAATGCTTTAGCGACACTGGTTTCTTCTTCTACAAGTCTTTCCAATGATTTCACTAACTCATCATCCAATTCATCTTTATTATCAATTCCCATATAGACATTCCCATCCTTTATATTTTAACGTATAAATTCTAACATATTGATATTCAATAATCAATAAATTAAAAAACTAAACTTGCAAAGTTTTGCAGCCTTTATTTTATTTTCTTTATTTTTATTATTTTTATTATTCTTTCATAAATTGTACATACTTTGCACACAAATATTTAATATACTAATAATCAGATAGTAAGTTAATTCTTTCTATCTCCCCTCATATTAAAATAAAGAAACAGCTGTCAGCTTATTGGTTGGCAGCTGTTTCTTTATCTTTATGTATAAAATATTTATACAATCTAATGACTGCTTAGTAATAAAGCTATCCGACACATCAGTTATATCAGTTATATATAACAGCTGTCTATACAAAAAAAGCAACAGCCATATTTATTATAGCTGCTGCTTTTTGTTTATTTATTATCTTATATTAGTAACTGTAACCACACATCTTAAAGTCTTATTATTAACTGTAGCTGTAACAGTTGCTGTACCTGCTCTTCTACCTATAACTTCTCCAGAAGAAGATACTGTACACACTCTTGGATTACTGCTTCTCCATGTGATTTTATCTTCTGTACCTATAACATCAAGATTATATCTGTCATACTGTTCAATTCTTATATTAGATGTACTCATTGCAAGTGAATGGACTGTACAAGAAGCCTCAACACCGCTGTTATTACTTATTACAAACACGTCTGCTGTACCAGGTCCAACTGTAGTTATGACTCCATCCTGATCAACCTGAACAATTCCTGTATCTGATGAGTACCATTCATATGAATCATTATTAACAGCCGGCCTTACTATTACCGATAGCTGTCTTGCTCTGCCTGTAAGCATATATATTTCTTTAGAGTTAATTCTGAGTGAGGATATATTAACTCTTGGAGTTACATATACCCAGCAGATTCCTGTAGATATTATTACCATCCTGAGATGTTGCTGTAATCTTAACTTTACCAGAACCAACTGCAAATATCTCTCCATCCTTCATCTACCACTGCTACAGATTCATTAGATGATTTCCATGTTACATCTTTAATCGTAGCATTCATCAGGTTAATCACCGCTGTCGCCCTTACTGAATCACCAATAAGCAAGTCTTACTGTATCTGGTTCAACATATAAACCTGTTACAGGATTAACAACTCTTACTGATACATGAATCTGTAACTCCGCTTCCATCTGCTGCTGTAGCTGTAATAACAGCACTTCCAACGCCATTGGCACTTATATTGCCTTCCTCGGGTCAACATAACATACATCATTATTTGATGATGACCATGTTACTATTTTTGTTTGTTGCTGTATCTGAACCAACTTTGCTATAAGCGTTCCTGTTGCACCCACATTCATGAGCTTATCATTTCACTCAATGTAATAGTTGAAACATATTCCTTAACAACAATTGTACACGCTGCTGTGAGATGACACTCATCTGTTGTAACCTCAATTACACATGTTACCACCCTTTAAGGCTGTTACAACGCCATTTTCATCAACTGTTGCAACTGAGGTATCACTCGAAAGATAAGTTACGTTCTTATTCTCTGCATCTATGGCTCAACGGTAGGAATAATAGCATATTTAGCTCCAACCCATAATTCCTGATAGTCAGAATTAAGTGTTATTCCTGTTACAGGCTGTGTAACAGTAACAATACAGTATGCTGTAAGTCCCGTGTCAACATTAGTACATATTATAGATGTTGTTCCCGCACCTGTAGCTGTAACCTTACCATCGCTTTCTACTTTACATACGTTTTCATCACGGCTTTCCCATGTAACAAGCTTGTTATCTGCATTCTCTGGAAGACATGTGGCATTAAGCCAGAACACCTGTCCTTTTCTCACTGTAATATCTGTTGTATTAAGTACAATTGATGTAACAGGCTGCTTAACATATATATTACACATTGCTGTAACACCACCATCAAGCGACTTACAAAGTATTGTTGCACTACCTGTTCCAACAGCTTCGACCAGACCATTAGAATCAACTATACATACATTAGTATTAGATGATTCCCAACTACTGTTCTGTCTGTAGCCGTTATCGGGAAACTTCTGCTGTGATTCTTAATGTCTGTCCTATTGACATAATCTCATCTTTATAATCAAGTTTAATAGTCTCAACTGGTATGCTTATAATAAAATTACATGTCGCAATAAATGCGCCATCATCTGTTTTGCAGACAATTGTACAGTATCCTGGCTTAACAAACTTAACAAGACCATTATCATCAACTGTTGCAACAGATGTATCAGAAGATGTCCATGTGACATTTCTGTTAACGCCTTCACCTGATGGCAATATAGTTGCTACAAGCTGATACTGTCCGAGTGCCATGGATGCCCTGACTGTTGTTTCATTAAGCTGGATTCCAGTAACCGGTTCTCTTACATATACTTCACAGGTTGCTACCTTAAGCCCATCTTCTGAAATAACTGTGATAGTTGTAGTAGCCACCCGATATATCCATTTATGGTAGCTGTATAGCTATCTCACCTTCAACAGTTGCTACTATTGGATTAGATGAAGACCATAATACCTTGTTGTTAGTTGGTCCTGCCGGATTAAATATAACCTGTACAGTTTCAGATGAACCTCTGTCTATCTGATATTGATGGGTTAATACTAATCTCTCCAACAGGTGTTGTTATATATACAACACAAGTAGCCTTCTTTATAACTCCATTAATATTCTGCGAAACAGTAAGATGTGCAATACCTGGTGCCACACCCTTATTGTCAAATGACTTACCATCATCTGACTGTTTAACCTCTATAAGTGTATATGTAGGAACTACCCCGGCAGCATCTTTGGTTAGTAACAGTATATGTAATATCTTTTTTATCTGGGCTGAATTAGTAACAAGTGCTTCAAGTCTTCGTTCTCCTATGTTAACACTTGTGCATTGATGTAAGACTTATTCCAAAACCATCTATAACTGTAATATCATATGTGATCTGGTTTTTCTGCTTATATACAGTAGATAACTCATCTTCTACTCTTTGTGCAATTATAGTTGCATGTCCTGCACCTGTAGCAGTAACAAGTCCTGTTGTCTGATCTACCTGTACAACACTGTTATCTGTTGTTGACCATGTTATTTCAGTTGGATTAGCTGTTGTTTTTAACTGAATTGTATCACCAACATTCATGTTGCTCACATCTTTACCAAGCTTTTTAAATGGAACGATAACATTAACCTCATCATGGTTAGCCCATGTCATGTTTCCGTTCATATCAAGTGCACCTACACCTGCGTAAGCCTTTGCAACACCTGCATATATTCCTTTAACGCTGCCATCTTTTTTTTATATGTCATTATATCTGTATTATCCGAAATATATGTAACACCAGAAGTAGCTGGATATTTTACATTTGATGGTATCTGCTCATCTGTAAACTCTTCAAAATCCTTAGTTGATAAGACAAAATACTTTGTGCCATCTGCAAGCTTCTGCACTGAATTGCCCTGTTCGTTTGCTTTGCCTTCTGTATATTCAACCTTTGAAACAATAGAATATTTTGCTGTAAGCTGCGAAATACCATCTCCATCTGCTGTTCTTACAGTAAGATTAGTTTTTCCGCCTCCGACAATCTTAAGTGTTACCTTTGATGCATCAGATGAAACCTTTTCAACAATGCCATCCTTTAACAGATTGCCTGTCTTATCATTATCTGTTTCAACAAAAAGCTTATTAGTTTCACATGTGTTAGACGAAATCTCTATAATATCGCCCACATGATATTCATTCTTCTGCTCATCTGTAAGCTCTACTCCGTTACGTGTTGCTTTAAATTTAACACTCAATGGTACTATCACATCAACCGAATCACTTCCAAGAGCTTGCTGATATGTAATGCTTCCATCAGGACCATATATCTTCGTATAATATGTTGCAGTCAATGTTGCCTTTACCTGCTTTATAAGCACGGATAAGTGGTGATTTAACACCATCAGCTGTATCTGCTGGTTTAACTCCTGCACTGTCACTTACTATAAACTTGACTACATTGGAATCTGATACAGTCCATTTAAGATTTCTCTCTGTAGGCTTGTAGTTATCAGGCGAATCCTGTCCAACTATGTTGTTTTCATCTCTTCCTGTCATATCTGCTACAACATCATTGCTATCCTCTCCTGGATTAAGAATGGTCTTATAGCTTTTTACTGTAACCGTTACGCTCGAATCACATTTGCAAATACCATATATCCGCTGAATGCCCCTAAAACTACAAGTACTGATAACAATATCTTCCACTGTACCCTAAGCCTTCTAAATTTTTTAATACCACTCATATGTATGCCTCATTTCATTAATATATAATATATCATAATTATTTACACATTATAGTTTTATTTAATTCTACATTATTTTCCAAAAATTATCAACAAGTATATCGTCATATTCCAACAAAATTTCAGCAGATTTTCTTTATTTTTATATATTTTTTCAATATAATGATATAAGTGCCAAAAATATGAAAAGACTTTTTTCTGCCTTCAGAAAAAGACGTTTTTACTTGAGACACGCTAAACACCGAATAAAAAGGAGTATTAATATGATCTCTGTAAGTATGTGTATGATTGTTAAAAACGAACAGTCTATATTAAAAAGATGTCTTGACTCATATGCCGGCATTTATGATGAGCTGATTATTGTAGATACCGGCTCAACGGACAACACTAAAGGAAATTAAATTTAAGACCAGCTGAAGAATGTACATTTGACGCTGTATCATTAGGTGAAGTTATGCTTCGTCTTGATCCAGGTGAAGGAAGAATCCGTACAGCAAGAAGCTTTAGAGCATGGGAAGGCGGCGGAGAATACAACGTTATCCGTGGTCTTCACAAGTGTTTCGGTATGAGAACTGCTGTTATTACAGCTTTCGCTGATAACGAAGTAGGTCTTCTTATGAAGGATTTCATCGAACAGGGTGGCGTTGATACATCACTTATCTGCTGGAAGAAGACAGATGGTATCGGACGTCTTTGCAGAAATGGTCTCAACTTCACAGAAAGAGGTTTTGGTATCCGTGGTGCCAAGGGTTGCTCTGATAGAGCTAACACAGCTATTTCACAGGCTACTCCAGAAGATTTCGATTTCGATTACATCTTCAAGAACAAGAGCGATGGTGGTTTAGGTGTTCGTTGGTTACATACAGGCGGTATCTATGCTGCTCTTTCTGAACAGGCTTGTGAAACTGTTATCGCAGCTTGTAAGGCAGCTAAGAAGTACGGTACAATCGTATCTTACGATCTTAACTACAGACCATCTATGTGGGAAGCTATCGGCGGTTTAGCTAAGGCTCAGGAAGTTAACAAGGAAGTTGCTAAGTATGTTGACGTTATGATTGGTAACGAAGAAGACTTCACAGCTTGCCTCGGTTTCGAAATCGAAGGTAACGATGAGAACCTTAAGACTCTTAACCTTGATGGTTACAAGAAGATGATCAACGAAGCTGCTGCTACATACCCTAACTTCAAGGCTGTTGCTACAACTCTTCGTCAGGTTAAGACAGCTACAGTTAACGATTGGTCAGCAATCTGCTGGGCTGATGGTGAAATCTACAAGGCTGCTCAGTATGATGGTCTTGAGATCATGGATAGAGTTGGTGGCGGAGATTCATTCGCTTCAGGTCTTGTATATGGTCTTATGACATTCGAGGATGCTGAAAAGGCTGTTACTAAATTTTCTCATAATATCCTCATTTCTGCACACTTTACGTAAAGAACTGGTACACGTGTGCCATAATACCGGTTCAATATGCGAAAGCTGATATTTTTCACATATATTTTCTTTATATAAATTTCTTTTATAAACTATAGTCCTGTGGTCTGTTAACAATTCTTTAAATCAATCACTTAATCGTGTTACTTAGCTACTATCGTTGTTTCTACATTCGCTCCATTCATGGCAATTCCATCTGTAAGTGATGATGTGCTGATCTTTATTGTAGCTTTATACTCACCTGCTGATAAGCTACGATTGAGCTTTACGTTAGATATAGTTTTACCTGGTTCAACCATAGCTGACTTATATATCGATTCACCAGTATCACTTAACACTATCTCGAATGTGAAGTAGCATGGATTGCCTTCAGGATTCATAAGATTCATAGTTACATCTTCTTTTCCAGCTGCTATTGTTATTGATGGATATCCTGGAATCCTTATGCTCTGCTGGCTTCCTGTCGTAGCCTTATCCGAATTACTATCGCCTGCATTTGCATCAAGTGAAGGTGTAAATGCATTATCATTATTGTTATTTTTATTATTTTTTCCAACTACCATGTATATAACAAGTCCTGCAACAACTGCACATAATGCTATAATCACTGCTATCATTATCTTATTTTTAGATATTTTCATTAAAATCCCTCCTTTTTATCTGGCTGGTTCTGACTCACTGTCCTGCTCAAACAACCCATATCTTAATTTCTGGCTTCCATTGACAAGCCTCTTTCTTATAGCCTCCTTTTATATTTAGTTTGTAATGATATTATTCCCCGTATCAATGCTGCTTCACAATTCAGTTATAACCATCACGGCAATATGCTTTGAATACTGATTATTGCCTGCAACACTACATGTTGTATGTATAATATACGATAAATCTCTATTTGTGGGACAATTTGCATGAATTACAGCTTTTTCGACATGAACGACAAAAAAATTTATAGAATTTTAATCTGATTCAATATATAATAAAGCAGTAAAGGGCTTATCGTGAATACCGTGGATATACTGGTAATATCTGCCCTTGTCTTTAATAACTAATTATCATTTATTAATTTATATAAACATCAACGGAGATAAAACCACCATGAAAATAGCAGTATGTGACGATAATCTTAACGAATTAGAGTTAATAAGAACTCTTCTTGATATATACAAGTCTGATAGCATACAGACATTTACAGTAAAATGCTTTGAAAGCAGCGTAGAACTTGCTTCTACCCTTAGATTTGAAAAATTCGATATATATATTCTTGATATAATCATGCCTGTGATGGACGGTCTTACACTTGCAAAGGAAATTCGGACATTTGACAAAGCGGCTCCTATAATCTTTCTTACAGCTTCTCCCGAATTTGCTGTGGACAGCTATACTGTGAAAGCCTTCAACTATCTTTTTTAAAACCGGTAGTTAAAGAACGCCTGTATTCTACACTTGATGATATTATCGAAACCTTTCACCGGAAAGTACTGATAACATAATCATAAAGAATAGTACCGGAATTCACAAGATACATATAAGCGACATAATCTATGCCGAAGCTCTTAACAGAAAAGTAATTATATACCTAAAGAACGGTGAACAGATAACATCCACAGACGTATTCTCTTCTATATGTGTTACACTGACTGCTCATAATGAGTTTCTTCTTCCGCATCGTTCTTTTATAGTTAACATGAACTACATAAAAACCATAAACACAACTGAAATATGCCTGATTAACGACAAATCAATTCCGCTTGCGCAACGACGTGTAAGCGAAATCAAAAAACAGTATCTGACTTTTCAGATGGAAGGCTAATACATAAGAAAGAGGGAATATATATGGACGGACTATCTGCAATGCTAAATCTTGTCAATTATGTTTTTGTACTTATATTTGGAATAGTTGTATCTTTCTACTTCGCTGATATCACATGGGAAGACAACAAAAAAACAATCATATCTACACTTGTAGCTTTTGCACTTCTACAGGCAGTATGCTATGTTCTTCTGGGCGAACGCATACTTTACAAAAGCTATCCATTTATTATACATATTCCTCTGATTCTTGTTATAAGATATGTATGTCATAAAAACATATATATATCAACCATAGCTGTCTTGTCAGCATATCTTATGTGCACACCACGCAAATGGTTTGGTACAGTTGCTGCTTATATTATCAAGGATATTCCTATGATATCAGATATTGTAACCATTATCATTACAATACCTCTTTTATTCATAGTAATTAAATACATTTCGCCTTACATAATAAAGCTTGAGAATGAGTCAAAGACTATTTTATCTATATTCTTTTTCCTGCCTCTTACCTATTATGTATCAGAATACGCCTTTACTGTATACACAGACCTTTTATACCGTGGAGAAGCAATTGTTATAGAATTTATGGATAGCTTTATCGTTATACTGTACTTTTTATTATCTATCGTTACTCTTACTATTTTGAACAGGAAAAATGCAGCTGAACGGGAAAATATTATCCTGCTGGCTTCTGCTGCGCAGGCTGAAAAAGAGATTTCCCAGCTGTATGAATATCAAAGGCAGGCTGCTATATATCGTCATGATCTTAGGCATCATATGAACTTTTTACAGAGCTGCCTGAATGAAAATAAATATACACAAGCACATGATTATATAAAAGAAATATGTACTAATCTTGATAACAGCCGTATAACCAGATACTGCGATAACGAAGCTGTCAATCTCATATTATCTTCATATATTGACAGTGCTAACGAATATAATATAACTACGCAGGTGTCTGTTACTGCTGGCAATCTTTCAGACTACAAGCCTACAGACCGTTGCAGCCTCTTAGCGAATGCACTCGAAAATGCCATAAACGCATGTAACCTTGTACAGACTGCTCCAGCTGCTATTAATTCAAATCGTATTATCACAGTAAAGGTGTTTGATAAGAATAACAAATTATGTATTAACATCACCAATACTTATGCTGTTGAACCTGTATTTGTTAATAATACTCCTGTATCAGATAAAGCCGGACATGGTATCGGTATAAGAAGTATAATATCTGTGATTGAGAAATATAACGGTGTATATGATTTCTTTACTGAGGATGGGTTGTTTTATTTTCAGGCCTGTATATAAATATACACCATCATAAAAAGGACTATCACACTTATTTCCAAAAATGAAGATGTTTCAATGTCAACAATTCAAAGTCTTTGCGATTTTTTTGACTGCCAGCCCGGTGCTATTCTGTCATATGAAAAAGAAATTGATAAAAATACTACTCTTTTCAGACTTCGTGAAGAAATGGAAATGAAGCTAAAAGGTGGTTTATATCATCAGACCCAGATACGCATAACTTATAATTCAAATCATATGGAAGGAAGCCGGTTGACAGAAGAACAAACACGAAGTATCTATGAGACCAAGACTATAGGTATTACTGATGGCGTTGAAAAAGTAGATGACATCATAGAAACTGTTAATCATTTCAGATGTTTTGATTATATTTTAAAAATTGCGGATAAAGAACTTTCCGAAGATATTATAAAACATATTCATCTCTTATTAAAAAGCGGAACAACGGATAGTCAAAAAAGAATGGTTTGCAGTTGGCGATTATAAGAAACGCCCTATTGTCATTGGTGATATGATTGAAACAACACACCCTTCCAAAGTCCCCGCCGCTATCAAGAGTCTATTAAAAGACTATAGGGAAAACAGCAATATAACCTTTGAGGATATAATTGATTTTCATTATAAATTTGAAAAAATACACCCATTTCAGGACGGAAATGGACGTGTGGGCAGACTTATAATGTTTAAAGAATGTCTGAAAAATAACATCTGCCCTTTTTATTATTTATGATACTATGAAAGATTATTATAGACGAGGCTTAAATGAATACAAGGATGAAAAGGGTTATTTACTAGAAACCTGCCGTGCCTCACAGGATGAATATAGGATAATTCTTCCTGCATTGAAGTCTATCCAGTTGCTCTTATTGCCAGCAAGTCTTGAGTTAGTTGCAATCTTTACTGTAGGTACTGGTGATGCAAATGGTGTTCCACGTCCTGTTGTGAAAAGAACCATTTGTGCTCCTGCTGCTGCACAAGCTGTTGAAGCAACAAGATCATTACCAGGTGCGCTAAGAAGGTTAAGTCCCTTAGTATTAACTGGCTCTGCATATGCAAGCACACCCTTTACTAATGAGCTTCCTGACTTCTGTGTACATCCAAAAGACTTGTCTTCAAGAGTTGTAATACCGCCATCCTTGTTTCCTGGAGAAGGATTCTCGTAAATCTCCTGGCCATTCTTAATGAAGTACTCCTTAAAGTCATTAATAAGATGAACTGTCTTCTCGAAAAGTTCCTTGTTAGCACATCTGTTCATAAGGATAGTCTCTGCACCGAACATCTCTGGAACTTCTGTAAGGATAGTTGTACCACCCTTAGATACGAGCATATCTGAGAAAAGTCCTACTGTTGGGTTAGCTGTAATACCTGATAATCCATCAGAACCGCCACACTTCATACCAATGATAAGTTCCTTGGCATTAACCTTTTCACGCTTAAATGTTGCAGCATAAGCCATAAGCTCATTCATAAGCTTCTCAGCTTCTTCCTGCTCATTTTCAACATCCTGAACCTGAAGGAACTTAACTCTGTCAGGATTAACCTCTCCAATATAGTCCTTAAGAACTTCTATACGGCTGTTCTCACATCCAAGACCAAGTACAAGTACTGCACCTGCATTAGGATGGTTGATAAGGTCAGCAAGTATGTGTCTTGTATTCTCCTGATCCTCCGTTACCTGTGAACATCCGTATGGATGTGGGAAAGCAACAACTTCATCAACACCTTCTGGCTTGTTAGCTCTTGCTGTTGCTTCAATTGCTCTTGCAATTGAGTTAACACATCCAACTGTAGGAACAATCCATACTTCGTTACGGACACCAACCTTTCCGTTCTCTCTCATATATCCATCGAAATAAGCTGGCTCTGAAGGCTCAACATCCTTATGTCCCTCTGGTTCATATGTATATTCAAGTAATTCACCGAGACCAGTCTTTAAGTTATGAGTATGAACCCATGCTCCAACTGGAATATCAGCCTGTGCAAATCCGATTCTGAAACCATATTTGATAACCGGATCACCATTCTTGATAGCCTTAATTACAAACTTGTGTCCCTGTGGAATATCTTCTACAGTTGTCACATCAATTCCTGCAACATTAAGAGTTGTGCCTTTAGCAATAGGCTTTAATGCTACAGCAACATTATCATCTTTATTAATCTTGATAAAATCCTGCATATATCCTCCAATTCAATTTGATTATTATATTAAATAAGAGCGGATGAATATAAAAACATCCGCTCTATAATCATTCAAAGAGCTATTAATTAGTCAGCTAAATCATTAACTACTGCTCTCATACCTCTTTCTCTGATATCTGTGATGTACTCAGTAATAACTTCTTCAAGGTTAAGAACCTTAGAAAGATCCTCGCCACCAAAGAACTTAGTATTGCTTAAGTAAGCGTGTGTGAATTCCTTAGCAGACTTTCCTGAATTATCTCTGAAGAAATCAAGTACAGCCTTATCATCTGTGATGTTGTACTCTTCACCGTTTCTGTTACCCTTTAATACAATACCACCGTTGAACTCAGCTTCTGTCTGTGATGTATAGAAGCTCATAAGTGCTGCGATAGAGAATGTAAGGTACTTAGGAAGCTTATTAAACTTCTTAACATATCCTAAGAATGAAGGAAGACATCTAGCTTCCCACTTAGATACAGAGTTAAGTGAAATGCTTAATAATCTGTGATCTACGAATGGGTTAAGGAATCTGTCGATAACAGCCTTAGCGAATTCTTCACAATCTTCCTTAGAAAGTGAAAGTGTAGGAATAACTTCATTGTAAAGTGTTTCTTCCATGTACTTTCTGATTACAGGATCCTTCATAGAGTTCTCTACATTGTCATTACCAGCAAGGAATGAAGCTAATACAAATGATGTATGAGATCCGTTAAGGATTCTTACCTTTCTTTCCTTGTATGGATGATGATCCTTAGTAAATACTACATTAAGTCCAGCTTCCTTGAATGGAAGTTCCTTCTCAAGCTGTTCAAGTGGAAGGTTAGAATCACTTTCTACAACCCAGAGACCGAACACTTCTGCTCTGTCGATAAGCTGATCTTCATAGCCCCACTCTTCGCAAAGCTTAGCAGCATCTTCTCTTGGATAACCTGGAACAATTCTATCAACAAGTGTTGGGCAGAATGAGCAGTAATTGTTAACCCAATCCTTGAATCCATCTTCAAGACCCCAGAGTTCTATAAACTTCATAATGCACTTCTTTAATTCGATACCATTATCAGCGATAAGTTCGCAAGGAAGTAAGATAAGTCCCTTATCTGCTGCTCCGTTGAACTTCTGGTATCTCTTGTAGAGAAGCTGTGTAAGCTTACCAGGGTATGTCTTAGGAGGACGAGCATTAGGATTGTTATCTGTCTCGTCAAATACGATACCAGCCTCTGTTGTATTAGAAACGATGAATCTAAGTGTTTCGCTTGTGCCATATTCAATGTACTTGTCATAATCTTCAATAGCTGCTACAGCATCAACAACAGATGTAATCTGACGTGTGATTTCCTTAGGCTGTCCATCTACGAAACCTCTTAACTGAAGTGTGTACTGGCATTCCTGATCGTGGAATCTTTCAAGTGTACCAAACTCGATTGGCTTAACGATAACAACACCACCATTAAAATCTGTCTTTTCGTTAGTAACATCGAAGATATAATCTACGAATGCTCTAAGGAAGTTACCTTCACCGAACTGCATAACCTTAACAGGTCTGTCAACTGCATGTGTAATACTCTTGTTTAATCTCTGCATATTAAATCTCCTTTTTTCATTGGGAATAATCCGTTTTACGATAACGGTCCCTAATTATTAACCAGTAAATGGTATCTTGAAGTGCATGTAAGCGCTTTCATAAATAAAATATACTTAAAAATGCTCTAAGTCAATACATTTTTCTGCTTTTTAAAAAATTCTTACATTACACTTGTTTTTATAATAATACCATTGTATAATTCATTTATCAATATGTAAGCGCTTACATTTATTCATTTTTTATCAATTTTTGTTAAGCGATACATTTACATTCGTCAAGAGATGAGGTCGCACATGAATATTAATATATATGATGTTTCTAAAAAAGCTGGTGTATCCATAGCAACAGTTTCAAGGGTTCTTAACGGCAACACCAGGGTTTCTGAAAAGACAAGAGACAAAGTTATTAATGCAATGAAAGAATTAGACTACACTCCTAATGTATTTGCAAGAGGATTAGGTCTTAATACTATGAAGACAATTGGCATTATGTGCATAGATTCATCTGATATATACCTTGCCAACGCTGTTTACTATCTTGAACAGGAGCTTCGCAAATACAACTATGACTCTATTCTTTGCTGCACTGGTAAAGATTATAATAATAAGAAGAATTATCTCGAGCTTCTTTTGAGTAAAAGAGTTGACGGAATTATTCTTGCAGGTTCACAGTTTGTAGAAAATACCAGTGAGCATAATAACGACTACATTATTAATGCAGCTAAAGATGTCCCCATTGTGCTGGTCAACGGCTATCTGGATGCTGCCAACATTTATTCAGTAATGTGCAATGATGAAGAAGCTGTATACAATGCGACAAAACTCTTGATAAATAATTCACATCGTAATATAGTTTACTTATATACGAGTACTTCATACAGTGGCATGAATAAGTACCACGGCTATCTTAAAGCAATTAATGAAGCCGGTATTACTCTCCCGGATGAATTCCATCATCTGTGTGGCAAGAACATATCTCATGCCAGGGATTATCTTACATATCTATATGATAAAGGTATGAAGTTTGATGCCGTTATGACATCTGATGACTCTATCGCTGCCGGTGCTGTCAAGTTTGCACATACTCACGGAATCAGAATTCCTGAGGATTTAGAGGTTATTGGATACAATAACTCTGTTCTTTCATTATGTACAGAACCTGAGCTTACCTCTATTGACAGTAAGGTTGAGGAACTATCCTCATGCGCGGTAAGCGTGCTAATGAAGGTTTTATCCGGTGAAGATGCTGACAATCACAGTATCATCGCCGCTGATATAATAAAACGCAACACAACAATATTTTTAATTCACAGGAGGATTATGAATCATGAAACAGTTCATGGACAAAGACTTTTTACTTTCAACTCCAACAGCTCAGCATTTATTCCACGATTATGCAGCTAAGATGCCAATACTTGACTATCACTGCCATATCAACCCTAAGGAAATCGCTGAAGACAGAAAGTTCGAGAACATCACACAGGTATGGCTTGGTGGCGATCATTACAAGTGGCGTCAGATGAGAACTAACGGTGTTGATGAGAAGTATATCACAGGTGATGCTTCTGACCGCGAGAAGTTCCAGAAATGGGCTGAGACTCTTGAGATGGCTATCGGTAACCCACTTTATCACTGGAGCCACCTTGAACTTCAGAGATACTTCGGTTACAACGGTATCTTAAATGGTGATACAGCTGAAGAAGTATGGAATCTTTGCAACGCTAAGTTACAGGAAGATTCTATGTCAGTAAGAAACCTTATCAAGCAGTCAAATGTTACATTAGTTTGTACAACAGATGATCCTGTTGACTCACTTGAGTGGCATCAGGTTCTTAAGGATGATAAGACATTTGACGTACAGGTACTTCCTGCATGGAGACCTGACAAGGCTATGAACATCGAAAAGCCAGAATATCTTGATTACCTTGAGACATTATCTGATGTAAGCGGAATTAAAGTTAATTCATTTGCTTCATTAATGGATGCTCTTAGAAACCGTATGGATTTCTTTGCTTCTATGGGATGCTCAGTATCAGATCACGCTCTTGAGTATGTAATGTACAAGCCATACACAGAAGAAGAAATCGAAGCAATCTTTGCTAAGAGATTTTCTGGTTCTGCTATCACAACAGAAGAAATGAACAAGTTCAAGACTGCATTCATGGTATCTGTTGGTAAGGAATACAACAAGCTTAACTGGGTAATGCAGTTACACTATGGTACAATCCGTGATAACAACGTATTCAGATACAATCAGTTAGGTCCTGATACAGGTTTTGACTGCATCAACACTTATGACTGTTCAGCAGAGATGGCTCAGTTCCTTAACGCACTTAATGCTACAGATGAGCTTCCTAAGACAATCATCTACTCACTTAACCCTTCAGTTAACGCTGCTATCGGAACAGTTATCGGATGCTTCCAGGATTCTAAGGCTGTTGGCAAGATTCAGCAGGGTTCAGCTTGGTGGTTCAATGATCATAAGGTTGGTATGACTAACCAGATGACAAGCCTTGCTAACTTAAGCTTACTTGGCAACTTCATCGGTATGCTTACAGATTCAAGAAGCTTCTTCTCTTACACAAGACATGAATACTTCAGAAGAATCATGTGCGAACTTATCGGTGGATGGGTTTAGTTCCTGTTGTCGTACCATATATCGACTTATGTGCTTTTTACATAATATATAAGATTATCATTAGCATATACTTCTATCTCCTGGTGCCTGCTGATAAAATATATAGCCATGTTATCACTTGATGCAGTACTTAACTTCAGACTATATTCGACTGTTCCATCTCCTATATATTCTTTTTTATCTGGTTCTATCACCATCTTTATCTTGTCATCCGCTGGTGTCTTAATATCTACTTTGCTAAATATAAAACCTGAAAAAAGATAAAACAAAAAGCCAAAAAGAAATAACAAATACATAATTCTGTTAACCATTTTTATGTTCTTCATATTAATCCTCTCTGAAGGCATTATTCTATTATCCGTAAAATCTATATTCTATGATACTTCAAATCGGTTTTATTTTCAAATATTTTCTATGATTCCCTTCAGCTCTCTTCAATTTTCTTCAATTCTATTCAATTTCATTCAACTTTACGCATATTTAATAAGACTGTCAGAATTAAATAAACTAAGCTTTAAAGTCAGCTGATGTATTAATAAAATCGAAATCAATAATCATTACGTAAAATAGCAAACCATAATTCTCGCTATGTACTATTCTGCCATAATCAAGGACATTCTTATATCCACCACTTTTAGTCGCCATCCTGTATCTGACATAATCATTTACTTTATTTTCATTAATCGATATCTGTTCCCATATACGCTTTTCAACGCCCTTAAAATCATCAGGATGAACAAGACCATTAAAATGCTTTCCTGAAAATTCAAAGAAATCATCTAAATCATCGCATCCTACAAGTCTTAGCATTTCATTGTTAGCATATAAAATCTGTTCATCACTTTTATCAGCCTTATATATGAAAAATGCCCCCGGAAGATTGTTTGAAATATCATTAAGCTTAAAACCAAGCTGTGAACGCTTAGAATCTGATACACGATAACTTGCCCTATATGGAAGGCATCCATGCTTTCCACGCAGCTTAACCTCATATAATGCTATATCTGCATACCTTAACAATTCAGAACCCTTGTGTGCATATGTAGGATATTCCACATAACCTAATGATATGCTATACTTATATTCTTTCCCTTTATGCAGGAATGTACGTTTTTTCATTGTAAAGCTTTCTATCTGATTCTTTGCCTCATCCTCATTACAATCCTTTATAAGCAAACAAAACTCATCGCCACCATTTCTTCCAATGACAGCATTTTTTGAAAACTCTTTTTTCATAGCCGTTGCCAGCTGAAGAAGCACCTGATCTCCTACCTCATGACCATACACATCATTAATAAACTTAAAATTATCCACATCAAGTAATATTGCAATGCACTTCTTTGATTCATTATTATTTAAATACTTCTCAACCTGCTCATTAAATCCGATTCTGTTAAGCAGTCCTGTAAGTCCGTCTGTTATAGACATCTGCCTAAACTTTTTTCTTTGTTTTTCCATATTTATGAATGCAAATGCCAGAACCTCCAGCAATGCTATTATGATAACACTTCCAATTACGACAAAACTGATATTTTTATCATTTTTCCATCCATTTACTGGTGTAACATCAAGCTTCCACATACAGCCACCAAGTTCGAATGTGTATGAAACAGGATTGTCTAATTCCTGTTTTGAACTATCTATCACATTATAATCTGACGATAAAGGCGACTCTGTTTTAGATAGAATATAATCATAGCCAAAACTTTCCAGTGCATTCACCGAATCATTAAAAATCTCCGGAACCTTGATTATAATTATCGCCAGCCCCCAGAAATAGCGTTCTCCATCTTCATTATAAAGATAAATCGGATTACGTATAGCAATCCCCATACCTCCCTCGGCTAAGTGTGAATGGACCATGCATAACAACAATATCGTTGTCTATTCCATATCTGACAATTGCTCCCCTTTTTTTCGTCATTAACAAGGTCTATCTTAGCAGCTTCGTTTCCCTCTTCTGGATATATTTCATTAACAACACCATCTGGTGCTAAGTCTTTCCTTCTTGTATGTACCTGCAACTGGATGCTGGAATCTTGTAGGGTTTGTTGAGTTACCTGTGATAGAGATATCAACATTCTCCTTCCACATGATTGCAACACCTTCTGTTACGTCATTAGCGCCGTAGCAGTTAACCTTAGAACGAAGTCCATCAGAATATGCGATTCTTTCGATTTCCTTAACTTCGCCTGTAGCATAATCCATCTCTGTCTCAACGAATGTGAATCCGTTAATTCTTGAGATAATCTTAGCAGCATCCTTACCGAGACCGTTAAGGATAACTCTAAGAGGTTTCTGTCTAACCTTGTTAGCCTTCTCTGCAATACCGATAGCACCTTCAGCAGCAGCGAATGATTCATGACCTGCAAGGAATGCAAAACATTCTGTCTCTTCTTCAAGTAACATCTTTCCTAAGTTACCATGTCCAAGACCAACCTTTCTCTGGTCAGCAACTGAACCTGGAATACAGAATGCCTGAAGACCTTCACCAATAGCTGCAGCAGCCTCTGAAGCCTTTCTAGCACCCTTCTTGATTGCGATTGCTGCACCTACTGTGTAAGCCCAGCATGCATTTTCAAAACAAATTGGCTGGATACCCTTAACCATAGCATATACATCTAATCCGGCATCCTTAGTAATCTTTTCAGCTTCTTCAATACTAGCTATACCATAGCTGTTAAGAACTGAAGTAATCTTATCTATTCTTCTCTCATATGATTCAAATAAAGCCATTCTAATTGTCCTCCTTACTTAACTTCTTCATCTGTTCTTGGGTCAATAATCTTAACAGCATCTGCAACTCTTCCGTACTGTCCGCAAGCCTTCTCATATGCTGTTGTAGGGTCATCACCCTTCTTAATGAAGTCTGTCATCTTACCAAGGCTGACAAACTTGTAACCGATAATCTGGTTGTCTTGTATTAAACAGTTCCTTAGCATCCTTAATAGATACATTCTGTTCCTCTATAATACCAACTGACTCATCCATTGTCCTGCTGTGACTTAATAGTAATCTCATTAACAATCTGCTTAATCTCATCTGTTGATGCCTGCGACTGTTCTGCTAGCTTTCTTATCTCATCTGCAACTACCGCACAGCCTCTTCCACTTGCTCTTGCTGCTTCAATGCTTGCGTTAAGTGAAAGCAGATTCGTCTGTTCTGTAATCTCTGTAATGGCATCTGATATGAAATTAATCTTTTTCTATACTTTCAATCATCTCATTAACTACATTCTTTGAGAATCTTGAGTTATCCTTAGACTTTTCACCCTTCTCTATAAGATCATCAACTATTGTAATCCCTTATCACTAAGTGTCTTAGTCTCAACTGACATATCGTTTATATCACTTACATATGCCTTAGTTTCGTGAAGCTTAGATGCAAGAAGTTCTAAGCCATATCATTGTAGTTATTCTCAACCTGTCCGAATTCGTCCTTCTTCTTTACTTCTATTCTGTGTGTAAGATCACCATCAGCCATCTTACCCATAGCAGTGTTAATCTTCTTAAGCTCTTTAGAGAATAACCTTGCTGTTATAAGTGCAATAGCAACACCTATTATAATTCCTATTATTGCAAGAAACATTGTCCTGTTTCTGATACTGGTTACAATTGTCTGTGTCTCTGACTCGCTTATAAATCCCATAAGAGTCCAGCCTGTAACTGCATCCTTAGAAGTTACAATATGAAGGCTTTCACCATTTACCTTTTCATCGAAAGAAAATGTTGTATCAAGCTTGTCATCGCCAAGTCCCTTTATAGTATTCCAGCATTCAAGCTTAGTAACATCATCTACATATGTATTCTTGTCATTATTAACAAGAATCTTGCCTTCCTTATTAACAAGGATAACATAACCTGTATCAAGAAGACCTATATTTCTTACATAATCTTAACTTCTGAGAAGTCAATATTAAGACCTACCGCTCCATAGTTACTGTTATCTGAATACTTTATTTCCTGAGACACAGTAAATATCGTCTTTCCAGATTTTGAATCCTTATATGGATCTGAAAATACTGAATATATAGAATTCCTTGCCTTTGAAGCTATACATGCTTTATACCATGACTGGTTCGTATCATTAACTTCTCTTGTTAATCCGCCCTTGTTGCTAGTCTTACCTGTATCTGGATTAATCTCTGTCCAGCCATCTACTCTAAGACCTGTTTTAGTAGTAAAAAATGCAAGCTCAGCTCCATTAGTTACCTTTACTGATGCAACAAGTGAATCCTTGATTGCTGTTACATTGGTATCAATATCACCTCTGTCTTCGAGATGCTTTATCTCATTCTTACGCGTAAGAAGATCAACTGGCTGTGAAAGAGTCTTTAAATACGTTGTAAACCCTTCCTGTGCTGCCTCAAGTGTCTGTTCACTAGTCACTTTAGTATTTCCGTTAATAGCTGTTCTTGTCTTATTTAGAGAACCAAGCGATACAAGAATTATTGACACGCATATCGCTACTACAAAAGATAAACAAGCTGAACACCAATCCCTTTGAAAGTTTTCATACTTTTACCCTCACTATCCTTATCCTTTTATATTAACCATAATAAATTATACTCTGATTAATTATATGGTTAACCATGTAATACTTTTGCAAAATAACTACATTTTTGCATATATACTATACTATGATAGCATAAAGTATTTATTTTTTTCAAGGGGGGTGTCTCCTTATATTAATATATTAACAATTTTTTAATGTTTTTTGTGATTTCACCCTGTTTTTGTAGATTGAACCTGCTGGAACAAAGCCTCTTACACTTGAAAGAGGATATATATTACTCTCTTTTCCTACTATTGTTCCCGGATTAAGAACACTTCCGCATCCAACCTCAACATAATCGCCAAGAAAAGCACCTATCTTCTTAATTCCAGTATCCACGTGCTCCCATATGTGCCTTAAATCCAAGTATTGAATCTCCTACATAATTATAATGTGGAACCTGTACGCTTATTAAAAAGTATTACATTCTTAAGCTCAGTTGAATTACCACTACAGCGCCTTCACCTACAATAGCTTTTCCTCTTATAAATGCACAGTGTCTTACCTGTGCATCTTTACCGATATTATTGCCGGACCTGCAATATATGCTGATGGAAATACATTTGCAGTTCTGTGAACCCATATATTCTCCCCACGCTTCTCATATTCATCTTCTGGCAGTGAATTGCCAAGTTCTACAATAAAATCACCAATCTTTGCAAGTACTTCCCATGGATATGTACAGTCTTCAAAACCGCTGCAATAGTCTCATTGGTCATACAGATTACTAATGCATCATTATTCATATCAAATATCCTTTTATATCAATTATTCAACAGTAACAGATTTTGCAAGGTTTCTTGGCTTATCTACATCGTTACCCTTAAGAACTGCTGTATAGTAGGCAATAAGCTGTAATGGGACTGCCGCAACCATAGGCATAAGAAGCTGGTCTGCCTGTGGAAGCTTAATAACAATATCTGCCACTCCATCCTCAATATCAAGCTCTGGTTCTGCAATAAGCACTACAAATGCTCCTCTTGACTTAACTTCCTTAATATTACTTATAGTCTTTTCCTCAAGATTCTTCTGTGTTGCTATTGCAATTACAGGCATCTGTTCTGTAATAAGCGAGATAGTTCCATGCTTAAGCTCTCCTGCTGCATATGATTCAGAATGAATATAAGATATCTCCTTTAACTTAAGAGAACCTTCCATACTGAGTGCATAATCAAGACCTCGTCCTATATAAAGAAGACTGTCTGCATTAATAAGCTTGGATGCTGCAAACTGACACTTACTCTCAAGTGCAATGGCTTCTTCAATAACCTCAGGTATTTCTTCAAGCATCTTAGTATATCTGCTGCATTCTGCCTCATCCATCTTACCATTAGCATAAGCTAATTCAAATGCAATTAAATACATAATTGATACCTGAACCATATATGCCTTCGTTGAAGCAACTGAAATCTCAGGACCTGCATGTGTATATACAACCATATCTGCTTCTCTTGCAATTGATGAACCCTTGACATTAACAATTGCCATAGTATCAGCACCTGCCTGTTTTGCAAGTTCAAGTGCAGCCTTAGTATCAGCAGTCTCACCTGACTGTGATATAACAATCATAAGGTCATCTTCACTAATAAGAGGATCTCTGTATCTGAATTCTGATGCAATATCAACAGTTACAGATACTCTTGCTATCTTTTCTATTATATATTTACCGACCATTCCGGCATGCATTGCAGTACCACAGGCAACAATATATATATTCTTATAATTCTTTAACTTATCAGGATTGAATCCTTCTGCACTGAAATCAGGCATATCGTCCATGATTCTTGGCATAATTGTTCTCTTTACAGAATCTGGCTGCTCATGAATCTCTTTAAGCATAAAATGCTCGTATCCACCCTTTTCTGCAGCATCAACATCCCAGTCAGCTGTATTTATTTCCTTATGTATCTCATTACCATGAACATCGTATATCTTAACTGAATCCTTCTTAATAACTGCAATCTCATTCTGGTCAAGAAGGTAATAATTTCTTGTATAGTGAATAATAGCTGGCACATCAGATGCTATGAAATTCTCATGTTCTCCAACGCCAACAATAAGAGGGCTGTCCTTTCTTACTGCAAATATCTCATCAGGGAAATCCCTGAACATAATTCCAAGTGCGTATGAACCCTTAATCTCTGACAGTACCTTTGCAATAGTCTTCATCGGGTCACCATCATAATAGTAATCAAGCAGCTTTGCAGCAACCTCAGTATCTGTTTCACTTGCAAAGCTATATCCCTCTCCGACAAGAAAATCCTTAAGCTTCTTATAGTTCTCAATTATACCGTTATGTACAATAGTAACTCTCTTATTGCCATGTGGATGTGAATTAATGTCTGATGGTTCTCCATGCGTAGCCCATCTTGTATGACCAATTCCAACATGTCCTTGTGGTTTTCCTTCTTCATCCATCTTCTCAACAAGGTTGGCAAGTCTTCCCTTGCACTTCTTGACCTTTATATTACCATGATCAAATACCGCAATACCTGCTGAATCATATCCTCTATATTCCAGCTTAGATAATGCATCTACAAGTACATCTGCGCTTTCTCTGTCCCCTACATATCCTGCAATTCCGCACATATATTTAATTCCTTTCACTCATTTACTTATAATTCTTAGCGGTCTCGTTAAAAAGTCCTATTTTACCAAAGCCCCGTAAAACAATGACATATATCCTGATTCCTTAATGCCATAACAGCCCTTTGTTCTTCTCGAAACAAAACCATCAAGCTTTTCCATATACTCATCTGCTGTAATATTCCCCTCTGCTACACCTGTAAGTCCTTTTTCCCAGCTTGCCGTAAGCTCAGGATTTAGCAGCTGCCTGATTGAATTATCAACTACATCATATATTATCTCACCTAAAAATGTAGGTGTAATAATCTGTGTCTTAGAATTAATAGAAATATACTTAATAGTATTAAGTTTTTTAAGGATTTCAGCTCTGGTAGCACTTGTTCCTATTCCGCTTCCCTTAATCTGTGCCCTTAGCTCCTCATCTTCTATGAGCTGTCCTGCATTCTCCATTGCAAGAATAATCGAACCTGAATTATATCTCTTAGGAGGTGATGTTTCACCTTCTTTGATATTAAACCCATTAAATGTGATTGTAGAACCTTTTCTGTATTTTTTCAATACCTCAAATAAAGCTGCATCACATTTATTATCTTCCTTATTATCGACGCTATCATCATCCTTTACTTTTGCATCTTTTCTCGCCTTTGCAAATGAGTTCTTAGCTACGCTAAGATACCCTTCATCTACAAGCACTTTAAATGAAGCATACAGTTTTTCATTCTTTACATCACTGGTAATACTTACCTTCTGATAAATAGCCGGTGGATAGAATATACTTAAGAATCTTCTTACAATTATCTCATAAGTTCTCGCAGCTGTAACTGACAAGTTCTTTAAATTATTAAACCCCTGTCCTGTCGGAATAATCGCATAATGGTCTGTGATTGCTTTATCGTTGCAATATCTTGTCTTTTCAATCCCCTTCTGCATATTATTCTGTAATATATGCTCAGCTATCTCCTTCACAGGCGGAAAATTCCTGAGTCCTCCTATATTCTTATGTATTTCCTTACTTACCGCAGTCGATAACACTCTCGCATCAGTTCTTGGATAAGTAACCAGTTTCTTTTCATACAGTTCCTGAATAATATTAAGGGTCTCATCAGGGCTTATCTTAAACAGCTTGCTGCATTCATTCTGAATTTCAGCAAGATTATACAGAAGCGGTGGATTCTTGGTTTCTTTCTTTCTCTCAATAGAATCAACTACCCCCTGTGCCGGCAGTGGATCAGATAAGAACTTAACAAGTTCCTCAGCCTTTTTCTTTCCTTTCCTTAAAACCATTATCCTTATATAAATATGGCGTACCGGCATACATACTCTTATCACTTACACGCCATTCTGCATCAAATGTTGAATTTTCAGCCTGTGCCTGTCCAATAACTCTGTAGAACGGTGTCTTTACAAAGCTTCTTATCTCCCGTTCTCTTCTTACTACCATTCCAAGAACACATGTCATAACCCTTCCGACAGATACAACTGCCCTGTCAAGGTGCAGGTAATTAGCAATATTGCGTCCATATTTCAATGTAAGAACTCTTGAGAAATTAATTCCCATAAGATAATCTTCCTTCGCACGAAGATACGCTGAATCACTCAGATTATCATATTCAGATATATCTTTAGCCGTATTAATTCCTTTAAGAATCTCTTCCTCGGTCTGCGAATCAATCCACACACGGCGCTCTTTCTTTCCCTTAACGCCTGCCTCCTGCCTCACAAGCCTGTATATATATTCTCCCTCTCGTCCTGAATCGGTACACACATATATATATTCAACATCATCCCTTGTAAGAATGTCTTTAACTATATTAAACTGTTTCGCAACTGCAGGTATAACCTCATACTTAAATTCCTTTGGTATGAATGGCAATGTGTCAAAGCTCCATCTTTTCAGATTAGGATCATATGCATCCGGGTAGCTCATAGTTACCAGATGTCCTACACACCATGTCACAATATGGTCTCCACCCTCAAGATATCCGTCTTTTCTTGTGAAGTTCACATGCAGTGCCTTGGCAAACTCCTGCGCTACGCTTGGTTTTTCCGCGATATATACGGATTTTCCCATTATATCCCTCATTTCTGTGTCTATTACACAATTATTATTCTCCTGAAGCATCAAGAGTTCCCATATAAGCTGGTATATATTCTTTTATAAAATAATCTGCTTCCGGAATATTCATATCAACAATAGCCTGATATATTGTCTTTTCCGCATCAGCAAAATCCATATTACCAGACTTCTTTTCCTCAAGACATTTGATATAAGCTGACATCTTGAATGCCACTTCAAGACTATGCTCGCACAGATTCTCATGGCGTGTATTCTGCATAAGTCCCCATCTGTTAATATATTTCATTCTCGACAGCATTGCATAAAAATAATTTTCCTTCAATGTAAATGTCCCCTCTTAACTCTTTAAGTCGTTTCATAATTTTATATCATAATAGGTTTTTAAGCAAGTAAAAAGAGATGCCATCTCTGACATCTCTTTTCTGGTATGTGTATTAGAATTTAATTATTCTGCATCCTTAGGAGTGATATAACCCTGTGCCTTAAGAAGCTCTGCAATAAGAACAGCTCCACCTGCTGCACCTCTTAATGTGTTGTGTGAAAGACCAACAAACTTATAATCAAACACACTGTCTTCTCTTAAACGGCCAAGTGAAACACCCATTCCGTTCTCATAATTTACATCAAGCTTAACCTGTGGACGGTCATCCTCTTCAAGATACTGGATGAACTGCTTTGGTGCAGATGGAAGATTTAATTCCTGTGGTACTCCCCTGAAGCTTCTCCACTTCTCTATAATCTGTTCCTTTGTAGGCTTCTTCTCAAAGTTAACAAATACAGCTGCTGTATGTCCATCAAGAACTGGAACTCTGATACACTGACATGTGATAACCGGATCACTTGCAGGAACAATCTTTCCATCCTCAATCTTACCCCATAATCTTAAAGGCTCTTTCTCTGACTTTTCTTCCTCGCCACCAATATAAGGGATGATATTCTCAACCATCTCTGGCCACTGTTCAAATGTCTTACCAGCACCTGAGATTGCCTGATATGTTGTTGCAACAACAAGCTTTGGTCCGAATTCCTTTAATGCATTAAGAGCAGGTGTGTAGCTCTGGATTGAACAGTTAGGCTTAACACAGATAAATCCTCTCTTAGTACCAAGTCTTTCTCTCTGATATTTAATAACTTCAAGATGCTCTGGGTTGATTTCTGGAACAACCATAGGAACATCTGGTGTCCAACGATTAGCACTGTTATTAGAAACAACTGGAACTTCTGCCTTAGCATATCTTTCCTCTATAGCCTTAATCTGGTCCTTAGGCATATTAACTGCACAGAATACGAAATCTACCTTACCATACCTGTACCACCAAGAATACCAACCTTTAACTTCTCGCTCATTATAATCCTCCATTCTTACGCTTATCACATCTTATGTAAAATATACATTTACACCTTACATTTTATTTTTCTTAATTTTTTCTAAAAACAAATACCGCTTTTTGTCTTTCTGTGACGTACATTTGTTTTTCAGCGCTTTGAACATACTATCACACATAATTATATATTGCAAGCACTTTTCACTACTTTTCTATATATTATACTAAATTGTGCAAAAGAACAGCACACATATTTCTACATGTACTGTTCTTTTACATTTTTATCTTAAAAATAATGAATTATGCTTTACGCTTTTTATCAAAAAATACATATGCAGATGCAACTAAAGCCATTGCAACTGCTATCACAGCATAAAACCATATCACTGTGTTATCAGATGTCTGCACTGACTCACCTTCACTCTGTACTGCACTTGAATTTTCTGATGATGCTGAATCATTACCAGAGAAAACTGGTCTCATCTTCTTTAGTCGCAGACTGTGTAACTGTTGTTGTCTGTTCGTTAGTTGCTGGCTCTGTAACTGTTGTTGCCTGTTCGTTAGTTACTGGCTCTGTAACTGTTGTTGCCTGTTCATTAGTTGCTGGCTGCGTTACTGTTGTTGCCTGTTCATTATCCTTTGTAGTCTGCTGGCTGTTATCTTGTTCATATGCAAGATAAAACAGATTCGCTTTATCGCCCTTTGTAATCTTATGAGTTCCCGCATTTACAGTCATCTCAATTATTCCATTCTTTACAGCACATTTACTGCCATCAAGCTTTACTTTTCCGTTAAAATCTTCATTAAACACCATGACTATCTTTGCATTTGTCTGTGTAGTAAATGAAATCTCAGTACTTGTTTCCATCTTAAGACACTTATTATATGTTTTACCTTTATATGTTACAGTGCCTTTATCTTTAGCAATATTTCCTGTGATATTAAAGAATGTATTATCGGTACTTCCGTTTTCAAAATCAACAGCAATAACTTTTCCAGCTGCACCCGTTGTTGGCTGCTGTGCCGTTGTTGACTGGACTGTCGTTGACTGCTGCGCTGTTGTTGGTACTGTAGTTGACTGCTGTTCTGTCGTTGGTCGTACCGCTGTTGTCGTCTGTGAAGTTGCAGCCTGTGTCACATCAGAAGCTGTTGTATTCTGTGTTGGCTGTGCTGTTGTTCTATCATCAGAGCTGGATGTTTCCTGTGAATCTGTTGTACTCTCTTCTGACTTAGTTGTTTCCTCAGTCTGTCCTGTTTTGTCCACTTTTCCTCCAACACTGATAAGCGTTGTATTCTTATAAGATGTAACTGACTCTTTTAACTTTTCATCTATTGTATATGAAGAATTGTCTGCATCCGTGAAATTCCATGGTATAACGCCTCCACCCTGGCTTCCAGATAAAGATTTAACCTTATTTTTCACATCTGCTGCAGCTGTAATATCAGCTTCAGTCACACCCATATCAACAGATACATCAGTATCAAAATTACTGTATGTAGTTGAACCTGATAATGTCTTATATGAACCTGCAACCTGCTCACTTCTTTCAGCTGCAAGATAAGCATCAAAGCTTGCTGCATTGGCAGCCTCATATGATGAATCAGCATTAGCATACACAACTCCGGCAGCACCAGATATTATATTATTATATGCTTTAATCATTCCACCTTTTTCGTTCGAGAATACGCCTTTGTCCTTGGCATCTGAACCCTGAAGTGATGACATCATAGGATATTTGCAGTTTTCAAACACATTAGCTTCAACAAATGCTGATGAACCTGATGTAACTCCTACTCCATACTTTGAATTACCATCATAGTAATTGTTGTATACATGTATATTATGTCCGTTTCTTATACGCGGATGACGTGAATCTGAATGATCAAACCAGTTGTGGTGATATGTAAGATAATCTGAATACCCTGAATCTGCTGGTGTTGCATCTACAAGTCCACATTTTCCACTGTCAAAAAGTGATTATATGATATTGTACAGTACTGTGACTTCTTGACATCTATAGAGCCATCACCCTTTTTTTCTGGTCGCTGTCTGAACCAGCCTGTCCATAATATATATCAAGATTATGAACCCATATATTACAGTTGCTTGTGTCTATTGATATTCCATCATCCATGAAATTAAGCACTGAAAGATTTCTTATTTCAACATTTGCTGCATTTCTAACAAGAATACCGAAGTCTTTTATACAGGCATCGCTGCCGACACCCTCTATTGTAAGCTTCATATCAGAATAAGCATTTTTTCCTTTACCTGAAGTCCTTCTGAACTGCTGCTTATCTTATCAAGATCATTCTTTGTCACCGTTCCTATAATACGGATATCAACAGGTCTTGTTTCCTTGCCTTTCTGAAGGGCATCAATAATAGTCTGGATGCCAACACATTTAGTAGTCTTATTCGTATCAGTCTTTACTGTCATAGTAACAGTTTTAGCAGTATCTTTTGTTACATACAGTACAACTGCATCCTGTTTTAATGTTCCATCATCATTATAAGCACCTGAACCTGTCTTATATTTAGAATCAGATGAGAACGCAAAACCACTTCTATCATGTGAAGCTACTGCTATTTCTTCTGTTTCAAGCGCCTTTGAAGCCACTTCTTTTCCATCCTTTACAGGAACAATCTTCATAATATATGTTCCCTCTTTAAGGCCAAGTGCATCAGCTCTGTAATAATCTTTATCAGTCTTATAATGTCTGATAAGTTCATCATCAAGCTTTACATACTCTCCATCCTTTTCTTTAACATATGCATTATAGCTGTCAGCTTTATAATCTGTTGACCATTCTACATATGCTGATTCCAGCCAGCCTGTTGCTTCTATTTTTTCTGGCTTTACAACATCTGCTTTAGCAGATTTAACTGATACAGGCACTATTATGCTTACTGCCATAACAACAGCCAGTAAACATGCCCATATACTCTTAGATGATTTTTTAAATATAGCTTTCATCTTAAACCCCTTTCAAGTTTTGTGCATTTTTCACAAGTATAATATCAACATATGAAAATATTATTATTATTCTATCAAAAATAAATATTATGATATATGGTATTATAGTACCATATATCATAACCTCTTTTATAACTTCTTTTATAACTTCTTTTTATAACCTCTATGCATAACCACTGTTATGAATCAGAACCAGAGCCTTTCAAAATATATTTATCAGAATACTCAAACACATATCTGTCATATCCATTGATTATTATTGTATCTTTATACTCTCTCTCTCTTTTATTCTCAACGGAATAATTCAGATGTACATGACCATGAATAAAATATTTCGGTTTATACTTATCCAATATATCAACAAATGCTTCAAACCCTTTATGTGGATTATCTTCACCATCTCCTATTCCAAACGCTGGTGAATGTGTCAGCAGAATATCTATTCCTTTTTTTATTTTTATCTTTGGCCACATTCTCGCAGCCCTTCTTTTTCATCTGACTCTGTGTATATTGATTAGCACCTGCTTTATATCTTATAGAACCGCCCAGTCCCATAATACGGATTCCTTTGTACACATATATTTTATCCTCTATGCATATACATCCTTCTGGTTCTTTAAATGCATAATTATCATCATGATTGCCACGCACATATAATATAGGTACTTTTGAAAACGAAGCAAGAAATGAAAGGTATTCCGCACGTAAATCACCACATGATAATATAAGATCTATACCATCAAGTTTTTCTTTTTCAAAATAGTCCCACAGATATTTCGACTCAACATCTGCTAACACAAGTATTTTCATAATTTTCACTCATTTCAATTATTCATTAACATCTATAATTCCCTGATTTATAACAAGGAAGCTTATATTCTTCACTTAGTTCATCATACTCTGGTATCTTTCCAACAATATTGTCCATAAGCCAATCCATCTCTATGATTTCATCTGGGTCAAGAGTTTCACCTGCTTTATTCATGATTTTTCCTTCCTGATTTCTTAACTCACCAGAAAAAGGATGAAATTCACCTTTTATAATAGATTCTCTGATAAGGTCAACTATTTTTTTAGTTTCATTATTCAGGCCTCCACCATATATGATATCAACAGCTCCTGATGACATTCCCCACCAATAGTTAAGTGCTGATACCTTATCGCCTTCCTCTTCTTTCTTCCATGAACCACTTAGTATGCTTTGTATAAGCTTTTCATAAAACACACCCCAGTGCCATACCGGCATAGCAAGGTGTCTTATATTACCATCGTCATTTATATATAACCCAAATTTTCTTGATGATTTTTTCGGCGTAATCATATCCTGGTCCGATATACAATTAATCCCAAGCTCATTAAACCTGGCTTCAACATCATTGTCTTTGATTCCATTCCATTCCACATACACCTTAGCATCAGGATTAACAGCCTTTACCCCCATAGCAAACGCATTAACATTTGCCATGACACCATAAAGAGGACAACCTGCAACATATCCTATTCTGTCACTCTTTGACATAACGCCAGCTATAAGTCCTGTCAGATACTTAGCTTCATGAATTCTTGTATAGTAGGTTCTTATATACTTATGCGATATATTCAGTGAACAGTTAAGTATCTTAGCCTTTGATGTGTGCTATGGCCTGCTTCAGGCTCGCATACATCATGGCTGAAGATGTCACAAATATAAGGTCTGTATTTTCATCTATAAGCTTTTGTATAGCATCATAATCATCGATTTTAGGTCTTACATTCGTTATACTTACTGTTTCTATCTGTTTTCCAAATGTCTCATCAATATACTGTCTTCCAAGCTCATGTGCATAACACCATTCCGATGTCTGTGGTGTCTTTTCATATATAAATCCAACCTTCAGCTTTTTGTTGCTATCTCCTCCTGATATTGGAAGCAGATAGCTTAATATATTCTTTTTTTTGGCTGGTTCTATCTTTGCCGGGTCCATTTTTAATTCAACCCCGCTGTTATCTGATATAAGTTCAAACTCTTCCCATGTCTTAGCCACATTTTTATCCATCTCATCAGATGTCATATGCTTGACATTATCATATCCATGAATATGAATAAATCTTAGATACGCATCTCCGACAGGAAAATCAAATCTGTCTCCTCCCCTTGATTCATATGCTGTTCTGAAATTAAGATAGCTTGAAACAAGATCCTTTTTAGCATCTTCATCCATAACCTTTCCTGGTTCTATCCCAACCAGCTCCATAAGAGTTGTAAAACTGCCCTCTTTACTGAAATATATATCGTTTAACTTGGTAGATTTATAAAAATCCATGAATTCATAATATATCTTAACATCAGGATCATCGGATTTTTTTAGGTATCTTTCTTATAACCTGTGCACTTACTGTCACCGCCTTAAAATATTTAAGTACACTGACTCTTTTATTACCTTCAAGCACATAGAACTTATTCATGTACTCATATACTTTAATATCGTCTCTTATTCCTTCATTCACCTGACTGTCGCTAAGCGAAGCCCACTTTGCTGAAAAAACTCACTTCCCCATTCCAATATAGGCATCCAGTTATCTGCAAACGCATTTGTTCTTCCAGCTGTACATGTTCCTACCACAAGTCTTAATGGTATCTGATCAATCCCAAGACTCACCTCAGAATCAATACTCTTTTCCTCCATCATATTCTCCATAACAGGAAGGTATGGATATTTTCCTTTATTAACACATGCATGATATTCTTTTTTTCCTAATTTTAAGGCACTCATATAATCCTGTACTGACATACTAACCTCCATTCCTGCACAGATATACTTAAAAACTGTGCACTTTTAATGCCCATAACCCTTTTACCATTCTTTCCTAATTAAACTTAACACATTTTATAATATAAATAAAGCAAAAATGCTGGCTGGTAAAACTATTATGTATACCAGTCAGCATTTTATTACATTTCGGTGTCCTACTTTTTAAAGAACACTTGTAACTATCTTAGTCAGTCATAATATAGTTCTTATCAGATTCATTCCACCTGAAGCTTTTATTGAAAGTGTCATAGAACATAACTATATTATCGCCTTCGTCATTCTTAAAATAACTATATATCATGCCACCTATATTACAGGCTATAACCGCATCGTACATTTCTTTATAGAACGACTCTATATTAGAGGTATAAACCACAGTCACGTAATTCCTGTTTTCGAATTTTTCCATAAATTTGTCAGTTTTTATGATTTCAAGTATATCTGGCAATCCAGAATATTCTCCATAGTAGTCTATAAGTTTGCCTTTAGTTGCGTTATATATACGTATACCATCTATCTCTAACGCCTTGCATGCACGTGGCAGCGCTCTTTTCACCGCCTCTTTTCCATTCCTAATTATATCAATAGCCATATCTGCTACTTCAAATGAAAGATTCTCACCTTTTTTTGATAGGAGCCATAGAAAAGCCTTTTCTTCCCATATCCTCAAGAAAAAATCCCCATGTTTAGCAGGGTCATATATTATATATCTGTTTTTACCTTTATTCTTAGCTATATATAAACACTTATCAGCCTTGTTTACAAGCGTGTCATAATCACTTCCGTTATCCGGATACTGACACACACCTATAGAAAGCGTAACTATACAGCCATTCTCCCCCTGGCTCATTTCATCCCTTACTTTCTGTTTAAGAGATGTAAGAATGGATCTCAACTGACTTTCTGTATTAATCCAGTTTGTAAATATGAAAAACTCATCTCCACCAAACCTTCCAACTATCCCCCTTCCGTTTAATGTACTGTTTATAATAGATGCAACTTTTAATATAACCTTGTCACCATACAAATGTCCATATGTATCATTAATATTCTTAAAATCATCTATATCAATCATAGCTACATAATGCATGTCTTTGTTAGATGCTATTGCATCCGATACATATTCCTTACATGCTCTTTTGTTAAGCAGCCCTGTAAAAAAAATCCTTGCCTTCCTGTGTCGCATAATAAGCTTCCTCTGTCTGTGCACCAAGTGACTTGATAATCCCAATAACCACCTTGCTGCGATTGTACTTGTATATTATACGGCAGTCCACTTTATATAATCCAAGCTTAGATGAATCTGCTATAAGCGGGCATGTAATCTCTGCATTAAAGCCTTCGTTTGCGTTACGAAGCTTATACATGACATCACGAAAATCCTGTTCATGTCTGGCATTATTAAAGAATGTCATAATATACTTTTCAAAATCATCAATATGCATTTTTTAATCACGGTTGCCTTCATGCTTCTATAAACATATATAGAAATAATTCCTGTAGATATATCATAATCAAACAGATAATCATTGTACATAGAAAGGAATTTTTTATATTTATCTGCATCATCATGAAGCCTTAAATATTTCTTTTTCTGTGTTAAACACATTGTATACCTCAGCCTCAATAACACTGTTATCCTCAATCACATGACCTGTATTAGATAACAATATATGAACAAGAGTATATGTACCATCTTTACCTTTCATGTATGCAATCATTCCCTGTGATTCACCCTCTTTAAGACTTCCACATATATTCGTAAACTCTTCCTTAAAATCTGGATGAATATAATCTGTTATGGATATATTAATTAGCTTTCCTACATAGTTATAGAAATAATCATCTGCAACCATAACCAGATAATTATGTGTAAATGTTGCAGAACAATATATCATATTTGATTTATTATTATATATATTATCTGATATTAACATAATGCCCCCACGTCCGCTTTGTTGTTTTTTTGCACTTTATTTCAATTAATAATACCACGTTTTTTATTAAATGTAAACAAACCATGTACTTTTGCTGGTACTTTTTCTCTATATTATGCATATTACATAGTTTCATTATAAACTATTATGAACTTGCATTATATCTGAATCAGGTTATATTATTATTGATTGACTTATTAAAATGTACATTATTGAAAGGACACAAATATATGAACGCTTTACCAAAAAAGACCCCGTTATGCTTCTTAGCTTTGTAAACATGCAGCTACGTGATAACTACAGTTCACTTGATGAATTCTGCAAGTCGTTTATGGTTGATAAAAATGCCATTAATGATAAGCTTGGCATGATAAATTATATATATGATGAAAACAGCAATCAATTTAAATAGGGAGATTGAGTACTATGTACTCAATCTCCCTTTGTATTCCATATTTACTTAGATGCTTTTTGCGACAAGTCCATTATTTTCACAGTCGATTACTATATTATCTCCTGTAGATACATTGCCTGCAAGTATAAGCTTAGCTGCAAGTGTCTCAACTGTCTTCTGGACATATCTCTTAAGCGGTCTTGCACCATACATTGGGTCAAAACCATGCTCAACTATGAAATCCTTAGCTGAATCCGTAAGTACAACCTTAAGTTCCTTATCCTCAAGTCTTCTGTTAACATCATTAATAAGAAGATTAATAATACTTCCTATATTCTCCTTATTAAGTGGCTTAAACATGATAATCTCATCAAGTCTATTAAGAAATTCCGGTCTGAAGCTGTTTCTTAAATCGCCCATTACCAGCTCCTCCACTCCTTCTTTAATATTGCCTTTATCATCAATACCATCAAGAAGATATGTTGAACCAATATTACTTGTAAGAATAATTATGGTATTCTTAAAGTCAACTGTACGACCCTGTGAATCAGTTATCCGTCCATCATCAAGTACCTGAAGAAGTACATTGAACACATCAGGATGTGCCTTTTCAACTTCATCAAAAAGCACAACTGAATATGGCTTTCTTCTTACTGCTTCGGTAAGCTGACCTCCTTCATCATATCCTACGTATCCAGGAGGCGCTCCTATAAGTCTGGATACTGAATATTTCTCCATGTACTCCGACATATCAAGTCTTATAATATTATTCTCATCATCAAACAGACTTTCAGCAAGTGCCTTAGCAAGCTCTGTTTTACCTACACCAGTTGGTCCTAAAAACAGGAATGAGCCAATAGGCTTTTTCATCAAGATTAAGTGTCTTCTGTCTTTCTGATTCACTAAGCTTAGCTACCGGGATACCAGTCCATCTTGATATAATCTTAGCAATCTCTTCCTCTGTAACACTTTCATGCACAAGGCTCATATCTCTGTTACTTGACTTCTTTAGCTCAGCTTCTTCCAAAGCCTTCTGTGCCTGTGGAAGTTTACCATACTGAAGTTCTGCTGCCTTATTAAGATCATATTCTCTCTTAGCCTGTGCTATCTGGGTATTAATCTGGTCAATCTCTTCCTTTAACCTGCTTACCTGGTCAACAGAAGATTTTTCGCTGTCCCATTTAGCTTTCTGGATATTGAAATCAGACCTTAATTCAGACAATTCCTTCTGTAATGCATCAAGTCTTTCCTTACTAAGATTATCTGTCTCTTTCTTAAGAGCAGCCTCCTCAATCTCAAGCTGCATAATCTTTCTTCTCTTCTCATCAAGTTCGGCAGGCATTGAATCAAGTTCAGTCTTAATCATTGCACATGCCTCATCTACAAGGTCAATAGCCTTATCTGGCAGGAATCTGTCTGAAATGTATCTGTCTGACAAAGTAGCTGCACTTACAAGTGCGCCATCTGTAATCTTAACTCCATGGAATACTTCATATCTGTCCTTAAGACCTCTAAGGATTGAGATAGTATCCTCAACTGTAGGTTCATCAACCATAACTGGCTGGAATCGTCTTTCAAGTGCCGGGTCTTTCTCAATATACTCTCTGTGCTCATCAAGAGTTGTAGCACCTATACAATGAAGTTCACCACGGGCAAGCATAGGCTTTAACATATTGCCTGCGTCCATAGCACCTTCTGTCTTACCTGCACCGACAATAGTGTGAATCTCATCAATAAACAGGATTATCTGACCTTCAGACTTCTTGACCTCGTCAAGTACAGCCTTAAGTCTTTCCTCGAATTCACCACGATACTAATTATTCTCTTTCATACTGTAAGAGTTTTTTCTATTAGTGCTTTAGCAGCTTCGTACTGCTTACGTGTTATCTTTAATAGTTCACAAGCCTTATCTACACTTCCTGTTGTTTCTACTAATGTGTCAACATGCTTTATCAACATTTCTGCCTTTTCCTCTTCTGCATATTCTTTTTGCATATTCCTTAGCATAATCTTTAATTATGTCACACATAGAATCAACTCCTTCCCATCATTCTTAAAATATGATAACCTATCCGATAATTCTGAAACTTATCATTATCGATCTCTTTCTGTAAAAAGCACTTCATAAGTTCCCCTACTTCTGTATTATCGGTATCCGCATACTGTGTATTAACAAACACTCTTGATAATCCATCATCTACAGTTGTATTAGTTTCTCTTATAACCGAATCAATGTGGTAGATTGTTCTTCCCAGCCTGAATACATCATACTCTGAAATATATACAACTATGACATCTGGTATCTCTGAAAACTTCTGACCCTTTTCAGAAAATCTTGATACAATACTTGACGCATTATATCTTACTCTTCTTACATCGTCATTAACATTCTCTTTCTGTATCTCTATGTTACACAGCGTTCCGTTGCCTAATGTACATAATGCATCAAGTCTTACTGCCCTTCCAAATATATTAGCAATACTGTCTTCTGATATCACTTCTTCTACTATAAGCTTCTTATCATCAAGTATTACCCTTAGTATCTCCTCGACACACTGCCTTAGATTCTGCTAACTTCTTAAACATAGCATCATCTATTGGTCTTAGCAGTCTTACTCTTTTTATCAACTCATTAACCCTATCCAAACAATATCCCTTTCTTTTGTTTTTAAGCCGTCCCCTTCGCTTTTGTAAACAGCAATCGTTATATACTGTTTGCTTTATTATTATACAATAATTATATATACAAATCAACATCTTTTTTAGTGTACGTTAATCAGTTCTCTTTTTTGTTATTAACACAATCAGTAAGATACAGATTTATCAATGTCTGATATGGTATTCCTAAGACTTCAGACTGTTTCTTAAAATAATCAACTGTATCTATGTCTATATTTATAGCAATCTGCTTCTTAAGCTTCTTTGCATAAGGATTACGTTTAGCATTAGAAAAATCATATTCTTCTCTCATATCATCAGCTTCTTTCATGAATTATATTATAATGTAAAGAGAGACTTGATTTTACAAGCCTCTCTGTGTATATTCTACTTAAGAAAAGTTATCGGATGCTTAATCCGATGTGCCCTCTGTAAAATTATTATTTGAATTTAGGAAATAGCATTCACTTTAGGCGGTGGGATGCTATATCTTTTTGTTATTATGATTATCTATGTAAGACAGCGCCGCAAATATTACTAACAATAAAGTTAACACTTCCATCGCGTTCATAGGGCATCACCCTCCTTCGTAAAACCAGAGGGCATCTAACATCAGAATGCATCCGTTCTTTCTATATAGATTGTACTTGTATAGTTTATCATATATATCTTTAGATGTCTATTGTTACTATCTATAAACACCAGTTAAATATCAACAGTTTCTTTTTATCTATCTGTACATTCTCGTAATAACCATATACTAAACATTCTAATCAAATATTACTCTTAGTATCTTTCACCCAAGTGCCACATCCAGAATCATCATCAGACTAAACCCAAATGCAAAGAAAATCGTACCAATATTTGAGTGCTGTCCCTGTGACATTTCTGGAATCAATTCTTCAACCACGACATATAACATAGCTCCTGCTGCAAAGCTAAGTAAATATGGTAATGCCGGGATTACCAGCTGTGCAGCTAGAATCGTAAGCACAGCCCCAATCGGTTCAACCACTCCTGAAAGTACACCACCAAGAAACGCCTTTCCCTTACTTTCGCCCTCTGCCCTAAGAGGCATTGATATAATCGCTCCTTCTGGAAAATTCTGAATAGCAATTCCAAGCGATAACGCAAGTGCACTAGTTGCTGTAATCTGTGCATTTTCAGCAAGAAATCCTGCATACATTACACCAACCGCCATACCTTCAGGAATGTTATGTAGTGTAACTGCCAACACCATCATTGTAGTTCGACTAAGCCTGCTTTTAGGTCCCTCTGCCTGATCACTTCCAACATGAAGATGTGGAATCAAATGATCGAGTGCGAGTAAAAACAATATACCAATCCAGAATCCAACAACTGCCGGAACAAATGATAAAGTTCCCATATTCTCAGATTGTTTAATAGCCGGAATCAGAAGACTCCAGATTGAAGCAGCAACCATTATGCCTGCTGCAAACCCTGCAAGTGCACGTTGAACTGACGTGCTAAGTGTTTTTCTCATAAAAAATACGCATGCTGCACCTAGTGTTGTCCCAACAAACGGAATCAGTATACCTTCAAAAATATTCATAAGCATTACTTTTCCCTCCATAATCAAAATTTTTCGTATGTTGATTATATTTTCTAAAATCTATTATGGTATAATCTTTCATGCTAATCCTTTGTTAGTTTTAACTAACTTTTATTTCATATATCATAAACCATTATCCCTGCATATGTCAACAAATGCTTTACGGAGGATAATCACGTCATTCTTTTAAATGTACTTATATGCCATAGCACCACAAAAGATGGAGCCGGATTAACACATCTGACTCCATCTTTTATATTACATAATTACGGATTAATTGCAACCAATCCAATCAATAACAATTTCTATAAATGCATATTATAAATCCCTTAACATATCCGACTTCTTCATAACAGGTCTTAATGCCAGATATATTATAGATGCCACAACAACAGCTATAACAGCATTAACAGATGTTGTAACTGCACCTACCTTTGCAAGTGCCTTTGCAAGATCCTGAGGTACTCCTAAAAGATATGTCTTATAGAAATATCCGACTACAGGGTCAGCAACAATATTGAATGCCATACCGCATATGCTTGATACAACAGTAGCAACAGTAACATATTTTGCAGAATGTTCCTTAGACAACTTAAAAAAGCCTGTGTGCAACAAAACCTACTATAAGTCCTATGCACAGCTTTAAGAAAAATGTCTTAGGAGCGCTTGTTACATAGGCTGTTGTAAGGTCGCTTATTGTCATTCCAACAGCTCCTGCAAGGCCACCCCATGTACCTCCAAGAAGAAGTGCTGCAAGAACGCAGAATACATTACCAAAATGGAACATGGTTCTTTCTGTTCCTACTGGAATATCTATTTTAATAAATGTTGCACCAACATAACATAATGCAGCACATAAAGCAGCCTGTGCTATAACCTTTGCATCTATAGGCTTCTTTTCGTTTTTTGAAAACAGACTATATAAACCTGATATAAGTATAACTGCACCTACAATCGCTGTAAGTAAAGACACTGCATATGCTTTGTTTCCTTTAACAACATATGTATTAACGCATAATACTATACCTGCGATAAGAATAACTAAGCCTGCCACTATCTGAATAATATTACCTTTTTTCTCTTTTCATAGCCTTTCATATCTTAAACACCTATTCAAAATAGCATTTAAGATATTACCTCCTTTGCTTAATCCATTGCTTAATAAGATATATTTATCTTATTGCATGAAAGAATAATGCAAATCAGGTATTATTAAAAGTACCAATCTGATATTTTTTAATAATGTCAGATTGGTACTTTTTACATCATATAAGAATATTATTTTTATTTTACTGATAATCACGAACTAAAAACATAGGTTTTATAGTAACGATTTCATCATATTCTTCCTGTTCCACGGCAACACTTGAGTTCAATGCTCTTAAATCATTCTTTAATACAGCAAGTGCTTCATCAACTTCAACTGCTCTTCCCTCTTCTATGATATCAATCATCCTTTTTATAACAACTGGATGTGCATACCAGGCTGGTACAGGAAAATCTGGATATTTTGCTATGTAATCCTGCATTTCATCTACAGCCATTTTAAGATGTGATTCTATATATTTTTTATTATTCCTTGCAGTTGGAAGCACATTGGCACTTGAGAAAAAAGAATATCGCTGCCAGACCAAATAAAAGGAAATATATAGAAAATCCTGCATGTATTATAAGCGAATATATGCCATATATAAGTGAAGCTGCTCCAAGTAATGTTATAAAAAGTGCAACCCACTTATACGCTGGATTGCTCCTATCATACACTCTCTTTCTTTTGGCTCCCGAACTCAGATTAAGGCTTAATTCCTCTTTGTTATCAAGATAATCAAGACAATTGTTAAGCACTGCAATGTTTTCCTTTGCCTTAGGAGATAATACCACCTGGCTTTCTTTTTAGCCATCTGGCGTTCCTTTTTTCCTTAAGTCTCTTTTTCAGCTTCTGCACTATGGATTCTTATATATGGATGGTTCTGTTTTATATATGATAAAAGCATATCAACATTCTCTTCAAACTTAAAATTACACTGTTTTTCCTGTCCATTATCATATTCCACAACAAGATATGGTATAGATGCAAACAAGCCTTTTCCTGTAAATCCGCCCTTACTCATAGCAATTCTTTTATATATTCTCTTAACAGAAGAAAGTGGTATATAATATCTCCTGTCAAAATAAAAAGCTATTAAGATATATAGCCTTCTCACCAACCCCACATGGTCCAAACTTTCTACAGTTCTTTTTATCCTTAATTAATTCTTCTTTTGTCAGTGAAGTCTGTGATATACATCTAGGTTTAAATATCATATTCCTTACTCCCTTCGTTACATTATTACATCATATCATCCTTAAATATACTCCGGAAAAATACTTTGGAAAAAAAGCTCCGAAAAAAATCACTTTGGGACCAGTCATATGTATACTTAACAGCAACTAGTAAATCATTTCAAAAACGATGTACTAGTGCTTCATATAACATTTAACTGGCCCAGAGTTATCATTAAGATTATTAGGATTAGTATGTTTATTTAAATAGTTTAATTGGCAGCTTTAGTTTGCTTTCTTGTTGCATACATAAATATTCCAAAGAATACCGCTGCAATAATAATACCTGCTGGATAAGCTACCCTTGTACCAAGATTCAGACATTCTTTTGCATAGAAGAAATAGGTCATAGACACAGCACTCATAAAGGTTGCCGGTACTACGGTAATCCAGTAATTCTTCTTTTCTCTGAATAAGAACATACTTGCTGTCCACAATACAATCATAGCGAGTGTCTGGTTTTGTCCAGCTGAAGTATCTCCATATGATAGTATAATCAAGATGTCCTACAAATGCACCAACTGCAAGTAAAGGTACACAGAGAATAAGTCTTTTTGTAAACTTACCCTGATCAATGCCAAACCAGTCTGCGAGTGTAAGTCTTGCACTTCTAAAGGCTGTATCACCTGATGTAATAGGGCATACAATAACACCAATCATAGCAAGTGCTACGCCAACACCACCCATTGTCTTAGAACATACATCATATATAGCAGCTGACTGTCCATTAGCAAGTATTGCACTAAGTCCTGTGCTTAAGCCATCAGTTACTTCATATATAGAACATCCTGCTGCTGCCCATATAAGAGCTATAACACCTTCTGCAACCATGGCACCATAAAATACGAAATGTCCCTGTTTCTCTGACTTCATACAACGTGCCATAAGAGGTGACTGTGTAGCATGGAAGCCTGATATAGCACCACACGCTACTGTAATGAACATAACACTCCAGATAGGTGTTGCCTTAGGATGCATGTTAGTAAAGTTACTCCAGATTTCTGGTACCGATATTCTGAATGAGTAAAAATACCAATAGCAACACCAAGTGCCATAATTATAAGACATATACCAAATATTGGATAAATACGTCCGATAATCTTATCAATAGAAATAAATGTTGCAATAAAGTAGTAAGCAAGAATAATCCATAACCAGAACTCAGTGTTTGCTACTACACCAGTTACGCCACCATTCTTAAACAAAGTTACGATAAGTCCTGCCGGACCAACTGCAAATACGGTACCTACCATAACGAGTAATACAACACTGAAAATTCTCATTACATTTTTCATAAATCCGCCAAGATATATACCGCAGACTTCTGAAATAGAAGCTCCGTTATTACGTTCTGAGAGCATTCCTGAGAAGTAATCATGAACACCACCGGCAAATATAGTACCAAATGTAATCCAAAGAAAAACAACTGGTCCCCAAAGAGCACCCTGCATAGCACCAAATATTGGTCCAAGACCTGCAATATTAAGAAGCTGTACTAAAAACAGTTTCCACTGTGGCATAACAACATAATCTACACCATCATTAATCTTAACTGCTGGTGTCTCTCTGTCATCAGGTAGCGAATGTGTTCTCTACAACTTTACCATAGACGAAGTATCCACCTATCAGAAGAGCCAGACAAATAAAAAAACTAATCATAGCTTTTTCCTCCTCGTTTGATTGAATTGAATTCGATGTAAACTCAAAATATAGCTGCATCTTTTTTATTAAATTATTACAGTACTGTTTTTATACTTTAATTATAAACATTTTATAAAAAATTTCAACTTTCAAAGTTAAAAAAATGTACCGAAAATCTTCGGCACATTTTGTTTATATTGTACATTTTATATCACTTCGCATATATATTTTTTTAGAATTTTTAAACAATAAAACAACCCAATGCTTTATTACATCTGATTAAGAAATGGAAGTATATCTTCTACTTTTTCAAGTATATAATCTGCTCCTGCATTCTCTAACTCATCCTTTTCTGCAAAGCCATACCTTAATCCAACCGACTCAATACCCGCTTCCTTAGCTCCAAGCACATCATCTTTTCTGTCACCGATCATGATTGAATCTGCTTTAACTGATACTATATCTGATTCGCTTATGCCCATTTTTTTCATAATCTGATTCAGTACTTCTTCTATAACATCATCTTTATGTCTTCTTTTTCCTCCCTCAAGTTCACTTCCTATTGCGACATCAAAATATTGTTCTATATCAAAATGCTTAAGTATCGTTGGAACATATATCTCAGGTTTACATGTAGCTAATGCAACAACATATCCTTCTTTTTTCAGTCCTGAAAGAAAATCTGTTATTCCATCAAACAGCCTGTTTTCATATATTCCCTTTACAGCATATCTTTCTCTATAATATGCAACGGCCTTTAATGAATCTTCATCATCCATTCCATGAAACCTTGTAAAGCTCTCATTAAGCGGTGGTCCTATATATTTTTTTAAGACTGCCATATCATTTTCTTTCTATTCCCATTTTTTCAAGAGCATACTGCACACTTTTTAGTTATTCCTTCGCCTGAATCTGTTATAGTTCCATCAAGATCTAGTAATATGTATTTTTTTTCTCATATAATTATTCCTTCCAGATATATTGTTAAATAAAGAAATGGGTGTCAAAACCCTGAATATAATAAGAATTCTGACACCCTGATATTAAGTATTATACTATTGGATTGTAATTTATCAACTAAGATTCCTTATTGTTTATAGTAATATTAGAAACTCCTTCCATTCCATCAACTGATATATTCCTATCTGTCTTAGCCTGGATTGTGTTTGCTTTCATAACATCTGTTATATCAAAGCCGGTAGTTTCCTTGATAGATTCTATTGTCTTTGCAAGAACTGAAGGAACATATCCTCCCATCTGTCCGACTCCAGAACCATTAGCTGTATCACCGCTGTCAATAATTGTAACCTTATCTATGCTCTGAAGTGGCTTAGCAACTTGTTCTGCCATCTGAGGAAGTACCTTGACAAGCATCTCCATCATAGCAGCCTGGCCATACTTCTCATAAGCCTCAGCTTTCTTCTCCATAGCCTCTGCTTCTGCTATACCTTTAGCCTTAGTTGCCTCTGCCTCTGCTATACCAGTCTTTGATATGGCATCTGCTTCTGCCTGTGCTTTTTATGGCAATAGCCTCTGCTTCTGCCTGCGCTTCTACCTTTCTTGACTCAGCACGGGCCTGTGCTTCTGCTATCTTTCTATACTTCTCAGCATCTGCATCTGCCATCTGCTTTGCTTTTTTCAGCGTTAGCAGGTTCTACTATTGTTACTCTTAAGCTTTCCTTAGTTCTTTCAGCCTGCTTCTGGGCAAGTTCTATGTTCTTCTGCTCTGATGCAATCTGAACCTGGATCTGTGCCTCTGCTATTTCTTTTTTGTCTCTGCTGTTTAAGAAGTTCAGCATCCATCTGTGCCTGTATAACATCCTTCTGTGTTATGTTCGACTGGATATCATGTGCAAGCTCTGCCTTAGCCTGTGCTGTCTGCTGTTCCTGCATATAATTAGCCTCAAGGACTGCCTTATCCTTTGCTGCCTGGGCTATATCTGCCTCTGCCTTTAACTTGGCTGACTCACCCTCCTGACGTGCCTGTGATGTCTTAATCTGCATATCTCTTGCAGCCTCAGCCTTCTGAATCTCAGCATCCTTCTTTCTCTGGGCAATCATACCATCACCAAGTGCCTTTATATATCCGTTCTCATCAGATATATCTGTGATAGTGAAGTTTTTTACTTCAAGTCCCATATTTCCAAGCTCAGTTCCAACTACCTCCTGAACTCTTGATGAGAATTCCTCTCTCTTCTGATACAGCTCTTCAACTGTCATTGTAGCAATAATCTCTCGAAGCTTACCTTCAAGTACAGCAATAGCTGTTCCCTGGATATTATCGATAATTTCTTTCTCGTTTCGTCCTGTAAACTGCTCAATAGCAGTTAATATACTGTTCTTTTCATTTCTTACCTTAATAACCGCTGTTGTTATAACACTGATTGGTACACCCTGGCTTGAAAGACTGCTTCTTGTTGCCACACTGAGTGGAATATTTCCAAGTGATATATAATCAATTCTTTCAAATACTGGTATAACAAGTCCACCACCACCAGTGATAACTCTTTTTTCATACCGGTTACAACGCCTGCCTTATCCTGCGGAACCTTTTTTCCACATTCTTAAGACTACAGTAAGAATCAGTACAATTCCAATGACTGCTGCTACAATTCCTACAATGCTGGATTCTGCTCCATATCCCATGTCTGCCTCCCATTTCCGGTTGTGCACATTATGCCTCAACCATATCCTTAATTAATAGTTACTTTCTGATTTACTCCTGAGGTCGTTTCTTTGCTTAATTCTTTTCCCCAGGTATATCAGAATATTTATCTTCGAGATATGAGGTACTTTGCACTATTACATAGTCACCATCAAATCTTAAGATATTAACCTCTTTATCCTGCTTTATAGCTTTGCCATCTATTGATCTGGCAGGATATGATACATTAGTACCTGTACTTAACTGTACACTTATTGCACCTACTCCATTCTCAGGTATCGTATTACTTACAATGCCTTTTCTTAAAAAGCAGTTCTTCTTTATCAGCTGCAAAATTCTCAACTTTTTTAAGTCTTTTGATTGCTGACTGAAGTGCCACTGCACATATATATCCGGCTATAAATCCTATTATTATGATCGTAGTTTCTGACAATCTGCCATCAAGTATAAGTCCTAAGCAGCCAAATATAAGTGACCATAGGCACAGGCTGTTTATTGAAAAGGGCAAAAAGTCCAATATCATATCCTGGCCAAACTCTAGCTGTAATACATCTATTGATACAAAATCCACAAAGCCATCAAACAAATTAAGCACAATACTGCAAAACGGTATCAGAATTCCTATTATTATACATGTAATACATATAGTATGAAACATATCCCCTCCCCTTTCATATACATTAATACAAATATCCATGAATACTGTAATACCGGAATATATCATATTCCACCTATATTCCAGTTAATTTCAAATATTACTTAAAATATTATTTAAAATCTGTTATATGTATTAGTCTGCATGTTTTCTGTAAGCTTTGTTATGTAAGCTGAATATTTTTCATTAAGTACATTTGATGCAATTGTTTCATCCTTGCTTCCATCATATGATTTATTTATAAAATATAATACATAGTAACAATGTGATGATGTATTCTCTATAACTGTAACATCCCCACTCTTACGCTCATCTGAAAGAAGCCATTCTGATGTTCCTTTATCCATACCAGTACTTGTAATATTTGAATGAAGTGAACCCTCATCCGTATCATATTTTGTTTCACCATCAGCAGCATTTCTCTTACACAGCTCTATAAAAGACTTTTCATCTGATACTCCTGCCACAAACTCATCCGCTTTTGCCTTAGCCTGCTGCATTTCACCATCTGTAGAATCTATAGCTGTTATTGTAAACTCTCTGTAATCAACCTTGGTCATATGTATCTTTGTGTTCATCATAATATTCCTTGACTTCATCATCCGTGGCTGTCATATTCTCTGTAAGCTTACTCTGGTATGCATTAGCCTTAAGATACTCCATAACATATTTTTTAACATTCTTTTCTGTCGCATACTGTCCAAAACTCTGCTTATAATAATCAGCAACACTCTTACCTGATTCAGAAGCTGCATCACTTATCTGTTTTGTAAAATCCGCATAATCATCATCACCAGTTGTATAATCAAAACCACTGTTATCTGCATCTTTAATAAGTGCCTTATATTCCTTAATTGTTGTTAATGCATTATCTGCAAAGTATTCATACCATGTTTTTCCTGTCTGTGAGTTAGTCTGGCTCTTATCATTCTCTGAACTTTTATATCCCATATATGAATAGTAATCAGCCATTGTCGTGTTGCCATAGAAGGATTGTGACATAGCCGCATTCTTAGACACATTATAATACATATCAAATTCTATCTGGCTTATATTATCACCATCAACACTTATAAATCTGTTATGTATCTTATAATATCTCATACTGCATATGACCACTGCTGCTATAAGGATACCTGCTATAATACCAGCTGTTACAGCCCTGAATATTATTTTTTCTCTCTGTAATTTTTTCTCTTCTTCTTTTCTTTTAGCGACTTTTTTGTCATATTTAGTCATCACTTTTCCATTATTTGTATTCTGTGAATTATTAATTGATTTATTAGCATTATTACCAGCCATGTTATCTTAATCCTCCAACATACCTTCTTTTATTTTATCAAGCTTTCTTATCCATGCTGCACTACTTGCATCACTAGGCATCCTCAGATCTCCTCTTGGTGAAACTGCAACTGACCCAACCTTTGGTCCGTCTGGCAGACATGACCTTTTAAACTGCTGTGCAAAAAATCTCCATATAAATGTGCGGAGCCATTTATATATCGTTTTTTCATCATACTCACCAGCAAATGCAAGCTTTGCAATTCTGAACAACTTTTCAGGTCCAACACCGAATCTTAATATATGGTACATAAAAAAGTCATGAAGCTCATATGGTCCAACAAGATCTTCTGTTTTCTGCTGTATAGTTCCATCCTCATTAGGTGGAAGAAGCTCTGGACTTACAGGTGTATCAAGCACATCTGTTAAAACATCCGATAGTTCCTTGTTTTCACATGTATCAGCATAATATCTTACAAGGTGCCTTACAAGTGTTTTAGGCACTGATGCATTCACTCCGTACATAGACATGTGATCACCATTGTATGTTGCCCAGCCAAGGGCAAGCTCTGACATATCACCTGTACCTATAACCATGCCATTTGTCTGGTTTGCTATATCCATAAGTATCTGGGTTCTTTCCCTTGCCTGTCCATTTTCATATGTGACATCATGCACTGCTTCGTCATGTCCGATATCTTCAAAATGTTGTTTGACTGACTTTCTTATATTGATTTCTCTTAATGTTGCGCCAAGCTTTTCACTCATCTTTATAGCATTATTGTAAGTTCTGTCTGTTGTTCCAAAGCATGGCATCGTAACACATATTATTCCTTTTCTGTCTAGTCCTGACAAATCAAATGCCCTGACTGTAACAAGCAGTGCAAGCGTTGAATCCAGTCCACCAGATATACCAATAACAGCACTCTTACAGCCAGTATGTTCAAGTCTTTTCTTAAGACCATATGTCTGGATATCAAGAATCTCCTCACATCTTGCCTCTCTTTCGTTCTTGTCATATGGCACAAATGGCGCTTTGTCAAAGAATCTGTCAAGCTTAAGTTCCCTGCTTATAAGCTGCGGACACCTCACACATGTATAACCTTCAGCCGCTGCCTTGTCTTCATCCACAACAAATGTAGACATTCTTCTTCTCTCTGAACATATTCTATCTATATCTATATCTGCATAAACTGACTCATTTGCGAACTTTTCAGCTTCTGCAAGAAGTGAGCCATTCTCACTTATCATATTATGTGCACCAAAAACTATATCCTGTGTTGATTCTCCTTCACCTGAACTTGAATATACATAACCACACACAAGTCTTGCAGACTGTCCTATAACAAGCTGTTTTCTATACGCTGCCTTACCTATAGTTTCATTACTTGCCGAAGCATTTACGATAAGTGTGGCTCCGTTAAGCGCGTGTCTTATACTTGGTGGCTGTGGTGTCCACAAATCTTCGCATATTTCTACAGCTACCTTCAACTTCGGATAATTATCAAAGCTATATATTATGCTTCCTCCAAAGACTACTTCATCTTTATCAAGCTTAACTGTCACATTACTTTTAAAGCCCTCTGTAAACTGTCTTCTTTCATAAAACTCACCATAATTGGGTATAAACATCTTAGGCACAAGTCCCTGTATATGTCCATCCATGACTGCGGCGGCAACATTATACAGCTTTCCACGATGCATATATGGAAGACCTGTAATAACAAGCATTCCTTTATAATCTGATGTATAGTCTCTTATATCTAATAATACATTCATCGCTTCATCTATAAGTGTATCCTGTAAAAATAAGTCATTACAGGTATATCCTGTTATACATAATTCTGGAAATACTGCTACTGCTGTATCTTTGTTATAAGCCGCTTTAATAAGAGCCTTAATCTGCTCACCATTATATACACAGTCACCCACTTTTATCTTCGGTGTCAGTGCTGCAACTCTGATATATCCGTCTTTCACTGCAATTCTCCCTTATAAAATCATTTTCTATCAGTATATCAAATCCACAAGACATTTACAATAAAAAACAGTTATCCGGCAACCTTATATTGCTGGATAACTGTTATAAAATACTCTTACGTATTATAATAATCTTAATACTATTTTGAAAATGCTGATGAAACCTCTGTCGCCATTTCTTTTATTCCATCTTTGGCTGTTTCCATCATATCCTTGGCACCTGTTGCCGCATCTGTTGCTATTTCCCTGATACCTGTTGCCGCATCTGTTGCTATCTCTTTTGCCCCTGTAGCTGCATCTGTCATGATATTTTCTACAGTGTTTTTACTATTGCTGCCTGCACCAGTATTACTCCCGCTTTCCGAATCCGTCTTGGAGCCGCAGCCTACAAGTACAGATACAATAGTGATAAACATAACTCCGGCTACAAACCATTTAAACTTATGCATATAATATATCCTCCTTTAACATTCATAGCATTATATTATCTGCATATATTTAAATTGTATTCATGACATAAAACTATGCCTTTAGCTGATGACTCAGATACTTATATAAAATCACTGTTAAAGTTCCATCTATAAGTGCCTTTATTATGTTAAAAGGTGCAACGGCAAGTGCAACAAATGAAAACACATCTTTAATAGATGCATTTACTTTTGTTCCCATAGCTATAAGTACATCCATAGGCATGCCATAAAGTTCTGAATACTTAGGAAGCAGGTACCATGCATTAAGAAGCATTCCTGCCACAACAAGTATAGCACCACCTGCAGCAAGTGATATTATTGCCATTTTTCTTGTTTTCTTTGTGTGATATATGATAGATGCTGGAACAACATACATACATCCTAATATAAAATTAGCAAAATCACCAACAAAAGCTGTTGTTGTCCCTTTCATACAAAAATGTAATATAACCTTGACAGCTTCTATTATAACACCAGCACATGGTCCTAACATAAAAGAACCTATGAGCACAGGTATTTCACTAAAATCAAGCTTATAAAATCCCGGTGCTAAAAATGGTATAGGAAAGTCAAAATACATAAGTATTACTGCTATTGCTGAAAGCATTGCCATAATTACAGTTTTATTAACTTTAGTTTTTCAGATGTAAATCTGATACCTGTCTTCTTTTCAATAAGTATTTCGCTGCCTCTTGCCACGGCAAACACTATAACCATAAGTAAGATTGATATTCCTACGAATTCAATATTCTTCTGGATTGTTTCTAATAATCCCTGCATTTTTTCTCCATCCTGTTAGTTTAAACTGGAAACATTGCCGACACTTACACGCAGCACTCTATGTCCTTCAAGAAGCTTGTTCTCTATTCTTATAAATACGACAACTCTTATCTTTTCACCAGTCTTTGTCTTAAAAAAATGTTCATAACATGCATATCTCTGGTCGATAAATGTCTCACGAAGTTCTGATATTATACTTTCATAATCAATATCAGGCACAATATCCTTTGAATACAAGACCATTCTTCATATCTTCTTCTGTATATCCAAGCATCTTTACAAAACCATCATCAATCTCAATTATCTTACCACTTCTCATCTCCATGGCAAAACGTGTAAACGGGAGTTTTTCATAAATTCTGCTGCCATAACTTATCTCCTTTCAATATGCGGGAGTACTATTACTCACGCTCTTACTTTAGGTACATTATAATTACTTAGAAAGTGTCTTAAGTCTTTCTTCAACCTGTGCAAGCATATCAGAATACTTCTCAAGTTTAGCTTTTTCTTCATCAATCTTAGCCTGTGGAGCCTTTGATGTAAACTTTTCATTGTTAAGCATTCCGTTACATCTTGCTATTTCCTTGTGTAATTTATCTTTTTTCTTTATTAAGTCTTTCGATTTCCTTATCGATATCAACAAGTTCTGCAAATGGTATATAAATAACCGCACCCGGAATAACAGTTGATACAGCATCATCTGGTATGCTGCTCTTATCAGCCTGGACTTTAACATCACTTGCATAGCCAAGTGTTGCAAAGAATACCCTGCCATTATCAAATATATTTCTTATATCTTCGTTCTCTGAAACAACATATACAAGTGCCTTACGGCTAGGTGCTACATTCATCTCAGCTCTTACATTTCTGATATTACGGACAGCTGTCTTAATTGTTTCAATAGCATTTTCATCTTCTGAATAATCATTGTCCTCTGTGTATACAGGCCATGAACTTATCATAATAGACTCTTCTTCATCCTGTATATTGCAGAATATTTCTTCTGTTATGAATGGCATATATGGATGAAGCAGCTTAAGTGCATCTATAAGAACCTTCTTTAATGTCCATATAGCAGCTGTTTTAGTTGTATCCTCATCGTTATAAAGACGTTGGCTTAACCATCTCAATATACCAGTCGCAGAATTCTTCCCAGATAAAGTCATTAAGCTTGGCAACTGCTATACCAAGATCGTACTTTTCCATATTATCTGTAACTTCTTTAATAAGCGAATTCATCTTTGATAATATCCACTTATCTGCTGCTGTAAGATTAGCTGGCTTCTCGTCTGTAGCCTTTATCTTATTGTCTGGGTCGTTCATCATTATGAATCTTGAAGCATTCCATACCTTATTGGCAAAGTTACGGCTTGCTTCAACTCTTTCCCAGTAGAAACGCATATCATTACCCGGTGCATTACCTGTGATAAGTGTGTATCTTAAAGCATCTGCACCATACTTATCTATAACCTCAAGTGGATCAATACCATTTCCAAGTGACTTACTCATCTTACGTCCCTGTGAATCTCTTACAAGTCCGTGGAATAATACCTTTCCAAATGGCTTCTTACCCATCTGCTCATATCCTGAGAATATCATTCTGATAACCCAGAAGAATATAATGTCATATCCTGTTACAAGTACATCTGTAGGATAGAAGTAGTCAAGCTCAGGTGTTTTATCTGGCCAGCCAAGTGTTGAGAAAGGCCAGAGTGCTGATGAGAACCATGTATCAAGTGTATCCGGATCTTGCTCCACGTTAGTGCTTTTACACTTTGGACATGTACATACCTTATCCTTAGATACTACCATTTCTCCACAATCCTTACAGTAGTAAGCTGGTATTCTGTGTCCCCACCATAACTGTCTTGATATACACCAGTCTCTTATATTATCTGTCCAGTTAAAGTGAGTCTTATCCATAGAAGCTGGAACAAGTTCAATGTCACCATTCTTAACACCTTCAACTGCAGGCTTAATAAGCTCGTCCATCTTAACAAACCACTGCTGCTTAATCATAGGTTCAACTGTTGTCTTACATCTGTCATGTGTACCTACATTATGAACATGGTCTTCAACCTTAACTAAAAGTCCTTGTGCCTCAAGGTCTGCTACCATAGCCTTTCTTGCTTCGTATCTATCCATACCAGCATATTTTCCACCAAGCTTGTTTATAGTAGCATCATCATTAAGTATGTTAATCTCTGGAAGATTATGTCTCTTACCTACCTCAAAATCGTTAGGATCGTGAGCTGGCGTAATCTTAACAACACCAGTTCCGAATTCCTTATCAACATAGCTGTCTGCGATAACAGGTATCTTTCTGTCTGTAAGTGGCAGATATACTTCTTTTCCTATAAGGTCTGTGTATCTTTCATCATCTGGATTAACAGCAAGTGCTGAATCACCAAGAAGTGTTTCTGGACGTGTAGTCGCTATTTCTACATATCTTCCTTCTTCACCAACTACAGGATAATTGATATGCCAGAAATGTCCTGCCTGCTCTTCATGTTCAACCTCTGCATCAGATATGGATGTGTTACATACAGGACACCAGTTTACAATCCTTGAGCCCTTATATATAAGACCTTTCTCGTAAAGCTTGCAGAACACTTCAAGAACTGCCTTAGAACAGCCCTCATCCATAGTAAATCTTTCTCTATCCCAGTCGCATGAAGAGCCTATCTTCTTTAACTGGCTTGTGATAGTTCCGCCATATTCTTTCTTCCATTCCCATGTTCTTTTAAGAAAGCCTTCTCTTCCAAGCTCGTGCTTATCGATTCCCTCTTCCTTTAATGCATTAGTAACCTTAACTTCTGTAGAAATACTTGCATGGTCAGTTCCTGGAACCCATAATGCTTCATATCCCTGCATTCTCTTAAAACGTATAATAATATCCTGCATTGTGTTATCAAGTGCATGACCCATATGCAGCTTACCTGTTATATTAGGTGGTGGCATAACAATAGTAAATGGTTTCCTGCTTCTGTCTACTTCTGCATGAAAATACTTCTTATCAAGCCACTTCTGATACAATCTGTCTTCAATTTCTGAAGGATTGTAATTCTTCTCTAATTCCTTACTCATGGTAATGATTCCTTTCTATATCCTAAGAAAATAGTTTTTCCGGTAACTCCTATAGTTATCGCCCGCAAAGCATTTTAATTTACAGACAACATGGTATATAACTTATGCTCATCCCTGATATATTATTTTCTTATAATCTCAATCTGTTTAATCATAATATTACAAGCGGAAAATGTCAACACGCCTCTATTTCTTTGATATTAAATTCACTACCACGTAAAAGATATGTATGCCTGCTCCCACATTTTGGACAGATTTTTCCATATTTCACTGTTTCATATTCAGACTTGCAGTCTTCACAATAAGTAACTGCATTTATCTTTTCTATGACAAGCTCCGAATCTTTTAACAATTCTTCTTTTTTTATTGCCCATTTCCAGCAATCTGTCAGGTATGAATCTATCACCGTTGACACTTCACCAAGTTCCAGTACAACTTTAGTTATCTCAGTTATTTCATTGCTCACGGCTACTTCCTTCAAATCATCTATTATGTGAAATACAACGCCTAATTCGTGCATATTTTCAATCCTTTCAATCTGATAAATCGTAAAATATTGTTGTTTAACACACATTCTTAACGTACGGACGACAGCATATATGAGGAAAGCAGGTGCGCATACATCAACGATGCCAGAAGCTTCAATTGGATATTTCTAAGACTTTTCATATACGTAATGGTAGTTTCCGCTACCATTCGATACGGACATCCATGTCCCATATCTCACTTCCACAGACATCCGTGTCTGTGGATAGCTGGGTAGTTAAGGAAAAGTCTAAGAACTATCACAATTGAACTTCAAGTGCATCTTATGATGTATGCGCACCTGCTTTCCTCATATATGCTGTCTGACTTTGGCTTAATTTACGAAAAATGAATGTGGATTTAATTGATATTCAGTATTGCATTATGCCGTAACACAGACAAATATAAGCTACAGGCAGTCCTGCATACTATGCGAAATGCACTTGAAGTTTGATTGTGATAGTTCTTAGTCTTTCCCTTAGTCAACCAGCTAGCTTCGTACACGGATGTACGAAGCAGCGAAGCCGCGCCATGGACGGCGCGTCTGAGCGGTAGCGTCAGTTATCATAGTTTATATGGAAAGACTTAGAAATATCCAATCAAAGCTTCTGGCATTGAACATAGTGTGCAGAACCGCCTGTAGCTTATATTTGTCGTCCGTTCGTCACCAACTAATATTCAATTAAACAACTATTTATTTTTCTTTCCCGCAAACTTTATCTTAATAGCCTGCTTAGCTCCATAAGGAAGAATATACTTAAGCTTATCTTCACTCTTTCTCATAGTACTGCATTCTGGAAGCTCTCTGTTAAGGTGTATGGCATCGAATTCGCACTTTGTAGTACATATACCACATCCGATACACTTGTTAGGATCTACCACTGAGGCTCCACAGCCAAGACATCTTGCTGTTTCTTTCTTAACCTGTTCTTCTGTGAATGTAAGCTTTGCATCCTTAAACGACTTCTTGTGGTTAAACGAAGTATCTGTTCCTGGAACCTGTCTGCTGCTGTTATCATAGCTTTCTATGCTGATATTATTCTTATCAAGCTCTATGAACTCTCTTCTGTTACGTCCTATAGTAAGCGAACTATGTGGCTGTACGTATCTGTGAATAGATATTGCAGCTTCCTTACCTGCCGCAATAGCATCTATGGCAAATCTTGGTCCTGTATACACATCACCACCGATAAATATATCTGGATCTGTTGTCTGATATGTAAGCTTATCTGCTTTCACTCTCACTCCATCAACCTGAACCTTAGTACCTTTAAGAAGCTCTCCCCCCCATATAGTAGACTGGCCTATACTTAAAAATACATGACGACAGTTTATTGTTTTTAAATCGTTCTCATCATACTGTGGATTAAACCTTCCATCTGCATCTTTTACAGATATACATCTCTTAAGGACTATTCCTGTTACATGTCCATCTTCTGTGAGTATTTCTTTAGGTCCCCAGCCACAGTCAAGCTTAACACCTTCTTCGAGTGCTTCTTCCACTTCTTCCTCTGATGCCGGCATACCTTTTCTATCCTCAAGACAGAACATAGATACATTATAATCACCAACTCTTGTACTTGTTCTTGCAACATCAATAGCAACATTACCACCACCGATCACAACAACATCACCTTCAAGTGGATATTCGTGAGTATAACCAGCCTGCTTTAAGAAATCAACAGCAGATACAACACCATCGGCATCTTCTCCTGGTATTCCAGCCTTTCTTGAGCCCTGACATCCAATAGCTATATAGAAAGCCTTATAGCCCTGCTTCTTTAACTCGTCTATTGTAATATCCTTACCGACTTCAACACCTGTTTTAATATCAACGCCCATCTTATGTATAACGTCTATCTCTGCTTCTACAACATCCTTTTCAAGCTTAAATGATGGAATACCATACACAAGCATACCACCTGCTTTTTCATTTTTCTCAAAAACTGTTGGCTTATAACCTTTTTCTGCAAGATAGAATGCACATGAAAGTCCTGCCGGTCCACCTCCAATTATAGCAACTTTTTCATCAAAGCTGCCCTTTGTTGATGGCACAACTTTCTTAGGTATATAACGTGTATCCGCCTTAAGATCCTGCATAGCTATGAATTTCTTAACTTCATCTATAGCAATAGCCTCATCTATAGTTCCTCTTGTACACGCATCCTCACATCTCCTGTTACATACATGTCCACATACTGCAGGAAACGGATTTTCTTTCTTGATAAGCGCAAGTGCATCCATAAACCTGCCCTGTGCAGCCATCTTAAGATAGCCCTGGACTGCTATATGTGCTGGACAGGCTGTTTTACAAGGTGCTGTACCTGTATCATAACAGTTAATCCTGTTCTTATCCCTGTAGTCCTCAGACCACATATGTGGTCCCCATTTCTGTTCTGATGGAAGCGGCATCTTAGGATACTTTACTTCTTCTCCTGCTTTAGTACATAACTTCTGTCCAAGCTTCACTGCACCAGCAGGACAATACTCTACACATCTTCCACAGGCAACACAGTTTTCCTTTGTAACCTCTGCCACATATGCCGAACGTGACATATTAGGCGTGTTAAATAGCTGTGATGTTCTAAGTGCATAACATACGTTAACATTACAGTTGCATATGGCAAATATTTTATCCTGTCCATCTATGTTGGTAATCTGATGAACAAAACCATTATCCTCTGCCTTCTTAAATATCTCAAGTGCTTCTTCCTTAGTGATGTATCTTCCACCCTTACCTGTTTCAACAACATAATCTGCCATATCACCTACTGCTATACACCAATCTGCAGGATCATCAGCACATCCCTCATCATATGTTTTTTCTTGACTTACGGCATGAACATGGACTTGCCGCATATTTTCCATCATACTTGTCTAACCAGTAGGATATCTTTTTCCAGCGAAACAGCCTGGTTATTCATATCAATAGCTTTCTCAACTGGTATAACATGCATGCCTATACCTGCTCCTCCTGGTGGCACCATAGGAGTTATTTTTTCAAGTGGAAGACGACTCATGCGTTCAAAGAATCTTCCCATCTCAGGATGTTCTTCAAGAACTGTTGAATTCATATTGGTAAACTCTGCACTTCCGGGTACAAACATCGGAAGTACATACTGCTTCTCATGTTCAGGATTCTCCCAGTTATACTCTAACAACCCATTAAAAGACATCTGTTCAAGCTGCTTTTCAAGTTCTTTTTCATCCATGCCTGTTATCTTAACCATCTGTTTAAGAGTTTTAGGCTTACGCACCCCCCATCTTTAAGGCTATTTCTGCCTGCTCATCTGTACATATAGGTGCAAGTCCCCAATATTCCGGACTATCTGCTGTCAGTTTTTCAAAGCCTAACTTTATATGCACTCTGTCAGTTATCATTTTGCCAAGTCTTAAAACTGGCTCTCTTACCGGAAGTTCCGGATGAGGATTTTTAAATTCTTCTTTACTCATAAATATCCTTTCCTCCTAATATACTTCTAAATACTTATATATGCTTCTATTATTGTTTCCACTCAGCTACATGTTTCTTCAGCCATTCAGTCCATTCCTTCATGCCTTCGCCCGTTTTAGCAGATATAGGAATAACCTCCGCCTTTGGATTTCTCATTGCTATATATTCTTTACACTTATCAATATCAAAATCAAAATAAGACATAACATCAATCTTGTTAATAAGAACTACATCACATACTGAGAACATAAGTGGATATTTAAGTGGTTTTATCATAACCTTCTGGTACTGAAAGTATCATGACATTCTTTACCGCTCCTGTATCAAACTCCGCCGGGCATACAAGATTTCCCACGTTTTCTAATATAACAAGATCAACATCACTTATATCAAGCTCTTCTATTCCCTGTCTTGACATATCAGCATCAAGATGACACATTCCACCAGTATGAAGCTGTATAGCTTTGGCACCTGTATCTGCAATAGTCTTCGCATCAACATCCGAGTCAATATCCGCTTCCATGACGCCTATCCTTATATCCTCCTTTAACAGCTCTATAGTTTTTGTTAAAGTGGTGGTCTTTCCAGAACCAGGAGATGACATCAGATTTAAAAAAAACACTCCTTTTTTCTTAAGTTCTTCTCTTAAAAGTGCAGCACGCTCATCATTGCTTTCAAAAACACTTTTTTTCACCTCGATAACTCTTACGTCCTTCACTATATACCTCCATAGCATATTATAAGATATAGTATACATCTTTTACATAAAAAAGCCAGCACGTTGATAATGCTGACTTTATAACCTGTGTTATAACTAACTTTATTAATATACTGGCATATTATGATGTCGGGGTCAAAAGCCCCCGACTTTAATACCTACGAATTGTTCCGTGCTACGCACTCCCACAATTCTCCCCAATATTCGCATATCGTGGGATTATCATCCCACTTTTATGCTCATATCGGGGCGGGTCCCAAGGTCTTTCACCCACCTATGAGCAAGCTCATGTGAGTTTAGACCTTTTGACCCTGGTATCATATTATAATACAGAAAGATAATTATCCATCTCTTCTGTTATCTGTTCATAATCCTTTTCCATAGCCTCTGATATCTCACCATACAAAAGCTTTCTAGCAGTAGTAAGCATTCTGCTGTCTGCCGACTTCATACGTCTTAGTTCTTTAGCTCTGTCATTTTTTATGTTAAATAATGCTCTTACAAGATGCATAAGCTGTACAAGATCCTGTGACTTAACCATCTCATCATATTTCATAGGATGAACCTTTTCATTAAGCTCTTCATCTTCCCTACAGTGCTTTGCCCTCTCAATAAGCTTCTTACAGGCAGCTTTATCAATAATACCTCTGATCATGACCTTGGTACTGTCAACAGGAGAATATATAATTCCTTTACTGTCATAAACAGGCTGAAGAAAATAATAATCCTTATCAATACCTTTAATAGGCGGCTTTCCAATATTCTCAATCTCACACACACCTACTACACCATAAACAACTTTATCATTGATCTCAAACATATCATTACACCTCTCATATGCATAACGCAAAACTTATTAAATTATCTCTTATATCTGGGTGTAATTATACATCAATTCGACATTTTTTTCAAAATGATATTAAAAAAAACATAAAAAAAATACAAAAAGCAGATTATTGTATATGCCTTATTACATACACATAATCTGCTTTATAATTAATTATTTTATGTATATATCAGTCCAATAAACAGCCTGCTGATATATTAATAAAGATCTACTTTTCCAGCGAGATTGCCATTAGCTACATAATAGCATGCATTATCTTCTGGCTTAAGATACATTTTAAGATCTTTTATTTCAACATTCTGGCTCTTTACATCTTCTGTTATTCTTGCAACAAGTGTCTCTTCATCTACCTGCTTACCATCAAACTGGAAAAACAGCTCTTTTTTTAAATGTCTTCTTCGCTGCTGTTTTTCTTGTAGTCTTTGCTGCTGACTTGGCTGCTGTTTCTTTTTTAGCTTCTGCTGCTTTCTTAGCAGCTGTTGTCTTTTGTGGATGCTGTTGTCTTCTTTGCTGCTGGCTTTCTTCCTGGTTTCTTCTTTGCAGTCTCTGCTTTAACTTCTTCTACAACTGCTTTGACCTCTCCCTTTTTTTCTTCCAGATCTGATTTCACTTCACTAATCTTAGCTGCGATATCTTCTGTCTTCTTTACTTCAGCTTCCTTAACTGGTTTCTTCTCTGTTGCCTTTTTAGCTGTTTTCTTAGTCTCTTTAACCTCTGTGCTAGCAGCAGCCTTATTATCTACTGCTGATGTACTACCAAATATGTCCTTTGTTTCCACCTTAGTTCTCATGATTCAATCCTCCCTAATCATTCACTACATGTTAAAAGTTTCTAATAGCATCTGCAGCTTCATTCTCATCACTGCCATCAGCGATCACTTTAACTTCGATGCCTTGTTTTAAACCAAATGCCATAATCCCCATAAGACTTTTGGCATTGATATTTTTTCCTTCGCCCTCAATCTCAATATGACTATCATATTTACATGCTATCTGAACAAGCTCAGCTATTGGATTCTTATGTGTCTTATCAATGTCTGCAACCTTAACCAATTCTGTCATCGTTAACATCCACCTATCTTTCATTAATTAATTACATTTGTAAAATATACCGCATACATACGAATAAGTCAATACCCAACTCAAGTCTCACAATACATTCTATAATCAGGCTTTATGTTTGTTTTCTGCTAACGATACAAGAATCTGTGATATTTACCGACGTATATGTATCATCTTACCTGATAGTTTTATCTGCATATCCCATATGATACAGTTCATTCATCTGTTCGTCAAACTTAGGTTTTAATTCATAATCACCAAGTATTTTAATCAGCTGCTTAACCTTTTTATCATCAGTAGTTACTTTGTAAACATTATCCATAACCTCTTTATAAATGCTTTCAAGCTCTGTTACTGGTCTTTCTCATCAAGCCCTTCAATATAACTTAAAAGGCCTAATGAGTAAGCACACTCGTAATTTCCAGTCATCCCTGCATTATCATAAAGACATTTTGCAGCCACTGCAGTCTTAACAAGTTCTGTAACCATAATTAAACATTCATCTCCTTCTTGAATGTCTGTATATAATCTTTAACTGCTTTTGTATCATAGTTATTCTCTTTCATAAGCTTTATAAAAGTGTGAACCTACGATAGCACCATCTATAATATCGCAAAGTGATTCTACATCTTTAGCTGTTCTTATGCCAAAGCCCATCATAACAGGAACTGGGCTGTTCTTTTTAACTTCCAAAAGATACTCTCTTATCTTTTTATGGAAATTAGCACCCTTTCCTGTGACTCCCATCTGTGAAACACAATAAATAAATCCTTTTGCATCCTTTGTAAGCATAGGAATACGCTCTTTTGATACCGGCGATACAAGCTGTATTAATATAGGTGCTCCTGATACATTTTCAAGTGCAGCCTTTAACTCGCCCTGCTCTTCATATGGAAGATCTGGTATAATAAGTCCATCAACACCACATTCTGCACACATGGCTGCAAATGCATCCGACCATAATGATATACTGTATTATAATACATCATGAAAACAACTGGTGTACTAAGCCCTTCATTTCTTACCTTTTTCATAAGTTCAAAAACCTTTGCAAGAGTAGCTCCGTTTTGTATAGCTTCATATGAAGCATTCTGTATAACTGGTCCGTCTGCAACTGGATCTGAAAAAGTAACACCAAGCTCCATTACATCGATACCCGCTTCCTGTTGTGCATGCATAATCTTTGCTGTTGTATCCATATCAGGAAGTCCTGCTGTTGTATATGTTATAAATGCCTTCTTGCCTTCTGCCTTAAGTGCAGCCATCTTTTCTTCTATTCTGTTCATTACTTGTTTGTCTCCTCTCCATTAATATATTTCTGAACTGTATGAACGTCCTTATCTCCTCGTCCTGACAGACACATAACAATAGTCTTGCCCTTATATTCGCCCTGTGCCATCTTTAACACATGTGCAAGAGCATGCGCACTTTCTATAGCTGGTATTATACCCTCTTCCCTGCACAGCTCCATAAATGCATCCATACACTCAGAATCTGTTATAGACACATATTGCGCTCTGCCAGAATCTCTTAAATAAGCATGTTCTGGTCCTACACCTGGATAATCAAGACCTGCTGATATAGAATGTGCAAGCTTTATATTTCCATCTTCATCCTGTAAAAGATATGACTTCATTCCATGAAGTACACCTGGCTCACCAAGTGCCATTGCAGATGCATGCTTACCTGTTTCAACTCCAAGACCACCAGCCTCGACTCCTATCAGGTCAACATCCTTATCATCTATAAAATCTGCAAACATACCTATAGAATTAGAACCACCGCCTACACAAGCAACAACAGCATCTGGAAGTCTTCCCTCTTTTTCCAGAATCTGTCTTCTTGCCTCTGTTGATATTATTCTCTGGAACTCTTTTACCATCTTGGGATATGGATGTGGCCCAACTGCGGAGCCTATTACATAGAATGTATCTTCTGCCTTTTCTGCCCATGTTCTTATAGCTTCATTAGTAGCATCCTTAAGTGTTGAACTTCCTGTAGTTACAGGCTGTACTTTTGCTCCAAGAAGTTCCATTTTAAACACATTAAGTGCCTGTCTTTCTATATCCTCAGCGCCCATAAATACTGTACATTCCATGCCAAAAAGCGCTGCTCCTGTTGCAGTTGCAACACCATGCTGGCCTGCTCCTGTTTCTGCTATAACCTTTGTTTTTTCCCATCCTTTTAGCTAACAGAATCTGACCTATTACATTATTTATCTTATGAGCTCCCGTATGATTAAGATCTTCTCTTTTAAGATATATCTTTGCACCATATTTTTTACTGAGTTTTTCGGCATAATATAAAGGATTTTCCCTTCCTACATACTCCTTAAGATAATATTTATACTCCTTTATGAATTCAGGATCCTTCATTGCCTCATCAAATGCCTTCTCCAGCTCATTAAGTGTATTCATAAGTGATTCTGAAACATACTGTCCGCCAAATTGTCCATAATATCTGTTATCCTGCATCATTACTCCTCTTTTCTTTTTACTACTTTTTATTTTATTCTTTATTCCTTATCTTCTTTAACTGTTCTTAAATCAATCCAGTGTTTTCACTTTCGTGCATTTAATATGAATTCTTTTACCTTTTTTTCATCCTTCCCCTTTATCAATATGTCATCATATTCAACTCCAGTGCTTATATCAACTACATCTGGCATTGCACATTTAACAGCAGCTGCAACATTTAAACTGTTAAGTCCTCCGGCAAGAAACAATTTCTTTTCTTTTAATTCAAGCTCTTTTACGCCATTCCAATCAAATGTTTTACCCGATCCTGGAATACCCGCATCAAGAAGTATACCAACAATCTTATCCTTATGTGCTGCCTCTGATACGCTTTTTTTAATATCATCCATGTTGTCATTTTTGCCAATATTAACAGCCCTTATGATTGGAATTCTGCTCTCATTATATACATCCTCATAAAGCTCACCATGTATCTGTATATAGTCAAAACCATTATCCTGTATCTGCCTAAAGCTTGTCTGTATCAGGAGATACAGTTACAGCAACCGTTTTTATATCTGATTCTTTCAATATCTTAACAAGTCTTCCTGCCTCATCGATTGTTATGTCCCTTTTTACTTTTAGGATAAAAAACAACCATTCCTCCATAATCTGCCCCATACTTTATAAGAAGCCTGGCATCTGCTTCACTTGTTATCCCACATATTTTCACTTCTGTTTTTTTTCCATTTTCATCCAGTTCTTCTTTTTCACATTCATTGTCATATATGCATTTAAACTCTGATATAAGCTCGCATGGATTTTCAGCCTCCATAAGCACAGTTCCTATAAGAAGTGCATCTGCACGGCTTTTTGCAAGAAGCTTTATATCATCTGTATCAGAAACACCGCTCTCGGATACAAGAAGCTTCCCTGCTTTTCTCATATCATCTGTCACCATGTCTGATAGTTTCTTCGTGGTTTCAAGATTCACCTCGAAGGTTTTAAGATTACGGTTATTAATTCCTATTATCTTAACATCAAGTGCAAGCATTCTTTTCATTTCCTCTTCATCATGCACCTCACATAACACATCAAGTCCAAGGCTGTATGCAAGTTCATACAACTCTTTAAACTTATCATCATCTAATATAGCTGCTATAAGGAGTATGGCATCCGCACCAATAACCCCGGCCTCATACACCTGATATGGATCTATTATAAAATCTTTCCTGATGATTGGAAGCTGTGTCATGTTTCTTATCTGCTTAAGATATTCTGTGCTTCCATTAAAATGATCCTCTTCGGTAAGACAGGATATTGCATCTGCACTTTCGCTATATTGTCTGATTCTTTCAACAAGCTCAATTTTATTATTCATTGTCCCATGACTTGGTGAAGCTTTTTAAATTCACCTATGACTGATAATCCATCTTTTTTTAATGCTTCATAAAAGCTGTTAATTTTCCTTGTAGAAGAAAGTGCAAGCTCTTTCATCTTTTCTTCGCTTATTCTTTTCTTATGTTCAGGAAGTCTTTTTAATTTATCTTCTACTATTACATCAAGTATCATACTTAGTTTCCTTTCCTGATATTAAACAATATATTAGTTAACTTATACGCTCGTTATATCCTGCCATTAACGAAGTTTTCTATCATTCTTTTTCCATGCTCTGTATATATGGATTCCGGGTGGAACTGAAGTCCTACAACCGGATATTCTTTATGTTTTACAGCCATTATCTCCCCATCCTCTGTTCTTGCTATGACTTCAAGCGCATCGGGAAGTGTATCTTCTATAACCGCAAGGGAATGATACCTTGCAACCTTAACTGGTGAAGGGATTCCTTCAAATATACTCTTACCATTATGCGTTACATCTGACTGTTTTCCGTGCATAAGCTTTTTCGCATATGAAACTGTTGCCCCGAATGCCTCACCTATACTCTGATGTCCTAGACATATTCCAAGTATTGGCTTCTTACCTGCAAAATACTTTATTGCCTCTACACTTATTCCTGCCTCTTTAGGACTTTTAGGTCCCTGGAGAGATTACTATTGATTCCGGATTAAGCTGTTCTATTTCTTCTATCGTTATCTTATCATTTCTTACAACCTTTATATCATTATTAAATATTCCTATAAACTGATACAGGTTATATGTAAACGAATCATAATTATCTATTAACAGAATCATAACTTTTCCTCCTTAACAAGGGTCTTTGCAAGTGCCATAACCTTGTTACAACACTCCTGTATTCAAGCTCCGGCTTTGAATCTGCAACAATTCCTGCACCTGCCTGAAGATATACCTTGTCACCTTTTTTAATCATTGTCCTGATAGTTATGCAGAAGTTCATATTGCCTCCGAAATCAAGATAGCCTGTAGCGCCTCCATACAATCCTCTTCTGACTGTTTCCAGTTCATCTATGATTTCCATTGCCCTTATCTTTGGTGCTCCGCTTAGCGTTCCTGCAGGAAGAAATGATGACACAAGATCAAGCGGATGATATTCTCCGTTTTTCTTCCTTCAACAAGTGAAACGATATGCATTACATGTGAGTATCTTTGTACATTCATAAACTGTGATACTCTTACTGAGCCCAGCTCACTTATCTTTCCGCAGTCGTTTCTTGCAAGATCAACAAGCATAACATGTTCCGCCCTTTCCTTCTCATCTGCAAGAAGCTCTTCTTCTAAGGCTAAATCCTCTGCCTTGTTTTTACCTCTTCTTCTTGTTCCTGCTATAGGACATGTATATACTTTAGAATCAGTCTGCTTGACTATCATCTCCGGCGAACTTCCTATTATCTCAAAATCGCCAAAATTATAATAATAAAGATAAGGCGATGGATTAAGTTCTCTTAGCTTTTCATATAACTCAAAGCCTGTCTGTTTTGTTTCAATCGTCCATCTTTGCGATAAAACTGTCTGGAATATATGCCCATCTTTTATGTACTGTTTTATCTTTTCAACCTTTTGGCTATATTCATCAAGCGTGTCTGATTTTTTCAATATATGTCCATCTAAATCCATATTTACTTTTTCATCGTGATATTTATCTATGCCTGTTCTAGCCTGTCTGATAAGCTGTTCTGCTTCCTCCATGGCTCTTTTTCTTCCAGCCTCATTATCCTCATCAAGCACTACTGCTGTGAATGTTTCTGCCTCATGGTCAATCGCTATAAACCTTGAAGCAAGCATAAGCTGTATAGTTTCTATTCCAATCTCATCAGGGTTATCATCTGGCAGTTTCTCAGTGTATCTTATATAGTCATAACCAAGACTTCCAACAAGACCTCCCATAAATTCAAGTTCTTTTGCATCTTTTATTATCTTGAATTCATCAAAATATTCCTTTAACCGTTCAAGTGGATTGCCATATCTTATATCTTTCGTCCCATCAGCTCTTGTTATAACAAGACTATCTTTATCTGACTGGATAATCTCTTCCGGATCAACCCCCATAAATGTATATCTGCCGTTTTCTTTATCATTGCTTTCCATAAGAAAGCCCTTATGCTCTCTGCCAAGACCCTTGTATAGTTCTATCGCTGTTTCATCAACTATACTGACTGTTTTCTTATAAGCCTTTAATACTCTCATACATTCAATCCTCCAGTTAATTATGCTGCAAAATCAAAAAAGTCCCTGACAGGATTCTTTCCTGTCAGGGACGAATAATCTTATATCGTGGTGCCACCCTTATTCATAAGTGTATGTCTGATTAATCCATATATTATCATATATGCATCATCTATGTATATGATAACAACCAGGATAAGCCAAATTACATCAAAATACAATACTAACCAGCTTACCAATATCAAACCAATAATACACTTACCTTTTCCCGGATACTAATATATCCTGCCTCTATAACGTGAGGACACGTCACAAACTACTTAATCCATAACCAGAATCTTTAATATGTGAATCTCCCAAGCCCATTCCTTTAAGACTCCCATACCGGCTTTCCAGCACCGCCGGCTCTCTGTGATGTTCATTCATAAAGTACTATCTTGTTCATTGACTTTAATATATTAAATTGTTGAAGTAATAATATCACCATCATTTTAAAAGGTCAAGCATTATTTTTCTTTTGTATTATTATTTTGTATTATTTTCTAATTTTCTTACTTAATCTTTGTTTCTTTCCAGCTTACTTTTCCTGTATGTCAGATTCATCCTCTTCCCACTTCACATTATTGCAGTCATGCTTTTTACAGCTATCTTTTTTCTTCCATAGCTTCTTTTTCTCGTATCCGGAAGTTTTTTATATGCGTTAGTCTTTTTGAATTCAGAATACACATCCTCATATGCCGCCTGAAGTTCTTTTTTTCGCAGGATCATCTTCTCCTATCCTTGACATATTTGTAAGATACATATCTGAAGCTTCTTCCTTGCTCTTCGCATTTTCCAACTGTTTTTTAAAGGCTTCCCTCATTGTCTGTACTCTTGCAGCCTTTGCATAAGTCACAGGATCATTCATGCGAAGATATTGCATCTCATCAGCTGTCAACTTTTTTCCACTCTCCAGTTTTCTATAAAGCTTTTCAACAAACTTTTTTTCTTCTGTTCTTCTGTCATGCCTGTTGTTGGATCAAATATACTATCCACTGCTTCTTTTAAATGCAATCCTATAGTTGCTGTATCAGCTTCATTCTGTGTCTTTGTCTCTTCATTGCCTACGCTATATTTCTTAAATATATTACCGGCTGTTCTCATAACCTTGCCCTGATTGTTCATACTGCTTTTTATAAATAGCAGTCCTCCAGCTATTAACTGCGTTATTATATGTTTTTTCCTGTGTATTCATACTTTTCTCCATTCAGAATTAAGTTTTACATATCGTTTATCCACTTGTCTAACCGGAATAATAAATGCAAAAAGACTACGGACAGCAGTATTCATCATTCATCAACGAACTTATCACTGCTCTCCGTAGCCTTGTTTACTTTTCTACATCCATGTACTATATACATCGTATGAATATATATTTTTCTTAACCCTTAATGCTTTATAAACATTGAAATACTAAACATCACAATAATCACATCTGTTAAAATGCAATCACTTAAATCAAATCATAGAAGAATATTCCTTAATTCTTCAAATAAATCAATCTTTGCAATATAATCTTTATCACTTACTTCTCCAAAACCATACGCTGCATATATAAAGTCAATTCCTGCATCCTTTGCTGACTGTGCATCACCTGATGTATCACCGACATATACAGGAATATTAAGTTTATTCCTTTCAATCAGTATCTTATTGCTCACACCTTTAGATGCCCTTGTTCTTCCCCAGCACTCAGTGTCTTCAAATATATCCGAAAAATGATGTGCCTTTATAAATGCCTCTATATAGCCATCCTGGCAATTGCTGACTATAAACAATCTGTATTTTTCCTTAAGCTGCTCTAATGTTTCTCTCAGCTTTGGAAAAAGGACACCTCCTTTTTCTTCAAGATATCCATTTTCAAATTCACATAATTCATCCATAAGTGCATTTCTTACATTTTCTTTTTCTTGTGGAAAAAAGCTTAGCTGCTATGTCATACATAGGAAGCCCCATGCAGCCTCCAAGTTCCTCTATTGTTATTGGTTTTCTTGTTATTTCTTTATGTCTTTTTAAGTATAATATTCCATGCCTCACATATAGGTTTTGATGAGTTCCATAGTGTTCCATCAAGATCAAATATTATACTGTCATATTTATCTTTTATATTCATACTTTCCACCTTTCAGGTATATTTTAAATTGTCACAATTTCTCTTCATTCATACTGTGCCAGACAATCCGTTTTATTGCGCTTCTTCCTTAAGACAGCTGTCAAGCTCTGCTATCAGTCCTTCAAGCTGCTGCTCATTGGTTATATCATACACTATCATAAAGCAGTCCTTTGCGAGTCTGTATTCCTTATCCTGAAGCATCAGTTCACCTACTCTGTATATTATACCTATTGTCTTTGAGTCTGGACCAGTTCAACATGCTCCTTATCAAACATTTCCTGCATCTGCTTTTTATTGTATACTTCTGCCCGTTTTCATTCACTTCTTCCTTTGTTATGACATCCTCATCTTTATTTATACTGTCTTTATTCTCATTATTTTTAGCTGCTGCCAGTGCATTTTTTATGTATTCAAGCTCAGAATCGGCATTATCTGTATGATAATATATATTGCTGTATGTATAGCATGCCTCTGCCATATCTGTATTGTATGATGAAAGATAATAAAAGCCCATATTTCTATAGAATCTCGCCATCGTAGCTCTTGTACAACAAAATCTGTATGCCTGTTTTGTCATATCAAGATATCTTGTTATCATATTCAGATATTTATAACATTCTGCAAGTCCAAGATATGAATCTAAGTCAACCGGATTCCAACACAGTGCATTTTTATATGCATCCTCTGCTCTTTTATACTTCTGCAGCTTAACACAAAGTTCTGCATAAGTTCTGTAATATTCAGCTATCGGGAGTTCAGGCATCTTCACATCCATTTCCGGTTCAAAATAGCATGCATATATATAATATTCCATAATATGATTAGTACACAGCCATATCTGACCATCTCCTTCTGACTTTCTGATAACAAGCTCCTTGTCTATCATTCCAGCCTTTCTTACGCCTTTATATTCTTCCTCTATTACATCAAGCACATTACCAAGTATGTCTGCTGCCTTATCGTAATCTCCTCGACTTAAACACCTCTTCATAATTGCCATATCTTTTTTTTTTAGCTCATTAAGCTTATTGTAATCCATGAAATCTATCTGACCTTTCATTTTTGTTTTTAGATGCTTTTTTCTTCACATCCATAGTAGTTTTTCTTTCCGGATACTCTCCAATAAGAACCGCCATGCTCCTTGGAGGCATAACAACTTTTCTCTTTTCACTATCAATATATATATTTTCCTTTTTTATCACAGGACTTTAAGACAACCTCAAAACCATTCCTGCCCTCAATCTTAGGCAGCGCCAATGCATAGTTTTCCCAATGCATATTATAGGCAACATATATGAGTTTTCTTGATTCTTTGTCAGAATACGTATCAGAATACATTATTCCTATCTGTCTGCAATAATTATACATATCTGCATACCACGCGTTAAGTCCATGAAACGATACATCCGGATAACCAGATGACAAACTGTCACTTTGCGTCAGTCTGTATCTGCTGTGCAGTATTCCGTATTTTTTCCTTATACTTATAAGCTGCTTTGTCCAGTTTAATATCTCTGTTGAATCATTGTTATTCTTCCAGTTCACCCATGATATTTCGTTATCTATACAATACGGGTTGTTATTACCCTGCTGACTGTTTGTAAACTCATCGCCTGCAAGTATAAGCGGAGTTCCCTGTGCAAGAAGAATCATTGCAAGAGCATTTTTCATCTGTCTGATTCTTAACTGTCTTACTCTTTGTTTTCTTGTTGTTCCCTCTTCCCCACAGTTCCAGCTATAGTTAAAATTCTCACCATCCCTGTTATTCTCACCATTTGCTTCGTTATGCTTCCTGTCATAACATACAAGATCATACAAGGTAAAACCGTTATTTGTCGCTACGTAATTAATTATTGCGGCATTATCAGGGTTGTTAAGCTGCATATCTGCAAATGCTTTCAACATATCCTCATCGCCTTTAAGATAACGTCTTATAATATTCTGGACATCATTGTTGTAGCTTGCCATATGCCTGTATACACCTTTATTTTTATTCCAGTATATAGTCATAATCTTTGTATCAGCCAGCTGTGCATCATTTGCAAGTGCATTAAGCGATACCTCATCGCAATATATGTGAACCCCATCTATATGGTATTCCTTAACCCAGTATCTTACACATTCTAATATATACGCTGTTGTGACATCCTTAAAAAAGAACTCCATAACAACTTCTATTCCCATACTATGAAGAGATTTAACCATATCTTTAAATTCAGTAGTATAATCCACATATTCACCCGCATTTCTTTCAGCTTTATAACTATAAGCTGCTTTAGGTGCAAAATAAAACCCGTTAGTATACCCCCAGTAGTTAACCTTAACTTCTCTATCATATATATTCTTAACATATGTACTATGTTTCATATATATGTATCGTGATAAAGTCTCCTTATCCATAAACTGTGTGAATCTGCCCATCTCATCATATTCGTAAGCTGGCATAAGCTCTATCGTGGTTATTCCCAGTGTTTTAAGATACTCTGCTTTTTTCAACAATTCCGGCAAATGTTCCCTTTGCTTTTACCTTTGAGGTTTTGCTTTTGGTATAACCTCTCACATTAAGCTTGTACATAATACATTCATCATAAGGAATATGCAGCTGTCTATCATCTTCCCAGTTGTAATCAGCAAGCTTTAACTGGACTTGTATGTATAGTATCTTTTTTTTCTATGCCAAATATTTCACATTCTGTTACTGCTTTAGCATATGGATCAACTATATATTCTTCATTTTCTTTAAAACAATAAAAGCAGTCATCTATATTAATACCTGTTATGAATATCGAATAAACTATCCCCATCGTTTTGTGTAATTCAAGTTCATAAAAAGGCTCTGTATCATTCCTTTTAAAGATACATACATACACTGCTGTATCACTATGCATTGCTGCATAGCTGCTGGCATATGCGAAATTATATCCACCGTTAACTATATTGCAGCCCATCATACACGGGCTGCCTATTTCATATTTCATAAACTCCTCCTGTTTAAAAAAAGAAAAATATAGTTTATATCATATAAGACCTGTAAAATCAAAATCAGGAATAAAGCTTTCCTTTGCTGTATCCCCTTCCTGGATAAAACCATTAGTTACTCCTATATCTATAGCGTAATCCACGACTTCATCATACTCTTTATGAGTTACTTTTCTATACAATTCTTTATATTCCTTTACATGTTCAAGTGGCGTATACTGGTTCATAATGCTTATGTATATATCATCCTTATAGGTATCATAAAGATAACCTATAACCGCTTTAGAATCCTTAGTACAGCCCGGAAGTACAAGATGTCTTACTATAACCCCTCTTTTCATAACTCCGTCTTCAACATAGCCACTCTGTACAAGCTCATCCTCATCACTATACATACAAGGGCTTCCAACCTGTCTTACCATCTCATTCAACGCGCTTTTTTGCCACCTCTGGATAATCCTCTGCATGTGAATATTTCAAAGCAAGACTACTGTCCATATACTTAAAATCCGGAAGATAAACATCAACAAGTCCATCCAGTCTTTTAAGAGTTTCTATATTCTCATATGCACTTGTATTGTATACAACCGGTATTCTAAGCCCATTATCCCTCGCCTTAGTAAGCGCCTGTGCTATATGTAAAGCATAATGTGTTGGTGTAACAAGATTAATGTTGTTAGCATGTTTATCCTGTAATCTTAACATAATATCAGCTAATCCGTCTACTGTTATATATTTTCCAACTGCTGCCGCAGCTATTTTATAGTTCTGACAGAACACACACCTTAATGTACATCCGCTAAAGAATATAGCACCACTTCCATGTTCACCGGATATACATGGCTCCTCCCACATATGCAGTGCAGCCCTTGCCACCTTTATCCTGTCTGGCATCAGGCAATATCCTGTCCCCGTATGTCTGTTTAACTGACACATACGGGGACACAATTGGCAGCTTATATTATCAGCCGTATACTTTTTTATTTCTTCTGTGTTCATAATAATCTCCATTCATATATCCGATTTATTTACATCATACTTTTAAGCTTACTAAAAGCTTCCTTTATTCCACCAGTTTCATTTATCAGTCCTATTTTTACAGCCTCTTTTCCTACTAGTATTGTTCCAAGATCCTTTGTTAGCATTTTGGTATTCATCATCATGGCTTCTATGTCAGCTTCACCTGTTTTACTATGATGTGCTATAAACGATACTATCCTTTTCTGTATCCTTTCAAAATAATCATATGTCTGTCTTGCCCCTATAATATTACCACTCATGCGTACAGGATGTATTATCATAGTTGCTGTAGGCACTATAAATGAATAGTCTGCACTAACTGCAAGTGGAACGGCTATACTATGTGAATCGCCAATAACAAGCGATACTGTCGGCTTACTCATGGATGCTATCATCTCTGCAAGCGCAAGTCCTGCACTGACATCGCCTCCTACTGTATTCATAAGAAATAATACACCACTTATACTATCATCATTCTCAATAGCTGCCAGCTGTGGAAGAATATGCTCATACTTGGTAGTTTTACTTGTCGCTGGAAGAATATCATGTCCTTCTATCTCACCTATTATTGTTATAAGTTTAATCGCATTGCCATCATTATCCCCTTAAGTGTCACCTGTCCGTCACACATATCTGTCTTGACATTTTCTTCATCGTTCATATCATACCATCCTTTAGATAAGTTTCTACAGAATATCTGTATACCTTATAGTCTGCTGATATTAACCATATTATTCATCATAATTCTCCATTCTTGCGTGTGAAAAATCTTATTTTTCACGCTAATCACTTTATCACTATCTGGAATCTATCCACCTTACGTCCATATACTCCTGCATATCCATCCTGCCCGTCATTCTTTTCATTGTCTGTCTGATATGGAAAATAGTCATTTCCTGTTGTACTTACCCTGTAATATGCATATTTGTAACCATTCTCTGTAAATGCCCGGTAATGGGGTGCTTCATTATATAACAGCGTGTCTGGTGTGTAATAATATACTTCAACCGCCTCTATACTATATCCGTTTCCGGCATAACCATTATAATAATCTGAAATATCTGAATTACGGCTATCAACATAAGCAAGCCATCTTCCATTAGAATATACTCTGTATACTGCATATCCTATATCTGTTGATAAAGTTATTCCTGTTATATTTCTGCCTCTTATTCCAGCATAGTCTTCATCGTTAATCACCTGTGGAAGCCAGTAATCTCCGTCTATCTGTGCCTGATATATCACATTAACCTTTCTTCCTGCCTGTGCACTGGTTTCTATATAAGCATCTTTATATGGCGATGAATAATCTGCATAATATATATTTCCGTCAAACTCATGATCACCTATCCTGTATGCTCCAAACTGCCACATCATGCAGTCCATATCGGCTCTTCTACATCCCAATGTGCAAGCCACATGTTAAAGCCCTCAGTCATAGAAAGACGATTAGTATCCAGTACATTTTTATAATAGTCATAATTCGCATATACGCCTGTTATATAACCTCTTGAATGCATTTCCTCTATGAATCTTATACAGATGTCTGTAAGCAGTGTCCTGTCTTCTTCACTATATACATCCATTCCGTGATTTTTCTTGTATTCATCCGCATCCTCCATATCAAACCATACACCACGAACCGGGTTACGTCCTTTAAGCATCCGCAATGTGTGGGATATTTCAGACTCTGTTTCCTGCATCGTCATTGCATAGCTATATATATATACTCCATATGGAATACCCAGCCTTTCACATTCATCCATGTTTTGTACAGCCTGCTTATCATCCTGATATGCATAATCATTGCCATATCCAATGCGTATTATCACACCTTCTATGTGTTCCTTTGCACTGTCCCAGTCAATAAGGCCATCATGTCCACTCATCAATCACAACAGCCATAGCTGCATTATTCATTGTAGCTGCCATTATACAGCTAAGGATAATCACGAAAAACATTTTTAGTATGCTTTTATATTTATATTTACCACGCACCATCAAACCTCCTTTTTTAGAATTAAAGAATATAAGCATTGTTACAATGTTTGGGAAACAATGATATATTCTTAATTTATCTTATTCTAAAAAGCAGGCTTATGTTCTATATATTCACTCCTGGCTCTTATTATTCTCATGTATGCGCCCAAGCAGATATAAAAGCTGTTTAAATATATCCTCATTATTCAGTACTATTATACACAGCTGTTCTCTGGCTCTTGTGACAACCTGATAAAAAAACTTTTCAATTATGTCATCGTTATCCCTTCATAATCTGCACACAACTCACCATATTCATTATAACTGAATTTGCCGTCTATGACCGTTAACACTTTATCAAACTCTTTTCCTATAACCTTGTATGTATTAAATTTCCTTGTTTTATACATGGTGCTGGCATTTTTATAGGATTTCTCATAGTCTATGTATATATACTGTTTAGCCTTATAGTATGCCTTAAGCTTTTTAAACTCGTTTATGCTGTTAGCATAGCATATAGTTACACAATCATATCTATAACCTTTTCCTCGCTTGGTAAGATCAAACATATTTCTTATAAACTCTGATAATTCAGGATTCGTTCTTATCCTGTCCGAAAGAAAATACTTTTCATCAGCTATATCTTCTATTCTTTTATCCATAGCCCGTTTCTGCTCCTCGACGGGACAATATCTGTTCGCAGTCATAAAACATCACTATTTTGGTATTAATACAGCTGTCTGCAGCTTTCATATCCAGATTCACAGCCGCACTTTCTATAATCCACTCAAACTGGTCATCATGTATACGCTGTGTTTCATCAACAAGTATATAAGAATATCCACTAAGCATATCCTTACTTATCAGATCTTTAGAAGTTATTATATCTGTACATGGTATAGCATGCTCTAGTATATCTATGTTAGGCGTACGTCTTCCGAAATGTATTACACATTTACGTACATTTTCCGGCAGTTTTCTTACAGTGTCATATAAAAGCAGGGTTTTTCCAGTTCCAGCCTCGCCTTTAACTGAATAATACTTTTTATCATCATCTCTTAAAAGTCCTGCAAGAAGTTTTCTGCTCATAGCCTCCTGCTGGTTAGTAAGAAAGTACTGATGCCTTGCAAACCTTTCAGGTGAGTTGACAGGAGAAATAAGATAATCCTTTGCTTTAAAAAAGACTTTCTATATTATTTTTCATGCATTTTTTAAAGCTTCTGATATCCTGTGCAACGCTTGAAAAATCAGATACATATAGTTTATTATCCGTATCAAGCTTATATACCGTATTCGTATCAAGAATATAGGTATATGAAATAATATCTGTTGTGACCGGACTAAGATAATATCTGTTTCTTACAAGCTGCTGTTTTATTCTTTCTTCACCAACATCCTCACTTTTAAGTTCAATATTCAATATTCTTTTCCTGTTCGATGACACTTTAAGCAGATCAAACTCTTTACTGATATGTGCTATCGTATATGAATAAAAAAAAAGTTATCCAGATCTTCTATCTGTACACCTGATTTCATAAGCTTTGTTACAAGCTGTACTAAGGACTCCTTTTCCCTTATCCTCGTCCTCTGAAAGTCCTTTCTTTCTGACATGATATATTCATATTCTGCAAATCTGTCGTTATCTTCAATTCTTGTTAATGTATAAAGATTAATAGAATTCAATGTTAAACCTCCATACCAATCATAACCACCTGTTATTATACATCATAGCATAATTATAGCAAATATACTACATATATATCAGCAAAACAAAAAGTAATATTAAAAAGACTTGTCAGCAAACATATAATAGACAATAATTATTATTTATTATATGTTCACTACAAGTCTTATTGCAATATCTTAACGAATTCTTTTTAATTTTTAATCTCTGTATCCATGTGGATTATGACTCTGCCAGTTCCATGAATCCCTGCACATATCCTCAAGTGTTTTAGATGCTTCCCAGCCAAGAATCTCCTTAGCCTTAGCAGCATCTGCCCATGAATCAGGAAGGTCTCCCGGACGTCTCTCACCTATCCTGTAGTTTAACTTAACGCCAGTAGACTTCTCAAAAGCATGCACTATCTCAAGTACACTATATGGTGTTCCTGTTCCTAAGTTAAATATCTCAACCCCTTTATGTGAATCTGCATATTCAACTGCCTTAACATGACCACATGCTAAATCAACAACATGTATATAGTCCCTTCTGCATGTTCCATCCGGTGTAGGATAATCCCCTCCGAATATAGTAAGCTGCTCTCTTACTCCAGCTGCAACCTGTGATACATATGGCATAAGATTGTTAGGAATACCCTGTGGGTCTTCACCAATCTTGCCAGATGAATGTGCTCCGATTGGGTTAAAGTAACGTAACAATACAACTGTGAGCTCTGGATCTGCCTTGGCACAGTCTGTAAGTATCTGCTCCATCATAGACTTTGTCCAGCCATATGGATTAGAACATTCTCCCTTAGGCATAGTTTCTACATAAGGTGGCTTCTGGTCACCATATACTGTTGCAGAAGACGAGAATACTATCTTTGTAACACCAGCTTCTTTCATACACTCTATAAGTGAAAGAGTAGTATCAATGTTGTTACGATAATACTTTGCTGGAAGTCTTGTAGACTCTCCAACTGCCTTAAGTCCTGCAAAATGTATCACACAGTCTATATCATTCTCTGCAAATATCTTACGGAGTGCAGCTTTATCCTTAACATCTGCTTCATAAGATGCTATGCTTTTTCCTGTTATTTCTTCAACTCTCTTTATAGATTCAGGACAGCTGTTACTATAATCATCTACGATAACAACCTCATGTCCTGCATTAATAAGCTCTACTGCTGTATGTGAGCCAATATATCCGGCTCCTCCTGCTAATAAAACTACCATATTTTCCTCCGTATACTATAATTATTAAATCTTTATGCTCTTAAAACTCAATTCCATTAACCTTAAGAAGCTCTCTGGCACTTTCCAGCGAGTCCTTTCCAGTCTTATTCTTTATAGGTGCGAATTCATAGCTTCTTTCAACCTCATATGGCACACAGTCATCCATCATCTCTACCATATCAAGTACAAGTGTTTCAAACTTATATCCGTTAGAGTTTCTGGTTTGATATAGTTATCATTCTCATCTATATATGGAATCTTCTTCTCTACTATATGTAAAGGAAGATTCCTGTTAGATATCTCTACAAGCTTTTTAAAGCTGAAAAGATAGTTAAGAATAACACCAAAGCCATAAGTAAGCTCTCCATCTTCTCTTCTTAAGCTGGCAAGTTCTTCTGACATCTCATAATACTCGATTATAGATGGATGTCCGTTTACCCTGCACATAACGCCAACCTTTTCTGCCGGCTCACATTTTCTTACTACCTTGAACCACACTCAGCTCCTGCAAGTATAGTTGCTCCTATAAAGGCTGGATCAGCTATTCTTTGTAATATATTATCAACTGCAAATACGTTAACATATTCAATACCCTTATGCTGCATATCCTTGTCAAGTCCAGCTGCTATTAATGATAAGAACCAGCCTCCGTTACCATTTGGCGACATAGCAAGACTGTCTGTGCTCTCCATATATAGCTTTCCATTGTAATTAACTGATGGAACCATGCTCTGTATGAAGAATTTAACATAATCCTTATCATATCCAAAATAATTATGTTCTTCAAAGAACTCTACTGTATCTTTATTGTTCTTATCACTTGTCATGATATAAAGAGGAACCCATGCTCCTGTCTGGTTAACAACATCCATAAGATTATGTATGAGCTGTCCAAAAAGGAATAAATCCTTATTAACCCCTACATTAAGAGTTCCCTTAGGCTTATCAAGTCCTAATCTTGTTCCCTGTCCACCTGCAAGAAGCACTGCTGCTACCTTGCCGTTTTTTATAGCCTCTACACCTTTTGCAGTATACTTTTCCTTGTTTTTCTTTATATCGTTAATCTCCACTGCAGCTAATGGCTCAATCTTCTTAGCATCTCCTTTATCCTCTGCCTTATCCTTAATGCTCTCTACTACCTTCCAGTCAATCATGGCAACCTGTGATATAAGCTTTTTAGCTGCATCATCTCCTAATGCCTCTAATCTTTTAATAACATGCTCCTGCTTATGCTCCTTTAAAATACTTATTGCTTCCTCGCTTATTCATATTTCTTTCTCCTAATTGTTATTCGTTGCTACATTATACACCCTTTTTTTACTAATAACAATCACATTCTTAGTAATCATCCATGATGATTTTCTTTTATATAAGTTTAAATTCCAAGACCTGTATAAAAAGGCCATGATCCTGACTTTTGCCAGAATCACAGCCTGATCAGCATTATGCTGCACCAAGTGTAACATCATATCCTGCAAGATATTTTAATAATCTTATTGCATCATTAACATCTATCTTACCATCTCCTGTCACATCTGCTGCTTTTTATTTATAGTATCACTGTATCCCGCAAGATACTTCTTTATAGCGACTGCATCGGCACTGTCTATCTTACCATTACCATTAATATCGCCATATTTTATACTCTCTTCAACAAGAACTAATTCTTTTTTAACAGATGACGTATTTCCATCTATCTTAAGAACGCCATTCTTTATACATTTCCTGAACGCCATCCTGATAATCTGCGTTATCAGACAGGTTCAGATATAATGACTTTGTTCCATTATCAGCATTTACTTTCCATACTCTTGTTGAGAAAGCTGAAGAGACATCACTGTCAGCTTCACTGCTATGTGTTGCGTAGTATATATTATTGCCATATACAAACATATCTGTTACTTTTACAGTATCTTCAACCACGCTTAAAGAACTTCCGTCTATATGTGACTTATACAAGCTCCATTTATTGATGTAGTACCAGAACCGTTATAATAGCTGTATGCAATAGTGTTAATATAGCTATTATTTCTGAATATCATATCAGCAAAGCTGTCAGTTCCATCACATACAACACCTATCCAGTCATGATGCTTGGTATCTCCCACATTTTTAAAATCAGTATCATTGTAAAGAAAAATACTCATGATATACAGTTCCTTCATTATTTTCATCTTTACCCCAGTCATCCCATGTTATATCCATATGATAATAATGTCCATTAAGATATACTGCATTCCACTCATGATTCATAGCTGAAGAGGTTATAGACTGTGTTCTTATACCTATTCCGTTAAGAAGGATATTAGCAAGCCTTGCATATCCACTGCACACTGCTTTACCTGTTGTAAGTGCTCCATATGCCGAATAGCTTGTGTCGGTATTGAATTTTTCTGATAATTGTCATAATCATAATCCAGTTCTCTTGCTATCCAGTCATGCACTAAAAGGACCTTTTCAACATCACTCATATCGTCTGTTATTGCATATGTAAGCGAAGATATTCTGTTCTTTATATCCTTATAAACAGACGTAACCTTTGCCTTATCTATCTTTGCTCTGACAGGAACACCTGTTGTTTCATTTGTTTCAATAGAATTCTTATCAACAACTGCCTCATTAGCATCTAACTGTACATATGTAATATACTGCATATTAGTATCATATCGTAAAGTATATGTACACCATGAACAGCTCTCATCATTAATTACTGTACCATTAAGATACTCAAGCAGTTCTCCCATCTTACTGTATGGAATACTAAGGTCTGTTACATAAAAGCCTGTCCAGTAATATGTCTTTCCATTCTGACTATTTTCTATATAAAGTTTATTATCTATAGCTGCCTGAACTCTTTCCTTTACCATAACAAACTGCTCACCATTCTCAAGTCTTTTATGGAAAATTTCATAGTCCGTTTTTGCTTTTGCTTTATCAATATTCTTTGAAGCTGAATCTATATATTCCGATTTAACACTGTAAACACATACTTTACATAAGCTGTGCCATAAGGATCAGCCATTATATTATTAACCCAGTAATAATCAGCTGTATCTTTAAGTCCTGTCAGGTATTTATTAACAATATCTATATCAGCCTTTGGTATGTTGTATTTACTTAAGTCCACAAGATATATGCTTTTACCTGCATATTTATCATCATCAAACTCTGTTACTTTATCCGGGCATTCTTTATATCTGTTTTCCACTGTTCTTCTGTTGTTTCTGCTGCTTCTGCATGTGTTATATTACCATAGGCACTATGCCACAGGGTTGCTTGAAACCCTGTAAGCACAATACCTGTAATAAGTGCCGCACATAACAGTTTTTTAATGCTTTAGAAGTTTTATTCATCATAAAATTGCCTCCTGTCTGCTATGTAAGCTGTTATCTAGCCTTTCCTGACTTTCCAGTGTATATAACAGCTGTACCTGACATAAGCATAAGCATCATCATAAGTACTGCAATGTTAACTGACATATACCAGTTTTAACACCTTCTGTTACTTCACTATCATTGTTATTGTTATCATCCTTTGTTGTATCCTCTGGCTTAACATCTTCCTTAGTGTCATCAGATGACTGTTTTTCTTCCACCTTTAATGTTGTCTCAGCAACATAAGTTGAAGCTGCTAATGCAGAATCAGATGCAACCCATCCCTTTGTTCCATCTGCCAGTGTCTTATACATTTCTCTCTTTGTATTCAACTACAAGCTTATAATCACCAGCTTCTGCAGAATTTAAGTTTATACTATAATTACTATCTGTAATATTATTCCACTTAATCTCCTGATTTGCTGCTGCAAAGCTCCATCTTACTGGTACATATCTTACATCTCCACCATTAGAACGGCATAATTCATACCAATAACTGATAATATAACATTATTGTCTTTTCCTGCTGTTATAACACCAGTAAACTCACTGCCTTCTGATGTTTCAAGCTTAACTTTGTTCTTATCAAGCTTTGGAAGTGCTATAGTTTCAGTTTCGCCACATCTTGTACATGTTCTAACAAGCATGCCTTCCTCTGTTTCTGTAGGCTCTTTAGTTATCTTACCTTCATCATATGTGTGTCCTGTTGCTGGTAAAACTTCTGTCTTAACATCACCACATCTTTTACAGATATATGACTTAACACCATCTTTAGTACATGTTGGTTCTGTTGTTATCTTAGCTTCACCATAATCATGTCCAAGTGCTTCTATAGCTTCTGTCTTTGTATCATGACACTTTGTACATGTGTATGTCTTTACTCCGGCTTCTGTACATGTTGCCTTTTTAGTAACTACTCCGTCATCATATGTGTGTCCTGTTGCTTCTATAACTTCTTCTTCAAGAACTACTCCACATACTGTACATCTTGTTACCTTTTTACCATCTTCTGTACATGTTGCTTCCTTTTCTACAGTAGGAGTTCCTGCCACATGTTTATCCGTCTTAGGTATAGACTTTGTTATAAGATTATGACATATTGTACAATATGCTGTAAGAGTTCCCTCTTCCTTACATGTAGCTTGTTTAGTAACTGTATAATCTGTGTATTTATGATATTCTTCACTCTTTGGTATCACTTCAGACTTTGTTTCACCGCATACACTACAAACAGATTCTTTCTTTCCATCTTTCTGGCATGTTGGTTCAACTGTAGTCTTCCATTCTCCCCAGCTATGCTCTTTTTTAGCTAAAGTTTCTGTCTTAAGTACCTCGCTACATACAGTACACTTTGTAATACGTGTTCCTTCTTTTAGTACATGTTGGTTCTTTAGTAACCTCAGGGGTTCCTGCTACATGACCCTTATGTTCTATCTTCTGTGTTATTTTGTTATGGCATACAGAACACTCGCGGTATTCTTCTCCATCCTCTGTACATGTAACAGCTTTATCTACAATCCAGTCACCATACTTATGTCCTGTACTCTTAAGAACTGTACTGCTGATCACTTCTTTGCAATCCTTACATGTAACTACTTCCAAACCATCTTTAGTACATGTTGCAGCTGTTTTCACAGTTTCTGTATGTTTATGTTCACATGTTACAGTAACACTACCAGCTGTAACCTCTATTGGAACTGCTTTTTCATCAATACTAGATACATCAGCTGTATCCTGTCCATTTCTGCCTGCAATATTCAACTGTGTTGTTCCTATAGCAGCTTCATCTAATATTTTAAATGTAGCTGTATACACGATACCTGTCTTTGTAATATTTGATTTGCCAGATGCAAAAGCATAACCAATATAATTGATGCTTGTATCATTTATAGCATCATCTTTTATAATAGGCTCATAAAATATAAATTCATCATCTGTATTAGCAGGTTCTTTAACATCAACAAGTTTAAGAACTTTATTGTTGAAAGTGAGACTGAACACTAAACCTGCAATACCTGGATTGGAAGTTAATGACACAGTAACACTAACCTCATCTCCCCTATGACCTGATACTGTGCTTATCTGAAGCACTGCTTTTTCAGCCGCCTGAGCCTTGTCAATATGACCAACTGCAGTTAACACTGTTGATACTGCAATAAGAATGCTCATAAAAACGGCTGCCCAGATTCTAGAGTGTTTATTCTTCATCCTTTTTCCTCCTTATTTTTATTTTTGATTTATTTAAATACAATATCACGCCAACCACTATAATAACTAATGCTAAAACAACAATAATAATTATAACTCCTTTATGATTGTTATGTGACACTGGATTTAACTGGTTATCACCTGTACCTGATACACTTTTATCTGTTGTATCTATAGCTGACCTGCTGCTTTTTTCTGTTGTATCAGTTGTCATTGTGCTCTCTTTTTCATTATCTGATGCAGTCTCCATATCATCACGTATAGTATTTCCATCTGTTATAACATGCTTTGGCAATCCATCAGCTCCACCTGTTATTATCATATATGGTGTAACATGCTGGACAGAAGGCTCTTCTATATATATTGGTAATGTTTCCTCCTGTTTATCATCTAATTTCATTGTAGTATCATTTTCTGTCAGAATTACAGCATTGCCTCCACTAACCGTTACATTAATATTTTTTTCATCAAAGTTACTTGCATCAGTCTTCTGTACCGATACCAGCACACCATCCTGTGCTGCATCCTTATTACATTTAAACTTCGCTTTTAATATAACTCCTGTATCTGTTGTTTCAGCAGCTCTTGCATACGAAAAAGCTACTCTATCAGACAACTGGTCATTCACTATGGCATTTTTCATAATATCACCTGTATCAGCACTTATAAATTCAACCCTGCTGTTATCATAATACAGTTGAAAAACTAATGCCGCTATTCCCGGATTATCCTTTATAACAACCTTTACTTCAAGCTCAGAACTTTTCTTGTTATAATCTGATTCAAGACTAAGAACCGATTATAATCTGCTGCTGCCACACAATCATAATATGATACGCATGACACAATGATTATTATTGCAGATATAATGTATGCTGCAATTTTTTTAACACCATTTATATACATAAACATATAAGTCCTTTTATTAAATATTTATTAAATTATATATCCCTCACATGATATTTGCAATTAAAATAATTATTTTCGACATTTTTTGACATTTTAAATATATATTCGAATGTAATTAGAAACCGGCATTTCTGATAAAATAAAAAAATCATACAAAGCACAATAAACCTATTAGCTTTGTATGATTATAACTATTTTTATCAAATATCTTTATTAAATATTTTTGTTGTTCACATTAAAAATGTATCAGCATTACTCCTTTGCTTTGCACTCAGCCATATCCACAACAGCTTCCATAGCATATAAATACCCTTTAAGTCCAAGTCCTACAACCTGTCCATTGCATACAGGAACAGTAACAGATGTATGTCTGAACTCTTCTCTTGTATGTACATTAGATATGTGCACCTCTATCTTAGGAATAGATGCTACTGATGCAAGTGCATCCCTTACTGCATAACTATAATGAGTAAATGCTCCCGGGTTGATAACTATTCCGTCAACATCTGTATAATAAGCTTCCTGAATCTTATCTATAACAGCTCCCTCATGATTACTCTGGAATACTTCAACCTCTACCCCAAGCTCCTTTGCTTTATTCTCAATCATGTTTACCAGTGTTTCATAATTATCTGTTCCATATATTCCTTTTTCCCTTATTCCAAGAAAATTAATATTAGGACCATTCATAACTAAAATTTTCATTTTAATGTTCTCCTTATAACTCATTAATCTTGTGATAAAGCCCTCAAAAAGCGCTGTATGCACTGCGTATTATCGCATTTTTGTGACATGATCTCTTCATACATATGTCCAAAAGAAACATTTTCTGTATTAATCACTACATCTGCGGCATCCATATATATGTCTTCTCTTTGCTGCATAAGCGTATGTATTTTTTCCTTAAGATTACCACCTTTAAGAAGCGGCCTTGTATTATCTCTGCTAAGCCTTTTACACAGCTCCTCCTCTGATGCCTTAAGGTATACAACAGTTCCGATATTCTTTAAGATTTCTCTATTTTCCTTTCGCACCGGAAGGCCACCGCCTACCGAAACAACACATTTTTCAGGGAATCAGCGAATTCCTTTACAGTTTCTGTTTCCATATCCCTGAATGCAGCCTCCCCTTTTGATGCAAATATATCATTAATCGTTGTTTTTTCTTTCTTTTCTATATACTCATCTGTATCACAGAATGAATATCCATATTTTCTTGATATCCACTTCCCGAAAGTAGTTTTACCGCTTCCCATAAATCCTATAAGAACAATATTATCATTCAATTCCAAGTTCCTCTTTCATTTTGTTGTATACTATATCAGCTTCTTCCTTTGATATTTTCGTATTGTTCCATAGCTCATACGCTGCTACTCCCTGATACAAAAAGCATCTTAAGACCGTTAAATGCCGGTTTTCCTGCTTCCATACATAATTCCATGAATTTCGTTGTAGATGGGTTATAGATTATATCTACTCCCGCCTTTACCTTTTTATAGAACTCTTTATCTTCTATAACTGTATCATTCACATTAGGATATAGCCCTACACTTGTTGTCTGTATAACGATATAACCGCTTTCTTTAAGTGACTTATAATCATCCATGTGCATTGGCACAACACATTCCCTGTTAAAGTATCCATTGACCGCATCAGCAATATCCTCTGCCTTTTCAACAGTCCTGTTTAACATATATACTTTATCAGCACCACTTTGTGCACAAAGAAATGCTATTGCCCTTGCTGCGCCACCAGCTCCAAGTATTATGCAGTTATTTTCTTTAAGTTCTATACCTTCCTCTTCAAGTTCTCTTTTAAGTCCAAGTATATCTGTGTTGTACCCTTTATATCCACCAGTTGTCCTTACAAGTGTATTAACTGCACCTATGGCACGTGCAAGTGGGTCTATATCCACAAGCACATCAATCACTTCCTCGCTTATGTGGTACTGTTACATTAAGACCAAGTATATCAAGTGCATATGCACCGTCAACAGCCTTTGCAACACTTCCCTTTTCAACCTTAAAAGTTGTATATACCATATTGGTTTTGGTAATATCCGCCAGCGTATTATGTATAACTGGTGATATGGAATGGCCCACAGGATTACCTATAAGACCACATACTCTTGTTGTTCCTTTAATATTCATTACTATACTACCTCGAATAATTTTATCGAAAATAAATAATATTATATCTTTTTATTATGCTTATGTAATCTTCTTTTATAAAAGAAAAGAACTATCCATTCAAGCCTGCGTTTCAGTATAATCTGAATCTCCTCATGCTTATCTATGGGCTTTACAAGTATCGACATTATGCCTGCCCTGTTAGCTCCCCATACATCTGTAAAAAGCTGGTCGCCAACAAAATACGTAGTATCTTTATCTGTATGCATATACTCCATAGCCTTTATATAATTCTTAGGTGATGGCTTATCTGCTTTACTTACATACTTTGAAGCAACTTCATCTGCAAGTGGCTTAACACGATATTCTTTGTTGTTTGATATGATACATGTGTCATAACCTATATTCCTTAACTCTTCAAAAAGTTCCTTCGCTCTTTTAGTTACAGGTGCACCATGTTCTACAAGTGTATTATCAACATCAAATATAATCCCTCTGTATCCCTTATCGTATAATCCCTTATAATCTATATCATATGCAGAAGCTATATACATATCAGGGTAAAATCTTTCTAACATATCAATCCTCATTTTCACTCAGCTTTTTATTAATTGTTAAGGATTTTCTTTATTTCATCCATAAATGTATTAACATCCTTAAACTCTCTGTACACAGAAGCAAATCTTACATATGCCACTTCATCAACATTCTTAAGCTTGTCCATAACTATAGCCCCTATCGTGGTTGTTGGCACTTCTTTTTCCCCCATATTGAATATCTGGCTTTCAATGTCATCTACCATTTCATTCACCTGCGCCATAGATACAGGCCTTTTGTGGCACGATCTTACAATACCTGCAATGATTTTTTCTCTGTCATAAGGTTCTCTGTTATTGTCTTTCTTAACTACAATAAGAGGCAATGTTTCAATCTTTTCATATGTGGTAAATCTTTTGCCACATTCATCACACTGTCTCCTTCTTCTGATCGAACTATCATCTGTAGGTCTTGAATCAATAACTCTTGTATTCTCTTTTCCACAATAAGGACACTTCATAGCAGTTAAACCTCCCAAGCAGCTTTTATCTTATATTTAATCATCGTTCCATGTAAATATATAGTTAAAATAATTATATCCCAGAGCAATGATTCTGTCAAAAACTTATGAAACATATCGTATAAAATTTCTTTTGCTGGCAATGATTTAACTATAGGCGAACAAAGCATCACGATTAACCAGGATACCCATGTAACTAAAGCTAAATGTTCGCAAATTCTTTAGGAGGAATATTCATGGCAGGTGTAAGAGTTACCATATGTGGTGTAAATACTAAGGATTTGCCGCTGCTTAGTGCAAAAGATAAAAAAGAACTCCTTACAAAAATCAAGGCAGGCGACAACAGCGCACGTGAAGCTTTCATCAAAGGTAATCTCCGGCTTGTCCTAAGCATTGTTGGAAGATTCTCTAACAGTAACGAAAATATGGATGACTTATTCCAGATTGGATGTATTGGATTAATAAAAGCCATAGATAATTTCGACTTAGGACAGGGTGTACAGTTTTCAACTTATGCAGTTCCAATGATCATAGGTGAGATAAAAAGATATCTTCGTGATAACAGTGCCATCCGTGTAAGCCGCAGTCTTAAAGATATGGCATATAAAGCTATATACACTAAAGAACAGTTATTAAAGAAAAATCAACATGAACCAACCATATCCGAAATCGCTGGTGAAATAGGTGTATCTAAGGAGGACATAGTCATAGCACTTGAAGCAGTTTCTCCAACCGTATCTTTATATGAGCCGGTTTTTAACGAAGGACAGGATACTCTCTACGTCATAGACCAGCTAAAGGATTCTAAAGATGGCGAAGACAGCTGGGTTACACATCTTGCACTAAACGATGCATATAGAAAGCTTGACAGCCGGGAACAACAGATTATAAAAATGCGGTTCTATGAATACAAAACACAGATGGAAATCGCATCTGAAATCGGCATATCACAGGCACAAGTAAGCCGTCTGGAAAAATGTGCATTAAAAAATATGAAAAAATATATTTCCACATAGCATGATTAAACATGATTACAAGGGGCAAAAGGTCTAAGCCTGCATAAGACAGCTCTTAAGCAGGAAAACGGCCTTGAACCCTTCACAATATTAACCGGATCTTTTAATCTATCCTTTTTTAATTCTTCTAAAAACTTATCCTCTATAACTTTTCTTATATATGATGCATCCCTGTTATCAAGACTGGAATAACTAATAAAACCACCAGCCATATGTTCATGTCCGCCACCATTGCCTATGCTTTTAAGTGCATTATTAGATATACGTCCCGCATCATACACACCACTGCTTCTTATAGACAGCTTAACACCTTCTTTTTTAGCTGAGTATGTTACAGCAAAATCTATACCATCCAGCGACATTATAAAATCACATATAGATGCTATGAGTGATTCCTGGCAATTATCTCCTGTACTTGCAAAACAGGCATCTTTTTTTACATCAAGATTGGCTATAGCATATGCATATGCCTTAAGATCATCATACTGTCTTACACTCGTATCAAGCTTATTAAGTACTTTATGGTCGGCCATATTATATAGACTATAAAACATATCAAGATCAAGCTGTGTCACTCCTCTTTTCATATCAGCTGTATCAACCTTGATTCCATATAGAAGCGCCGTAGCCATATGAACATCTATATTTATATTATTTTCCATATAATAGGAAGCTATTATTGATGCACAGGCTCCAACATCTGGTCTTATATCTGAAAATACATACTTGTTTGAATTATATATGGGATGATGATCTATGCATATTGTTTTATCTGAATGTGCGTCAACTATATTAGCGTTTCCCTTCTGTGCATCAACTATAATGACTTCCCGTTCAGCATCAAGCTCCTCTGCACAATTAATCTCCAATATATCTATATTAAGAAGAGATACCATCTTAGATGTAACCGTTTTTTCTATATTACCCTTATATACTATCTCAGCACTGATTCCTTCAGCCTCAAGAAGCTTCTTCATGCCATACGCGCTTGCTATAGCATCTGGATCTGGAAAATTATGCATCTGTACATATACACTTTTACCTTTTATATATGATAATATTTCTTCTAACTTTGTCATACAACTTCCTCATTAAATAATGTATTTTCCCTAAATAATATATTTTCCTTTTTGCTTGTTTTTCATGCAAATCCGTATCCTGCAGAATTATCTGCTCCTTACATTATATCCTTAATCTGTTTATTTGCAAGACAGTTTAAAAAATCTGCCCTGCTCTTTAACTGTAACAATTCTGCCAACGCATGCATAAATTATAGTAATATATTATATGTCGGAGGCAATCTTGGATATTTATGAAAACGTTTCTACACAAAATAATAAAACCGCACCTCTTCTTTCGCTAAAACATATATCTTACTCTTATAATACACCTAAAGCTGAAATACCTGCACTTACCGATATCTGCCTGGATATTGCACCCGGCTCTTTCGTATCTATTGTTGGTTCTTCAGGCTGTGGTAAATCAACCCTTCTTTCTATAATATGTGGTTTACTAAAACCGGATAAAGGCGAAATAGTATCATCAGCGTATAACAAAGACGATTCTTATATAAAGCATATAGGTTTCATGCCACAAAAGGATACTCTTTTTGAATGGAGAACTGTATATGCCAACGTAACTCTTGGACTTGAAATCAACCACTTAAAGGATGAAAAACATCTTGCTGATATCGACAATATGCTAAAAGAATATGGTCTATATCAGTTCAGGAATGTTCACCCGGGCGAATTATCCGGAGGTATGCGCCAGCGTGCTGCCCTTATAAGAACGCTTGCACTGAATCCAGATATCCTTCTTCTTGATGAGCCTTTCTCAGCACTTGATTATCAGACACGTTTAGAGGTTTCAGATGATATCGGAAATATTATTAAAGAACAGAAAAAAACAGCATTGCTTGTAACCCATGATATATCTGAGGCTATATCTATGGGTGATCAGGTTGTTATTCTTTCACAGCGTCCTGCAACAATCAAAAAAATCATAGATATACATTTTTCCATACCTGACAGGACACCTTTTACATCCCGCCAGGCTCCTGAATTCGCAGGCTATTTTAATGATATATGGGAGGAAATCCAATGACTAAAAAAACTTCTTTTAATAATCTTAGTCTGCAACGGCAGACCTATATAAGACAACAAAAACATTATCATGCAATTATAACTTTTGTACGTTTATTTATTCTTGCAGGTTTTATTGCACTTTGGGAAATATCTGCAGCAACCGGCGTAATTAATCCATTTATTTTCAGTTCGCCATCAAGAATTCTTAACACATTTATATATATGGCTAAAGATGGCAGTATATTCATGCATATATTTGTAACTCTTTTTTGAAACTTTTCTCTCTTTTTTTCTTATAATAGTTTTGGGACTTGGAACTGCCATCATACTATGGTTATGGCGTGGTCTTTCTGATTGTCTTGAACCATACCTTATTGTACTTAACAGTCTTCCTAAGTCAGCACTGGCCCCAATGATTATTGTATGGCTTGGAAATAACATGAAAGCTATTATAATCACTGCGATATCTGTTGCGATATTCGGAATGATCATCAACATATATACAGGTTTTCTTGAAACAGATAAAGAAAAGATTATACTCATAAAGACACTTGGCGGCACCAAAAAAGATATCCTTACTAAGCTGATACTTCCCGGCTCTAAAAAATCATAATAAGTAATACAAAGGTCAATATCGGACTTTGTCTTGTAGGTGTTATCATAGGTGAATTCCTTGCTGCCAGCCATGGTCTTGGATATCTTATAATATATGGCTCACAGGTATTTAAGATGACTTATGTTTCTATGAGTATTGTTATACTATGTATTATATCCACCCTGCTATTTAAGCTTGTCGATGTGCTTGAAAAAACCTGGTGACATTTTCGCTCATGACTTTTCAATAAAATATTAGTGAAATACTTAAGAAAGCATAGTATAATTAACTGGGGCAAAAATACAGATTGGAGATTATTACATGATTTCACTTAGAATTAAAGATACCAGAAAATTTATGTCACATCTTCTTGTTAAGGATACCTTTGATAACTTCCTGTTATCAGAAGCTTCTATCAACACTTCCTGTCTGCATTCTATTGAAGGGAAGATTAACCATTCCTTCTACTCAGATGAGGAATGGGCAGAACTTAATGAAGATGAAAAAAAATACACCTCCTGGCTTGTACAAAAGCCATACTGCTTTAGTCTTATTAAGGGCAGCAAAGTTCCATCATCTATGAAGATAGTAATGCTTTTGTCATCCAGTGCTACTGTAAAGCTTCTTAATGATTCAGAGGCTTTACTTTCATATGATAACATCAATGGACTTTTTATCAATATAAAATATCAGGATGGGCATGCAGATATCATTACAGGAACATCTTTAAATATCTTCAGCCTTGACAAAACACTTGACTCTTCTTTTGATTCATACATAAGAAATTTCCTTATTTATAACGGACTTGATTTTGAAGAAACAATATAAACACATTCTTCTATGAAAAAGCTTCTATGCAAAGCTGTATTCATAACTTTTTATATTAATTTAATATTTTCCGGAACCCTTGATTTTACTGGGTTTGCGGCTCTTTTATTAGCACTCACCAGTTTTGAGTGCTAATTTCTTCTTGACTTCCTTTTAACAGAATATTAAACTACATATTATGAAATTGCTTTTATGCAATAAAACTGCTGCGGGCATATATGATGATGTCGGGGTCAAAAGCCCCAGACTTTGATACTAATATAAACCGTAGTATATAAATATCAGATTTAGGCGTATATTACGCAGATTGGAGAATTTAATTATGGCTAATACACATGGTAGTTTATCAATTAACAGTGATAATATTTTCCCTATTATCAAAAAGTGGATGTATTCTGATCACGACATTTTTTACAGAGAACTTATATCTAACGGCTGCGATGCCATCACTAAGTTAAAGAAGCTTGATATGATTGGTGAATATGAAGCACCTGAGGATATTGAATATAAGATAGATGTTAAAGTAAGCGCTAATAACAAGACGATTAAGATTATTGATAATGGTATAGGTATGACTTCTGATGAGGTTGAACAGTACATCAACCAGATAGCTTTCTCTGGTGCTGAAGCTTTTCTTGAAAAGTACAAGGATAAGGCTAATGACGACCAGATTATAGGCCACTTCGGACTCGGTTTTTATTCAGCATTTATGGTAGCTAATAAGGTTACTATTGATACTCTTTCTTTCAAGGAAGGTTCTAAGGCTGTTCACTGGGAATGTGATGGTGGTACAGAATATGATATGGCTGATGGTACAGCCACAGCACCTAGGTACTACTATCACTCTTTACCTCAATGAAGACAGCTATGAATTTGCAAATGAATACAAGGCTCGTGAAGTTATAGAAAAGTACTGTTCATTTATGCCTATACCAATCTTCTTAACTAACGAAGATGCTGGTCAGTTAACAGAGGAAATCCCTGAAGATGAGGTTACAGAAAAGGATACTGTCCTTGACACATTTATTAAAGATGCTGTTACTGAAGAGGTTGAAAAAGAAGATGGAACTAAGGAAACAGTCGAAAAGGTTCCAGCCAAAAAAGATGGCTAAGATTGTAAAAAGACCAGTTGCACTCAATGATATACATCCTCTCTGGACAAAGCATCCTAATGAATGCACATCTGATGAATACAAGGAATTCTACCGCAAGGTATTTAATGATTATAAGGAACCTTTATTCTGGATCCACCTTAACATGGACTATCCTTTCAACTTAAAAGGTATACTCTACTTCCCTAAGATTAATACTGAGTATGAATCTATTGAAGGAACTATAAAACTTTATAACAACCAGGTATTCGTTGCTGATAACATCAAAGAAGTTATTCCGGAATTCCTTCTTTTATTAAAGGGTGTTATTGACTGTCCAGACCTTCCTCTTAATGTTTCGCGTTCTGCTCTTCAGAATGATGGTTTTGTTAAGAAGATATCTGATTACATCACTAAAAAGGTTGCTGACAAGCTTACTGGTATGTGCAAAACAGACCGTGAAAACTATGAAAAGTACTGGGATGATATCAATCCATTTATCAAGTTTGGCTGCTTAAAGGATGAAAAGTTCGCTGAAAAGATGAATGATTATATTATCTTTAAGAATCTTGAAGGTAAGTATGTAACTCTTAAGGATTATCTTGAAGCTAACAAAGAAAAACATAAAAATACAATTTTCTACGTAACTGATGAAAAGGAACAGAGCCAGTATATCAATATGTTTAAGAAAGAAAATATGGATGCTATCATTCTTACTCATAATATTGACCAGCCATTTATCACTCATCTTGAAGGTAAGAATGAAGGTCTTAAGTTTGCAAGAATTGATACAGATCTTTCAGATATATTCAAAAAAGAAACTAACGAAGATGAGTTAAAGGATACTACAGAAGCTCTTACTGCTGCTTTCAAGAAAGCTCTTAATAATGATAATATAAATATTAAGGTTGAAAAACTTAAGGATGCATCTGTATCTTCTATGATCACTCTTTCTGAACAGGACAGACGTATGCAGGATATGATGAAAATGTATGGTATGTCTGGTATGGATCCAGCTATGTTTGGTTCAAACGGACAGTCACTTGTTCTTAACGCCAACAATGAGCTTGTAAAATACATCATAGAGCACAAGGATGGTGAAAATACTGACATCATCTGCCAACAGTTATATGATCTTGCTCTTATAAGCCATGCACCTCTTGCTCCTGCACAGATGACTGCATTTATACAAAGAAGTAATAAGATTATGGAATTACTTGCAAAATAACTTAATATAACATATTATATAAGCATATATTAAATTGTGCTTAGTATTTCAGATAACCCCATCTGTTTCAAGCAAGGTGGGGTTATTTTAATGAAATTCATATGACTTTTTACTACGCACCAGAATGGGGGAAATATATGTCAAACAATAATAATTATTTTACACCAGAAGATGATGATGAAGATTATGGTTTTATAGATTTTGAAGATGATAACTATGATGGTAGTGATGATGAGTATTATGATAGCGATGATGAATATGCTGATTCTTACAACGATTCAGATGATGATTATTCCATCAATCGTAATTATAACAAATATGATTCAAAAAGCTTCCAACCAGAAAAATAATTCACAGGGACTTGTAAGCTTTATTTTGTCAGAAGCCTTTAGTTTCTTTAAAATAGTAGCCTTTGCTGCTATATTTGCTCTTATATTTACGAATTTCATAATAATCAACGCTGAGGTTCCATCTGGTTCCATGCGTGATACTATATGGGAAGGCGACAGATTATTCGGTTTCAGGCTTTCATATAAATTCTCAGAGCCTGAACGTGGAGATATAATCATATTCAAGTTTCCAGATGACGAATCCCAGAATTATGTCAAACGTATAATCGGTCTTCCAAACGATATTGTACAGATAAAAGGTGGACGAGTATATATCAACGGTGATGAGCTTGATGAACCTTATATCAAGGATTACATCTTTGATGATGGTGAAACATATACCTATATTGTTCCTGAAGGCTGTTATTTTATGCTTGGCGACAACCGTAACAACTCCAAGGATTCCAGATACTGGGTTAACACTTTCGTTAAAAAAGAGAAAATCATAGCCAAGGTTATGTTCCGCTACTACAGTGGCGAAAAATCCAAAATAGCTTTTAGTCTTATTAAATAAACTTTAACAATTATCTTTAATTCATAGGACATAATTTTCTGCCTCCTGTTAATAATAATAAATGCATCTCTTAATTAAAGAGTGTATTATTATTATTATTAACAGGAGGTTTTTTATGACTAACTTAAGCTGTAATGCAACTACTTGTTCCCACAACTCAGACAAATGCTGCTGCCTTAGCGGTATTGATATCAAAGGAGAGTAGACGCATGTTCTTGTGATGAAACATGCTGCACAAGCTTTGAGCACAAGGAAAATACAAGCAGCAACTCTTGTGGCTCACCAAAGCTTAACCTTTCAATAAAATGTGCCGCACATAACTGCATATATAACGAAGACAATGCATGCCACGCAGACCATGTTGATATATCAGGAATAACTGCTGTAAACTCTGACGACACAGTATGTGCTACCTTCACAACTAAATAATTTTGAGCTGATATACTCAAAAAACAGTTGCCAAACTCGCCTTTTTATTATAGAATGGTAAGTAGTTATGATAATTAGGAGGTATACCAAAGAATGGTAAGCGCAGGAGATTTTAAGAATGGTTTAACAATTCAGATGGATAATAACATTTGGCAGATTATCGAATTCCAGCATGTAAAGCCTGGTAAGGGTGCTGCTTTCGTTAGAACTAAGTTAAAGAACATCGTAAGTGGTGGTGTTGTAGAAAAGTCTTTCAGACCTACAGAAAAGTTTGATCTTGCTCATATTGAGAAGAGAGAATATCAGTATCTTTACTCTGATGGAGATCTTTACAACTTCATGGATACTGAAACATTCGAGCAGATTGCTTTATCAGCTGAGAATGTTGGCGATTCACTTAAGTTCGTTAAGGAAAACGAAATGGTTAAGCTTTGCTCACACAATGGTAATGTATTCTCTATCGAACCACCTATCACTGTAGAACTTCAGATTACAGAGTCTGAACCAGGTGTTAAGGGTGATACAGCTACTGGTGCTACTAAGCCAGCTATCCTTGAAACAGGTGCTAAGATTTTAGTTCCATTATTCGTTAACCAGGGAGATACAATTAAGATTGATACAAGAACAGGTGAATATATCTCACGTGTTTAATCAATATTTGTCAGTTATCTGATTATAAGAATATTTATATGCTATGACAGTTGTCTATAGTATTATAAAAAGCAGGTTTCCAACATGAAACCTGCTTTTTTATTACAAAGAAAAATAAATGTCTGCTTCGCAGCCGCTTACTTTTCTTTTGTGCTCATTATATTATGTTTACTCGTTTTTCTACGTAAGATGTATCCTGCGAGAAGCTGATTGCATTCTGTGCACTTATATAACCTTTGTCATACAGTTCAAGAAGTGCATCATCCATAGTTACCATTCCATTTTTCTTACTTGTCTGGATTATTCCTGTTATCTGGTGTGTCTTTCCTTCTCTTATAAGATTCTTTATGGCAACCGTTCCATGCATAACTTCAAATGCAGCAACTCTTCCCTTCTTCCTTTCAAGCGGAACAAGCTGCTGTGATATAACTGCTTCAAGCACAGTAGCCAGCTGTACTCTTATCTGCTGCTGCTGATGTGGTGGGAACACATCTATTATTCTGTCAATTGTCGCTGCTGCTCCTATTGTATGAAGTGTTGAAAATACAAGATGTCCTGTTTCAGCAGCCGTTATAGCTGTAGATATAGTTTCAAGATCTCTCATCTCCCCAACAAGAATAACATCAGGATCTTCTCTTAATGCTGATCTTAGTGCTTTAGCATATGACTGTGTATCTATACCGATTCCTCTTTGGTTAATCATTGATTTTCTATGCGAATGAAGATACTCTATAGGATCCTCCAACGTTATGACATGTGCATTTCTTTCATCATTTATTCTGTCGATAAGCGAAGCTAATGTTGTTGACTTACCACTTCCAGTAGGTCCTGTGACAAGCACAAGTCCCCTCTTCTTATCATAAAGATCTATAACTGACTGTGGCACTCCAAGCTGCTCTGGCTTAGGAATCTCTGTTCCTACAATACGCATGGCACATGCCACAGACCCTCTCTGTCTGAATACATTAACTCTGTATCGTCCTACCTGTGGTATTGAAAATGAAAAATCCAACTCACCATTTTCTTTAAACATCGCAAGCTGTCTTTCGTTCATGATGCTTAATACTATCTTTTCGCAATCATCAGGCATAAGTCTTGGATAATCAAGATCAAGCAATTCTCCATTCACTCTCATCTTAGGTGGTACACCAACTGTAATGTGTACATCTGATGCTCCCTGTTCTTTTGCTGTCATAAGCAGCTGTTCTACTGTAATCACTTTTTCTCTTCCTCCTCAGCCTCGTATGTTGCCTTAATCATCTCTGCAATAGATGTTATACCTTCTTTTACCCCATTGGCTGCTGCCATCTTCAGTGTATTCATGCCTTCCTTAACGGCCTGATTCTTAATATCCTCAGCATCTGCATTTTTAGATATAAGTCTTTTAATAGCAGGGGATATCTTCATTATTTCATATATACCCATTCTGCCATAGTATCCTGTATTATTACAAAGCTTGCAGCCACATGGTTCGTATATAGTACATGACTTATCTGTATCAACACCAAGGAGCTGTTTTTCTTCAACTGTTGCCTCCTTTGGTTTCTTACATTCACACAATCTTCTCACAAGTCTCTGTGCTATAATACCAACCATTGAATCTGCTATAAGGTATGATTCAACACCCATGTCCTCAAGTCTTGCTACAGAACTTGCAGTGCTGTTTGTATGCAGGGTACTTACAACAAGATGTCCTGTAATAGAGGCTCTTACCGCAATTTCGGCTGTTTCTGAATCTCGGATTTCACCTATCATGATTATGTCCGGATCCTGTCTTAATATAGAACGAAGTGCCGATGCAAATGTAAGATTTGCTTTATTATTAACCTGAACCTGATTAATACCATCAATATTAGCCTCAACCGGGTCTTCAACAGTAATAATATTAACATCTTCTGTATTAAGTTCACTTAACGCAGTATACAATGTTGTTGACTTACCACTACCAGTAGGTCCTGTAACAAGTATAATCCCATGTGGATTCCTTAATATATCATCAAATACCTTTCTATCTCTTTCTGTAAGTCCAAGTTTTGATTTATCAATGTTAAATCCTTCTTTTGATGCAATTCTCATAACAACCTTTTCGCCATACACCGTAGGCAGATTAGAAACTCGGATATCGTATTCTCTTCTATCTACTGTTGTTGTTATACGTCCATCCTGTGGTTTTCTCTTCTCAGAAATATCCATTCCAGACATAATCTTGATACGGGTTGTAATAGCACCAAGAAGAGCATTATCATATTTCATTATCTCTTTAAGATTACCATCTATTCTGTATCGTACCCTTACTGTTTTTTCCATAGGCTCTATATGGATATCACTTGCACGCTGTCTTACTGCCTGCTCTATAATATTATTAATAAGAACAACTATAGGCGCATTCTCAATTTCTTCTCTTCTGGCATTATTTTCCTTTTCAGCCTCTTTGTTATTATCCCCCTGCTCTCTTATATAACTCAACGATATTCTGTGCCTGCTGCTGTCCAAACGCCTTGTCAAGAAAAGCATTAATATCCTGTGCATTGGCAAGGATTGGAACTACCTGCATACCTGTTATAATATTGATATCATCCATAGCAAGTATATTCATAGGATCTGCCATAGCTACCTGAAGAGCTCCGGCATTATTGTTGTCATGCCTTAAAGGAACAAGTGTATATTTTCTCATAATAGATTCATCTAATAATGATAATACCTGTGGATCAGGTTCTTCCTCTCTCATATCCACAAAGTCAATATTAAGATGTTCACACAGCACATCATTAATCTGGCTCTGTGAGGCAAAACCCATGGAAACTATCATCTCTCCAAGCATGAGTTTCTTTTCTTTCTGCTGCTTTAAAGCTTCACTAAGCTGTTCCTCTGTTATGATTCCCTTTTGAACAAGCAAATCACCCAGTCGTACTTTTTTTCTGTAAATCATCCCATTTATAGCTCCTTATCACATAGTTACTTTATTTTATCAATTGTATAGTTATTTTTCAAGTCATCTACATATTCATCATACAATTTTTCCTCATTTATAGCACATGCAAATCTTTTTCTGTGGATTATCATGTGCTATATTAAATATACCATTAATTGTAACATATGCATTATTGTATACAAACATAAAATAAACTTTCTCGCTGCCCTCATTATCACTGATATCTGCCGAAGCTTCAACAACTATATAGTTTCTTATAATATTTCCTGATTTATCAGTATTGTTACTTTCTCCATCATTTTTATCAAGGAAATATGCTGCTTCTATTTTAATATTATCTGCCTGTTCCTCATTAAGATGATAAAGATATTCTGTATTTCCTGTTGCCGCAAAAAGCATTCTGTATGTTGCATCAGCCGTTTCTTTCCTCGATAGTATCCGTTATTTCTGAATATATTGTATTTATAACAGTTTTATCAATATCTTCTTTTAACTCACAATATGAGCTTAACATATCAGCTGTATAACTCATATCCATTGAACGGGCTATTATCCCATGTCTGGCAAGTTCTTCATATGGCTGGTCACATGTAACTTTAATTGTATCCCCAAGTGTTATGCCATTCGCTTTATTTACTGAAAATGTTAATGTTTTAAGATAATCATCTTCCCATTCATTATTTACCAGAACCATGGCATCGGGACTTATACCTGTAAATGCAACATTGATTCTTGCATATATATCAACTACAGCCCCATCTGTTATACCACTCGCCTTATATGTATATTCACTATGTGGTATATCTGCCTTCACCTTATCAGCATATAATGTGGTATAATCTATTGATACCTTTACTATATCTCCATTCTTTATATCTGTATTATCTGTATGTACCGATATAGATTCAATAAATTTTCTGACATAATACTGTGTATCACCATCGGATTCTTACCTGAAAAGCTTTTTTTACAAGACCGGCCTCATCTATGTCAAACCTTACTGATGCATATCCGTTAGCACCGGTATATATGGGCTTTATATATTTCTTAATATCGAATCTGTTAATATTTATAAACATGGCAATTGCAGCTGCTAAAACAACAGCAATAATACCTATAACCGCATATATTTTGTAATTAACTGTACCATCTTTCTCATCAGGATATTCCGGGCGTTTCTTACCTTCTCTGTTGTTATTATTCCTGAATTCTTTTATATCCATACAGTCCGTCTCTCTTTCTTTATTATAATTTTCTTGTGCTTTCTTTTAATAATTCAAGCTCATGTCCCTGCATATATGGACTTAATGTATCATATACCCACTTATGATATCCATTCAGCTGCTCCTTATCCTTTTCATTCAGATATTTCACATCTACAAGTTCAAGCTCTACTGGTACTGCAGTAAGCATATCGAATTTAAGCCATGTACCATATTCGTTTTGTTTATCTTTAACAGTTAACAACTCGTTTTCTATTCTTATGCCAAACTGTCCTTCTACATATACCCCAGGCTCATCTGATGTGACCATGCCTTCCTGCAACACTGCAAGATCGTTTACTCCCTGTATATGTTTCCATCTAAAACCATTCGGTGCTTCATGCACATTTAAAAGATAACCTATTCCATGACCAGTTCCACATCTTTAGTCTATATTCTGCGCCCACTACGGTGCTCTTGCCATAATATCAAGATTATAGCCTGTACATCCATATAGAAAATGTGTATTGGCAAGATTCAGCATTCCTTTAAGTGTCAATGTATAACATTTTTTCATTTCATCTGTGACAGCTCCTAATGCTATTGTTCTTGTCACATCTGTTGTTCCTCTTAAATACTGTCCACACGAATCAAACAGCAGCATCCCCTGTGCCTTAAGTACTGCACAGTTATCTTTAGCTGCCTGATAGTGCATCATGGCAGCATTATCTGCATAGGCACTTATTGTATCAAAACTAAGCTCTATATAGTCCTGTATTTTACTTCTTAAATCATCAAGGTACATAGCTGCATCGTACTCTGTAAGCTTTTCTCCCCTCTTTAATGCCTCCTTTAACCAGAATATGAACCTTGTTACAGCCAGACCATCATCAATATGGACATCTCTTAGATTAGCTATCTGCGTACTATTCTTTATAGACTTTAATAGTACCTCTGGATTCTGTCTGTCAACAATATCAATATTGTTATTACCTGCCGCAAGCATATACAAACGTGTGTTTATACGCTTAGAATCCAGCAGCATTCTGCATTTTGCCTGTCCATTTCCTTTTATATCATGTATATCTGTGTATATTTTTTCATATGGAGCAATCCTTACTCCTGCCTTAGAAAGCTTGTCCAGTATTAATCCGTTATCACCAGTCATTCTGTCCTCATCTGTATATAAAACAGCTTCATCCTGATATATACATGAATATGCCATAATAACAGGATTGCAATGAACATCATTTCCCCTTATATTATATAACCAGCATATATCATCAAGCGTTGCTGTTATATGACAATCAGCACCTTCTTTTTTCATCAGCTTTCTTATTTTTGCGAGCTTATCTGCTACGTTTTCTCCTGAATATTTTTCATCAAGATAATATGCTTTACTATGTGGAAATTCCGCTCTGCCTGTATATATTTTTTTCTATTGCATTGAATTCATAGTGACATTCTGAACCTGAATCATATGCTGCATTTCTTAAAGCTATTCCCTGTTTAGCTTCTAAGCACCTGCCATCAAATCCTATTTTCTTTCCTTTTCCAAGCCTGCTTCTGCAATATTCATATATATCAGAACACCTTCGCTTCCCATCCGCATAAGCTCTATAGAACTTCCTTCAAGCTGTCTTTGTGCCTGCACATAATATCTTCCATCTGTAAAAAGGACTGCTTCATCAGCACATATAACTGCAGTTCCTGCTGAACCAGTAAAACCAGTTATATATTCCCTTTCTTTGAAATAATCTCCTGAATATTCAGATATATGATAGTCTCCAGTAGGTACCACATATACATCCACTTTATTTTTCTTCATTATTTCTCTTACTTTATTTAATCTTTGTTTAACAACATAAGAATCACCCATACTTTTTTACCACCTTACTAAGGATTTAAGCCCATGAACCGGGCATTATTTTAATAATTTCAAAAAGCCGAATACATTATATATCCTGGCATTTTATCATATGTCTTTCGCGGTAATTATATCACAGTAGTCTGTAACTGCCAAGCAGATTATATAGCTTCTCTAACGCTTTCTGTTCTATCCTGCTTACATAGCTTCTGCTTATTCCAAGTTTATCGGCCAGCTCATTCTGTGTCTTTCCTTTCCCACCACCAAGTCCGTACCTTCCACATATTATATATATTTCTTTTTGTTTAAAAACATCCTTCATGTGTGTTTTTTATACAGTTTAACTGCTCTTCCAAAAGAAGCTGCGCCACATCATCGCGCTCTTCATCCCCGACTATATCCATAAATGTTATATCATTTCCCTCTTTATCAGTACCTATTGGCTCAGATAATGATAATTCCATAAGTTTGATAATGGTTGTTCAAACGCTTTCAAAGAAAGGCACCCCTACACATATTTTTATTATTTTATGTGTAAAAGTGCCTTTTATTGCATATCCTATTGTATCTTTAAAAATCTTTACTCCTCTTTTCGACGTAATATATCGTATCTGTCAAGCTTAACACCAAATCAATATATAGCTGCTGCTTAGGATGTGGACAGCTATCCATATCCTTACCATTCTCATCGACAATACGCTTAACTGTGACTTCTATATTCTGTCCATCCGGCTTCATTACTTCAATTGTTTCTCCAACTGAGAACTTGTTTCGCTGCTCAATATGGTAAAGTCCCTTCGTTAGTATCTCCTACTATACCCAGATATGTGTATTCCCTAATATAAGTATTGCTTTCATATATCTGAGTATTCTCGTCAGGCTTTCCAAAGAAGAAACCAGTTGTATATTGTCTGTAAGTACATTTGCTTATCTCACTCTTATAGAATGGGATTCTAGCCTTGTACTTTTCAGGATCTTCTATAAAATCATCTATAGCAAGCCTGTATGTTCTTGCCACAGTCGCAACATATAATGCTGTCTTCATACGTCCTTCTATCTTAAATGAGTCAATGCCTGAACTTACCATCTCTGGAATATGCTCTATCATGCATAAATCCTTAGAGTTAAATATATATGTGCCTCTCTCATTCTCATATACAGGCATGTATTCACCTGGTCTGTTTTCTTCAACTACGGCATATTTCCAGCGGCATGGATGTGTACATGCTCCCCTGTTAGCGTCTCTTCCTGCAAGGAAGCTTGATAACAGGCATCTGCCTGAATAAGATATACACATCGCTCCATGCATGAATGTCTCAATCTCCATCTCATCAGGTAATATGCTCTCTTATCTCCTTAATCTCATTAAGTGATAATTCTCTTGCTGAAACCACTCTCTTAGCTCCCTGTTCCCACCAGAATCTATATGTCATATAATTAGTATTATTAGCCTGTGTGCTTATATGTATATCAATATCCGGAAGTACTTCCTTTGCTATTGTAAACATTCCCGGATCAGATATAATAACCGCATCAGGCTTTATAACATCCAAGCTCCTTAAAATATTCCCTGGCTCCATCAAGGTCATAGTTATGTGCCAGTATATTAGCTGTAACGTATACCTTGTACATTTCTTTCATGTGCAAACTTAACGCCCTCTTTCATATCTTGCTTAGAAAAATTCTTAGCCTTAGCTCTTAATCCAAATGCTTCACCACCGATATATACGGCATCTGCGCCGAATATTACTGCTATCTTTAAAACTTCAAGACTGCTTGCTGGTATGAGAAGCTCTAATTCTCTGCCATTGTAATAATGTCCTGCCATTATAATCCGCTCCATATTATTCTTTCATTCATTACTGTTTCATTAACTGTTATTTTATCAATTGCTATTTATTAATTACTCAATTCGTCTTTTATTATTATCTTTTATTACTTTTTATGTTATCCCATATTGGAACTATAGATGTTATAAGGTGTAAGCTCATATACATACTCTCTTATTCTTGTATGAATAGTCCTATTCGTCTTGTAACAACATATCTTGATTCCACAAGTTCGCCTTCCTGCAGAATATTATCAGATATAAGAAGCCCGCCAGAAGGCATAAGCCTTAATATATCGGGAAGATAATTTATATACTGCCCTTGAGCAGCATCCATAAAGATGAAATCATATGGTCCTTCAAGCTCTTAAGGACTTTAAGGGCATCACCTTCTATAAGTGTTATAACATTCTCTTTTCCTGCCCTTTTATTATTTCTTACGCCACAGGTATTCTCTTTTATCATAATTCTCTATCGTAGTAATTGTGCATTCCTTTGGCATATTCTCACTCATAAGAATAGATGAGTAACCTACTGCTGTCCCCACTTCAAGAATCCTTTCAGGCTGTACAAGCTGTAACAGCACCTTCAGCAAATTACCCATCTCTTTTCTAATGATTGGGACTTCATCCGCAATCGCTTCTTTTTCAATTGTATTACATATATCAGAATTACCACAATCGAGAGAATTAATATAAGAGACAACTCTTTCATTAACAATCACTGCCGTACCTCCATCCACAAATGTATAATTATGTTTATATATGACTTTATTTATCATCATCACTGCTATCACTTACACCTGATAATACCTTCATCATATCAGTAGGTTTCATACTTGTGTTAAGACTATATGTTCCATCCTTAAACTTATCTTTATAATCTGATAGCTTAACCTGAAAATAGAACACTGTTTTATCATCTATCAGTCCCTTATCATATAGCTGTGATGCCAGCTGTCCTGCTGACACACCACTACTGTTATTGTAACATCAACGACCTTTGCATTATCTACTGTATCTACAGCCTCTTCGTTGAATATTTTATTGCCAAATGTATATGCCTTAGTTCCGACTGTTACAACCACAATAACAGCAATACTATAAATAATGCATTCAATGATATCGAAACAATCATTCTGATTGACTTATTATTCATAATTAATTATCCATCCATTCATCACCTGAATATATCATAAAAAAGCTGTTTTTACATAATAATAACGCTTCTTTATGAAGACATACCTCAGCCAAGAAAATCAAGGTCGAAATCAATAGCATCAACCACAGTCCTGCATATATCCTGAACCATTCTGCACAGGCATACCTCAGCGAGAAGGTATCTGTTTACCATGTTCTGATTTCTCATATCTTTATATTGATTATTAAGTTCTTCCATTGCTGCAAATATATCTTCTACCACCACAGTTTTGTATCTCATAGTTTCTTCTTCGAAACTCATCAATACTTCTTTTTCAAGATTAGGATCCATATACTACAGCCTCTAACCTTTTATATTCTTTGTACTCTGCACTTTCCTTTATGGTATGAGCTATATCAGACTTCAACTGCATCTATTTTTTGCATGAAATACACTCCCATATATGACATCATAATAACTGTATATTATATCTGTGCCTCCATAATGATTGGAAGTATCACAGGATTTCTCTTAATCTTCTTCCAGAGATACTCGCTCAAGTCATCTTTAATAATATTCTTAATCTTACTCCAGTCAGTAATATTCTTATCAAGACACTTTTCAACTGAATCAGATACAATTGCTCTTGCCTCATCAAGAAGCTCTTCAGCCTCTCTTACATACACAAAACCTCTTGTAACAATATCCGGGCCTGCTATAAGCTGTCCGGTATATTTTTCAAGTGTAAGAACAACAATGATAATACCATTCTCTGCAAGGTTCTGTCTGTCTCTTAATACAATATTTCCTACATCACCTACGCCAAGTCCATCAACAAAAATAGCTCCTGTCTGGACATGATCTACAACCTGTGCATGCTCATCATTAAGTTCTAACACATCTCCTGATTTGGCAATAATAACATGATCCTTGTCATATCCAAGTGACATAACAACATCTCTCTGTGCAACAAGGTGTCTATACTCACCGTGAACAGGAATAGAATACTTAGGCTTTACAAGAGAATATATAAGCTTAATCTCTTCCTGACATGCATGTCCTGATACATGTGTATCCTGAAATATAACCTTAGCACCCTTCATACCAAGCTCATTAATAACCTTGGCTACTGACTTCTCATTACCAGGTATAGGAGTTGATGAAAATACTACGCAGTCGCCAGGCTGGATAGATACCTTTCTATGAAGGTTAGCTGCCATTCTTGAAAGAGCAGCCATTGATTCACCCTGACTACCTGTTGTGATAAGAACAATCTGCTCAGGTGTATAATTCTTCATCTCATCCGTTTCAATAAGAGTTCCGTCCGGAATCTTAAGATAATCAAGGTCTTCTGCAACCTCAATAATATTAACCATGCTTCGGCCTTCAACACAGACTTTTCTGCCATATTTAACCGCTGAATTAATAATCTGCTGTACTCTGTCTACATTAGATGCAAATGTAGCTATGATTATTCTGCTGTTCTTGTTATCATTGAAAATCTTTTCAAATGTAGCACCAACTGTCTTCTCTGACATAGTAAAGCCTGGTCTTAAAGCATTAGTACTGTCACACATAAGTGCAAGTACACCCTTCTTTCCAAGTTCACCAAGTCTTTGAAGATCAATAGGATCACCATATACAGGTGTATAATCAACCTTAAAATCTCCTGTGTGGACAATAATTCCTGCCGGTGAGTATATAGCAAGTGCTGCGGCATCTGCAATACTATGATTAGTTCTTATAAACTCAACCCTGAAATCTCCAAGAGTAACTGATTGTCCATATTTAACAACCTTTCTCTTAACTGACTTTAACATATTATGTTCCTTAAGCTTTGACTCTATAAGTCCCATAGTAAGCTTAGTAGCGTATATAGGAACATTGACATCCTTTAAAACATATGGAATTGCACCAATATGATCCTCATGTCCATGAGTAATAACGAATCCTTTAACCTTATTAAGATTCTCCTTAAGATAAGTAACATCCGGTATAACTAAATCAATACCAAGCATATCTCTCATATGCTTGTACTATAATCCTTTTCCTTCAATAAAATACTTTATCACTTCTTCTACAAGTTCATCTCTTTCTACTTTCATAATAAGGCTTCTTGCATTGTTATGGCTTGTAATATATGTTGGGTCACCTGACATAATATAACCTACTATCTGGTTAACCGGATTGTACCCCTTCTCTTTAAGTGCAAGATATACCTGCTCAAGTATTCCTTCTACTGAAATTGTCTTCTCTGGCTGAGTTTTTAAAAAATTGAGTGTTGTTATCTACCATATCTACCACGTCCCTTTCTGTATACTTTATTATAATATACCATATCATCAAATAAAACAAGAGCAGAATTCTATTTTATTTTGTTTTATTCAATCCCTGTTTTATTCAATCAGTTTATTCTGGTTATTATGTTGTAATCAGCCCAAGTAAAAAAACGATTTGGTTTTAACGATAATATCACATTTTTTACTTACTTTTTACATCATTTAGTCACAATTTCCAATTATTATACAATTGTTCACAGGAAAACGCGTTGAAAAAACATGTGAAGCATAATACAAAACAGGCATTAATAATTGGAGGCTGTGTGTATGGCAATCGAGGTATTTAACAGATATGAAAAGAAATACTTACTTGATGAAGTGACTTTTAAAAACTTATTAAACCGTATATCTGACTATATGGAGCTGGATAAATATAACAAAAACGGACAATTTTACAGTATAAGTAACATTTATTATGATACAGATGACAACAGACTTATAAGAAGTTCGATAGAAAAACCTGTGTATAAAGAGAAGCTCAGGATGAGAAGCTATGGTACTCCGAATGCACATGATAAGGTTTTTCTTGAGATAAAGAAAAAATACAATGGAATTGTTAACAAACGCCGGACATCCATAGTATTAAAAGATGCATATCGTTATATGGAGAATGGAACCTTTCCATACGAAACGGAGTGTCTTAACAGACAGGTTTTAAAAAGAAATAGATTATTTCAGAAGTATATATGATCTAAAACCTAAGGTTTATCTCTCATATGACAGATATGCATTTTTTGAAAAAAAATGATGGTGATTTCAGAGTTACATTTGACACGAATATCACAACCCGGAGGGGCGATGTACGATTAGAAAGCGGAAGCTATGGAAATAAACTTCTTCCGCAGAGTTTATACCTTATGGAAATCAAGATAAATGGTTCTGTGCCGATGTGGTTTACGCACTGCCTTTCAGAGCTTAAAATATATCCCGTTTCTTTCTCAAAATATGGTACAGAATATAAAAGATATATCCTTGAAGGCTATGATAAAGATACCGAAGAGCTTGATAATTTCTGTGATATGTTTTATGAGTCACCATATAAAGAGTCATGCTCAGATTCATATAACAGTGTAATTAAATATAAGAACCGACGTAAGTCAGCATCAGGAATATATACAGATAATGAAACTGGAGCAGTATGTATCTAGCACATCGTTTTCGAAATATTTATACCATCCACCTGCCTGCACACCCGAATCCGCATCCTATGCGATTGGTATAGTTATTTACGAAACAATGCACTAGTCATATTACAAATATAATTAAGATGAAATAAATAATATATGTTTAATACAATATTTACAACGACAACAGATGGTTCAATCAATATGGCACAGGCAGCGATTGCAATAGGTGCAGCTTTTATAATCGGTTTTATTATAGCTGCAGTTTATATGTTTATGTGCAAAAATGAAGGATATCAGAAAAATTTCATAATCGGTCTGGCAATTCTCCCTGCGGTTGTGGCGGTAGTTATTCTTCTCGTAGGCAGCAACGTGGCAAGAGCATTTTCCATGGCAGGAGCCTTTGCACTTGTAAGATTCAGAAGTGCACCTGGAAGTGCAAAGGATATCTCCATCGTATTTTTCACCATGGCAGCCGGACTTGCATGCGGACTTGGATATGTATCATTTGCAGCAGTATTTGTTGCTGTTATGCTTGTAGTTCTTATAGCGGCTACTGTGTTGGGATTTGCAGACAATAATTATGATAAGAAGCAGCTCAAGATCACGATACCTGAAGATCTTAATTATAGCACCGTATTTGATGATGTTTTTGACAAATATACATCAGAACATACTATGAGCAGAGTTAAAACAACTAATATGGGAACAATGTATGAACTTACATACGAAGTAAAACTTAAAAAAGATACTCCAGAAAAAGAATTCATTGATCAGCTAAGAATAAGGAATGGTAATCTTAATATAACAATGGCACTTATGTCAGAGAATGTAAATACTATGCTGAATTAAGATACATATAAGCTTGAAGCAGCAATTTAATAAAATTGTTGTTTAATTGAATATTAGTTGATGACGAACGGACGACAAATATAAGCTACAGGCAGTCCTGCATACTATTGTTCAATGCCAGAAGCTTCAATCGGCTGTCTCTAAGACTTTTCATATAGGTAGTTATAGGTGACGCTACCATTCGGACGCGCCGTCCGTGGCGCGGCCTCATTGCTTCGTACATCCATGTACGAAGCTAGCTGGGAATGAAAGAAAAGTCTAAGAGTCAGCGCGATTGAACTTCAAGTGCATTTCACATAGTATGCAGGACTGCCTGTAGCTTATATTTGTCTGTGTTACGGCATAATGTAATACTGAATATTCAATTAAATCAAGGTGACGAAACAGGGTGGGAATTGTGCGTAAAGCGCACAATTCCGCCCCTCATGCCTCTCCCCTTTGATTTAGCCACACATTCATTTTTCGTAAATTAAGCCACAACCAGACATAATATAAGTGAAAATCGGTGCTGCGCATATATCGTGAGATGCACTTGAAGTTCAATTGTGATAGTTCTTAGACTTTTCTTTCTCTACCCAGCTATCCACAGACACAGATGTCTGTGGAAGTTCGATATGGGACATGGATGTCCCGTATCGAACGGTAGCGGAAACTACCATTACGTATATGAAAAGTCTTAGAAATATCCAATTGAAACTTCTGGCATCGATGATGTATGTGCAGCACCGATTTTCACTTATATTATGTCGTCAGTTCGCCAACCGAATGTTTGCTAAACAACAATTCCCCTACTGTATAATATGCACATCCATCTGATTAAATGGTATTTCAATTCCATTCTTATCAAACTCTGACTTGTAATTTTCAAGAAGTGTAAACTTTGTATCCCAGTAGTCTTCTGTTTTAACCCATGCTCTTGTTTCAAGTGTAACACATGATTCATCAAGACTTTTAACAATAACCTTTATCTCTCTATCCTTTATTATTGCAGGATTTGCATTGATTATATTGTTAAGAAGTGTTTTTGCAAGCTTAAGATCAGATGAATAACCTATAGACATCTCTATATCAAGTCTTCTGTAATCCTCTGCACCAACATTAATTATGTTAGAATTCGATAATGTACCATTAGGAAGCATCACAACCTTATTATCAACTGTTGTAAGCTTAGTGTATAATAACTCAATAGTCCTTACAGTTCCTTCATAATTTCCAACTACAATATAATCTCCAACCTTAAACGGCTTGAATATAAGTATAAGCACTCCACCAGCAAAGTTAGAAAGTGATCCCTGCAAAGACATACCAACAGCAAGTGCTGCGGAACCAAACACTGTTATAAGTGATGTTGTCTGTATACCAAGCTCATCTATAACCATAAGTATAAGTACTGCATATAATGCAAACTTTATAATAGACATTGTAAAGTTTATAACACCTGCATCAAGACTTCCCTTATCAAATATTTTCTTTAAAAGCCTGAGACTTATGGATATAACTTTCTTACCTACGAACCAAATAATTACTGCAAATACCAGTTTCCACAGACCAGTAAGACCCCAGTGTGTAATCTGGTCGATTATTGTATTTATCTCCGCCATATATTTTTCCTTTCACACGATATTACGCCGCATAGATGTTATTCAGATTTTAATTCCTGCAGCCTCTTACGCATTTCTTCATCTATCCTGACGCTTTCCTTTACCGCTTCCTTAGCCTTTTTCTCAGCTTCATCCTCGCCTTTTGTGCAAGCCTTAAGCTTTCTTTTGCTAGTTTTTCTGCATCTGCTGCCTTCTTAGCTTCCTCATCTGCCTTAATTGCAAGTTCTTTTGCCATTCTGGCTTTCTTTTCTGCTTCTATCTTAGCAGCTTCTGCTTCGTTTTTAATCTTAAGTTCCTTAATCTCTATATCACTATAAGCTTCATATTTATATACAACTATTGATGATGATGGAATACTTATGCTTAATTCATACTTATCATTGACATCAGTTTCTATAGAAGAACATATAACTTCTTTACTATCATGCATGTTTTCACCACCATCTCCAAAACGACTGCTGTCTAACAATATTCTATATCTTCCCATGACTGGAACATGCAATATATATTTTTCTCTTGTAACCGGCGTAAAATTAACCGCTATAAGAAGTTTTTCATTATCTTTACTGATTCTTTCATATGCAAGAACCGTTTCAGCAGCATTATAGTTGTCTATCCAGTTAAATCCTTCTTCTTTATCATCAAGCTCATACAAGGCTTTCTCTGACCTGTACATTCTATTAAGCTGTGAAATATATATAAGCATATCCTTATACTCATTCTCCTGGAATCTGTTCCATGCTTCTTTTACGCTTTCTTCTCCTGTCATGAGTATGCCTGTATCATTTCCTAAAGAAATGCATTTGGCTCCTGGATACGTATATATATATCCAAGTGCTGCTCTTATATCAGCAAGCCTGCTATTTTTATTGTTACCAGCTGCAAGCTCATATATTGATGAGCCATCAAGTGCATCATAAGATACAGATGTCATAAACCGTTCTTTATAATGATAAAACATCTCATAAGTAAGCTTATTATATACACCTTTTCTAAACAATGGATCCTGCTTTATAAACTCCCTGAATTCCTCTGCCAGACCATCATTCAGTTTATAATCAAACCCTAATGTCTCATTGTCTGTATCTGTTACGCCTGGCCATCTGCTTGTTTCATCAGCTATGCTTATAATGTTTCTATTCTTTGAATGTATATATGCATTCATCTGTTTTATGAATTCTATTGCATCCAGATTCTCGTTTCCACCATACATATTCGGTGTCCATTCACCAGGTCTCTTTCCATAATCAAGATAAAGCATAGTCGCTGTATCAGTCAGTCTTATTCCATCAATATGATATTCATCAATCCACATTGAAAGATTAGATAAAAAGAAAGCTCCTTACCTCACCCTTATCATATGCAAATGTCGTTACGTCCCTGTATGGCTTTTTATCCAGCCCAGGCTTAAGATATCCATAACAGCTTCCACCATCAAAGTTAACGATTCCATGCATATCGCTTCCAAAATAAGCACCATTCCATTCAAGAATAACACCTATATCTGCATCATGCATTTTATCTATGAATTCTTTAAAATCATGTGCACTTCCATATTTAGTTACAGGAACATAGTAACCTGATGCTGCATAACTGTATCCCTTTTGCTGAATACACTATCATCACTCATAAGCTGGATATGCGTATATTCTGTTGCCTTGACATATTCAATGAGCTTATCTGCCATAGTTTTATAATCAGCTTCACTACCAATAATATCCGCTACATCCTTTAGTCTTACCTCTAATATGGATAATGCTGTAGCACCAGCATTATTCACTCCCTGGTGTTGTTCTTTTGTTTTTCCATTCTGCGAAGCTTTTGATGATACTGTAGTAACAACAGAATGTGCATCTGCATATCTTGTAGCTTCCATAGCATACGGATCAGCCTTTAATACTGTTTCCCTGCTATGAAACTTAACCTCATACATATACTCGGTCCCTGCTTTAAGTCCGGTATAAAAAGCTCATACACTCCATGTTCAGTAATTCTCTCCATCTGATGTATACGTCCATCCCAGTTGTTAAAATCACCAACAACGCTCACACGAAGAGCATATGGTGCCCATGTTCTGAACAATGTACCAGCAATTCCATCCTTGCTGCATTCGTGTCCACCAAATATCTGATAAGCCTTATCCTGTGTACCATCCATAAACTTATTAAAAACTGTATCATATTCATCATAATCATCAAATGAATATGGGTCAGAACAAACATTTACAATTCCATTTTTATCTTCAATATTAAGAACATACTTAACATTTTTCCTTAATGGTATAAGTGTTGCAAAAAAACCTGCATCATCAACCTTTTCCATCTGTATTTTCTTTTTTCTTTCGCTTACAGATATACTGACCTGAACAGCATCAGGTCTGAACACCTGGACAAGAAACCCGTCTTTAGTACGATGACCACCAAGTATTCTTTTAGGATGACTGCTCTCTGAATATACTATCTCTTCTATAGAAGGCCAGTCCATAAGTTTATACAGTTTATTATCCATACTTATCCCCTTCCCGTAAACATATATGCACATTATATGTTCTTTATTTTACATCAGGCTTTATTTATCATATCTATCCATCCACTGCTTAAAAAGGCTTGTCCATGCATATACCTCTGGCTGATAGTGTTTGCCACCCTTTGTAGTAGTTTCCTTAGTTCCTAGTCCTAGTCCATGACATCCATCTGGAAATACATGATATTCAAACTTAACATTATTCTTTCTTAATGCTTCTACAAGCAAAAGCGTATTCTCCAATGGAACAGAATTATCGTCAAATGTATGCCAGATAAAGCTTTCAGGTGTATCTTTTGACACCTTATTCTCCAGTGATATATCATCTATATATTTTTCATAGTTTTCACCAAGAAGTTTTACAAATGAAGCTCTATGTGCATCTTTTCCAGATGTTATAACAGGATATCCTAAAAGCAGTCCATCTGGTCTTACATACTCTTTATCACATCCCAGATATTTCTTTGCAAATGATGCAACCATGTCACCGCTCCACATAGTACCAAGACATGCTGCCGCCGTGTCCTCCGGCTGAAAAACCTGCAAGTATAATTCTGTCCGGATTGACATCCCATTCCTTAGCATGATCTCTTACCCACTTAACTGTATAAGCTGCCTCATATACCTGTGTAGGGTAAATATATGGTGCAAGACTATATCTTAATACTACTGCATTATATCCAAGCTCAAGCATTTTAACAGCCACAGCCTCACCTTCCCTTGGTGAGTGATGATCATATCCGCCACCAGGACATATTATAACAAGTGGTCTGTTGAAGGGATCCTGATAATCAGGATACATTTCCTTGATATAAGTTGTTATTGTAGCTTTTTTCTCAGGTGTCTTTAAGCCAAGTTCTTCATATGGAAGTTCAATATCGTACACTTTATGTAACATAGTAATCCTCTTTTCTGATGAATCTGCTATCAGCAGCCATGTGTCATACCGTATTAATCAACTGCACATCCTGCCAGTAGAATATCATCCTGTATTCTTTACATATATTTTAAAAACTGTACTTATTCCTCAATCCTATGTATAAACAATCCGCTTCTTAACTTTGGCTCAAACCATGTAGACTTTGGTGGCATAAGCCTGCCAGCATCAGCTACTGCAAAAAGCTCCTCTATAGATGTCGGATACATTGAAAATGCCAGCACACAATCATCCTGACATCTTCTTTCGAGTTCTGAAAGACCTCTTATTCCACCAACGAAATCTATTCTTTTATCAGTCTTAGGATCATGGATTCCAAGTACAGGTTCTAACAGATTATCCTGAAGTATGGCAACATCAAGTCCATCAACAGGATCATCTGATATTATATCCTTTTTTGCTATAAGTTTATACCATTTTTTGTCAAGATACATTCCAAATACTGATTTTTTGTCTGGTGAAACCGCACTATCACTTTCTTGTATATCAAACTTTTCCGATACAAGCTTCTTGAAATCTTCAACACTATATCCATTAAGATCTTTTACAACTCTGTTATATGGCATTATCATAAGCTCTTCATCCGGAAAAAGTACAGAAAGAAAATAATTAAACTCCTCATTTCCTGTATAATCAGGATGTGAAGCCCTTCTCCTTAACCCAACCTTAACAGCAGAAGCAGCTCTATGATGTCCATCTGCTATATATATGTCATCTATTCCTGCAAATGCACTCTTTATATTGTCAACAGCCTCTTTATCTGCAATCTTAAACACCCGATGTTTTATACCATCTGGCGAAGTAAAGCTGTACAGCGGCTTTTCCTGCTTAGCCTTTGCTACCTCTTTCCTTATGACATCATCAGCCCTGTAAGCTAAGAATATAGGACCTGTCTGTGCAGAACATCTGTCAACATGATTAATTCTGTCCTGTTCCTTATCTGCCCTTGTATTCTCATGCTTCTTTATAATGTTATTCTGATAATCATCGATGGAGGCGCAGGCAGCTATTCCTGTCTGTACTCTGCCATTCATAGTAAGCTCATACACATAATATGCCTTATCAGTATCAGTAATAAATGTTCCATCAGCTATTCTTTCATCTAAAAGCTGTCTTGCCTTATCATATACTTCATTGGCATATGTATCTACTGACGAATCAAACTGGGTTTCAGCCCTGTCTATGGCAAGAAACGAAAGTGGTTCCCTCGCCACCTCACTGCATGCTTCTTCCCTGTTGTATACATCATATGGAAGAGCCGCTACTCTGTCAGCCACGTCCTCATTAGGTCTTATACATTCAAATGCTTTAATAGTTGCCATCGCCACATCCATCCTTTCTTTATCTTACATAAGCATAGCTCTTTTAATATGCTTACTTTACTACGTGTTTAGTATGCAGTAATTCATGTGCCTTTTCTGATAATGGTTCTTCAAAGTAATCTTTATAGCACTGGATAACCTCTGGATTCTCATGAGAAAATCTTAAGTTATTCACCTTATCAAGTCCATAAAGCACCTTCGTTCTTGCCGCAACCTTATCATAATCATCTTTTATAGGCTGTCCGCCTCCATTAATACAACCGCCAGGACACGCCATCACTTCAACAAAATCATACTTTACCTTTCCTGCTGCTATTGCATCCATAAGCTTTCTTGCATTAGAAAGACTGCTTGCAACTGCTACCTTAAGTATATTGCCATTTATAGTGAACTTTGCCTCTTTCCAGCCTTCAAGTCCTCTTACACATTGGAAAGCATCTGGTTCAGGATTAGTCTTATTGACAAGAAAATAAGCACTTCTTAATGCAGCCTCCATAACTCCACCGGTAGCACCAAATATAACGCCTGCACCACTTCCCATGCCAAGTGGATTATCAAACTCTTCTTCCTGAAGCTCCTCTGTCTTAATAAAGAATGACTTAAGCATTCTTTCTACTTCTCTGGTAGTAAGTACCGCATCTACATCGCCTCTGCCATCCCACGTAATCTCATCCTTCTTTGCAAGACATGGCATAATTGATACACAGAATATCTTTTCAGGCTCCACGCCAAGCTTTTCAGCATAATATGACTTCGTAACTGCGCCAAACATCTGCTGTGGTGACTTTGCTGTTGAAAGTCTTTCAAGATACTGTGGATATTCTTTCTTTACGAAATTAACCCATCCCGGACAGCATGAGGTAAACATAGGAAGTCCCGATTCTTTAATCTCTGGAAGTCTGTGAAGCAGCTCACTTCCTTCCTCCATAATAGTAAGATCTGCTGAAAATGTTGTATCAAATATATAATCAAAGCCAACCTTTCTTAAGGCTGATACAAGTCTTTTAGCTGTTGCGAATTCCTTGCTTAATCCAAAGCCTTCACCCCAAGCTGTTCTGACAGCCGGTGCAATCTGTACAACTGTTATGATATCTTCATTCTCTACTGCATCAAGAACATATCCAACATCATCTCTTTCCCTTAATGCACCTACCGGACAATTAACAACACATTGTCCACACAGCGTACATTTAGTTTCCTGTATTGTCTTATTCTTAGCTATATTAACAGTAGTTCTTGAACCTGTATTAACAACATCCCATACATGCATTCCCTGTATGTTATCACATATCTGAACGCATCTCATACACTTAATACATTTGTCATTGGCCCTTAGAAGTGGAAAATTCTTATCCCACTTATTCTTTTCAAGTATTGAATCATAAGGCATCTCTGATATGTTAAGTTCATTAGCAAGTGACTGTAATGTACAGTTTCCACTTCTTACACATGAAGCACATTCGTAGTCGTGCTGCGAAAGGATAAGCTTAACATTGGTCTTTCTTGTAGTACGGACCTTTCTTGTATTGGTTCTTATAACCATACCTCCTGTACTACATTGTTACATGCTGTAACACATCTGTCCTGACCTTCTACTTCAACTACGCATACACGGCAGGCTCCTATTTCATTCACTTCCTTCAGATAGCACAGAGTAGGCACATCAACTCCAACTTTACGTGCAGCCGCAAGGATAGTTGTTCCGTCTTCGACGGTTATATCTATTCCGTTAATTGTTGCATTTACCATTGTTCTTCTCTGCCTCCTCTAAAAGCACCGAATCCGAAATGATCACATCTTAAACAGCGTCCAGCCTCCTGGCACGCTTCTTCACAAGAAAAACCATATTCAATCGGTTCAAAATCATTCTTTCTTTCAGCTGCCTCCCTGAGTGCAACTTCAACTCTTCCGCAGGCTACTTTATCTTCATTACTTGCATATGGTATCTCAACATCGCATGTAATCTCATGGTTAAAGCCAAGATACTCATCTATGTTAGCTGCCGCAACCTTACCTGCTGCAATAGCCTTTATAACTGTAGCCGGACCTGTTACACAGTCACCTCCTGCAAACACTCCCTCAGACATTTCACCATCCTGTGGCGTAATATTACCTGTATTAAGTGCTGAGATAACACCTCTCTGAACCTTGATTCCATGTTCCTCAAAGCTCTTAGTTTCTATACCCTGGCCTATGGCAACTACTATCAGATCACTTTCTAAGAGCATTTCATCCTTAGATGCTGCCTTAGGTGCTGGCCTGCCATGTGAAACCTTTGATATCATCTGTGGCTTTACTCACAAGTCCTATGGCATTGCCCTCTTCATCCCATTCCAGTAACATTCCAATCTAAGCATCAAGCTTTTTCTTGAAATCTGTAGTTAGGAATTCCATATCTTAACATTCCACCAAGCTGCTTTTCTCTGCTCAAATATAGTAACCTTATGTCCCATAAGAGCCAGATAATATGCGGCACTGAGTCCTCCCGGACCACCACCGATTATTGCAACCTTCTTACCTGTTGGCTCATTACATGCCGGAACCGGAACATCACCGGCATTATCAACTGCCATTTTCTTAAGTCCCCTGATGTTGACCGGCGCGTCAATAAGTGTTCTCTTACATCTGTTTTCACATGGATGCTCACAAATGTATGCGCATGTTGTAGGCATTGGATTGTCTCTTCTTATAAGACGAACCGCGTCTGCATATCTGCCTTCATGCACAAGTGCTATGTATCCCGGTATATCTACTCCTGCCGGACATGACTTCACACATGCAACCGGCTGGTTACTGTTACATGAACAAACCACATGACTGTGCAAGACACATTTTTATAAATGATCTTGTAAGATCAACCGGACATAATCCTGGTGGAGATGCCACTATTCGTCTTTCAAGATCCTGATACATTGACTCCATTGTAACCTGAGCCTTATCCTTAGTTAATATAGTTAATCTACTCACTAAAAAAAAGACCTCTCTTTCCTGAATTTAATATGTTATTTTAATATGTTATTGTCTGTAATACCAAATTTATATCAAAAACATTAAAGCCGTCCGCTCCTCGATGCCATATAACATATCCAGCACAATAACCCTAAAAGTTAAGCAAAATATTAATATAACCAAACCATTATAGTGTAACATTACCGATAATAATTGACAATAAAGGTTATTTCTTTAACAAACAAGCACAAATATCAGAATTCACACACAAATCACTAATATGCCGTATTACTATACAAACTCCAGATTATAAGCTTACCAATTACTGCTATTAATATATATTATATCTTAATCCTCCATCCCTTTCAACATTTCACACTAATTATGACCGTTTAACTATAAATAAGTAAATAGTAAAAACATACGATCATCAACAAGTACATCTCTTGCACAGTTAATAACTACTGTTCCCTTCTCATAAGGTCAAATGCTTCCTTATTAATCATTCCCTTAGTGCTGTCAAGTGCAGGAACATGAACTGTAATATAGTTACATTCCTTATAGATATCCTTAACATCAGATATGTACTTAACTTCACTTGAAAGATTCCATGCAGCCTTAACTGAAACATATGGGTCATATCCGTATACTTCCATTCCAAGTGTTATAGCTGCATTAGCAACTAACTGTCCGATAGCACCAAGACCGATAACACCAAGCTTCTTGCCCTTGATTTCTTTACCAGCAAATGCTTTCTTAGCCTTCTCAGTTGCCTTGGCAATATCAGGGTCTTCTGCATTATCTGCAACCCACTTGTTACCACCGATTAAATCTCTTGATGCTAAAAGCATAGCTGCAATAACCTGTTCCTTAACTGCATTAGCATTAGCTCCTGGTGTGTTGAATACAACAATACCTTCCTCTGCACATTTGTCAAGAGGAATATTATTAACGCCAGCTCCTGCTCTTGCAATTGCAAGAAGATTATCACTAAGCTCCATATCATGCATCTTGGCACTTCTTACAAGTACAGCCTGTGCATCTTCAAATGAGCTTTCTGTATTATACTCATCAGAAAAAAGCTTCAAACCACATGCCGCTATATTATTAAGACAATTAACATTAATCATTATGCATTCTCCTTCTCGAACTTCTTCATAAATTCAACAAGCTTCTCTACACCTTCGATTGGCATAGCATTGTAGATAGATGCTCTCATACCGCCAACTGTTCTGTGTCCCTTAAGGTTAACAAATCCTGCAGCTGCAGCTTCCTTAATGAACTTAGCTTCCATAGCATCCTTAGCTTCTTTATCTTCAATGTTGCATACAAAAGGTACATTCATAAGTGAACGGTCTTCCTTAACAACTGTTCCCTTGAACATCTTAGCTCTCATCAAGGAAATCATAAAGAATTTAGCTTTCTTTTCATTGTGTTCTTTCATAGCTGAAAGTCCACCCATTTTCTTAATCCACTTAAATACCTTGCCACAGATATAGATATTGTAGCATGGAGGTGTATTATAAAGAGAATCTGCATCTGCCTGTGTCTTCCACTTTAACATAGTTGGTGTTCCTGGAAGTACATCATCTGTTATAAGGTCTTCTCTGATAATTGCAATAACAACTCCTGCTGGTCCGATGTTCTTCTGGACACCGCCGTATACAACGCCGTACTTAGTTACATCCATAGGTTCTGATAAGAAGCATGATGAAACATCTGATACAAGAATATGACCCTTAGTGTTAGGTAATGTCTTATACTTTGTTCCGTAAATTGTGTTGTTCTCACAGATATATACATAGTCAAGATCCTCTGGAATATCAAGATCTGAACAATCTGGAATATATGAATATGTCTTATCCTCTGAGGAAGCAACAGCAACAGCCTCACCATATATTTTAGCTTCGTTAAATGCTTTCTTAGCCCACTGACCAGTAATAATATAAGCTGCTTTTTTGTTCTTCATAAGGTTCATAGGAACTTCTGCAAAGAACTGCGATGCTCCACCCTGAAGGAATAATACCTTATAGTTATCTGGGATGTTAAGAAGGTCTCTTAAATCCTTCTCTGCCTCTTTGATGATGTTGTCATATACCTCTTCGAGGCAAAACTGGCTTCCTCCTAAGTTTTATTAAACTTTAATCCCATTTTATGCTTTATTTCCAATTCATGTCAAGTTATATTTTAACATATTAAAAAGTTATTTTTTTTTAATACCACGTGGAAATATACTTATAAATACTTATAATCTAACATTTCATCTGCTTTATCCTACATTCTTTCAACTTCTTCCAACTTCTTCACAAGTGTATCCTTAAAACACTAAAAGCAGGAATAAAACTATCACGTATCAACAGAATCATTTCGTCCACTTCATCTTCATTGTATATATGGACAGAAGTATTTCTCTTTTTTCCATAACATATACTTCGGAATCATTGATGAATCAATTTTATAACCCAACTGATTTCACGAGGGGACCCTGTAAAGTCCATCCACACCATGCATTCTCATTATTTCCTGTAATGCTTTCCATGCAAGCTCAAAAGTAAGATTAAATTGTCCTATAATTCCTGTTCGATATATATCATTCGTTTCGGCAAGCTGAAATTCTGCGTCTGCTAATATAGCCAGACAATTGGTAAAGTTATCAAGTTTTTTCATAAATTGTAACACCGTCCTTTTCTATTTCTTGTTTCAATTCATCCGAAATTGCTACATCTGCCTGTACAATATCAAACATCAATAGAGAATGGGTCTTCTCTTTAACATCCCAATAAAAATGCTCAAAATCTCCACCATATACGGCGATGTCTATGTCGCTTCTTTCTGTATGGGTGCCTCGTGCACGAGAACCAAATAATATGATCTTTGTAATAGCATATTTTTTTGCGAAAGTAGAAAGCTCCCTTAGTATTCGATCCGGTAAATTATACTTCATATTCAGTACCGCCTCCTTAACATAGCATCCGTCCTATAATTATTTTTGAGCATAGCACATTTTCAAATTAACAAGTATTCAAAAAATACAGAAGGAATAACCGAAAATAATCCTCTTCTATTGCAATAAAAATAGATTTTTTGGTTGCAGTAATACTCCACGAATTGTTTCTGGATTCGTTTCAGTTCGCCATTACAAAGGCAGTACCAAAGATGCGGACATTGCCAAAGTAATGGAATTTGAATCGAAAGATGACTGTTGCAACTTCATTCATATTCATACGGAAGCAGCCATCACCTGCAATATTAACAACTGTCTTATCCTTACGTCCAACCTTGGCACCTATACATGCACCAAGACCATATCCCATAGTTCCAAGTCCGCCTGATGTAAGAAGTGTTCTTGGCTCTTTGAACTTATAATGCTGTGCAGCCCACATCTGATGCTGTCCAACATCTGTTGTAATAATTGCATCACCATTTGTAATTTCGTATATCTTTTCCATTATAAGAGGTCCGTTAAGAATATCCCTGTTATATCTCATAGGATAATCAAGCTTATAAGACTTGATGTGTTCCATCCAGTCTGAGTGATCCTGATTGTCTAACTTATCATTGATTCTCTTAAGAATCTCTTTAGCATCTCCGAGTACATGTGCATCTGTCCTGACATTCTTATTAATCTCTGCTGCATCAACATCAAACTGCAGAATCTTTGCATTCTTAGCGAATTTCTTAGCATTTCCAGTAACACGGTCTGAGAATCTTGCACCAACCACGATAAGAAGATCACACTCTGAAACTCCGTAGTTAGATGTCTTAGTACCATGCATACCAAGCATTCCTGTATATCTTTCATTAGATCCGTCAAATGCGCCCTTACCCATAAGTGAGTCACATACCGGCGCATCAACCTTCTCAACAAACTTCTTAAGTTCATCAGATGCCTCTGATATAACAGCTCCGCCACCAACGAATACATATGGCTTCTTAGCTTTCTTAATAAGTGTTACTGCCTTGTCAATATCTTCTTCCTTAATGCTTGCTGTAATTCTCTCTACAGGCTTTGGAACTCTTGGTGAGTACTCACACTCTGCTGCTGTTACATCCTTAGTAACATCAACTAATACCGGACCCGGTCTTCCTTCCTTGGCAATTCTGAAAGCATTTCTTAATGTCTTGGCAAGGTCCTTTACATTCTTAACAATATAGCTGTGCTTTGTAATTGGCATTGTAACACCCGCTATATCAATCTCCTGAAAGCTGTCTCTTCCAAGAAGAGGAACTGTTACATTACATGTAATTGCAACCATAGGAACTGAATCCATATATGCAGTTGCAATACCTGTTACAAGGTTAGTCGCTCCAGGACCTGATGTTGCAAAACATACACCAACCTTACCTGTTGCTCTTGCATATCCATCAGCAGCGTGCGATGCACCCTGCTCATGTGATGTAAGAATATGAGTTATCTCATCTGAATGCTTATAAAGAGCATCATATACATTAAGAATAGCTCCACCAGGGTATCCAAATATTGTATCAACGCCCTGTTCTTTCAAGCATTCAACAATTATCTCTGAACCATTTAACTTCATTTATCTTCTCCTGATTTCTCTTTAATGTCTTTTTATAATTATATTAAATATTACTCTTCTGCTGAACTTTTAAGAATAGCTCCTCTGTTTCCTGATGTAACGAGTGAAGCGTATCTCTTTAAGTATCCTGTTGTTACCTTAGGCTCTCTTGGCTGCCACTTAGCCTTTCTTGCAGCAAGCTCTTCGTCTGAAACCTTAAGTTCAAGCTTAAGGCCTGGAATATCTATGCTTATGATATCTCCCTCTTCTACTAAAGCTATAGGTCCGCCAACAGCAGCCTCTGGTGATACATGACCAATAGAAGCTCCACGGCTGGCCCCTGAGAAACGTCCATCTGTTATAAGTGCAACTGACGAACCAAGTCCCATACCTGCGATAGCTGATGTTGGATTAAGCATTTCTCTCATGCCCGGACCACCCTTAGGTCCTTCATACCTGATAACAACTACATCACCTGCAACAATCTTACCACCCTTAATAGCAGCAATTGCATCTTCTTCTGAATCAAATACTCTTGCCGGGCCTTCATGTACAAGCATCTCTGGAACAACTGCTGAACGCTTGACTACTGATCCGTCTGGTGCAAGATTTCCTGAAAGAACTGCAAGACCACCTGTCTTACTGTATGCATTATCAACTGTTCTTATGACTTCAGGATTACGGTTGTATGCTGTTGCTATACACTCTCCGATTGTCTTTCCTGAAACTGTCATGCAGTCTGTATTAAGAAGTCCGATATCTGCAAGCTCTTTCATAACTGCATATACACCGCCTGCTTCATTAAGGTCTTCCATGTATGTTGAACCTGCTGGTGCAAGATGGCAGAGATTAGGAGTCTTTTCGCTTATTGGGTTAGCGAATTTGATATCAAAATCAAATCCTATCTCATGTGCAATAGCTGGAAGGTGAAGCATTGAATTAGTAGAACATCCAAGTGCCATATCGACAGTAAGTGCATTCATAATAGAATCCTTTGTAATAATATCTCTTGCAGTAATTCCCTTGTTAACCATATCCATAACAGCCATACCAGCATGCTTTGCGAGCTTGATTCTCTCTGAATATACTGCTGGAATAGTACCATTGCCACGAAGTCCCATACCAAGTGCTTCTGTAAGACAATTCATCGAATTAGCTGTATACATTCCTGAGCATGAACCACAAGTTGGACATACCTTTTCTTCAAATTCAAGTACGTCCTCTTCAGTCATAGTTCCTGCTGCATATGAACCAACTGCCTCGAACATAGAAGAAAGGCTTCTCTTCTTCCCCTTAACATGTCCTGCAAGCATAGGACCACCTGAAACAAATACTGTTGGAAGATTAAGTCTTGCTGCTGCCATAAAAAGTCCTGGAACATTCTTATCACAGTTAGGAACCATTACAAGTCCGTCAAACTGATGTGCAATTGCCATACACTCTGTTGAATCTGCAATTAAATCTCTTGTTACTAAAGAATATTTCATTCCGACATGTCCCATTGCAATACCATCGCATACCGCAATAGCAGGGAATACTACAGGCACACCGCCTGCCTCAGCAACTCCTAATTTAACTGCATTGACAATCTTATCTATATTCATATGACCTGGTACAATCTCATTATAAGAGCTTACAATACCAATCATAGGTTTCTTCATCTCTTCTGCTGTGAAGCCAAGTGCATTAAACAAGGCTTCGTGCAGGTGCCTGCTGCATACCACTTCTGGCGTTATCACTTATCATAGCTTATCTCCTTAATATGTATTATTTAAATGTATTAAACTCTCTCTGCGATTAAGTCGCCCATCTTGTCAGTTCCTACAAGTGTGCATCCTTCTGACATAATATCAGTTGTTCTGTAGCCTTCCTTTAAAACAGCTGCAACTGCTGCTTCTATGGCATCAGCTTCCTTATCAAGGTCAAGTGAATATCTTAACATCATTGCTGCTGAAAGAATTGTAGCTATAGGATTAGCTATATTCTTTCCTGCTATATCAGGTGCTGAACCATGGCTTGGCTCATAAAGACCTAACTTAGTCTTATTAAGGCTTGCACTTGATAACATACCGATAGAACCTGTTATCATACTTGCCTCATCTGAAAGTATATTCTCCAAACATATTCTCTGTAAGAATAACATCAAACTGTCCAGGATTCATAACAAGCTGCATAGCGCAGTTATCTACAAGCATGTCTGAAACTTCAACTTCCGGATAATCTTTAGCAACCTCATGTACAATCTTTCTCCATAATCTTGAAGAATCTAAAACATTTGCCTTATCAACACTTGTTACTTTCTTTCTTCTCTTCATAGCTATCTCAAAGCCCTTAATAGCTATTCTTCTTATCTCTTCTTCATTGTATGTAAGTGTATCAACGGCTGTCTCCAATCCGTCAATTTCCTTAGTATATCTATCACCAAAGTAAAGGCCGCCTGTAAGCTCTCTCATAATGACCATATCAAAGCCATCACCGATGATTTCTTCCTTCAATGGACACGCTGCCTTAAGTTCATCATAAAGATATGCCGGACGTAAATTAGCAAAAAGTCCTAATTCCTTACGAATCTTTAAAAGTCCCGCTTCTGGTCTTAAATTAGGTGCAACATCATACCACTTGGAATTACCTACATTGCCTCCAACTGCTCCAAGAAGTACAGCATCAGATGCTTTAGCTGTTGCTACTGCTTCATCTGTAAGTGGAACGCCATACTCATCAATTGAGCATCCACCCATAAGAATCCTGGTATAATCGAACTTGTGACCGTATTTGTCAGCCACACTGTCAAGCACTTTCACAGCCTCTCTGACGATTTCTGGTCCTATTCCATCACCTGGAATTAAAGTTATTCTGCTTTCCATAAACCTTTACCCCTTTTTCATATGATAATTCAATTTAATATGATATAACATTTGCGCAACATTTTCAATAAAAAAAGGATTCCTGGCCAGACAAATGTGTCTGACCCGGAACCCTGCTTTAATTAATTGCCTTTAATTATTCTGCTGATGTGCTGTCTGATGGCTTCTCAACCTGAGCAATTGCCTTCTTCTGCATTGATATACGGCAATTCTTGTTGTTACCGAATTCTACGATTACATCATCTTCTGATATATCGATAAGAACACCATAGAAACCGCTTGTTGTAAGAACATAATCACCGATTTCCATAGAATCCATAAGTTCCTGCTGACGCTTCTGTTCCTTCTTCTGTGGCTTGATTGCCATGAAATACATCATTGCACCAATAATTACGACATAAAAAACTATGATAGCAATATTCATTGATACTCCTCCTTAAAAATGTCTCTTTCAAACTTAACATATAATACATAATTGAGAGCTGCTTGTCTACCTCAAAATGTATTTTTAACAAAATATTTATAAACATACAGCATTACTGCTTATCATATGTCTTCATCTGATATAATGCCTCTTCCTTGAAGCCTGCATATCTTCCTTCTTCAATCGCAGCTCTTATGTCTGTCATGAGATGGTTGTAATAGTAAAGATTATGAAGAACGCAAAGACGCATTCCAAGCATTTCCTTAGCCTTAAGAAGATGCCTTACATATGCTCTTGAATAATTCTGACAGCATGGACATCCACAGCCTTCTTCAATTGGTGCTGTATCTGTTTCATACTTTGCATTAAAAAGGTTAATCTTTCCGAACTTAGTATATACATGTCCGTGACGGCCATTTCTTGAAGGATATACACAGTCGAAGAAATCAATTCCTCTGTCCACTGCCTCTAATATATTGGCAGGTGTTCCCACTCCCATAAGATATGTCGGCTTATCTTTTGGAAGATATGGCACTACATTATCGAGTACATCATACATTTCCTCATGTGTTTCACCAACAGCAAGCCCGCCTACTGCATAACCATCAAGATCTAACTCTGATATTCTCTTGGCGTGGTCAATTCTTATATCATTAAATACGCCACCCTGATCTATACCAAAAAGCATCTGTTCAGGATTAACCGTATCAGGAAGTGAGTTCAGTCTTGCCATCTCTTTCTTGCAACGCTCTAACCAGCGGTATGTTCTGTCAACAGAATTCTGGATATACTTTCTGTCAGCCTTTGCCGGCGCACATTCGTCAAATGCCATTGCGATTGTTGAACCAAGATTAGACTGTATCTGCATGCTTTCCTCTGGTCCCATGAATATCTTATGTCCGTCTATATGTGACTGGAAAGTAACGCCCTCTTCCTTTATCTTTCTAAGTCCAGCAAGTGAAAACACCTGAAATCCGCCCGAATCTGTAAGAATCGGTTTATTCCAGTTCATGAACTTATGAAGTCCTCCAAGCTGCTTTATAATCTTATCTCCCGGTCTTACATGAAGATGGTAAGTGTTAGATAATTCTATCTGCGTTCCTATCTGCTGTAAATCAGTTGTCGCAACTGCGCCTTTAATGGCCGCAACTGTTCCGACATTCATAAATACAGGTGTCTGCACAGTTCCATGTACTGTTGTGAACTCTGCTCTTTTTGCCCTGCCATCTGTCTTTAAAATTTTATACATATCTGCTCCTTTTATTTTCTGTAAAACTCTTTAACTCTGTCCATTCTAGCCGTCATATTGTCAAATATCAGGTCAACAAGTGTAAGTGCTGTCATAGCTTCAACCACAACAACTGCTCTTGGAACTATCATCGGATCATGTCTTCCTTTGATTGAAACCTCGATATCCTCGCCCTGCTTATTAACAGTTTCCTGCAATGCACTAATTGAAGGTGTCGGTTTTACCGCTGCCCTGAACACAATCTCATCACCGTCGCTTATTCCGCCAAGCACTCCGCCGCTGTGATTAGTCAGCTTGCCAACCCTGCCATCCTTCATTACGAATTCATCATTATTATACTTTCCTGTAACTTTAGCCGCTTCAAACCCGTCTCCAATCTCAAAGCCTTTGACAGCCCCGATTGACATTATTGCCTTGGCAAGATTAGCATCTAGCTTTTCAAATGTAGGATTGCCAATTCCAGTCATCATTCCTGTAACCCTGCATTCAATGACACCACCGATTGAATCTCCAACTGACATCTTGCTCTCTGCAAAAGCCTTAACCTTCTCTGCAGCTTCCTTATCAGGCATGTTAAATGCGTTATTATCTCTTTCAGCTATATCAAACTTATCATAATCAATGCCAATTCCACCGATTTCTTTAGCATATGCTGTAATATTAATTCCAAGCTCTTTAAGAATCTTCATAGCGATTGCACCGGCTGCAACTCTTCCGATAGTTTCTCTTCCAGAACTTCTTCCTCCGCCTCTGTAATCCCTGTTAATGCCATTAAGCCTGAAGTTTCCGAGAAGCTTGTTATCTCTTGTAAATCTTCTCTCTCCCTGAAATACCTTAATTTCAACTGATGTCTGGAAATTGCCAGCCGTCGTGAATATCTGGCTGTGCCTTGTAGGAATAGTTGTATTTCTTTCTATAAGCCTGCTTGATATACCACCAACAGTTTCTATTGAAAGAGATAATGGTGTTACATCCATAAGTATAATCTCCGAAGCTGCAGAACCTGGCTTAAGCTGATTGCCAAGCTTTCCACCCTGAACTGCTGCTCCAAGTGCAACACACTCATCCGGATTAAGATTCCTTGATGGTTCTTTTCCCATAATCTGTCTTACCTTATCCGAAACAGCTGGAATTCTTGTGGAGCCTCCAACAAGAAGTACCATACCAATATCACTCTTACTAAGCCCGGCATCACGAAGTGCATTCTCAACAGGAATAACCGTCTTATTCACCAGATCATCGGTTAGTTCATTAAACTTCTGTCTGGTGATATTCATATCCATGTGATGCGGACCATCCTTCGCAACAGCTATAAATGGAAGGTTAATATTGGCATTCAATGCAGAAGAAAGCTCTTTCTTAGCCTTTTCAGCTTCTTCTCTTAACCTCTGCATAGCCGCTGGATCTTTTGCAAGATTAATTCCATCTGTATCCTTAAACCTACCAACAAGATAATCAACAATACGGGAATCAAAGTCATCCCCACCA